>Ga0073929_1000065_pt1 | contig 173189 bp, 175 predicted proteins | sample DewCreD2012metaG_3_FD_76966 | JGI IMG/M metagenome (GOLD analysis project Ga0073929, IMG submission 76966) | Hot spring sediment bacterial and archeal communities from British Columbia, Canada, to study Microbial Dark Matter (Phase II) - Dewar... ... | reverse complement strand
AGAGGCTCATGCCCCATCTACGCAAGCTCCAGGAGATGGGTGTAGTGTCCCAGACCCCCCAATCGCCGCCCGCCCTGGAGCAGCAGCCCAGGGCCCCCCTCCTTCCCCTGGACGATGGCCAGGGGTAGAAGGAGCTGCCAGTGCAGCAGCGGCGCTCCCGCCACTCGTTCTCCCTCATCATACGGAATAGTGGTCTTTCGAATCTGGACATGTCCTGGATGGGCCGCTAGAATGGGGGCTGCCGAGGGGCCCGGCTGGCAACCGGCTGGCAACGCCTCTCCAGATAGGGCCCACAGGTCCCTCCTGGGGCGCCAGGTTTCGCGAGGTCGCCGGGTGGCCGGTGCGCCTGGCGCTGGTGCCTGGGGTGCCAGACTGATCAGCGTCTACAGACTCTTTTCCCCTTCCCCCTATCGGCCAGCGGGAAGAGCGCTGCGGGAAGCGGTCGCGCGGCTCGTCCGCTCCCTGCCTCTTGGAGGACTCCTGTCCTCTCTCGCTCGCCAAGGCCGCGCCTCCGGCGGGGGCTATTCCACTGGTGGGTAGCTGTCCATATCCGTCGCCTTCGCTGCTTCGTTCAAGCCATAGAGGGTAGGACGGCCTTCGCGGGCCCCGCGCTGGGACGGAGCGTAAAAGGGAGCGCCTGGACGGAGGGGACCACCACGTGGGCGAGGGGCCCAACCTTTCCGCATCCCTGGGCGAAATATCGACCAGGATGGTGACATTGGCTCCCTTCATCCGTCACACTAGACCGGGGGCGGGGGAGATGCGAGTTTTTTTCTGGGCCTTTCTCCTCACTGTTGTGGTGCTGATGGGCCTCTGCGGCCTGCTGCTGGCCCTACCCTCTGGCCTCCTGGAGACGTTCCCCTCTCCGCGGGGCACGACCACGCCAGCGCCGACGACGCCGCGGCCAGGCGAGACCCCGCCTGCCACCCCCTCTCCCGCTGGCGAGGAGAGCCTATCCGACCGGACGCTGGAGGTCCTGGATAGCTACGTGGTGGCTATCGAGGCGCGCCGGGAGGAGCCCGGGCAGCAGCCGCGCAGCGTCATCGTGCGCGTCTCCAAGGGGACAGGCACCATCGTGCGGGTGGTGGAGGACGGTTACCTCATCCTCACCGCCTCTCACGTCCTGGAAGGTGACCAGATCACGGCCCGACGGCTGGGCGGCCGCCTCCCCTGCGACGCCACGGTGGTCTCCCGTCTGGAGCGGGAGGACCTGGCCCTGCTCCGCTGCACCTTCAGCCAGCCCGGCCCCCTGCCCGAACTCTCTCCCCTCTCCATCGTCCACGATGCCCGCGGCTACGAGGGCCGGCCGGCGGCCTTCCGTTGCTACTTCGACGACAGCTACCGTCAGGGGGAGGTGCTGGGGAGGACCGTCTCCACCAGTGGCGCTCCCGTCCTGATGATCGAGGCGCCGGTAGAGCCCGGCTGCAGCGGCTCTGGGCTGCTGGACGCCCGGGGCAACCTGATAGGCGTCGTCGTGGGCCGGGACGTGGGGGCGGGGACCACCGGCGCCAGCATCATACCCAACGGCTTCCCTGGGTAGAGCCAACGCCGGCGCTGACCTTCCCTCCTCTCCGGTGATATCTTAATGGCGCCCGCGACGCCCCTCAGGGCGGCGCGGGTGTGGCCGCTTCGGCCACCGCTGGACTATCCACCGACAGGAGGTACGCTATGGCTGGAGAGAAGGGCTATGTCCTCATCACGGGCGCCCTGGGAGGTCTGGGGACCGCTATGGTCCACACGCTCCTGGAGCAGGGCCATTCCATAGTGGCCTGCGACCGCCGCACCGATGCCGAGTCGTGGCTGGAGCAGTTCCCGCCCGAGCAGCGAGGGCGGGTGCTGGTCCGGCCCCTCAACGTCATCGACGAGGAGGCGGTGGAGGCGTTCGCCCGCTCCCTGCGGGAGGAGGGCATCCATGTGGCCTACCTGGTCAACAACGCCGGCATCCAGGGGCCGGGCAAGATCCAGTCCTTCCCCACCCGCACCTGGGAGCTGGTGCTGCGGGTGAACCTTTACGGGACGTTTCTCATGACCCGCGCCTTCACCGGGCCCATGATAGAGCGCCGGTTCGGGCGCATCGTGAACCTGGCCTCGGTGAACGCCTACGAGTTCGCCTACAATCAGGCGGCCTACGCCGCCGCCAAGGCGGGCATCACTGGCTTCACCCGCTCGGTGGCGCTGGACCTGGCACCCTATGGAATAACGGTGAACGCCATCGCCCCCGGGCTCATTTGGCACTCCGGCTTGGAGGGGATCATCTCCCAGGAGATGGCCTCCCGCATGATCGCCGCCGTGCCCATGGGCCGGGCGGGGGAGCCGCGGGAGATCGCCGCCACCGTGGCCTTCCTCCTCTCGGACGGCGCCTCCTACATAACGGGGCAGACCATCCACGTGAACGGTGGCATGTACATGCCGGGTTAGGTCTCCTCGCGGTGGAGGACTCCCTCCGCCTCCAGGGCCCGCACCTGCTCCGGGGTGTAGCCCAGGTACTTGCCCAAGACCTCCGCATTGTGCTCCCCCAGCAGGGGGGCCTCCAGGGGCAGGTTCTCCGGGAAGAGGGAGAAGTGCAGGGGGAAGCCGGGGATGACGAACTCACCGGCGACGCGGTCCACGATCTTGCGCACCGCCCCCCGCTCCACGATGTGGGGCTCCCGCAGCACCTCTTCGATGCTGAGGACCGGGGCCACGGGCACCCGCACCTCGTCCAGGCGACGGACGATCTCCTCGTCGCTAGGCAGGGAGGCCATCCACTCTTCGATGATGGCCGCCAGCTCCTCTATGTTCTGGATGCGCTTGTCGACGGTGTCGAAGCGGGGGTCTTCCGCCAGCCCGGGCCGGCCCATGGCCTGGCAGAGGTTCTGCCAGTTCTCGGCGGTGACGCAGACGATGCAGATGTAGTGCTCCTTGCCCTTGAAGTAGCCTGCCGGGGCCACCCAGGGGTAGTAGGGTCCGCGTCGCTTGGGCTTTATGGCGCCGCCGCTGGCGCTGTAGGCCTGGATGTTTACCTCGTGGGCGGTGAGGAGGACGTCCAGGAGGCTTACCTCCACGTGTTGCCCCTTGCCGGTGCGCTCCCGGTAGAGGAGGGCGGCCAGGATGGCGCTGAGGCCGTGGACGCCTGTCATGACGTCGCCCAGGCCCAGGCCCGGGTTGGCCGGGGGGCCGTTGGCCTCGCCTATCATGTGGGCGACGCCGGCGTAGGACTGGCCGATGTAGTCGAACCCGGGCTTGTGGCTGAGGGGGCCGCTCTGCCCGAGGGTGGAGATGGAACACATGACGATGCGGGGGTTGATCTTGCTCACCGTTTCGTAATCGAAGCCCAGCCGGGCGATGACCCCCGGCGAGAAGTTCTCCACTAGGACGTCCACGTGGGGCAGCAGGTCACGGACGATCTGGACACCCTTAGGATGGCGGAGGTTCACGCACAGGCTTTTCTTGCCCAGGTTCTGCTGGACGTAGTAGCAACTGCGACCGTTCTTGATGTACATGATGCGGCGCCCCAGGTCTCCGCCGGGCGCCATTTCCACTTTGATGACCTCGGCCCCCATCTCGGCCATGAGCTGGGTGGGCCGCGGGCCGGCCAGGTACTGGGTGAAGTCCAGGACTACCAGGCCGCTGAGCACGTGCTGTCTGTCCTGCATGTTCCACCTCTCTTTATCTTGCGCTCCCCACGGCGGTATCCATCGTGGCGTGAGGCGAGGTCGGATGGTGGCTGCCCCCCGTCCCGTCCTCTTGCGCTCCCCACGGTTATGGCCTGCGGCTGCCGGGCCGGGTCCCTCTCGTCTTCTCCTTAGCGTTTCGCACTCCTCATAGCGATGGCCTACCGGCTGCCCGGCAGGAGCCTGGCGCCCGGGCCGTCTCCTCCAGGCATCACCAGCGTCGGCCCGCCCGTGACAGCCGCGCTCTGAGGGAAGGTTACTGGGGCCAGCGAAAAACCTCAAGGCCCAGGCAGGAGGCTTGACACCCTCCGCTCGCGGGCGCAAGCTCCCTGACGGGACGCGCCATGGCCCTCTCCTCTCCTCTGGTCATCTCCCATGCCGGATGCGCTGGCCATGCCCCGGAGAACACCCTGGCCGGGGTGGCTGCTGCCCTCGCTCTGGGGGCCGACGCCGTGGAGGTGGACGTACGGGCCACCGCCGATGGCGTCCCCGTACTCCTGCACGACGAGACGGTGGATCGCACCACCGATGGCCACGGCCCCATCGATGCCCTCTCCCTGGCCCAAGTGCGTCGCCTGCGTGCGGGCGGCCCCGGCCACCCGGAGGCGCGGGTGCCCACCCTGGAGGAGGCGGGCCGTCTCCTGGCCGGCCGCGCCCTCCTGGTGGCGGAGGTGAAGCAGCCCGGCATCGAGGCGGCGGTGGTGCGGGTCATCGAGGCGACGGTGGGCCTCCAGGGAGCGCAGGCCTGGTCGTTCTGGCCCCGGGCGCTGGCGTCCCTGGCCCGCCTGAGGCCTAGCTTGCCCCGCGTCCTCCTGCTGCCCGCCGGAGCGCCCCTTCCCCTGGATCTGGCGCAGGAGCTGGCCCTGTGGGGCCTCGCCCTGCGGCACGAGGCCATCTCTCCCCAGGTGATGGCCCCGGCGCGGGAGGCCGGCCTCCGCCTCTACGCCTGGACGGTGAACGACGCTGCCGAGATGGTGCGGCCGCTGGCCCTGGGGGTGGACGGCATCGTCACCGACTACCCGGAGCGGGCCCGTGCTCTCCTCCCGCCGAGGCACTGAGGGCGGTTGACGTCGTCCCGCCCGGCCTCTAGGATGGAGCTAGACCCCACCCCCTGGGGGATGGGTATCGCGGGAGGAGAGAGGATGCAGGAGAGCGTGCGGCGCGAGTGCCTGAAGCGCCTCAACTACATCGAGGGTCATCTGCAGGGCGTGCGGCGCATGATAGAGGAGGACAAGTACTGTCCCGATATCCTCAAGCAGACCTACGCCGTGCGCCGGGCCATTGAGAAGCTGGAGCAGCTCGTCCTGGACGGCCACCTGCGCACCTGCGTGGTGGAGGGCGTCCGCCAGGGCCGCGAGGAGGATGTCATAGCCGAGCTGATGGAGCTATACGTCCTGGCCAACCGCTAGGACTCGCCGGCACCGGCGCCCTCCTTCGCCGTTCTACCTTGGAGAGGAGCGCCGGGGGAGATGGTCTGACGTGACCTCTACCGCTGTGATGGCCGCCAGGGCCGCCGCCCTCCTCTCCCGGGGCCTGCGCCTGGGGGGAGGGACGGCCCTGCCCGGGCTGGTGGCCCTCTGGCTGGAGCCGCGTCTGGTGGCCCGCCTGGGGCAGGAGCTGGGCCAGGGCTGTCTCCTGGTCACCGGCACCAACGGCAAGACCACCACCGCCCGCCTGTTGCGGGCCGCCGCCCGGCAGGCGGGCCTGGAGCCGGTGGCCAACGGTGCCGGCTCCAACCTGATGCGGGGCGTCGCCGCCGCCCTCTGCCAGGCCGCTGACCCCCTCACCGGCCACCTGCCACAGCCCCATCTCCGTCTGGGCGTCTTCGAGGTGGACGAGGCCACCCTCCCCGAGGCGGCCCGGGCGCTGCGGCCGCGGACCATCGTCTTCACCAACCTCTTCCGCGACCAGCTAGACCGCTATGGCGAGGTGGACCGGGTGGCTGGCATCTGGCGTTCCCTCCTGGAGCGCCTGGACGAGGCCACCACCATCGTCCTCAACGCCGACGACCCCTCGGTGGCCTCCCTGGCCGCCGCGGCCCGCGGCCCCCTCCTCCTCTACGGCCTGGGCGACGCTACCTGGGCAGCCCCCGCCCTGGAGCACGCCGCCGATGCCCGCTGGTGCCCCGCCTGTGGCCAGGAGCTGGCCTACGACGCCGTCTACTACGGTCATCTGGGCCTCTGGCGCTGCCCCGGCTGCGGCGCCCGCCGGCCCCGTCCCCAGGTGGAGGCCCTGCGCCTGGCCCAGGAGGAAGGCTCCTTGCGCCTCCACCTCTCCCTTCCCCAGGAGCGGGAGGAGGAGCTGCGGGTGCCCCTCCAGGGGCTCTACAACGCCTACAACGTCCTGGCCGCCCTCGCCGGCGCCCTGGCCCTCGGCCTCCCCTGGCCGGCGGTGCGGGAGGCCTTCGGCGGCTTCGCCGGGGCCTTCGGCAGGCAGGAGCGGCTGACGCTGGCGGGGCGCACCGTCCAGGTAGCCCTGGCCAAGAACCCCGCTGGCCTGAACCAGGTGCTGCGGACCATCGCCGCCGCGCCCGGGCCCCATCACCTGGCCCTCTTCCTGAACGACGGCATCGCCGATGGTCAGGACATCTCCTGGATCTGGGACGTCGACTTCGAGCTGCTGCGGGGCCAGGTGGCGACCCTGCTGGCCTCCGGCACCCGCGCTGCCGACCTCGCCCTCCGACTCAAGTATGCCGGCCTGGGGGAGCCCCTGGTGGAGCCGCGCACACGGCCGGCCCTCCGCCGCGCCCTTCTGGCCACGCCGCCCGGCGCCCTCCTCCACGTGGTGCCCACCTACACCGCCCTGATTGAGGTCAGGGAGACGCTGGCCCGCTGGGGCCGCCGGCCTCCCTTCTGGCAGGAGGGATGAGACGGGGATGGCGACGCTCTCGCTGCGCCTGGCCCATCTCTACCCCCGCCGCATGAACATCTACGGCGACCGTGGCAACATCCTGGCCCTGCGGTATCGGTGTCAGGCCCGCGGCATAGAGCTGACGGTGGAGGAGCTGGAGGTGGGCGAGCCCCTGGACCCCGCCCGGTTCGACATCATCTTCATCGGCGGGGCCCAGGATCGGGAGCAGCGGCTGGTGGCCCAGGACCTGGCCTCCCAGAAGGGCCCCGCCCTGCGGGAGGCGGCGGCCGCCGGGGCGGTGGTGCTGGCCGTCTGCGGCGGCTACCAGCTACTGGGCCACTACTACCGCACCGCCCAGGGGGAGGAGCTGCCGGGGGTGGGCCTCTTCGACGCCTGGACCGTCCACCCGGGGCCGGGCGCCCGTCGCTTCATCGGCGATGTGGTGGTGGAGTGGGAGAGCCGCACCCTGGTGGGCTTCGAGAACCACGGCGGCCGCACTTACCTGGGGCCGGACGCCCGGCCTCTGGGCCGGGTGCTGGCCGGCTTCGGCAACAACGGCGAGGACGGCTACGAGGGGGCCGTTCGCGGCAGCGCCTTCGGCACTTACCTGCACGGCTCCCTGCTGCCCAAGAACCCCCACTTCACGGACCGCCTCATCTCCCTGGCGCTGGAGCGCCGCTACCCGGGGGCGGCCCTCCCTCCCCTGGACGACTCCCTCGAGGCGCAGGCCCACGCCGCCGCCGTGCGCATCGCCCGGCGCCGCCATATACTGAGAAGGTGGAAGGAGCTGACCGGGGGGGTAATGACATGGCTATCCAAGAGGTGACCCTGGAGTCGCCGGAGATCTCCTGCGATCACTGCATCAACGCCATCCGTAAGGCGGTGACGTCCCTGCCCGGGGTGGAGTTCCTGGACGGCGACCCCCGGGGCAAGCGGGTGACCCTCCGCTACGACCCGGAGCGGGTCTCCCTGGACGAGATCGAACGCGCCATGGCCGAGGAGGGCTACTCTGTGGCCCGCTAGGACGCTCCCCCTCCTGCTCCTGCTCCTGGCGGCGGCCTGCGGGCAGGCGGCAGGGAGGACGATATCGCCCACCCCCACCAGCAGCGTCAGCCCAGCGCCCACCGCCACCGCGGTAGCGACGCCTGTGCCGGAGCCCACGCCATCGCCGCCGGCTGCCCCTCCGACCACGCCGGAGCCGCCGGCTCCTCCCTCGCCCCAGGTGCGGGGCCTCCTCATGCCCATAGAGGGGGCCTGCCTGCCCACCGTGGCTAACCTGCTCCCCAACGCCCCCCGCCCCTACCGTCACGGCGTCCATGAGGGGGTCGATTTCTACAACGGCTACTCCTGCGTCACCATCGACCGGGGGACGCCGGTGCGGGCGGTGAAAGCGGGAACGGTGGTGCGGGCGGACTGGGACTACCGGCCCCTCACCCGAGAGGAGCTGGACGCCCTCCTGGCCCGGACCGCCTCCCAGGGCTACACGGACGCGGAGGCGCTGGACCGGTTCCGGGGACGTCAGGTCTGGATAGACCACGGCGATGGCCTGGTGACCCGTTACTGCCACCTGGACGGCATCGCCCCCGGGGTGCAGGTGGGCGCGCGGGTGGAGGCGGGACAGCTCATAGCCTATGTGGGCAACACCGGAACGCCCCAGGAGGTGCTGAACCCCGACACCGAGTTCCACCTCCACCTGGAGATACGGGTGGGGGACTCCTACCTGGGACAGGGTCTCTCCTACGACGAGATGGTGGCGACGCTGCAGCGGGCCTTCAGCCCCTAGGGGCGTCGTCCCTGGGGCGAGGGCGTGGTAAGCTTGCAGGCGGAGGGCTCCTGAGGTGGAGCAACTTTCGCTCACGGCCAAATGGGTGGCCCTCGGGGCCACCGCCGCCGCTGTCCTCTTCTACTGGGCCTATGTATTCGGCGGCCGGCTCGTCCTGGGCCGGCTGGCCACCCCTGGCCAAGGGGTGGTGACCCTCCTCACCTGGGAGCGCCTCCCCGACTCCCTGGGCCGCCTGGGGACGGCCGCCACCTGGGCCGCTCTCGCGGCGATGACTGTCTCCCTGGCCGCCCGCTGGCAAGCCACGGGCTACCCGCCCTGGGCCAACATGTGGGAGTTCACCGGCGCCTTCACCGGCGCCATCATGCTCTTCTACATCATCTTCGAGCGCTGGTACGGGCAGCGGGCGCTGGGGGCGGTGGTCCAGCCGCTGGTGCTGGGACTGCTGGCCTCCAACTTGGCCTTCTTCCCCTCGGAGGTCCGCCCGCTGGTGCCGGCCTTGCAGAGCCGGGGCATCCTGGCCGCCCACGTGGGGGTCATGGTGCTGGCCTACGCCGCCCTGAGCATCTCCTTCGCCGCCGCCGTCCTGCACCTGGTCCAGGGGGAGGGGCGCCGTTTCTCCCGCCTGCCGCCGGCGTCCCTGCTGGACGAGATCGCCTTTCGCTCGGTGGTGGTGGGGTTCCCTCTGCTGGCGCTGGGCATCGCCCTGGGGGCCTACTGGGGCAACTCGGCCTGGGGGCGCTACTGGGGCTGGGACCCCAAGGAGACCTCGGCCCTAGTGACCTGGCTCATCTACGGCGTCTACCTGCACCTGCGCTCGATGCGGGGCTGGCGGGGGAGGCGCTCGGCGCTGGCCCTGGTGGTGGCCTACATGGCCGTCCTCTTCACCTACTTCGGCGTCAACCTGGCCATATCGGGGCTGCACAGCTACGCTGGGGTGTGAGGGGGCCATGGCGGTGGGTGGTCTCTACAAGGGGCGCAAGGCCCTGAGACAGGGCGTGCTCCTGGGCGTCGTCCTCCTGGCGACGGCCGGCTTCCTCCTGTGGTGGTTCCAGTTCCGGACGACGGAGCAGGCGCCGCCCCCGGCGGGCGGGACCGACTACGGCGCCGTGGAGCTGCCGCCGGAGCTGGTGCCGCCGGGGATGGAGGTGGGGCACCGGGCGGGGCAGCTCGCGCCGGACTTCTATCTGCCGACGTTGCAGGGGAAGGCGGTCCGCCTGAGCGAGCTGCGGGGGCGGCCGGTGGTGGTCAACTTCTGGGCCACCTGGTGCACCCCCTGCCGACGGGAGATGCCTCAGTTCAAGGCCGCCTACGACCAGTACCGCGACCGCGGCCTCCTCGTCATCGCTGTGAACGTACAGGAGCCGGAGGGGAGCGTCCGCCAGTTCGCCGAGGAGTTCGGCCTGGACTTCCCGGTGGCCCTGGACCGCAGCGGCGAGGTCTCCCGCGCCTACCGTCTGCTGGGGCTCCCGGCCACCTATTTCATCGACCGCCAGGGCGTGGTGCGGAGCGTCTTCCTGGGCCCCTTCGTGGGCCAGCAGGGGGGCCGGGGCGTCCAGGGCGCCATCGACAACGAGGAGCTGCTGCGCCGTCTCCAGGAGATCATGGGATAGACCATGGCGACCCCTCAGGTGACCCGCGGCGCATACCTCCCCCTCCTCTGGGGGCCGGTGCGCTCCCTCTGGTGGCTCTTCACCAGTGCCCGCTGGGCCGCCTTCATGACGGGGCTGATGGCCCTTCTGAGCCTGGTGGGCGTGCTCCTCCCCCAGATGCCGGCCTGGGCCAGGGGCGACCCCTCCGCCGAGGCGGCCTGGCTGGCGGAGCAGGAGGGGAAGTTCGGCGGCGCCACCGGCTGGCTCTACCGCCTGGGGCTGCTGGACGTCTTCCACTCCCCCTGGTTCGCCGTGGGGCTGGGGTTGCTGGTGGCCTCCGTCCTGGGCTATTTGCTGGGCCGGCTGCCCGGCATATGGGCCAACGTGTTCCATCCCCGCAAGCGGGTGCCGGACGCCTACTTTGAGCTGGCGCCCCACCGCATCGCCTTCCCGGCACCGGCCGACCCCACCGCCCTGGAGCGGGCCCTTCGCCGTCGCCTCTACCGGGTGGAGCGCTTCCCGGTGGGCGACCGGACCTATCTCTTCGCCGATCGTTTCCCCTGGGCGCAGGCGGGGACGCTGCTGAGCCACGGGGCGGTGGTGCTCTTCATTCTGGCGGCGGCGGTGGGCCGCAGCAGCAGCTTCGACATGCCCCTCCTGATCCCTGAGGGGGAGAGCCGGCCGGTCTTCCCCAGCGTGGGCCATCCCCAACAGATGCACGTGCAGGTGCTGGACGCCATCGGCCGCTTCGACGTCGAGGGGCGCCCCCTGGATTACCGCTCGCAGATCGTCATCTACCGGCAGGGGGAGGAGGTGAAGCGCTGCCAGACCACCGTCAACTCCCCCTGCAGCTACGGGGGCTACCGCTTCCACCAGGCGGCCTACTTCGGCTATGGGGCGGAGCTGCAGGTGCGGGACCTCCGCACCGGCGACACCGTCTACCGCGAGACGCTGGCGCTGGAGTTCCAGCGCCCCGTCCCCCACCTGGTGGTGCGGGAGGCCGGCCAGGGTCAGACGCTGTTCGAGGGGGCGCTGGCCCTGGGGCAACCGCTGCGGGTGCAGCGCGGGGACTCCTCTCAGGGCTCGCTGGCGCTGGCCACCCTGGAGGTGGGTGGTAGGGGCTTCGGCGTGGGTCTGTGGGAGCCGGACGGCGGGGAGCCGGAGTTCGTGGTCCTGGACCCGTCCGGCGGCGGGGCGCCCATCGTATCCTTGAGGGAGGGGCAGCGGGCCGCGGCCGGGGACCTGGAGTGGGAGCTGCGGCGGGTGGAGCGGGCGCCCTCCGCCCAAGTGATGGACCTGCCCCTCCCGGCCGGCGCCGCGGGGAACGGGGCGCTGGTGGAGATGACCAACGTGGCCTACGGAACCGCCAACGCCTCCGAGGGCACGGCGGTGCCCATCGTAGGGACGGGCGGGCCTCCTACCCTGAACATCATCGGCCTGGGGGAGCGCCCCCTGGCACTGCGGCCGGGGGAGAGCGCTCAGGTGGGGGGCCTGGAATACACCTTCCTGGGGCAGCGGGAGTTCGCCGGGATCCAGGTGCGGCGGGACCGGAGCAGCAACCTGGTCTGGGCGGCCACGGGCCTCCTGCTGGCGGGGCTCATCATGAGCCTGTGGCTGCCGCGGCGACGCCTCTGGGCGCGCATCGGCCGGGGAGAGGTGGCCATAGTGGCCCAGGGGGCGCCGGAGGGGGACCTGCGGCGAGAGCTGCGCCGCATAGCGGCCCAGGCGGGGGCGCCGGTCCCCCGGGAGGAGGAGGATGTCTAGCCTGCCTCTGCTGACCATCACCATGCCGCTGGACCCTGTCGCCTTCAGGGTCGGAGGGCTGGAGATCACCTGGCACGGGCTCCTGGCCGCCCTGGGGGTGGTGGTGGGGGTGGTGGTGGCGGTGCACCTGGCCACCCGCGCTGGCTTCTCCCCTGACCAGGCCAACAACGTGGCCCTGGCCCTGGTCATCGGCGGCATCATCGGCGCCCGCGCCCTCTATGTGGTGGAGCACCTGGACTTCTTCGTCGACAACCCCGGCCAGATCTTCCGCATCGATGCCGGGGGCATCTCCATCTTCGGCGCCCTGGCGGGGGGAGCGCTGGGCGCCTGGCTCTACGCCCGGCTGGCCGGCCTCACCAACAAGCTCCGCGCCGGCGATGCCGCCGCCGTGGGGGCCATGATAGGGATGGCCGTGGGGCGCGTGGGCGACATCATCAACGGCGAGCACTTCGCCAAGGCCACCAGTCTCCCCTGGGGCATCCGCTACACCGACCCACAGAGCCCCAGCTACATCCGCTTCGGGGCGGACTACGTGCAGCACCCTGCCGTGGCCTACGATATGTTGGGCGGCTTGGCCATCTTCCTCCTGCTCCTCTTCCTCTTCCACCGGGTGCCGCGGCCGGGGATCACCCTCTTCACCTGGATCTTCCTCTACGCGGGGATGCGGCTGGGGCTGGGCTTCCTGCGTCTGGACGAGACGCGGGTGGACGGGCTGAGCGTGCCCCAGGTCATCGCCCTGGGGGTGATGCCCATCGCCCTGGCCGTCCTAGTCTACCTGATGCGGACACCCTACCGCGGCCCCTCGCGGGCGGAGAGGAGGCGGCTCCTGCGGATGCAGCGCCGCCACCCCACCCCCTGACGGGCCGCCGGTTGACCATGAAGGTGGTTCCCCAGTAGCATCTCGGCAGGAGCAGGATGGCGCTGCGTCTTCCCAAGGCCTTCGTCCAGGAGATGGTGGCCCACGCCCTGGCCGAGGCCCCCAACGAGTGCTGCGGCATCATCGCCGGGGCCGATGGCCAGGCGGTGAAGCTCTATCGCTGTCGCAACGCCGAGCAGAGCCCCTACCGTTACCAGGTGGACTCCCAGGACCTCTTCCGCGCCTACCGGGAGTGTCAGGAGAAGGGCTGGGATTTCCTGGCCATCTACCACTCTCACACCGCCAGCGAGGCCTACCCCTCTCCCACCGACGTCCGCCTGGCCTTCTGGCCGGAGGCTTATTACGTCCTCATCTCTCTCAAGGACCCCGAGTCGCCGGTGGTGCGGGCCTTTCGCATCCTGGACGGTCAGGTGACGGAGGAGGAGATCGTCATGGAGGGCGAGGAGGAAGAGAGGGAGGAGCTGGTGCGCCTGGCCCGGCTCCTGGGCCTGGAGCCGGCGCCAGAGCACCTGGAGTCCCTGGTGGAGGACTTCCGCCGCGTCAGACGGGGACTGGAGCGGCTGTCCGCCCTGGAGCTGGGGGAGACGGGGCCGGCCGGCGCCTTCCGGCCTCCCCGGGAGGAGGGGCCGTGAAGGCGCAGGAGCTGTCCACCCTCACCGTGGCGGAGGCCGCTCGCCTCCTGGAGCGCCGCGAGCTCTCGCCGGTGGAGCTGACGGAGGCTTGCCTGGAGCGCATCCAGGCCCTGGAGCCTCGCCTCAACGCCTTCATCACCGTCACCGGGGAGGAGGCGCTGGCCACGGCCCGCGAGCGCCAGGAGGAGCTGGCCCGCGGTCAGCTCCGCGGCCCCCTCCACGGCATACCGATGGCCCTCAAGGACCTCATCGACACGGCGGGCGTCCGCACCACCGCCGGCTCCCGCATCCTGGCCGAGCGGGTGCCCCGAGAGGACGCTACCGTGGCGGCCCGCCTGCGGGAGGCGGGGGCCGTCTTCCTGGGGAAGCTGAACCTGCACGAGTTCGCCTTCGGGGGGACCAACGTCAACCCCCACTACGGGCCGGCCCGCAACCCCTGGGATCTGGAGCGCATCCCCGGCGGCTCCAGCGGCGGCTCCGGGGTGGCGGTGGCGGCCGGGGAGTGCCTGGCCAGCCTGGGCAGCGACACCGGTGGCTCCATTCGCCTGCCGGCCGCCCTCTGCGGCATCACCGGCCTGAAGCCCACCTACGGACGGGTGAGCCTCCACGGCGTCATCCCTCTCGCCTGGTCGCTGGATCACGTGGGGCCCATGTGCCGCACCGCCGAGGACTGTGCCATCGTCCTGGGGGCCATCGCCGGGCCCGATGGCCGGGACATCTACGCCGCCGACGTCCCCGTGCCCGATTACCGTGCCCAGCTAGAGGGAGGGGTGCGGGGGCTGCGGGTGGGTGTCCCCCGCGACCATTTCTTTGAAGGGACGGACGCTGAGGTGGCGGAGGCCGTCCGCCGCGCCGTGGAGCTGCTGGCCGAGCTGGGGGCGGAGGTGCGGGAGGTCTCCCTGCCCCACACGGAGCTCCTCGCCCAGACGGTGGCGGCCATCATGATGCCGGAGGTTCTGGCCTACCACCTGACCTGGCTGCGGGAGCGGCCCCAGGACTACGGCGAGGACGTCCGTCTGCGCCTGGAGATGGGCGTCGTCTATCCGGCCGTCGCCTATGTGCAGGCGCAGCGGCTGCGCCGCGCCCTCGTCCAGGAGTGGGGCCAGGTCTTCCAGGAGATAGACCTGCTGGCCACCCCCACCACTCGCATCCCGGCCCCGGGGCTGGAGGAGGGCGGCAAGGTGCAGACCACCATGGCCCTCATCCGCAACACCAACCCCTTCAACCTCACCGGGCAGCCCGCCATCTCCCTCCCCTGCGGCTTCACCCGCTCCGGGCTGCCCATCGGGCTACAACTGGTCGGGCGGTGGTGGGAGGAGGGGACGGTGTTGAGGGCCGCCCATGCCTACCAGCAGGCCACCGACTGGCACCGGCGGGCGCCGCCCCTCTAGAGGAGGCGACGCCGGCGAGACAGCGCCCTCTCTCCACCGCGAGCGAGGGCGCGGCCCATGAGCGAGAAGGATGGACCGGACAGGGAAGCCGCAGCCTCAGCCCATCGTCATCGGCGGGCGAGAGTTCCGCTGGGGCGAGCGCACCTACATCATGGGGGTCATCAACGTCACCCCCGACTCCTTCGCCGGCGATGGCCTGGGCTACGACGTCTCCGCCGCCGTCGCCCGCGCCCTACGCATGCGGGAGGAGGGGGCGGACATCGTGGACGTGGGGGGGGAGTCCACCCGCCCCGGCTTCGAGCCCGTCCCGCTGGAGGAGGAGCTGCGCAGGGTCGTCCCGGCGGTGAGGCTTCTCTCCCGGGAGCTGGATATACCCGTCAGCGTGGACACCTACAAGGCGGCGGTGGCCCAGGCCGCCCTGGAGGCCGGGGCCTCCCTCATCAACGATATCCACGGCCTGCGCCACGACCCTCAGATGGCACCTCTGGCCGCTCGCTACCGCGTCCCCGTGGTGGCCATGCACAATCAGCGGGGGCGCCCCTTCCGGGGCGTCGTCCAGGACGTGCTGGCGGGCTGGCGAGAGAGCCTGCGCCTGGCGGAGGAGGCCGGCCTCCCCCGGGAGATGGTCATCCTGGACCCAGGCTTCAACTTCGGCTGGCAGCCGGAGCAGGCGCTGGAGATGCTGCGGCGGCTGGGGGAGCTGCGGGAGGCCAGCGGCCGGCCCCTGCTGGTGGGCACCTCCCGGAAGTCCACCATAGGCCTCGTCCTGGGGGGGCTGCCAGTGGAGGAGAGGCTGGAGGGGACGGCGGCCACGGTGGCCCTGGCCATCGCCCAGGGGGCGGACATCGTCCGCGTCCATGACGTGAAGGAGATGGCGCGCGTCGCCCGCATGGCCGATGCCATCGTCCGCGGCTGGCGGCACCAGGAGGTAGCGAGGTGAGCCTAGAGGAACTCCAGCGCTTCGTCAGTCCCTTCATCAGCTACGTGGGGGCGGAGCTCCAGGACGGCCAGGAGGGGGTGGTCCGCTTCCGCATAGACGTGGCACCCCACCATACCAATCCCTTGGGCGTAATGCACGGCGGCGCCATGGCCACCCTCCTGGACGAGGCGACGGCCATCGCCGTCAATACCCTCCTGGGATGGGAGCTGGAGGACCGCGCTCGCCCCCTGCTGGTGGAGATGAACGTGAGCTACCTGGCCGCCGCCCGCCCCGGCGACCAGCTCCTGGTGGAAGGGAGGGTGCTGCGGCGGGGCCGTCAGGTAGCCTTCGCCGAGGCGGAGGCGCGCCGCCACCCCGACGGCGGGGTCATCGCCAAGGGGCGCTTCACCTTCGTCATCCCCCAGGGCCGGTCGGGGGAGTGATGGAGCGGCCGCCGCTGGAGCGGGAGCTGGAGGCCCCCTTCGCCAGCTTCATTCGGGTGCGCCTGGTGGAGGAGGAGAAGGGGAGGGTGCGTCTGGCCCTGGTGGCGGACAGGGAGCACCTGGACCGCTGGGGCCGCGTCCACAGCGGTGTCCTGGCCACCATGATGGATTCCACCCTGGGCCGCGCCCTCACCACCCTGCGGGGCGGCCCCGAGGTGCGGCGGCGCAGCCCCCACCCCACCATCGCCATGAGCGTCGTCTTCTACGATACGGCGCGGGCCGGGGAGCGGCTGGAGGCGGAGGGGCGGGTGGTGGCCCTCCACGCCGACCGCGCCTACGGCGAGGCGGAGGTGCGCTGCGGGGACGGCCGCCTGCTGGCCCGAGCCGATATGGTCTTCGCCATCGTCAAGGAGCGGTAGGCCCTCGGCCATGGCGGTGGCCTACCTGGGGCTGGGCAGCAACCTGGGCGACCGCCTGGCCAACCTGCAGCGGGCGCTGGCCCTGCTGCCGCGCCTGGGCCGGGTGGAGGCCGTCTCCTCCCTGTACGAGACGGCGCCCGTGGGCGGCCCGCCGGGCCAGGCCCCCTACTACAACGCCGTCTGTCGCCTGGTCACGGAGCTGCCGCCGCGGGAGCTGCTGCGGGCGCTGAAGGAGATCGAGCGGGAGCTGGGGCGGCGGCCGGGCCCTCGCTGGGGGCCGCGTCCCGTGGACCTGGACATCCTCCTCTACGACGACCGGGTGGTGCGGGAGGCGGGGCTGGAGGTTCCCCATCCTCGCCTGGGGGAGCGAGCCTTCGTCCTGGTTCCCCTGGCGGAGCTGGCCCCGGGCGTGAGGCACCCCGTCACGGGCGAGACAGTGGAAGGGATGCTGGAGGGGGTGGTAAGGGAGGGGGTGGCGCTGGTGGCGGGGCCGGGCTGGGAGCGCCCCTAGCCCGTCTCGGCCAACTCCTCCAGAGACTCCTCCTCCTCGCCCTCGCTGGTGAAGAGGGTCCAGCCGATCCAGAAGGCGAGGGCGGAGACGGCGGCCAGGGCCCCCATCACGGGCAGGGCCAGCGCCATGTAGCTACGGCGGGCCACCGCCCATAGAAAGAGCACCATCTGGAAGACGGAGACGACCATGATGATGGCCCCGGTCAGTTGTGTCTTCTGCATACCTTCGGCACCTCCCGGTCAGTGGCCGGCCTGGCGTAGCTCGGGCGGCAGCAGGTTAGGTATCGAGTCCTCGATGGGGTAGCGCTCACCACACTGGCTGCAGGTGAGCTGGCCCCGCACTATCTCCGGCCCCTGTTCCTCCTCGACGGTCAGCTCCAGGGGCGCTTTGCATACGGGACATACGAGGATCTCCAGCAGGTCTCGGCGCATGGGGCCTCCCCGCTGCCGCGGCGGTCGCCCGGCATTGTAAACCTGGCCCCCTGTAGTGTCAACGAGAGGGCCGCCTAGCGGGGCCGGAAGCGGACGGGCATGTGCTTGATGCCGTTGATGAAGTTGGAGCGCAGCCGCTCCACCGGCCCGGCCAGCTCCACCTCGTAGGGGCGGCGGAGCAGCTCCTCGAACAGGACGCGGGCCTCCAGGCGGGCCAGGGCCGCCCCCAGGCAGAAGTGGGGGCCGCCGGCGCCGAAGGCTACGTGGTCGTTGGGGGTGCGGGTGATGTCGAAGCGGTCGGGCTCGGGGAAGACCTCCTCGTCCCGGTTGGCGGAGACGTACCAGAGGGTCACCTTCTGGCCCGCCTTCATGGTGACGCCCCGCACCTCCGTGTCCCGGGTGAGGGTGCGCCGCATGTAGAGGACGGGGGAGACCCAGCGCAGCATCTCCTCGATGGCGGTGGGGAGGAGGGAGAGGTCTCCTCGTAGCCGCTCCATCTGGTCCGGGTGCTCCAGCAGGGCCAGCAGGCCGCCGGAGATGAGGTTGCGGGTGGTCTCGTTACCGGCCACGGCCAGGAGGATGAACTGGGCCAGCCGTTCCTCGTAGCTGAGCCTCTCGCCGTCCACCTGGGCGTTCAGGAAGACGGTGACGATGTCCTCCCGGGGCTGCTGGCGGCGCTCCGCCTCCAGGCGGTCCAGGTAGGCGGCCATGGAGCGGGCCGCCTCGCCGATGACCTGACGCAGCTTCGCCTTGATGGCCTCCACCTCTTCGGGGGTCTTGGGGTGGTCCAGCCTCTCCAGGCCGCTGTACTCAGGGTCGCCGGCGCCCAGTATCTGGTTGGTCCAGTGGAAGATGGCGTGGCGGTCCTCCTGGGGTACGCCCAGGAACTGGGCGATGACCTGCACCGGCAGCTCCGCCGCCACCTCGGTGACGAAGTCGCACTGCCCCCTGGCGATGGCGGCGTCCAGGAGGGCGCCCGCCATCTGGCGGATGCTGGGCTCCAGACGGCTGACCATGCGGGGAGTGAAGCCCTGGCTGACCAGCCGCCGCAGCTTGGTGTGGCGGGGTGGGTCGGTGGTGATCATCATCAGGTACTGACCGGCGAAGAACTGCTGGTCCGGCAGGGTGATGCCGCGGGCGGAGGAGAAGGTGGCGGTGTCCATGGACACGGCCACCAGGTCATGGTACTTGGTCAGCACCCAGAAGCCGGACCCCTCCCGCGTGGGGTGCCAGTAGACGGGGGCCTCCTCTCTGAGCAGGCGGAACCAGTGATGGGGCACCCCCTGGACGAAGTTGTCCAGGTCCAGCAGGTCTATCTCGCTCAGGCTGATGCCCATGCAGGACCACCGTCCCCCTTCCTGTAGTAGTGAAACTTTAAGGCCGCCTCCCTGACCTGTCAATGCCCTAACCTAGCGCGCGCCAAGATTTATAATGGGCCAGGCCTTATAATGGAAGAGACCTGCCTAGGGGGGCGTGATCGCCATGCCGGCGCAGGCCAGGGTGGTCCCGCTGGACCGGCGCATCTGCATCATCACTCCAGATCGGATAGACATCAGGCCGTCGCGGGCGGGGCTCCTGGGCCCCCTCCTGGGTCTGGCCCTGGGCGTGGGGCTTCTCATCGCCCTGGCCTTCAACATGGACCGCCTTCCGGTGGCGGGGGCGGCGGGCCTCCTCCTAGTCGCCATTGTCATCACGCCCCTGGCCGGCATGGGCCTGGTCTACTCCCTCTTCGGCTCGCACGTGGTGTTCGACAAGGCCAAGCAGTCGGGCCGTTTCCAGCAGGGGCTGCTGGGGCTGGGTCTGGGCACGGTGGAGCTGGTCCCCTTCTGGAAGATAGACCGCCTGGAGGTGGCCGACTATGAGCTGGGGGAGCGGGAGACGCGGGGCGTCGCCCTTCCTTTCGAGCTGCGGGCCTGGGAGATCGTCCTGGTGAAGACCAGCGGCAAGCGCCTCTCTGTGGGCCAGGTGATAGTGCCGGAGCGGGAGGAGCTGGTCCAGGAAGGGTTCGAGCGGGCCCTCCGGGTGGCGGAGGCCATAGGCGAGCTGACGGGGAAGCCGGTGCGCATCACCGCCGCCCTGGAGGAGGCGGGGGAGGCCGTGCCGGCGGAGGACGCCCGCCCCGAGGCCTGACGGCCCCGGAATACTGTTGACCTTGACGTTCAGGTGAGGATACGATGCCGTCCGTAGAGATACCGCAGGGGGTAAAGCTGTGAGCGCCAGGGAAACCGCTGCCATAGACTACTCCCGGTTCGAGTCGCCCATCGGCCTCAACTGGTACCTGATAGACCCCAACCTGCGCGCCCTGATGGACCGTCACCTGCCGGCGGAGCGGCGCGCCTGGGCGGAGGAGCACCTGGTGCGCTGGGGGGAGCTGTGCGGCGGCCCCATAGCCGCCCGAGCGGAGGTGCTGGACAAGAACCCGCCCCGCCTGGAGCGCTACGACCGCTGGGGGCGGGACGTCTCCCGGGTGGTGCACCACCCTTACGCCCTGGAGGACAAGCGGGAGATCTGGGAGCAGGGCCCCTACGGCCTGCGGGCCCGTGGCGAGGAGGTGCCGCCGGTGCTGGTGGCCGCCTTCACCTACCTGCTGAGCCAGAGCGATACCGGCATGGTCTGCGCCACCACCCAGACCGGCGGGGTGGCCGACCTGGTAGAGCGCTACGCCCCGCCGGAGGTCAAGGCGCGCGCCCTGCCCCACCTCCTCTCCCCCACCTGGGATGAGGCCTGGGACGGTGCCATGTTCATGACGGAGGTAGACGGCGGCTCCGACCTTTCCAGCATCGCCACCCGCGCCCGCCCGGACGGGGAGCGCTGGCTCCTCAACGGCTCCAAGTGGTTCTGCTCCAACGTGGACGCCAGGGCCATCGTCACCCTGGCGCGGCCGGAGGGGGCGCCGGAGGGGCTGGCCGGCATCGCCCTCTTCTTCGTCCCCGCCCTGCGGGCCGATGGCTCCCCCAACGGCATCGTCGTCAAGCGCATCAAGGACAAGCTGGGCGTCCGCTCCGTCCCCACCGCCGAGGTGGACTTCGTGGACGCCGAGGCCTACCTCCTCTCCAGCCCCCGCGCCAGCGCCTCCGAGGCCCGCGGCCTCAACCGCATGATGAGCATGGTCAACGGCTCCCGCCTGGGGGTGGCCAACATGGCCCTGGGCATCATGCGTCGCTCCTTCCTGGAGGGGGCCATCTACGCCGCCCACCGCCGGGCCTTCGGCCGGCGGCTGGACGAGCTGCCCCTGGTACGGGAGACCCTCTTGGAGATGCTGGTGGAGGTGGAGGCGGCCGCCGCCCTGGTCTTCGAGGCCTACGCTCACGCCGGCCGCCGGGGCGATGAGGAGGCCCGCCGCCTCTACCGCATCCTGGTGCCCCTGGCCAAGTTCCGGGCCGCCCGCCGGGGGGTGGAGCTGGCCAGCCAGGGGCTGGAGCTCCTGGGCGGCAACGGCTATATAGAGGACTGGCCCATGGCCCGTCAGCTCCGGGACGCCCAGGTGCACCCCATCTGGGAGGGGACGGAGAACATCGTCGCCCTGGACGTGTGGCGGGCCGTCGCCCGTGACCAGGCCCACGATGCCCTCTTCGCCCGCGTGGAGCGGGCGCTGAGCGGGGCCGACCATCCCCTCCTCTCTCCCCTGAGGGAGGCGGTAGCCCAGGCACGGCAGCAGGCCCGGGAGGCCATAGACTTCCTCTCCAGGGCGGACGAGGAGCTGCGACAGCTCCATGCCCGGCGACTGGCGGGGCTGCTGGCGGACGTGGCCCAGGCCGCCCTCCTCCTGGAGGAGGCGGGGGAGGAGCTGCGGCGCAGCGGCTCCGCCCGCAAGGCGGCGGTGGCCCGCTTCTTCCTGCGCCGCCATCTCCTGCCCCAGCCGCTGCGGGGCATCAGCGAGGACCGCTCGGCGCTGCGGCTCTTCGTCGCCGTCACCGGCTACGGAGCGGTGGGGCCGGAGGAGCTGGAGGGGGCGTGACCGCCCCGGGGCGGCCCCTGCGCCGGGTTACAGTCCTTGACACAGAGCATTGCAAATTTGTAAAATCCGCCACGAATGTGCTGCGGCTTCGGCCAGCACCACACCTACTTACCCTTAGAGGAGGGAGACCCGTGGCAGAGGTGATCATCGGGCCGAACGAGACCCTGGAGCAGGCCCTGAAGCGGTTCAACAAGCTGGTCCAGCAGACAGGGATCCTGGCCGAGGCCCGCAGACGGGAGCACTACGAGCCCCCCAGCGTCAAGCGCAAGAAGAAGGCGGCCGCCAAGCTGCGGAAGAGCATCAAGAACAGCCAGCGGGCCCTGAGATAGGGCCACCGCCCCCGGCCTCGGCCGGGGGCGCCAAGACACGGGGTGGGGCTGACAGGCGGTGTCGCTGAAGGAGCGGCTGGCGGATGACCTGAAAGAGGCCATCCGCAGCCGGGACGAGGCCCGCAAGACGGCCATCCGCATGGTCACCTGGGCCGTCAAGAACCAGGAGGTGGCCCAGGGCCGCCCCCTGGACGATCTGGGCATCATCGCCATCATCCAGCGGGAGATCCGCCGCCGGCGGGAGAGCATCGAGGAGTTCCGCAAGGGGAACCGCCCGGACCTGGTGGCCAAGGAGGAGGCGGAGCTGGCCGTCCTGGAGTCCTATCTCCCGCCGGCCATGAGCCGCGAGGAGGTGGCGGAGGCGGCCCGCGCCGTCATCGCCGAGCTGGGGGCGCGTGGCCCCGCTGACAAGGGCAAGGTGATGCCCGTCCTCATCCAGCGGCTGGCCGGGCGGGCCGAGGGCCGTCTCATCAACGAAGTGGTCACGGAGTTGCTCTCCGGGCAGGCCGGCTAGCCAGGCCGGCTGGCCGCGTTTTCCCACGGGGGCCGCTCTGTTATCATGGCCCTTGCCGGGGAGTCTCCCTAGCCCAGCGATGTCCGAGGCGAAACGCCTGACGCCCTACCAAGCGCTCGTCTTCGCCGTCCTCCTGGCCCTCTTCCTGGCGCTGGCCCTGGTGCCCGTGCCGCCGGGTCAGGCCCTGGTAGACGGCGCGCTGGTGGAGAACCGGCTGACGGTCGCCAGCACCGCCGCCGCCATCGTCGCCGCCGTCATGGGGGGCGCTGGCCTGGGCGCCTACCTCTACGCTTTTCAGCCGCGAGAGGTGCGGAGCCCCTGGAGGCTGGCCATGCTGGCCGTCATGGTGGCCCTGTGGGTGGCAGCGGCCAACGTCTTCTTCGCCCTCACCCTGCCCGACGACGACCGCCTCTACCTGCGCTACATGCTTCCCCTGGCGGCGGCGCCCATGCTGGTGGCCGCCCTGCTGGACGGTGGCCTGGCCCTGGCGGTGAGCATCGTCCTGGCCCTCCTGGCCGCCTTCGCTGCCGTCCACCCCCAGGATGCCCGGCTGACCGCCGGGCCGCTGCTGGGGATGGAGGTGGCCACCGTCTCCCTGGCCGGGGGGCTGGCCGGCACCCTGACCGTGCAGAGGGTGGAGCGGATGGACCGCTTCGTCCTGGCGGGCGGCCTGACGGTGCTGGCCTCCCTGGCCGCCCTCGTAGCCTTCTGGCTCCTGGACGACGCTCGCCAGGGAGTGGACATCCTCTGGATGCTCATCTCCACCGGGGTGGGGGGCGCCCTCTCGGCGGTGGTGACGGTGGGGGCGCTGGTGGTGCTGGGCTACACCTTCGGCTTCACCACCCGTCTCCAGCTCATGGAGCTGACCCAGATGAGCCATCCCCTGCTGCGCCAGCTCCAGGAGCGGGCGCCCGGCACCTTCCACCACAGCCTGGTGGTGGCCACCCTGGCGGAGCGGGCGGCCCAGGCGGTGGGGGCTGACCCCCTCCTGGTGCGGGCCGGCTGCTACTTCCACGACATCGGCAAGATGGCCCAGCCCGCCTTCTACGTGGAGAACCAGTTCCAGGGCGAGAACCCCCACGACGGCCTCAGCCCCGAGGAGAGCGCCCGCATCATCGTCCAGCACACCTACGAAGGGCTGCAACTGGCCCGGCGCTACCGTCTGCCGGCGCGGGTGCGGGCCTTCATCACTGAGCACCACGGGACGCGCCTGGTCACCTTCTTCTACCGCAAGGCGGCCTCCCAGGACCCCGACGTGCCGCCGGACCGCTTCCGCTATCCGGGACCGAAGCCCCAGTCCCGGGAGACGGCCATCGCCATGCTGGCCGACTCGGCGGAGGCGGTGGTGCGGGCCAGCCGAGACCACTCGCCGGAGCACATCGACGAGCTGGTGGACAGCGTCATCCGGGAGCGGGTGGCGGAGGGCCAGCTGGACGACTGCGACCTCACTTTCCGTGACCTGAAGCTGGTGGCCGAGTCCTTCAAGGCAACTCTGCGGGGCATCTACCACCCCCGCATCGAGTACCCGGCCCCTACCCAGGCAGAGCTGCGGGCCCAGTCGGGGCCCTTCGCCTTCCCCCCGGACGAGGCGTAGCGCCGTCCCCGGCTGCGGTGGCTCCTAGAGGCGCTCCTCCCAGTAGGGGAGGAAGCGGGATAGGGCCCAGATGGCGCTCTCCACCGTGGGGAAGACGGCCATCCCCGCCGCTACCAGCTCCTGCCGGGCCTCCCACAGGAGGCGCCACTGCCACTCCTCGCCGTAGTCGGCCGGCCCCACCACGATGGCGATGGGCTTGCGGGCCTCGCGGCCGATCTCGCAGAAGCGCTGGGCCACCCGCCTGACGATCTGCTCAGCGTTGGGGCGGCCCAGGGCCCACGGCTCCCCCAGGATGCCGATGAGGGCGTCATACTGGGGGTCTTCGTTCATGAGGGCCAGTATCTCGGCCCCGCTGACGCCGCTCCCGGCCACGATGGACTGGTCTACCGGGTTGGTGAGCCAGCCCACCAGATCCGGCGCCTTGCGGCCGATGTGCTCCTGGATGCGCTCCGTGAGGGGCGGTGTGGTGAGGCCCGCCTCCTCGCACTGGTCAGCGGCCAGGACGGAGCGGCCGCCGCCGCCACCCACGATGCCGATGCGCCGGCCGCCGCCGGGCCGCATGTAGGTGAAGGCCACCAGCAGGTCTAGGTACTCGTCCACGGACTCCACCATGATGGCGCCGGCCTGGCGCAGGGCGGCCTGCCACACCTGCTTCTGGCCGGCCAGGGCGGCGGTGTGGGAGGCGGCGGTGCGGGCCCCCGCCTGGGTGCGCCCGCCCTTGAGCACCACCACCGGCTTGCGGCGGGCCGCCTCCCGCAGCGCCCGCAGGAAGCGGCGCCCGTCCTTCACCCCCTCCAGGTAGGCGCCCACCACGCGCGTCTCAGGGTCGTGAGCGAAGTAGAGGAGGAGGTCGCTCTCGTCCAGGTCCAGGCCGTTGCCGTAGCTCACGGCCTTGCTCAGATGGAGGCCGCGGGGGGTGCCGCGGTAGTGCAGCTCAAACATGATGTTGCCGCTCTGGGAGAGGATACCCACCGGGCCGGCCGGCACCTGCATATCGGGGCGGAAGGTGATCCCCTCCCCCGGGTTGATGAGGCCCATGCAGTTGGGGCCGATGATGCGGACGCCGTACTGGCGAGCGCGGCGCAGCAGCACCTCCTCCAGCCGCCGGCCCTCCTCTCTCCCCGTCTCGCTGAAGCGGGCGGTGAAGAGGTGGAGCGTCTTCACCCCCTTCGCCCCGCACTCGTCTATGAGAGGGAGGACGGCCGTGTTGGGGATGCAGGAGATGACGTAGTCCACGGGGCCAGGGATGGCGGCCACGCTGGGGTAGGCCCGCCAGCCCAGGAGCTCCTCCAGGCGGGGGTTGACGGGATAGATCTCGCCCCGGAAGCCATACTCCACCAGAGAGAGGACGTAGTCATAGCCCGGGGAGTCCCGGTTGGCGGAGGCCCCCACCACAGCGATGGAGCGGGGCCTGAAGAGGGCGTCCAGCTCCCGGTACGTCTGTTCCTCCATTCAGCTCCTCTGCCCGTCCTGGACTGCGCCTTTCGATTGTGCCATGACGCCTGCCCTGCGTTCCATACCCTGGGTTGGCCGTTCAGCCAGAGGGCTGGCCGCGGTATAGTGGTGGTGAAGGAGAGATGCGCTTCGCCATCGTCGTCTTCCCCGGCACCTGGAGCGACTACGACTGCCAGTATGCCCTGGGCCACGTCCTGGGGCAGCGGGCGGAGCTGGTCTGGCACCGGGAGAGAGACCTCACCGGCTACGACTGCGTCGTCCTCCCGGGCGGCTTCTCCTACGGCGATTATCTGCGCCCGGGCGCCATCGCCCGCTTCTCTCCGGTGATGGAGGCGGTGCGTCGCCACGCCGAGGCCGGCCGGCCGGTGATCGGCATCTGCAACGGCTTCCAGGTGCTGTGCGAGGCCCACCTCCTGCCCGGCGCCCTCCTCCGCAACGACTCTCTCCAGTACCGTTGCCAGTGGGTGCACATACGGGTGGAGAATGTGGAGACCCCCTTCACCAACCTGTGCCGGCCCGGCCAGGTGCTGGCGGTGCCCATCTCCCACGGCGATGGTCGCTACTACGCCGACCCGGAGACGCTGGCCCTGCTGGAGGAGCGGCGGCGCGTCGTCTTTCGCTACTGCACGCCGGAGGGCGAGGCGACGCCGGAGGCCAACCCCAACGGCAGCCTCCACAACATCGCCGGCATCGTCAACGAGGCGGGCAACGTCCTGGGGATGATGCCCCACCCGGAGCGGGCCTGCGAGGCCCTCCTGGGCGGCGAGGACGGGCTCCTCATCTGGCGCTCCCTCCTGGAGTGGGCCCGGGCGCACGCCTGAGCCCGCCTCAGAGCCTGTCCGCCAGCTCCTGCCGCTTTCGCTCGTACTCCTCTTCGGTGATGAGGCCCTCGTCCCTGAGGCGGGCCAGTTCTCGCAGCTCCTCGGCCACCGTCTTCACGCCGGCGCCAGGGCTGTCCCGCCGCACCTCTCCGGAAGGCGTCGGCCGCGGCAGGGAGGCCGGCAGGCCGTTGGGGGCATGGACGACGACGGTCTGCACTATCTTGTCGTGCAGGGCCTGCCGGTTGCGGTCAAAGAAGACCCAGAGCCCGTCTATGAGCCAGGCGACGCCGATGACGGCGCTGGCCAGGGCGGACAGGAGCTGCTTGACCAGCACCTCCCGCACCCAGACCCGCCCGGCGGTGATGGGCTGGCCCGTCTCCACGTCCAGGACGTAGATGTTCAGCAGCTTCTTGGCCGGCGTCTGGGAGTCCTTGGCGGTGAAGGCCAGCCATATGTACCAGCCGATGGCCAGGGTGACGGTGTAGAGGAGACTCTCCAGCAGGTAGGAGCCCCAGACTCGTCGGTTGTAGGTCACCTTCTTCACCGCCCCCGTCTCCTCCGGCATGTAGACATCGCAACCGGAGCAGAAGAGGCCCGTCTGGCCGGGCAAGCCGCAGTAGGGGCAGTCCCTGACGAAAGCGCCGAGCACCATGAGGACGGGGCTGGAGGTGACCGGTGGCTATCCTTCCCGGAACGGTTGCATTATGGGACCCGCCGTGGGCGCTGTCAAGCGGCCCGCCGCTCAGAGCGTGCCGGAGGGAAGCGTCCCCGGCCCCGGCGGGCAGGGGCCGTCGCGTGAAAAAACGGGAAGCCAGCTATTGACACAACCGAAGTTAGGCATAGAATAGCGGCAAGAGCTCCATCCCTGGGCCGTCATCAGGCTGGAAAGGAGTGTCAGGCCATGAGAGCGCGTCTTAGTTGGGTATTTTCACTACTCGCCCTCGCGCTGCTGGCGGCCTGTGGACAGGGTGGACAGGAGGCGGCGGAGACCCAGACCATGACCATGGGCGTCATCGGCCCGGCCTCCGGCGGCGCCGCCACCTGGGGCATCGCCCTGGACCGCGGGGCCACCCTGTTCGAGGAGGACGTGCAGCAGAGGGGTGGGATCGAGATAGGCGACACCAAGTACGTCTTCCGCCACGTCTTCTACGACACCAAGGGCGACGTGGGCGAGACGGCCACGGTGACCAACCGCCTCGTCTTCCAGGACGGCGTCAAGTTCATCATCGGCAACGCCATCGGCGCCACCTGCGAGGCTGCCCAGGCTATCACGGAGCCCAACAGCGTCCTCTTCACCTTCGTCTGCTGGGGACGCACCAACCTGGGCCCCCAGAAGCCCCACTCCTTCCGCAGCCTCATCGGCCCCGACGAGGCTGCTCCCATGTTCTACCGCTGGGTGGCCCAGAACCGGCCCAATGTGAGGACGCTGGCCCTCATCTCCCCCAACGACCAGAGCGGCCGCGACACCAGCGCCGCCATCAAGGACGCCATCAAGAACCTGGGCCTCAACATCCAGGTAGTGGCGGAGGAGGAGTACCAGCGGGGCACCCAGGAGTTCACCTCCCTCCTCACCCGCGTCCTCCAGAAGAACCCGGACATGATAGACCTCTCCGGCTCGCCCACGGCGGACGGGGCCCTCATCCTGAAGCAGCTCCGGGAGCTGGGCTACCGCGGGCAGCGAGCCTGGCTCTCCATGTTGGACCCGGTGCCGGTGGTGCGCACCGCCGGGGCCGAGGCCGCCGAGGGGCTCCTGGGCATCCAGGGCTGGGACCTGAAGAGCGAGATGGCGCCGGCCAGCCTGAGGGACTTCGCCCAGCGCTTCGAGCAGCGCTTCGGCGAGCCGGCCACCCTCATCGCCGCCGCCAACTACGCCTCCTACCAGATAGTCACCCAGGCGATGGCCCTCTGCCGCTGCACCGACTCCACTAAGGTCGCCCAGACGATAGTGCAGACCGGCTCCTTCGACACCATCCTGGGCAAGGTGCTCATCGGCGGTGAGAGGACCTACGGGGCCAAGCACCAGTTCCTCTACCCCAACCTGGTGTACGAGATGCGGGGCGGGGTGTCGGTGCCGCTGGCCCGTGTGGAGCCCCAACCCTGAGCGGGGCCGGATAGACGTGCGAGGCCAGGACCCTAGCGCCGGGCCGCCACTGGCCCGGCGCTAGGGCAGAGAGCGGGGCCGGTCATGGACTTGGCAGCGATCATCCAGGGGGCGAGCAGTGGCGCCGTCCTGGGGGCGGTGTACATCCTGGTGGCCCTGGGACTGGCCATAGTCTTCAGCCTCCTGCGCATCATCAACTTCGCCCACGGCGAGTTCTACATGCTGGGGGCGGTGGTGACTTACTACCTGTTCGGCCAGCTAGGGCTCCCCTTCGCCGTGGCGGTGTTGGTGAGCGCCATCGGCGGCTTCGTCATGGGGGTGCTGGTGGAGCGGGCCCTCTTCCGCCGCTTCCACGAAGACCTGCTGGGCGCCTTCGTCCTCTCCCTGGGCCTCCTGTGGGTGGTACGGATGAGCGTCACCAGCGAGTTCGGCGCCCAGCCGCAGGGGTTGCCCAGCGTCATTGAGGGGGTGGCCCGCGTGGGCGGCGTCAGCATCTCCTTCGACCGCCTGATGGTGCTGGCGGTGGGGGCCGTCATAGTGGCCCTGGTGTCCCTCTTCATCCTGCGCACCGAGGTGGGCAGGGCCATCCGGGCGGTGGCCCAGAACCGCTCGGCGGCGGCCCTGATGGGGATCAACCCCACCTGGGTGACCTCCTTCGGCTTCGCTCTGGGACTGGCCTTGGCCACCCTGGCCGGCTCCCTGGTGGGACCCCTCTTCAGCGTGGAGCCCAACATGGGGGGCGAGCTGGTGGTGAAGGCATTCATCATCGTCATCATCGGCGGGATGGGGAGCCTGCCCGGGGCGGTGATAGCTGCCATCCTGCTGGGCCTGTTCGAGGGGATCGCCGGCCTCTATGTGGACAACGCCCAGCTGGCCATCATCGAGTTCCTGGTGCTGGCGGCCTTCCTGGTGGTGCGACCGCGGGGGCTGCTGGGGACGGCTGAGGCATGAAGCTGGAAGAGGCTGTTCGAGAGCGACTGCCGGCGCCACGGGCGGCCCTGTCGCCCCTTCTGGGGCTGGCCCTGGCGGCGGTCATCGTCCTGGTGGTGGTGCTGTACCCTGTCGTCAACCAGAACGCCTATCAGTTACGGGTGGCGGCCAACCTGTTTCTGAACGTCTCCCTGGTGGTGGGGCTGTGGGTGGTCTACGCCACGGGCCTACTGAACATGGGGCAGATAGCCTTCATGGGGATCGGCGGCTATACGGCGGCGGCGCTGGCGCTGCACCAGGGGTGGAGCTTCTGGGCGCTGCTGCCCGCTGGCATGATGACCGCCACCATCGTGGGCCTGGTCATAGGGCACATAACCCTGCGGCTACGGGGCGCCTATTTCTTCCTGGTCTCCTTCGCCTTCCTGGAGATAACGCGCCTGTTCTTCACCAGCTTCCTCAAGGACGTCTTCGGGGGGACGGACGGGCTGGTGGCCATCCCGGTGCCCCCCAATCTAGGGATAGTGAACCTGGCTACTCCCACCGGGCATTACTACATGACCATGGGGCTCATGTTCCTGAGCGTGGGGGTGGTGTGGCGGGTGATAGCCTCCCGCAACGGCCTGATCCTGCGGGCGCTGGGGCAGTCGGAGTCGCTGGCGGAGTCGGTGGGGATCAACGCCTTCTGGTACCGGCTGGTAACCTTCCTGATGAGCTGCGCCCTGGCCGGGCTGGCGGGCGTCGTGTATGCTCACCTGAACCTGGTGGTCTTCCCCAGCGATATCAGCCTCTCCCGGGCGGTGCTGGTGGTGGTCCACATGGTGGTGGGCGGCGTGGGCCACATACTGGGTCCGGTCCTGGGGGCGGCCGTCCTCACCGCCCTGGGGGAATGGCTGCGGCGCTTCGGCACGGCGGAGCAGCTGGCCTACGGCGCCATGCTCATCTTGGTGATGCTGGCCATACCTGGCGGCTTCATCTCCCTGCCCGGCCGGCTGGGGCAGCTTCTGGCGGCGACCTGGCAGGCGGTGAGCGGCCTCCGGGTGAAGGGTAGAAAAGGTGTCGTCGCTGACAGTTGAGGGAGTGACCAAGCGGTTCGGGGGGCTGGTGGCCCTGCAGGGGGTAGACCTCACCCTCTCGCCGGGGGAGATACTGGGCCTCATCGGCCCCAACGGGGCCGGCAAGTCCACCCTTCTGAACGTCATCGCTGGCGTCCTCAAGCCGACACGGGGCCGGATACGTCTGGACGGGACGGACCTGACGGGCCGCCCGCCCCACTACGTGGCGTCCCGGGGCATCATCCGCACCTTCCAGACGGTGAACCTGTTCCAGCGGCTGACGGTGTTGGAGAACGTCCTCCTGGGCAGCTACCTCAAGTATGGCGGGGGCTACCTGCGCTGGCTGCTGCCTCTGCCCTCCAACCGCCGGCGGGCCCGGGAGGTGGAGGAGGAGGCCTACGAGCTGTTGCGGGAGGTGCACCTGGAGCAGTTGGCCCGGGTGGAGGCGCAGTCCCTCTCGCTGGGGCACCAGCGGCTCCTGGCACTGGCGGTGGCCCTGGCGGCCCGGCCCAGGATGCTGCTGCTGGACGAGCCCCTGGCGGGCCTCTCCTCCCAGGAGCAGGGGGAGATCATGGAGCGGGTGGCTGCCCTGGCCGGCCGGGGGCTGGGCGTCCTGCTGGTGGAGCACAACATACGGGCGGTGATGGCCACCTGTCAGCGCATCGTCGTCCTGCACTACGGGGTGAAGATAGCGGAGGGCCTACCGCGGGAGATCGCCGAGAACCCCACGGTGCGGGAGGTCTACCTGGGGACCAGGGAGCGGCGGGAGGCGGCGCCGTGAGCGGGCAGCCCCTGCTGCAGGTGACGGGCCTGAGCGTGGGCTACGGCCGGCTCCTGGTGGTGCGCGACGTCTCCCTGGAGGTCCGGGAGGGGGAGGTGGTGGCCCTCATCGGCCCCAACGGGGCGGGCAAGACCACCCTGGTCTCCGCCATCGCTGGCCTGTTGACCCCGGCCGCCGGGCAGGTGCGCTTCGCCGGCCAGGACATCACCGGCTGGCCGGCCTACCGTGTCCTGGAGCAGGGGCTGGGGCTCGTCCCCCAGGGCCGGCAGCTCTTCGGCGATATGACCGTCCTGGACAACCTGCTCCTGGGCTCCTTCTCGCGGCGGGCGCGGCCCTACCGACGGGAGACGCTGGAGGCGATGTTCCAGCGCTTCCCCATCCTTCGGGAGCGCAAACAGCAGCAGGCGGGACAAATGAGCGGCGGCGAGCAGCAGATGCTGGCCATCGCCCGCGCCCTGATGGCGCGGCCGCGGCTCCTCGTCCTAGACGAGCCTTCACTGGGGCTGGCCCCCAAGATCGTGGAGGAGGTGGCGGACATCGTGCGGGAGGTGAGCCGGGAGGGCACCTCTGTCTTGCTGGTGGAGCAGAACGTCCCCATGGCGCTGGGAGTGGCCGCGCGGGTCTACGTCTTGGAGGCGGGCGAGGTGGCCGACCAGGGGACGCCAGAGCAACTGATGCAGCGGCAGTCCATACGAGAGGCCTACCTGGGCATATGATAGAGTCGGAGCGACAGGAGGTGACAGGTATGCGCGAGTGGTGGCGGAAGGCGGGGTCTGAGAACCTGCGCGTCCCCGTCTATTCCCGGGTGGTGGACTTCGAGGCCATCTACCGCCGGCATCCGCCCGTCCCCGAGTTCGCCGAGGAGATGTTCCTGTGGCCACCGGAGCGGATCGAGGCCTACAAGAACCAGCTCTTCATGGAGATCATGGAGGTGGCCTGGCAGAACCCCTTCTACCAGCGGAAGTGGGCGGAGGCCGGGATCAAGAAGGAGGACATCCGCAGCATCGAGGACCTGCCCAAGCTGCCCATCGTCACCGTCAGCGACTTCAAGGAGGCCATCGAGCGGGACCCGCCCTACGGCCTCCACCAGGGGGTGACGGCCAAGGACGCCGCCCGCATTCCCCTTAAGATCCAGACCAGCGGCGGCACCACGGGGCGGCCCCGCCCCACCTTCTTCGGCCCCCTGGAGTGGGAGATCCAGGCCCTGCAGACGGCCCGCGGCCTCTACATCCAGGGCGCCCGCCCCGGCGACGTCCTCCAGGTGCCCCTCACCCTCTCCATGGCCAACGCCGGCTGGGTCTACTACCTGGCCTGCCACTACTACCTGGGGATGGTCCCCATCACCCCGGGCAGCGGCGTGGTGACGGCCAGCCGTCGACAACTGGAGTACGCCGAGGCCTTCGGCACCAACATCTGGGCCTCCTTCCCGGAGTACCTCCTTCACCTGGGGAAGACAGCCCAGGAGATGGGGCTGGACCTCAAGAAGCTCCCCACCAAGTTCATTACCTCCTTTCTCGGGCCGGACACGGAGGGCCACCTGCGTCGGCAGATGGAGGAGCTCTGGGGCTGCCCGGTGTACGACAACTACGGCACCCACGAGATCGGCCTCACTGCCTTCGAGTGCCAGGCCAAGGCGGGCCTCCACATCAACGAGGACATGTTCATCATTGAGGTGGCGGACGTGGAGACCAACGAGGTCCTCCCCTACGGCCAGAAGGGGAACCTGGTGGCCACCTCCCTCTACCGGGAGCATCCGCCCCTCATCCGCTACAACCTGATGGATCTGGTGCGCATCTTCCCCCGCGAGCGCTGCGACTGCGGTAGCTGGTTCCTGCGCATGGACCACTTCCTGGGCCGCAGCGACGACATGGTCAAGCTGCGGGGCACCAATGTCTACCCCATGGCCTGCCTGAACGCCGTCCAGTCCGACCCCCGCACCACCGGCCAGTGGCTCTGCGTGGTGGACCGCATTACCGACCCGGACGGCACCTACCGGGACGAGATGACGGTCATGGTGGAGTACGTGGACGAGTCGGTGGACAAGGAGGCCCTGCGGCGGGACCTGGAGGTGCGCCTCCACGCCGATCTGGGCGTGCGGGTGCAGGTGCAGCCCGTCCCCGCCGGCGAGCTGGCCGAGCTCACCAACTACGGCCGTCAGGGCGAGGGCAAGGTGCGCCGCCTCCTGGACCGCCGCCCCGGCTACCAGCGCCACTACTAGGGCGAGGGCCGCTGCCTACCCTGGGGGCGGGCCCGGCCCGCCCCCAGGCCCTTCCTACAGCACCAGCTCCCGCAGGCGAGCCGAGTGACATTGCAGCGCCACCGCCACCGGCAAGAGCGAGGCGTGGCTGGAGTGGAGCTCCACGTGCACGGCCAACGCCGTCGTCCGGCCGCCCACCCCCAGGGGGCCGATGCCCAGAGCGTTCACCCGCTCCAGCAGCTCCCCCTCCAGGGATGCCGCCTCCGGCCAGGGATGGGGCTCTCCCACACGGCGCAGCAGCGCTCTCCGGGCCAGCAACATGGCATACTCTGCCGTCCCGCCGATGCCCACGCCCACGATGATGGGAGGACAGGCGGTGCGGCCTCTCTCCTGCACCGCCTGGACCACCGCCCGCGCCACCTCTGTGCGGCCGGAGTGGCCGGGCAGCAGGAGCAGGCAGCCCGCCCCCTCGCCGCCGGCGCCCCGGGCCATGAGCCTCAGGCGGAGGCGGTCGCCGGGGACTATCTCCGTGTAGACCGCCGGCAGGGGCGCTCCCTCTCCTCCGTCCGGGGCCAGGGGCCAGCGCAACAGGGAGCCCCGCAGGTAGCCCTCCTCCAGGGCGGCTGCCACACCATCCCTGATGGCGTCCTGCAGCGTACCACCCACCAGGTGCACGTCCTGCCCTATCTCGAGGAAGAGGAGGGGCAGGCCGCTGTCCTGGCAGAGGGGAAGCATCTCCCCGCGGGCCGACTCGGCGTTGCGGAGGAGCTGGTCCAGGACGCGGCGGGCCGGGGCTGAGTCCTCCCGGTCTCGGGCCCGGCGCAGGGCCGCTGTCACGTCGTCCGGGAGGAGGCAGGCCGTCTCCACGCAGAGGCGACGGACCGCCTCCCGCACCCGCTCCACGGGGAGCTCTCTAACGAAGGTCATAGCTGGCCCCCGGGGATGGGCCTCAGGTGGCCTCCTCCCGAGAGCGCTCCTTCTCCTTCAGGGCCCGCAGCACCCGCTCCGGCGTGAGGGGAAGCTCCCGTATCCGCACCCCTGTGGCGTCCTCGATGGCGTTGGCCAGGGCGGCGGCGATGCCGGTGGTAGGCCCCTCGCCGAGGCCCTTGGCCCCGTAGGGGCCCTCGGCGTGGGGCACCTCCACGATGACCGGGCTTATGGGTGGCACGTCCTTGCTGGTGGCCAGCAGATAGTCGCCGAAGGCGGGGTTGAGGAGGCGTCCCTCCTCGTCCAGGACCAGCTCCTCCAGGAGGGCGGCGCTGCAGGCCTGGGCCACTCCCCCCTCGATCTGGGCCTCGCAGGCGTCGGGGTTGATGCTGCGCCCGGCGTCGTGGACGGAGACCACCCGCAGGACGCGCACCTTGCCGGTCTCCCGGTCCACCTCCACCTCCACGCCCTGGCTGGTGTAGAGCCAGAAGGCGGTGATGCGGGGCGACTGCCCCGTCTCCAGGTCCAGGGGCCGCGCCCCGGCGGGGACGAAGGAGCCGCGGCCCAGGATGGGGCCCATGTCCACGCCCGGCCGCACCGCTGCCAGCTCCCGGAAGGTGAGGTAGCGGTCCGGCACCCCCTTCACGAAGACACGGCTCTCCCGCACCTCCAGGTCATCCGGGTGGGCCTCCAGAAGAGCGCTGGCCTTCTTGATAAGCTGCTCCCGGGCGTCTCTGGCCGCCTGGACGACGGCGTTCCCCATATGAAAGGTGGAGCGGCTGGAGGAGGTGGAGCGGTCCGGGGGAGTGAAGAGGGTATCGGCGGCCAGCACCTGGACGTCCTCCAGTCGGGCCCCCAGCGCCTCCGCCGCCATCTGGGCCATCACCGTCCTGGAGCCCTGGCCCATCTCCGTGGTGCTTACCATCACCGTCACCGTGCCGTCATCGTTGAGGCGGACGAAGGCGGCGGAGCCGGAGGGGGCGACGCTGGACTTGGCGGTGGTGACGATGGCCTTGCCCCGCCCCGGCGGGCGCGGCCTCTCCCACTCCATGGCCCGGGCGCAGGCCTCCAGGGCCGCTTTCAGCCCCACGTTGTACAGCACCTCCCCCGTAGCCGTCTCGTCCCCGTCCTTGATAAGGTTGCGCCGTCGCATCTCCACCGGGTCTATACCCAGGGCGCGGGCGATGCTGTCCATCTGGGACTCGTAGGCGAAGGCCATCTCCATGATGCCGTAGCCCCGGAAGGCCCCCGTCACCAGCTTGTTGGTGTAGACGCAGTAGCCATCGATCCACTGGTTGGGGATGCGGTAGGGGCCGGTGACGGAGTAGCTGCCGTTGCGGCAGAGGAGGGGGCCGACGTCGGCGTAGGCGCCGGTGTCCCAGACCACCTCCGCCTGCCGGGCGATGATGGCGCCCTCCCGGGTGACGGCCGTCCGCAGCCGGATGTGGACGGCGCCCCGCACCACGGTGGCGCTGAACTCCTCCTCCCGGCTGCACACCAGCTTCACGGGGCGGCCGTCAGTGTGGAGGGCCAGGGCCACCGCCACCGGCTCCACCTTCAGCCCGTGCTTGCTGCCGAACCCTCCTCCCAGGTAGGGGCAGACTACCCGCACCCGGTGGACGGGCCAGCCCAGGGCGGCGGCCAGGTCGTCGGCGGCGAACCAGGGCGACTGGTTGCTGCACCAGACGGTGAGCTGCCCCGAGGCCGGCTCGTACTGGGCGATGGCGGCGTGCGGCTCCAGGGGGCAGTGCTGGATGGGGTGGCTATAGTAGCTGTCCTCGAAGACCTCGTGGGCGGCCCGGAAGGCCGCCTCCACGTCCCCCTTGCGCAGCTTGAAGTGGTTGCAGATGTTGGTGCCCGGCAGGGGGGTGAAGCTGGGGTCGCGGGCGTACTCCCCCAGGCGGGGGTGGATGAGGGGGGCCTCCGGCCGCATGGCGGCGAAGGGGTCCAGCACCGCCGGCAGGGGCTCGTACTCCACCCGCACCAGCTCCGCCGCCTCGGCGGCGGCGTCCTCGTCCTCGGCGGCGATGGCCACCACCGGCTCCCCCACGTAGCGGACGCGCTCTATGGTCAGGAAGGGCTGGTCACGCAGCGCCATGTTGTAGAGATAAGGGGCGTCCCGCCCGGTGACGATGGCGCGCACGCCTGCTACCCGGCGGGCAGCGCTGACGTCTATCCCCTTTATGAGGGCGTGGGCCAGGGGAGAGCGCACCACCCGCGCCACCAGCATGCGGGGGAGCTCGATATCGGCCGTGAAGAGAGCGCGGCCCGTCACCTTCTCCAGGGCGTCCAGCCGCGGCACCCGCTTGCCCACGGACTGGTAGGCGGTCTCCGTCGTCACGGCATCACCTCCGCTGGAGGGCCGCCGCCTCCAGCACCGCCCGCACGATGCGAACGTAGCCCGTGCAGCGGCACAGGTTGCCGGCCAGGGCCTGGCGCACCTCCTCCTCTGTGGGGCTGGCGTTCTCCTCCAGCAGCGCCCTGGCGACGAGGAGGATGCCCGGGGTGCAGAAGCCACACTGCACGGCGTGGTGCTTGATGAAGGCCTCTTGGAGGGGATGGAGGCCGTCTGGCGGCCTCCCCAGGCCGGCCACCGTCGTGATCTCGCGGCCGACGGCGTCCATCGCCAGCAGGAGGCAGGAGAGGACGGGCACGCCGTCCAGAAGGACAGTGCAGGCGCCGCAACTGGCTGACTCGCACCCCTCCTTGACGCCTATGCGTCCCACCTGCTGGCGGAGGACATCCACCAGGAAGTGATGGGGGCGCACCGTCACCTCCACCTCCTCCCCGTCCACCCGTAGCGTGATGAGCTGTCTCCCCGAGGGCGACGTCATGACGACCTCCTAGCTGGCCAGGGCCTCGCCGAGGGCGCGTCGGAGCACCACTCCCACCAGGTGGCGACGGTAGTCGGCCGAGGCGCGGTAGTCGGAGGGTGGAGCGGCGCTCTCCATGGCGGCCTCGCTGGCCCGGGCCAGGGCTTCGGGCGTCAGGGGCTGCCCCTGGAGGGCCGCCTCCGCCGCCCCGGACCGGGCCGGCAGCGGCCCCGCTCCCACCAGGGCCACCCGTGCCTCATGACAGACGCCATCGGCCAGGCGCAGGGCCACGGCGGCCGCCGCCAGAGGGCGGTCGAAGGCCTCCCTCAGAGTGAAGCGAGCGTAGGCGAGGCGCAGGCCGGGGGGCGGCGCCGGTATGGCGATGGCGGTGGCCAGCTCGCCTGGAGCCAGGGCGTGGCGGTAGGGCGCCTGGGACACCTCCCCCACCGGCAGGGAGCGCTCTCCCTCGGGCCCTCGCACCGTCAGCGTCGCCCCCAGGACGGCCAGGAGGGGCACCAGGTCGCTATCGGGGAGGGCGCTGGTCACGTTCCCCACCAGGGTGGCCATGTTGCGGACCAGGGGCGAGGCGACGGTCCGGACCGTCCGCCATAGGACGGGGAGGGCGCTCGCCACCTCTGTGCTGCGCTCCAGGGAGCGCAGGGTGACGCCGGCGCCTACGAGGAGGCCCCCGTCCGTCACTCGCAGGGCGTCCAGGCCGGGCAGGCAGTGGAGGCCGATGACTACCTTCGGTCGCAGGAGGCCCCGGCGGACGGCCACCATGACGGTGCAGCCCCCCATCTTGGCCACCGCCTCCGGGCCGTAGTCCCGGGAGAGGCGCATGGCCTCCTCAAGGCTCCGGGGGACGATGTATGCGAACGCCATGGAATGAGGACGGCGGCCCCGGGTAGGCCCTCTACCGCTGGCCGCTCCTACAGTAGTGGCCGAAGAGATGGGCTGTCAAGCGCCCGCCTCAGGCGGAGGCGAGGAGGGAGCGCAGGCGCGCCGCCACCACATCCGCCCCCTCCGGCGCCAGGACTATGGTGTAGTGGTTGACGCCCGGCACCGTCTCCTCCTCCAGGCGGGGCTGCACGGAGCGCCAGTGCGCCACCGCCTCGTCGGAGATGAGGGGCTGCGGCTGGTCCAGGAGGCCGCGGGGCGCCCGCAGGAGGAGCAGCTGACAGCGCACCTGGGCCAGGCAGCCCCGCACCTCGGGGTTGACGAGGAGGTCGGCGCCGTCCTCTCGCACCGCCTCCTCTCTCACCCGGGAGCGGAGGGCCGGCGGCTCTCCCTCCAGGTCGTACTCCAGGTAGCGCTGGATGTAATCGTTCCAGTAGGGGCCGACACCGGGGTGCTGCCGCCAGAAGTCCAGATAGGCCTGACGGGACTCGAAGGTGAGGCGGAGCCGCTGGATGGACGGCCCCAGGACGGCGTCCAGGTGGGCCTGGACGTCCACGTTCTCGGGGACGGGGAGGGGTATGCCGCCGTCCACCAGCAGCACGGCGCTGACCCGCTGGGGGTAGCGGGCGGCCATGAGGGCGGCCACGTAGCCCCCCATGGAGTGGCCGGCCACCACCGCCCGCCCGATGCCCAGGTGGTCCATGAGAGAGAGGCAGTCCTCTACGTGGGTGGCCATGCCGTAGGGGCCAGGGAGGCGGCCGCTGGCCCCTCTCCCCCGCAGGTCAGGGGCGATGACCTGGGCCTGCCCGGCCAGCCTCTCCGCCACCGACCACCAGGAGGCGTGGGAGCCGGTGATGCCGTGGATGGCCAGGACCGGCGCCCCCTCCTCGCCCCAGCGGCTGGCCCACAGAAGGCCGCCTCTCACCGGGGCCTCCACCGCCTCTTGCCTGAGCTCTGCCATCGCTTCGCCTCCTTGCCTGACTTCGCCTTTAGTCCTCCCTCAGCCTTGGGAGCGGTAGAACTCCACGCAGCGCCGCACGCCCTCTTCCACGGTGACGGTGGGGCGCCAGCCTAGCTCCTCTTGGGCCGGCCGCAGGTCATAGCGAGGGGGCAGGCGGAAGGAGAAGGGGCCGGGCTCCGGCGTCACCTGGGCGTCGGGGAAGAAGCGGGCGGCCATCTCCACCACCTGGCGGATGGTGCGGACGTCGCCGCCTATGTTGAAGGCGGGGGTGCGGGGCCTGGGGGCGCGGATGGCCCTGACGATGGCGCTGGCCACGTCCTCCACGTAGACCCAGTTCACCGCCTCGTCCGTCATGGGTACCTGGGCGGGCAGCCCGGCGGCCAGCCGCTCGATGAGGTTGGAGAGGAAGATACCGTAGCCCCGCAGCCGGAAGGGGCCGTAGACGACGGTGAAGCGGAGCCCCACCGTCTCCAGTCCGTAGGCGCGGGCGTAGTGGAGGGCCGTGCGCTCGTTGAGCACCTTGGCCGCCCCGTAGATGGTGCGGGGGTCGTAGGGGGCGTCGTTGGCCACCGTCCCGTCCGGCCCTATGCTGCGGGGGCCGAAGACGGCCACGGAGCTGGCCCAGACCACCCGGGGCACGCCGCAGAGGCGGGCCGCCTCGAAGACGTTGAGCGTCCCTTCGCAGTTGGTCCTGATGGAGACGAGGGGGTTGAACTCCCGCGCCGTCCCCAGGTAGTAGGCCAGGTGGACCAGGCACTCCACCCGGTTCTCCCTGAGGGCGTCGATGAGGGAGGGGAGGTCCAGCACGTCCCCCCGGACCACCCGTAGCCTCTCCACCTCCTCGGGGGAGAAGAGCCTCTGGACGACGTTGGCGGTGCCTGCGGGGTCGTAGAGGACCACCGGGCCGTCGCCCTCGCTCAGGAGTCGTCTGGCGACGAAGGAGCCTATCAAGCCGGTGCCGCCGGTGATGAGGACTCTCATCTTTTGCCCGCCTTTCGTCGCTCCCGGGGTGGCGCTCATATTTAGCGGCGGCCGGCCACGGATGTCAAGGCTGCAGATATAGGGAGAAGCCAACCTGGGCAAAGTTGACAGCAGGGCAATGTAACCTATACTGATTTCGGCCCCAGAAGCCACTATACCAGCGCGAGGCAGCCATGTCCCAGGAAGATGAGATAATCCTGGAGACCAGAGACCTCGTCAAGTCCTTTGACGGCCTGCGGGCGGTCAATCGTTGCACGGTGCGGGTGCGCAAGGGGACTATTACCGGCCTGATAGGCCCCAACGGCGCCGGCAAGACCACCCTTTTCAACCTGGTCACCGGCTTCCTCAGGCCCACCAGCGGCGCCATCTACTTCAAGGGCTCCCGGATAGACGGTCTGCCTCCCCACCGGGTCTTTCGTCACGGCATCGTGCGTACCTTCCAGATACCGCGGGCGCTGGGCAGCATGACAGTGCTGGAGAACCTGATGCTGGTGCCGCCCCGGCAGGCGGGCGAGGCGCTGTGGAACGTATGGCTCTTCCCCTTCCGCGTGGGCCGGCAGGAGGAGACCCTCTACGAGAAGGCGATGGCGGTGCTGGACTTCCTGGATCTGGCCCACCTGCGGGACAACTACGCTTCCCACCTCTCCACCGGCCAGAAGAAGCTGCTGGAGCTGGCCCGCACCCTCATGTGCGACCCGGAGCTGGTGCTGCTGGACGAGCCGGGCGCCGGCGTCAACCCTGTCCTCATGCGCCGCCTGGTGGTGGCCATCGAGGAGCTCTGCCGCGGGCGGGGCATCACCTTCTTCATCATCGAGCACGACATGGATCTGATCACCCGCCTCTGCAACCCTGTCATCGTCATGAGCAACGGCGAGGTGATCGCCGAGGGCTCCCCCGAGGAGATCAAGAGCGACGAACGCGTCCTGGAGGCCTATCTTGGCGGCCAGTACATCGAACGGCAACGTCCTTGAGGTAGCCGACCTGGTGGCCGGCTACGGCGAGGTGGAGATCCTCCACGGCGTCTCCCTCCGCCTGGGCCAGGGCGAGGTGGTCACCGTCATCGGGCCCAACGGCGCTGGCAAGTCCACCCTCATCAAGGCCATCGTGGGGCTGGTGAGGCCCAGGGCGGGCCGGGTGCGCTTCCTGGGGGAGGACGTGACGGGGCTGGCGCCGGAGAGGCTGGTGGCCCGGGGCATCGCCTACGTCCCCCAGGCGGACAACGTCTTCCCCTCCCTCACCGTCCAGGAGAACCTGGAGATGGGGGCCTACCTGCTGAAGGGTAGGCTCAGGGAGCGGTTGGAACGGGCCTACCAGCTCTTCCCGGACCTGGCGGCCCGCCCTCATGAGCGGGCCGGTCGTCTATCTGGCGGCCAGAGGCAGATGCTGGCCCTGGCGCGGGCCCTGATGGTGGACCCCGTCGTTCTTCTCCTGGACGAGCCGTCGGCCGGCCTCTCGCCCAAGATGGTGGAGCTGGTCTTTGCCAAGGTGCGGGAGATCAACGCTGGCGGCACCAGCATCCTGATGGTGGAGCAGAACGCCAAGGAGGCCCTGAAGTTGAGCCACCGCGGCTACGTCCTGTCCATGGGCTACAACCGCCTGGAGGGGCGGGCCACCGAGCTCCTGGACAGCGAGGAGGTGGCCCGCGTCTACCTGGGGGACTGAGGGAGGATGGCCCTGCTGCAGCGGACGATCGCTGTCCCCCTCCGGCAGAGGGAGGGGCTGCGCCACCTGGGCGAGGCGGCGCGGGGCGCCGGCCTGTGGGCCCTGGTGGCAGCCCTCTTCGTCTGGTCCGCCGTAGCCGAGACCCAGCTCTTCGTGGTGGGGGTCATCGTGGGGAGCGTCCTGGCGCTGGGAGCGGTGGGACTCACCCTGGTCTACGGCATCCTGCGCTTCGGCAACTTCGCCCACGGCGACCTGATGATGCTGGGCGCTTACGTGGCCTTCTTCGCCCTCACCGGCCGGCTGGTGGGCAGCCGCGCCGACGTGACCCTCCCGGAGGCCATCGCTTCCCTCCCCGGGGCGACGGTCAGACTGGGCGACCTCACCTTCGGTTACGGGCTCCTCCTGGCCATGGCGGTGGCGGCGGTGGCCCTGGCCCTCCTCTGCATCCTCCTGGACCGGCTCCTCTACCGCCCCCTGCGGGAGCGACGGGCCCACGTGGTGGTCTTCTCCATCGTCTCCCTGGGGGTGGCGATAGCGGTGCGCAACGTGATGCTCCTGCTGTGGGGGCCTAACCCTCGCCAGTACGTCACTGGCATCTTCGAGGCGCGCCAGTACTGGTTCGACATCCGTCTGAAGACGGACCAGGTCTTCATCTTCGCGGTGGCAGTGGCCCTGGCCGTCCTGGTCTATCTGCTGCTCTACCGCACCCGGCTGGGGAAGGCGATGCGGGCCATGTCCGATAACGTGGACCTGGCCCGCATCTCGGGCATCGATACGGAGCGGGTGGTGGCCTGGACGTGGCTGCTGGGCGGGAGCCTGCTGGCGGTGGCGGGTGTCCTGCTGGCCGTCCAGGCCCAGCTAGACCCTCGCCTGGGGTTCGCCCTGCTGCTGCCCCTCTTCGCCGCCGCCATCCTGGGCGGGATAGGCAACCCGTTAGGCGCTCTCTTGGGGGCGCTGGTGGTGGGGGTGGCCCAGGAGACATCGGTGGCCTACTTCGATCCCACCTACAAGCCTGGCGTGGCCTTCGTCATCCTCGTCCTGATACTGCTGCTGCGGCCGCGCGGCCTGCTGGGGGCGAAGGTATGAGGTCGGGGCGGCTGGTCACCCTACTGGCCTTCCTCTTGGTGACCGCGGCCCTGGTCATCATGCCGGCGGAGCGTTCGGGCTGGGACGCGGCGGGGGTGATAAGCTTCCTCACCACCTTCGCCACCACGGTGGCCATCTATGGCCTCTTCGTGCTGGGGCTGAACGTGCAGTGGGGCTACGCCGGGGTCTTCAACTTCGGGGTGGCGGCCTTCTTCCTGGTAGGGGCCTACACAGCGGCCATCTTCACCAAGGGGCCGGCGGAGAGCGAGTTCGTTCGCTACGTGGGGGGATTCGGGGAGAGGCTGGACCTGCTCCCCTTCCTGTCCAGCGGGGAGTGGCTGCCTTTCCTCGTCGGGGCCCTGGCGGCGGCCCTCATGTGCGGCGTGCTGGCCTTCCTGATGTCCATCCCCACGCTACGGCTGCGGGAAGACTACCTGGCCATAGCCACCATCGGCATCGCCGAGTTGATGCGCAACGTGGTCATCGCCGAGGAGGGGCTGGTGAACAGCCAGCGGGGGCTGACGGGGATCCCCCGCCCCTTCGGCTCCTTCTTCGATCCCGGCGACTACAAGTTCGTCTACTTCGGCATCGCCGTGGTCCTGCTGGCCCTGGTCTTCTACGCGGTGGAGAAGAGCATTCGCTCCCCCTGGGGCCGGGTGTTGCGGGCGCTGCGCGAGGACGAGACGGTGACGGCGGCCAGCGGCAAGAATGTCTTCGCCTTCAAGACGCAGGGGTTCGTCTTCGGCGCTGTGGTGATGGGCGTGGGAGGGGCCGTCTACGCCTACGAGCAGGGCGGCCTCTCGCCGGACACTTTCAGCCACTTCTCCGGCACCTTCATCTTCTGGGTGATGCTGGTCCTGGGGGGCAGCGGCAACAACCGGGGCGCCTTGCTGGGCGCCTACGTGGTCTGGGGTCTGTGGATCGTCAGCCTCCAGCTACTGAGCTACCCCATGCCGGAGGTGCTGAGCGTCCGCATCTTCTACCTGCGGGACCTCCTCCTGGGGTTGCTGCTGATAGCGGTCCTGCTGCTGAGGCCGCAGGGCCTGCTGCCGGAAGAGCGCCGGGTCTCCATCTGGGTGGAGCGGCTGATCCGCCGCCATCCGCTGCCCAGGCGGGAGGAGGCGCCGGCCGCCTCCAGGGGGGAGTGAAGCTGAGGCGGGCCAGGGACGCCCCCGGCCCGCCCGTAGCGTCCGCGCTGTCTCTCCTTACTGGGCCCTGGAGACCTCGCCGGTGCGCAGGTCCACCCGGTAGACGGCCTCCGTCACCAGCTCCCGCCTCTGGGCGTCCACCCGCCAGACCTCGATGCCGCCCAGAGCGACGTCGCCGTTCTGGTCGAACTCCACGGAGCCGGAGGCCCCCACGTAGTCTATGTCCTCACCGTTGCGGATGGCCTGCAGCGCCTGACGGATGCTGTCCACGCCGGGGCCGATCTGACGGCCCGGGCTGTTGGCCACGTCCCGCAGGGCGTTGCGGATGGCGGTGGAGTCGGTGGAGCGGGCCTTCTCGGCGGCCAGGGCGACGACGACCGTGGCGTCGTAGGCCTCACGGACGAAGGGGGTCTGGTAGGCGTAGCCCCAGCGCTGCTGGAACTGCTGGTCGAACTGGCTGCCGAACTGGGTGGAGAGGGCGCCGGGTGAGGTTCCCCGCATCCCGTTGAAGCGGTCCCAGCCCAGACGGCCGAACATGTCGCCGGACTTGGTGCCGTCCACGAACAGGAAGCGGCGGAAGAGCCCCTGCTCGACAGCCTCCCGCAGGTAGACCTCGCCCTGGCCGTCCACGTAGCTGATGGCGGCCAGCGCCTCCGGGTTCCCCTGGGCGGCCCGCTGCAGCTCTGAGATGTAGCTGGGGGCCGTCTCCGCCGTGTGGGGCACCTGGGCCGTCACCTGCCCGCCCAGCTGCTGGAAGGCCCGGGCGAAGCTCTCGCTCAGGCCCTGGCCGTAGGCGTTGTTGACGTAGAGGGTGGCGACGCGGCTCAGCCCCTCGTCCCGGGCCAGGCGGGCCAGCACCAGCCCCTGGGCGGCGTCCGAGATGGGGGTGCGGAAGAGGTAGTCGTTGTCCCGCAGGGTGGTGATGGCGGGGGAGGTGGAGGAGGGCGAGATCTGCAGGATACGGTTGGGCACGGTCACGCTCTCCGCCACGGCGATGGTGACGCTGGAGGCGGCTGCCCCTACTATTACGTGCACCCGCTCCACGTCCACCAGTCGGCGGGCCTCCGCCACGCCTTGCTGGACGTTGACGGTGCCGTCATCGGCCGTCACCAGGACCACGGGCCGGCCCATGACGCCGCCGGCGGCGTTGATATGCTCCACCGCCATCTCTATGGCGTTCCTGAAGTCGCGGCCGAAGTCGGCGAGGGGGCCGGTGAGGGGCAGGAGGGCGCCTATCTTGAGTTGCCCGGGCACCTGCGCCCCAGGCGTCCCCGGCCTGGGGGTGGCGGTCTCCTCACCGCCGCCCCCGCAGGCGGCCAGGGCCACCCCCAGGCCCAGTAACAAGGCCAGGGCCAGGGCCACCCCCAGGCCCAGTAACAAGGCCAGCAGGAAAGGCGCTCTCAGGGGATTCAAGCGGAGCATAGCCTTCCTCTCCTTTCGTCCAGCCCGATAACGGGACGTAATTTAAGACCCTGCTCAGATGCAGCCATAAAATAAGTCCTCTGCTTCGGGACGTCAAGTGCTGGGACGCCGGATGCGACGCCGGGGAGGCGCCGCCTCAGGAGGAGGCGGGGGCGTCGGGCTGCAGGGCGGAGACGGCGCGGCGGGCGTGGTAGGAGGAGCGGACCAGGGGCCCGCACTCGGCCACTGGGAAGCCCATGGCCAGGGCCTCCCAGCGCAGGCTCTCGAACTCCTGGGGGGTGTAATAGCGGACCACCGGCAGGTGCCGCTCGCCGTGGGTGGGGCGCAGGTACTGACCGATGGTGATGATGTCCACGCCGGCGGCGCGGATGTCGCGCATCGTCTGAAGGAGTTCGTCCCAGCTCTCCCCCAGCCCCACCATGAGGCCGGCCTTGGTGGGGACGGAGGGGGCCATCTCCTTGGCGCGGCGCAGCATCTCCAGGGAGCGCTCGTAGCGGGCGCTGGGCCGCACCCGACGGTAGAGGCGGGGCACCGTTTCCACGTTGTGGTTGAAGACGTCGGGGCGGGCCTCCATGACGGTGCGGAGGGCCTCCAGGGAGCCGCGGAAGTCGGGCACCAGCACCTCCACGCTGCAGCCGGGGACGTACTCCCGACAGAGCCTTATGCAGGCGGCGAAGAGGGAGGCGCCGCCGTCCGGGAGGTCGTCCCGGGCGACGGAGGTGATGACTATATGCCGGAGCCCCAGGTGGCGGGCGGCCTCGGCCAGGCGGCGGGGCTCGTCCCAGTCCACGCGTCCGCCCGGCCGCCCGGAGGCGACGGCGCAGAAGGCGCAGCGGCGAGTACAGACATCGCCCAGGATCATGAAGGTGCCGGTGCGCTCCTCCCAACACTCGAAGATGTTGGGGCAGAGGGCCTCCTCGCAGACGGTGTGGAGGCGGAGGCCACGCATGAGCCGCTTCATCTCCAGGTAGTTGGGCCCCATGGTGGCCCGTACCTTGAACCAGGGGGGCTTGCGCTCCGGGCGGCCGGGCGGCGGGCCGCCCCCCGGCCGCCCGGAGGCGCGGGGGAGGTCCTCCGCGTCCAGGAAGAGGAGGGGCTCCGGGCCTGTCATGGCTCTCCTCGCACCGTGCGCCTCCAGTATAGCGGCGCTCCCCCTCAGAGGTAGATGCTGAGGCGGGCCGCCATCTGGGCGGACTCCCCTATGACCTCGCTCAGACTGGGGTGGGGGTGGATGCTGGTGGCCAGGTGCCAGGCGCTGGCCCCCAGGTGGCGGGCCAGGGCGGCCTCGGCCACCAGCTCCCCCGCCTGGGGGGCCAGGACGTGGACGCCCAGCACCTCGCCGCTGTCCAGGTCGTAGATCACCTTGGCGAATCCCTCCGTCTCGCGGCGGATGGTGGCCATGGCGTTGTAGCGGAGGGAGAAGCGCTGGCCGCGGACGCGTCGTCCCTGCTCTCGCGCCGCCTCCTCCGTCAGGCCCACGGCGGCGGCCTGGGGGCGGGTGTAGACCACGGCGGGGACGCGGCCGTAGTCCAGGGGCTGGGGGGCCTTGCCGGCCAGGGCCTCGGCCGCTATGGCCCCTTCGGCGGCCGCCTTGTGGGCCAGCAGGGGGCCGCCCGCCACATCGCCCGCCGCGTAGACGCCGGGGGCCGTGGTCTGCATCGTCGCCTCCACCCGGACGAAGCCGCCGGCCAGGGCCACGCCGGCCTCTTCCAGGCCCAGCCCCTCCACGTTGGCCCGCCGGCCGATGGCGACGAGGACGTGGGAGCCCCTGAGCCGCCTCGTCTCGCCCTCGCGCTCCACCAGCAGCTCCACGTCGTCGCCGTCGAGCCGGCAGCCCTCGGGGACGAGGCGGGCGGCGGTGAGGACGGTGGCCCCGCGGGCGCCGAGGGCCCGCTCCAGCCCCCGCCCCAGCTCCTCGTCCATCTGGGGCAGGAGGCGGGGCAGCAGCTCGACGATGGTGACGGGGACGCCCACGTCCAGGAAAAAGGAGGCGAACTCCAGGCCCACGGCGCCGCCGCCGACGACGATGAGGTGCCGGGGCAGCTCTGCCAGCTCCAGGACGTGATCGCTGGTGAGGATGCGCTCGCCGTCGCAGGGGAGGCCGGGGAGCTCCGCCGGCCGGGAGCCGGTGGCCAGGACGATGCGCCGCCCCCGCAGCCGGCGGGGCGCCGCCCCCTCCACCGCTACCCCGACCGGGGAGAGGAGGCGCCCTCGCCCCTGGACCACCTCTATACGCCGCTTGGCGATGACGCCCCGCAGTCCCCGGTACAGCTCCTCCACCACCTGCTGGCGGTAGCGGTGGACGGCCGGCAGATCCAGGGAGGGCTCCCCCACCTCCACCCCGAAGGCCGCCGCCCGCCGCGCCTGGGCCACCGTCTCCGCCACCTCCAGGAGCGCCTTGGTGGGTATGCAGCCGCGGTGGAGGCAGACGCCACCCACCCTGTCCTCCTCCACCAGGGCCACCCGCAGGCCCAGTTGGGAGGCCCGGATGGCCGCCGTGTAGCCGGCCGTCCCGCCCCCCAGGACGACGACATCGAACTCCTGCTCCGTCATGCCTGCCTTCCCCCGGTGCACAGGGGGCCGCCGACCGTCCCGGCGGCCCCCTCAGCGGCCCATTGAAGCACTCCCGCGGGGGAGGGTCAACCACTCCCCCGGCACCGCCGCCTGACTACGATATTTCTCTATATATATCATAGAGTTTTCCTATTTAGCCTGACGACGGAGGGGCCGAGCGAGTGCGAATCCGCGTCACAGTCGCCCCTGGGCGCCCTTGCTCGCCTCTGTCAGCTTTAGTGACGTTACAAATGAACCTTTGACAGTTATCGCGACTTATGATAGTTATCTGGCGGCCTGCGAGAAGAGGGTGAGGAGGTGTCAGCCGATGAAGGTCTCCGCCTTCCAACTGATGCCCCACCGTGAGCTCCCGGACGACTTCGAACAGCGCTACCGCTCCGTGTGGGTGGACCCGCCCTGGTGGGAGCTGTCCGATCCCGAGCGGGTAGGGGAGTACTACAACTGGACGCTGGACGAGCTCCTCTACGGCGCCAAGCTGGGGCTGGACGGCCTCTGCACTAACGAGCACCACCAGAACGCCTACGGATTCATGCCCAACCCCAACCTGATGGGCGCCATCCTGGCCAAGGCCACCCGCGACCAGGGCCTGGACGTCGCCATCGTCCAGATGGGCTCCACCCTGGCCACCACCCAGCCGCCCCACCGCATCGCTGAGGAGTACGCCATGCTGGACTGCATAAGCGGCGGGCGGCTGGTGGCCGGCGTTCCCATGGGCACCTCCATGGACGTAGAGATCTGCTACGGGGTGCCGCCGCTGGAGCACCGTGAGCGCTTCCGGGAGGCCCTCCAGCTCATCATCAGGGCCTGGACCACCAACGAGGTCTTCGCCTGGAACGGCAAGTTCTGGCAGCTCCCGGCCGTGGACGTCTGGCCCCGTCCCGTCCAGAAGCCCTACCCGCCCATCTGGCTCCCCGGCGCCGGCTCCCGTACCACCTGGCGCTTCGCTGCCGAGAACGACCTCTGCTACTGCTTCCTCAGCTACTTCGGCGCCAGGGCGGCGGAGCCGGTGGCCAACGCCTACTGGGAGGACCTGCAGGAGCTGGGGAAGGACCTCAATCCCTATCGCTTCGGCTACCTGCAGCTGGTGACGGTCTCCGAGACCGACGCCCGGGCCGAGGAGGAGTACGCCCGCCACATCGAGTACTTCTACCGCAAGTGCCTACACATCCCCACCGAGTGGTTCGCCATCCCCGGCTACCAGGACTACGAGAGCCTGGTGTACGCCCTGCGCCGGGGAGGCCTCCGCTTCGAGGAGCTGAAGGAGCTGCGCTACAAGGACTTCGTGGACCAGGAGTTCGTCATCTCCGGCAGCCCCGCGACCGTCCGCGACCGCCTGGAGGACGTCATCAAGCGGCTGCGGGTGGGCAATCTGATGGTGCTGCTGCAGATCGGCTCCATGCCCCACGAGCTGACCCTCAAGAACTACGAGCTCTTCGCCCGGGAGGTCCTGCCCCACCTGCGGGGCATCTGGGAGGGCCGCTGGGAGAACCACTGGTGGCCCAAGAAGCTGCTGAAGCAGCCCGCCGCCACCTGATGCGCAGCGGGGGCCCGCCGAAGGGCCCCCGCTGTATACTGTGGTGGTGAGTCCATCTGCCAGGAGGTGAAGATGGTCACCCAGCGTCTGGAGCGGCTCAGGGTGTGGGCCGAACAGATCGAGGTACCCGTGGACGTGCGGGGCGATGGGCCGCCTCTCGTCTTCCTGCACGGCGCCGGCGGCCCGCACCTCCAGGGCGACGAGTTCCTGGACCGACTGGCCCAGAGCTACACCCTCTACATGCCCCACCACCCGGGCACCGGCGAGAGCGACCCTAACGATGTCTACAAGCTGGACAACCTGTGGGACCTCGTCCTGCTCTATGACGAGCTCCTGGAGGGGCTGGGCCTGGGGCCCGTCCCCGTCATCGGTCACTCCTATGGCGGGATGCTGGCCTGCGAGCTGGCCGCCCACTGCCCGGGGCGGGTATCCAGGCTCGTCGCCATCGCTCCCATCGGCCTGTGGCGGGAGGACCAGCCGGTGACCACCCTGAAGTGGACGATAGCCCCCCCGCAGGAGCTCCCGGCCCTCCTCGCCCATGACCTGCAGGCGCCGGCGGTGCAGCGGTTCCTGGGCTCCCTCACCCCGCCCCCCGGCGCCGATACGGAGACCCAGGTGAAGGTGCAGGCCCGCTTCGTCTGGGCCCTCGCCTCCACCGGCAAGTTCGTCTGGCCCATACCGGACAAGGGGCTGCGCAAGCGTCTCCATCGTATCAGGGCGCCCACCCTCATCATCTGGGGAGAGCAGGACGCCCTGGTCCCCGTCGCCTATGGCGAGGAGTTCGCCCGCCGCATCAAGGGGGCGAGGCTGGAGGTCGTCAGGGGCGCCGGCCACCTGGTGCAGCTCGAGCAGGTGGACAGGGTGGTGCCCATGGTGCTGGACTTCCTCAGGGGGTAGCCATGCCGCTGGATCCGGAGGTGGAGGCCTTCCTCAGGCAACTGGCGGAGATGGGCGGCAAGCCCTTCCACCAGATGACGGTGGCGGAGGCCCGGGAGGCCATCGTGGCCCTGCTGGGGGACGTGCCCCGGCCCCAGGTGGCCAAGGTGGAGGACGGCAAGGTGCCCGGCCCGGGCGGGGAGATACCGGTGCGCATCTACTGGCCGGAGGGTCAGGGGCCCTTCGGCGTCCTGGTCTACTACCACGGCGGGGGATGGGTCATCGGCAACCTGGAGACCCATGACTCCGTCTGCCGCTGTCTGACCAGGTACGCCAACTGCATCACCATATCCGTGGATTACCGGCTGGCGCCGGAGCACAAGTTCCCCGCCGCTCCCGAGGACTGCTACGCCGCAGCCCTTTGGGCCTCCCAGAACGCCTCCGCCCTGGGGGGCGATCCCTCTCGCCTGGCCGTGGGGGGCGACAGCGCCGGCGGTAACCTGGCGGCGGTGGTGGCCTACATGGCCAAGCGGCGGGGCGGGCCTCGCCTCGTCCATCAGCTCCTCATCTACCCCGTCACCAACTACGCCTTCGACACTCCCTCCTACACCGAGAACGCTGAGGGCTACCTCCTCACCAAGCAGGACATGGTCTGGTTCTGGGGCCACTACCTGCGGGATGAGGCGGACGGCGAGAGCCCCTACGCTTCGCCCCTGCGGGCGCACGACCTGGCCGGCCTGCCGGCGGCCACCGTCATCACCGCCGAGTACGACCCCCTGCGGGACGAGGCAGAGGAGTACGCCCTGAGGCTGGCGCGGGCGGGGGTGCCGACGGCGCGGCTCCGTTACCAGGGGATGATCCACGGCTTCACCAGCCTCTACCACGTCATATCCGCGGGGCGCCACTCCCTCTGGACATCGGCAGCCTCGCTCAGAATGGCCTTCGCTCAAGACTAGGCGTACGGGGGAGGGAACCCATACCGGGGGAAGCCTGGCACTAGTGAAGGCCTGGGGCAGGGGCCACGCTGGCCCCTGCCCCGTACTGGACGCCCCAGGCGCTACTGGCGGATGCCCGCCACCTCTTCCACCACGTCCCGGTAGGCGTTGAACCAGTCGGTCACCGGCACGAAGCGGTCCCCCTGCACCCGCAGCAGGCGCACGTAGCCGCCCCCCTCGTGGTCGCGGGGGCTCGTCTGCAAGCGGATGATGCCGGCCGGCTCGCCCCTGATGCTCTCCATTCCCTGCTTCACCTTCTCGCCGTCCAGGGGCCAGCCGTGGGCCTTCAGGGCCTGTCGCAGCGCCTCCTCGATGATGGCGGCGATGGCCAGGCCGTAGCAGTACTCGTAGTTGGCCTCCGTCAGGTAAGAGGGCGGGCTCTTCCCCTCCCTCTGGTACATCTCTCTGATCTCTTGGACGATGGGGAGGTCAGGGCCGAAGAGCCAGGTGCCCACGCCCTGGAAGCCCTGGACCTGGTCCCAGCTACCCACCGCCCGCACATGGGCGTCGCCGATGCCGAAGGTATAGAAGACGATCTTCTCCAGGGGGAACTGCAGGTCTTTGGCCGCCTTGATGACCGGCGCCGGCGTGCGTCCGAAGGCGTCGGCGATGATGTAGTCCGCCCGGTAGCGCTGGACGATGTCCGTCATCTGGGCGGCCACGTCGATGGCCGGGGGCGGGATGGCGAAGGTGCGCAGCTCGAAGCCCTCCCGCTGGGACAGGCGGTTCAGCACCTCCAGGGAGTCACGGCCGACGACCGAGTCTATGTAGAGGTAGGCCACCCGGGGCTGGCCGCTCCTGCCCTCCTTCTCCCAGGCGTCCAGCACCACCTTCACCGAGGCGGCCGCCTGCGACCAGCGGCTCCCCCCTATGGCGGCGAACATGTAAGGGGCGCGCTCGCTGTTGGTGTAGGCGCCCGGCCCGGAGACGACGAAGCCGGGGAGGCGGTCGGCGGCGGCGCGGGAGGCCACCCCCTCGCCGATGGCCGAGCCGTCGGCGTAGAAGACGACGACGCCCTCCCGCTTGAATTGCTCGTAGCAGTTGACGCCTCGCGCCACCTCGTAGCCGGCGTCGCAGTAGGACGCCCGCACGGGGTGACCGTCTATCCCTCCTCGCTTATTGACCAGGTTGAAGTAGTCCTCCACGGCCTGGCGGGCGGGGGTCAGGAGGTTGGAGACGGGGCCGGTGGCGTCGTATATCATGCCGACGGGGATCGGCTCCCCGGTGGCCGGGGCCTCCCCGGCGCCGCCACCCCCGCAGGCGGCCAGGAGGAGGGCTAACGCTGCCACCAGGAGGGGAAGGGGCCAACCAAGGGGTCTCCGGGAGGGGGGTCGCATGGCTTCCTCCTTGGTGTGTGGTATGGCCCCATTATGACGCCCCTGTGGGAAAAATCAATATAATCGATAAAATATTTTGCTTCCGGCGCGGCCCCGGCCCTGGGACGGCGTCGCCCGGGGGCCCGGGGCGCCTCAGCCCTGGCTCAGGAGGTCGCGAGCGATGACCATGCGGTGCACCTCCGTCGGCCCCTCGCCGATGCGGCGGATGCGCAGCTCCCGCCACCAGCGCTCCAGGGGGAGGTCTTTGGTGACGCCCAGGCCGCCGTGGATCTGGATACAGCGGTCCACTACCCGGCTGGCCGCCTCCGTGGCCATCATCTTGGCCATGGACGCCTCGAAGCGGAAGGGCTCGCCGTGGTCGGCCTTGCTGGCGGCGTCCAGGGTGATCCAGCGTGAGGTGCGGATGTCCACCTCGTTGTCCACCAGCATCCACTGGATGGCCTGACGGTTGGCCAGGAGGTCGCCGAAGGTCTCCCGCTGCTTGGCCCAGCGGATGGCCATCCGCTGGGCGGCCACCGCCACCCCCAGGGAGTTGGCGGCGTAGGTGACACGGTTGCGGGTCAGACGGTCATTGGCGATGGCGAAGCCGCCGCCCACCTGCCCCAGGACGTTGCTGTGGGGGACGCGGCAGTTGTCGAACTCGATCTCACAGGGGTGGTGGACGTTGCGCAGGGTGTGGATCACCCGCCGCACGCGGAAGCCAGGGGTGTCGGTGTCTACGATGAAGCAGGTGATGCCGGCGCGGCCGCGGGCGGGGTCCGTCCTGGCAAAGACGAGGCCGAAGTCGGCCTGGTCAGCGCCGGAGATGAAGGTCTTGGTGCCGTTGAGCACCCAGTGGTCACCGTCCCGCACGGCGGTGGTCTTGATGGCCCGCGCCGGGTCGGAGCCGCCGCTGGGCTCAGTGAGGGCGAAGAAGACCTTCTTCTCCCCCCGCAGCAGGGGGTAGAGGTAGCGCTCCCGCTGCTCCTCGTTGGCCTCGTAGAGCTGGACCAGGCCGGCATGGCCGAAGGTGTGGTAGCAGGGGGCGTAGAGGCCCGCCCGGTGCTGGCTCATCTCCTCCGCCGCCAGGCACTGGGTCACCAGGTCCAGCCCGGGGCCGCCGAATTCGGCGGGGACGAAGAAGTTCCAGAAGCCCATCTCCTTGACCATGGTCGAGAGGCGCTGGTAGTCCTCCTCCGGCAGCTCCTCGGCGTCCGGGTCCAGCTCTCCCTCCAGGGGGATGATCTGCTCGTTGACGAAGCGCCGTATCGTCTCCACGATGAGCCGCTGCTCGTCGGTCATGCGCAGGTCCATGGCGTCCTCCTCCCTCTCGTCGTGCTGGCTATGCTCTCAGCCCTGCCGCGTCCAGTGGAAGCGGCCCAGGGGCGGCAGCTCGCCGGGTGCCGCCTCGTTCCCCTCGGGGAGGCGGCCGTGCTCCTCACGGTAAAGGGTCAACAGCTCCGACCAGCGGGTCATGTACGAGGAGTTGACCTCGTAGCGGTAGAGGCGGGCCCGCTCCCGGATGACGGGGTTGCTCTCCTGGGCGGGGTCGAAGTGGTGAGCGATGCGCCCCCGCAGGCCGAAGGCGTCCCGGCCTCCGGCGCAGCCGATGTAGATGACGTTCCCCTCCTCGTCCCCCAGCTCGTAGACGCCGAGGGCGGCAGGCAGCCGCCGTAGCTGGGACGGGTCGAAGCTGATCCAGGGCTTCCGTATGGGCATCGTCCTTCCCCCTCATACGGCGCTGGGCGCCCCGGGCAGCCGGGGCTGGCGGGCCACCACGCCGGAGCTCTCCAGCGCCTCAATCTCTTCCCGTGCGAGGCCCAGCAGGTCCCCCAGCACGTAGTCTATATGCTCGCCGAAGCGGGGGGCCGGCCTCGCCGGGGTGGCCGCCATCTCTTGGTAGCGGAAGGCCAGGCCGGGCACGGGTGCCGTCCCCATCTCCGGGTGGTGGACGGGGACGAAGTAGCCCCGGGCCGCATACTGCGGGTCGCGGTGGAGCTGGCCGGCGTCCAGGACGGGAGCGGCAGGAACGCCAGCCTCCTGCAGGAGGCGCATCGCCTCGTAGGCGTCCCGCTCCCGTGTCCAGGCGGCGATCTCCTCGTCCAGCTCGTCCTGGTGGCGGTAGCGCTCCGTCAGGATGCGGAAGCGGGGGTCACGGGCCAGCTCAGGCCGGCCCAGGGCCTGGCAGAGGGCCTGGAAGGCGGCATCGGACGGGCAGGCGATGGCCAGCCAGGCGTCCTCGCCCCGGCAGGGGTAGACGCCGTGGGGGGCCATCCAGGGATGGCGGTTGCCCAGGGGAGCGCCGGGGCGGCCGTTGAAGAAGGCGTCCAGGAGGGCGTCACCTACCAGGGGCAGCTCGCTGTCCAGGAGGGCGCACTCCAGGAACTGCCCCTCCCCGGTGAGGCGCCTGTGCCAGAGGGCGGCCATGGCGGAGAAGGCGGCCAGCAGGCCGGCGTTGTAGTCGCAGAAGAAGTTGCCCGGCTTCATGGGGCGCCCGGCGTCCCGATAGCCGGTGAGGTGGCAGAGGCCGCTCATGGCGTCCACGCCGGGGCCGTAGGAGCGGCGGTCGCGGTAGGCCCCGGTGCGTCCGAAGGCGGGCATGGAGACGACGATGATGTCCGGCCGGGCCTGGCGCAGGTCTTCGTACTCCAGGTGCAGCCCCTCCAGCGCCCGGGGCGAGAAGTTCTCCAGGACGATGTCGCACAGGGCGGTGAGGCGCAGGAAGAGTTCCCGCCCCTCCGGGCGGGCCACGTCCAGGGGGAGGCCCACCTTGCCACGGTTGAGCTCGTTGAACATGGGGACGCGGTTGTAGGGGCGGTCCGGCGCCCCGGGGACGAGGGGACCCACGACGGCAGGACTGCCGCGGTGGGTGGGTTCCACCTTGATGACCTCGGCGCCCAGGTCGGCCAGGACGAAGCCGGCCACCGGGCCGGCGACGGCGTTGGTGAACTCCAGCACGCGCACGCCCTCCAGGGGCTTCTCCATAGGCCCTCCTCCTACACGATGCCGGTCTGTCTCAGACGCACCAGCTCCTCCCGCGGGAGGCCCAGTTCCCCGCAGAAGACCTGCTCGTTGTGCTCGCCCAGTAGGGGGGCGCGGCCCACCTGCCAGGGGGTGGCACTGAGCTTCACCGGCGCCCCCAGTTGGCGGACGCGGCCGGCGACCGGGTGCTCCACCTCCACGAAGGTGCCGCGAGTGCGGTGGTGGCCGTGGCGGTCCTCCAGCACCTCCAGCGGGTCGAGCACCTCCGTGAAGGGGAGGCGCAGCTCCTGGGCCAGCTCCACCGCCTCCCACTTGCTCTTGTCGGCCAGCCAGGCGTCCAGGCGGGCATCGATCTCGTCGGCATGGGCGGTCATGGCCTCCAGCACCTGCGGGCTGGCCAGCCAGGGGTCCCCCACCAGGGCGGCCAGGAGGTCCGGGTGGCGGTTATTGGAGTGGGCGTGCACCCAGCCATCGCGGCAGGGGCGGAGGGTGGAGGGGTAGGGGTGGCGGTCGCCCATGCCGATGAGGCGGGTGCCGTTGCGCTTCCACACCTGACCGAAGAGGTAGGCCAGCACTGGCGGCCCGCCCATGAGGAAGGTGGCCGCCTCCGCCACCGAGACGTCGGCCACGTCCCCGGCGCCGCGGGCCTCCCGGGCCAGGAGGCCGGCCATCACCGCCACCGCCGCCTGCAGGCCGGCCTGGTACTCGGCCAGGAAGCCGTGGGGCTTCAGGGGTTCGCGGTCCGGCTCTCCGGTGATGGACATGTAGCCGCTCAGGGCCTCCGCCACCAGCTCCGTCCCCTGGTAGCGGGCGTAGGGCCCCCGGGAGCCGAAGTAGGTGACCACGGCGGCCACCAGGCGGGGGTGGCGACGTCGCAGCTCCTCCGGCGTCAGGCCGAGCGCCTCGGCCCGCTGGGGAGGTAGGTCATGGACCAGGGCATCGGCCCGCTCCAGCAGGCGGCCCAGCAGATCGCGGCCGCTGGGGGAGCCCACCTCCAGGGTGACGCCCCGCTTGGCCTGGTTCAGGTGGAGGAAGAGGCCGCTCTTCTCCGGGTGGGGCACGTCCCCCGGGAAGGGACCGTAGCGGCGCAGGGGATCCCCCTCCGGGGGCTCCACCTTGAGCACGTCGGCACCCATGCCGGCCAGGAGGCGGCCGCAGTAGGCGCCGGCCACGGTGGTCGCCACCTCCAGCACCCGTAGGCCGTTCAGGGGGCCAGCCATGGCCGCTCCCCCGGCTATTGGCCCTTGAAGTGGGGATGCCGCTTCTCTAGGAAGGCGGCGATCCCCTCCCGGCCGTCGACGGTGCGGGCCATATCGGCGATGGTGCGCGCCTCCCACTCCATCTGCGTCTCCAGGCTCTCCTGCCAGGACTGATAGATGAGGCGCTTGGCGCCGCCGTAGGCCCGCGTCGGCCCTTCCGCCAGCTGACGGGCCAGGGACTCCACCTCCGATGCCAGGGACTCGTCCGGCACCACCCGGTTGACGATGCCCATCTCCAGCGCCTCCTGGGCGGAGAGCATGCGGTTGGTGAGGGTCAGCTCCAGGGCCCGCCGTACGCCCACCAGGCGAGGCAGGAAGTAGGTGCCGGAGCCGTCCGGGGTGAGGCCAGCCCGCGTGTAGGCCATGACGAAGCGAGCGGACTGGACGGCCACCGCCAGGTCACAGGCGCAGACCAGGCTCATCCCCGCCCCGGCGGCGGTGCCGTTGACGGCGGCGATGACCGGCGCCTCCATGCGGGAGAAGCGGGAGACGGCGGCGTGGAAGTAGGTGGTGAGCTCCTTGAGGAGGCGGGGGAGGTCCTCCCCGGCGGTGGCGAAGCTCTTCAGGTCGCCCCCGGTGCAGAACATGGGGCCGCTGCCCGTCAGCACCACCGCCCGCACGCCCGGGTCCTCGTCACAGCGGAGGGAGACGTCCAGCAACTCCAGGGCCATCTCGCGGTTGATGGCGTTCCCCACCTCCGGTCGGGACAGGGTGACCCAGCCCACGCCGTCCCGGACCTCGAAGCGGAGGGCCTTGTACTCAGGCATGGCTTTACCTCCTCTCCGGTGAGTCTTCAGCGTTAGTATAGTGCCCTCGCTCTGGCAGTGGGGCAGGGAGGCCCCAAGCTTCCCCGAGGATAGGGCTGCAGGGACTGGCTTGACAAGCCTGCCAAAGCTCATTAGATTTGGGCTGCCTCATACCGAGCAGGCGGGAAAGGAGGGGTCAGTGATGCCTGCACAACCGGCACGTCTGGCGGAGGTCAAGGTAGGGGACATACGCATCGTCTTCCTGCCCGACGGGAGCGCCGCCCTCGAGCCCACCGCAGCCTTCCCCGAGACCAACAAGGAGATCTGGCAGTCCCACAGCAAATGGCTGGACCACCAGGGCAGGCTGGTGGCCAGCTTCGGCAGCTTCCTCATCCGCACGGGGGCCCGCAACATCCTGGTGGACCTGGGCTTCGGCGACAAGGGCGTGGACTTCCCCGGCTTCGGCCCGCTGATGGGCGGGGCCCTGCTGGAGAGCCTGCGCATCGCCAAGCTGGAGCCCGGTGACATCGACACGGTGGTCTACACCCATCTCCACCTGGACCATGTGGGCTGGACGAGCCACGCCGTGGGCCACACCCGCGTCCCCACCTTCCCCAGGGCCCGCCACCTGACCATGAAGGAAGAGTGGGAGTACTGGTACGGCAAGGACGACCCCCTGGGCCCCGACCGCCACGAGGTCCAGGATCACCTGGAGAACTGCGTCGAGTTCGTCAGCGACGGCCAGGCCATAGCCCCGGGCGTCAACATCCTGGCCACCCCGGGCCACACGCCCGGCCACCTGAGCGTGGTCATCTCCTCGGGCACGGAGCGGGCCATCCTCTTCGGCGACTCCATGCACTGTCCCGTCCAGTTCGAGGCCACGGAGTGGGCCATGGTGGCGGACGTGGACAAGGAGCTGGCCAAGCGGACGCGGGAGCGGGTCATCCGCGAGCTGGAGGACCCCTCCACCTTCGGCGCCGCCGCCCACTTCTCCAACTTCATCTTCGGGCGGTTGATGCTGGCCGAGGGTAAGCGTCAGTGGACCATGGTGGCCTAGGGGCCTGACCCGACGAGGGCCACGCCCTGGGGGGCCGGAGGGCCAGGGGCCCCGGCCCTCCGGACGGGGTACCCTGGAGCGCAGCATGGCTGGCCTGGACGTCAGCGGTCGGGTAGCCGTAGTGGGCGTGGGGATGTCGCGCTTGGAGCGGCGCTCGCCCCGTAGCAACCTGGCCCTGGCGGCCGAGGCCCTCAAGGAAGCGCTCCGGGACGCCGGCCTCACCAAGGGCGAGATCGACGGCCTGGTCACCAACATCGGCCATCCCCTGGGCGTGGACTACGACCGCCTGGCCGAGGCCTTCGGCCTCCGCCTCTGCTACTCGGAGCAGACGTGGACGCACGGCCGCTTCATGGGCCCTGCCCTGCAGCATGCTGTCCTGGCGGTGGCGGCCGGGCTGGCCCGGGTGGTGGCCTGCCTGGTGGGGATCCGCTTCAGCCGCCCGGGCCACATCGGTGGCCCCCGCGACCCGGAGGCGACGCGTCAGGGCGGCGGCTCCCACGGTGAGGCTCCCCACTACGGCATCGTCACGCCGGGCGCCGGGGCAGCCATGGCCTGGCGGCTCTACCTCTCCCGCTACGGCGGCCGCCCGGAAGACCTGGCGGCCGTGCCCATCGCCATCCGGAAGCACGCCTCCCTGAACCCGCAGGCCATCATGCGCACCCCCATCACGCGGGAGGACTACCTGAACGCCCCCTTCATCATCGAGCCCCTGCGCCTCCTGGACTGCTGCCTGGTGAGCGATGGCGGCGCCTGCGTCATCGTCGCCTCCCGGGAGAGGGCGCGGGACTGCCGCCAGCCGCTGGTGTTCGTCCTGGGGATGCAGGGGATGCGGGCGGGGCGAGAGGAGTTCGTCTTCGGCCGGCCGGGGCTGGGCGCCTGGCAGCAGAGCGTCAGCGACGACCTGGAGAGGGAACACCCGGTCTACGGGATGGCCGGCGTGGAGCAGAAGGATATGGACGGCCTCTACGTCTACGATGCCTTCGCTCCCCAGGTGGTCTTCACCCTGGAGCGCTTCGGCTTCGCCGGGCCAGGGGAGGGGCTGGCCTGGGTGCAGGACGGTCGCATAGAGCTGGGGGGAGAGCTGCCGGTGAACACCAACGGCGGCCTCCTCTCGGAGGGGCATGTCTCCGGCTGGAATCACGTGGTGGAGATAGTGCGCCAGCTACGGGGCGAGTGCGGCGAGCGCCAGATCCCCGGCGCCCGCCTCCTGCAGTGGGCCACCACCTTCGGCGATTCCCTCATCTTCGGGAGGGAGTGATGGCGGAGGAGCGCCCCCTGCCGCCCCTGCATGAGGACGAGCTCCCCTTCTGGGAGGGAGCGCGGCGGGGGGAGCTGCTCCTCCCCCGCTGCGGCGACTGTCAGCATACGTGGTGGCCCCCAGGCCCCGTCTGTCCGGAGTGTCTCTCCGACCGGGTGGAGTGGCGACGCGCCAGCGGCCGCGGCGTGGTGGCCTCCTGGGTGGTCTTCCGCCGCCGTCTCGTCCCCGGCTTCGAGCCGCCCTACAACGTGGCCTGGGTCCAACTGGAGGAAGGGCCGCGCCTGGTGGCCAACCTGGTGGACGTCCCTCTGGAGGAGATAAGGACAGGGATGCCGGTGGAGGCCGTCTTCCAGCGCCTGACGGACGAGGTCACCCTGGTCCAGTTCCGTCCCCGGCGCCAGTCCTCCTAGGCGAACTCGGGCCGCACCTCCCGGGCGAAGCGGTCCAGCACCTCCAGGGCTGCCTCCACGCCCTGGCGCAGGGGTGGCTCCAGCAGGACGTGCTGCACTCCCAGGCGCTGATACTCCTGGAGCCAGCGCTTTATCTGGTCGACGCTGCCCACCAGGGGCGGTCCCTCCTCCGGCTGGTTGCGGATGCGGATGGGCAGCCGCACCGAGAGGGTGAGGGAGGCGGGGTCGCGCCCGGCCTCCCGGGCGAACTGCTGCACCGTCTGCCAGCGGCTGGCCAGGTCTTCGGGCGGGTGGAAGGCGGCGTGCCAGCCGTCGCCCAGGACGCCGGCCCGCCTGAGGCCCGCCCGCTCGTGCCCGCCGATCCAGATGGGGGGCGGCACGGTGGGGCGGGGCTCGCAGCGCACGCCAGCAATGCGGTAGAAGCGTCCCTCAAAGCGGGGCTCCTCCTGGGTCCAGATGGCCCGCAGCACCTGGATGTGCTCGTCGGTGCGCTGGCCGCGGTGGTCCCAGGGCATCCCCAGGGCCTCCGCCTCCTCCCGCATCCAGCCGGCGCCCGCCCCCAGGATGAGGCGGTTGTTGGAGAGGACCTGCAGCGTCCCCAGCATCTTGGCGTTGAGCACCGGGTTGCGGTAGGGGAGCACCATCACGGTGGTGCCCAGGTAGACCCGGCTGGTGGCCCCGGCCACGAACGCCAGGGTGGTGACGCACTCCAGCCAGGGGGTGTCCGGGGGGAGGGGAAAGCGTCCCGTCTCCCGGTAGGGATAGCGGGACTCCACCTCCCCCGTGGGGAAGACGATGTGGTCGCTGGCCCAGACGGAGTCATAGCCCATCTGCTCCACCGCCTGGGCGAAGCGGACTATGTCCTCCGGGCTGTACTGGGCGGAGATGTGGAGCAGGTGCGCGCCGAATTTCATGCGGCCCCCCATTGCAAAGGGATTAAAAACTGCTAGAGGCTACAGCTCCCTGGAAAAGTCCGCTTCATGATAGCAACCGCCCCGCCGGGAGGTCAACGGCGGGGCGGCCTGGACGCCATCCCGGCGGCGCGATAATGGTAACCGATGGGCGCCACCATCCTGGTCGGCACCTGCTCCTGGACGGACAAGACGCTGCTGGAGAGCGGCTGGTACCCCCGCGGCGTCAACACGCCGGAGGAGCGGCTCCGCTACTACGCCCAGCACTTCCCCATCGTGGAGGTGGACAGCAGCTACTACGCCCTCCCCAACGAGCGCAACGCCGGCCTGTGGGTGGAGCGCACGCCACCCTACTTTCGCTTCGATATAAAGGCCTTCTCCCTCTTCACGCACCACCCCACGCCCATCAGCGCCCTCCCCCGCGACGTACGAGAGGCCCTGCCCCACGGCCTGCGGGAGCGGGAGCGCCTCTACTACCGTGACCTCCCCCCGGAGCTGCGGGACGAGCTGTGGGAGAGGTTCGCCGCCGCCCTCCTCCCTCTGGACAGCGCCGGCAAGCTGGGGGTCATCCTCTTCCAGTTCCCGCCCTGGTTCCTCCCCGGCAAGGAGTCACGACGTTACATACAGGAGCTGCGGGAGCGGCTGCCCCAGTACACGCCCGCCATCGAGTTCCGGCAGGAGCGCTGGCTGGGCGAGGAGCGCGACCGCGCCGCCGTGCTCCGCTTCCTGCGGGAGCACCGACTGCCCCTGGTCTGCGTGGACGAGCCCCAGGGCTTCGTCTCCAGCGTCCCTCCCCTGGCCGAGGCGACGGCCGAGGTGAGCGTCGTGCGCCTCCACGGTCGCAACGCCACCGCCTGGCAGGCCAAGGGGGCCACGGTGGCGGAGCGCTTCAACTATCTCTACGAGCGGGGGGAGCTGGAGGAGTGGGTGCCCCGCGTCAGGAAGCTGGCCCAGGAGGCTCAGGAGGTGCACGTCCTCTTCAACAACTGCTTCCGCGACTACGCCGTGCGCAACGCCCATCAGATGACGGAGTTGCTGGCCGCCCGGTAACAGCTCCCCTTCCCCCGCGTCTCCCTAATGGGGATGCCCGTCGGTCTGGCCCTCCCCGGCGAGCGGGGCCGCATCCCTCGCTCCCGAAACCCGGGCCCGCCGGAGGGCGAACCGCCATGCCCGTCCATCTCTTTACGCCGGACAGCTACTTCTTCAATCCCTACGCCCTGCCCCGCTTCCTAGTGGGCGGACTGGCCCTCCTCCTGGCGGCGATAGTCCTGGTGCGGGAGCCCCGCTCACCGGTGAGCCTCTCTTTCCTCTCTGTCATCTTGCCCGTGGTCGTCTGGCTCCTGGGCTACGGTATGGCCTTCTCCACCCGGGACGCCGCGCAGGCCCTGATCTGGACGAAGGCGGTCTGGTTCGGCGTGGCCTTCATACCGACGACCTCGCTCCTCTTCACCGTGAGCAGGGCGGACAGGTGGCGGGAGTGGTGGCCCTGGGTGGCGATGAGTGCTCTGGGCTCCGCCCTCTTCGGCGGCCTCGCTGTGGCCACGAACTGGCTGGTGGACGGGCTCTATAGCTACCCTTGGGGCTACTACGGGCGGAGCGGCCCGCTCATCTGGCCCTTCCTGATCTTCTTCGTTTTGCCCATAGCCGCCGGGCTGAGGCTCTGCTGGCAGGAGTACCGTAGTTCACCTCCCGGCGTGAGGCGGCTGCGGCTGTGGGCCACCCTCCTCACCTTCGGCCTGAGCAGCCTGGGCATCGTGGACTACCTGCCCGACCTAGGCGTCCCCGTGTACCCCTTCGGTCTCGTGGCGGTCCTGGCCGGCGTGCTGGTGGCCGCCCGCAGCATCTGGCGCTACCGCCTGGTGGATATCACGCCCGCCCTGGCGGCGGAGGAGATCATCAGGACGATGGCCGATGGCCTCCTGGTGACGGATGCCCAGGGCCTGATCCGGGTGGCCAATCGGGCCGCTGCCGAGATCCTGGGCCTCTCCGAGGAGGAGATGCTGGGGAGACCGCCCCCGGCGCCCATCGCGGCCGCCCTGGCGTCCCAGGAGCTGGCCCGCACGGGGGTGTTGCAGGGCCACGAGATGGACTATCGGTCGGAGAGGGGCGGCCCGCGCGTCCTCCACCTGAGCGCTTCCACCATGCATGACCCCTCCCGGGGCCTCCTCGGCGTCGTCTCCGTTGTCCGGGACGTGACGGAGCGGCGGCGCATGGAGCAGGTGATAAGCCACCTGTCCTACCACGACCCGCTGACAGGGCTGCCCAACCGTGCCCTCCTGCGTGACCGCCTGAACGTGGCCCTGGCCCAGGCCCGCCGCAGGCAAGAGAGGGTGGCCGTCCTCGTCCTGGACCTGGACCGCTTCAAGACGGTCAACGACGCCCTGGGCCATGAGGGGGGCGACGAACTGCTGCGCGCGGCGGCCAGGGCCCTCGTCTCCCTGGCCCGAGAGGGGGACACGGTGGCCCGCGGCGGCGGCGACGAGTTCATCCTCGTCCTCTTCGGCGTCTCCCTGCGGGACGTGGAGGCAGTGGCCCGGGAGATACTGCAGACCTTCCGCATACCTTGGTCGGTGGGGGGGCAGGAGTTCCGCGTCACGGCCAGCATCGGCATCGCCCTCTATCCCCTGGACGGCCAGGACGCCGATGCCCTGCTGCGCAGCGCCGACACGGCCATGCACCAGGCCAAGGAGCAGGGCCGGGACACCTACCGCTTCTACGATGCCGCCATGCGGGCCCGCATTCTGGAGCGGCTGGCCCTGGAGCAGGAGCTGAGGCGGGCCCTGGAGCGGGACGAGCTGGTTCTCCACTACCAGCCCGTGCTGAGCGTGGCCACCGGCCAAGTGGTGGGGGTGGAGGCGCTGGTCCGCTGGCAGCACCCGGAGCGGGGCCTCCTCTTCCCCGACGCCTTCATAGGGCTGGCGGAGGAAGGGGGCCTCGTCCCCTACATAGACGCCTGGGCCCTGGCCGCCGCCTGCCGCCAGGCCCAGCGCTGGCGGCGCCAGGGCCTGCCCCCGCTCCAGGTGGCGGTGAACGTCTCCACCCGCAGCTTCCGCCAGGGGCCGTGCCTGGAGGCCCTGAGGGGGCTGCTGGCGGACGACTGGCCGGGCCCCGGCCACCTGATGCTGGAGATCACGGAGACGGCGGCGCTGGAAGACCCCAACGCCACCATAGACGCCCTGCGCTCCCTCAGGGCGATGGGGGTGGAGGTGGCCTTGGACGATTTCGGCACCGGTTACTGCTCCCTGACCTATCTCAGGCGCCTCCCGGTGGACGCGGTGAAGATAGACCGCTCCTTCGTCCAGGGGCTGCTGGTCAACCCCGCCGATGAGGCCTTCGTCACCACCATCATCGGCCTGGCCCACGGCCTGGGGCTGCGGGTGGTGGCGGAGGGGGTGGAACGGCCGGAGCAGCTAGCCTCGCTGCGCAGGCACGGCTGCGACCACTGGCAGGGCTTCCTCTTCGCTCGGCCGATGCCGGCCGCCTCCCTGGAGCGGCTGCTGGCCGAGACAGCAGCCTAGTACATCATGGAGGGGCCGGCCCGCTCAGCCAGGGGGCTCCTGAAGGAGGGGTCCGTCATGACGTTGACGATGGCCAGCCGGCCGGAGGCCAGGGCGGCCTCCAGGGCGGGCCTTATCCCCTCCGGCTCCTCCACGCAGACGCCATAGCCCCCCACCATCTCAGCCATCATCTCGTAGCGGGCGGGCAGGAGGGCGGAGGCCTCCGGCAACTGGGGCCAGGCGGGGGCCTGAGTGCGCCCCCGGTTCCCCGTCACCCCCTGGTTGTTGCTGATGACGAAGACCACCGGCGCCCCCACGCGGGCGGCCGTCTCCACCTCCATGGCGCTGAAGCCGAAGGCGGAGTCCCCCAGCACTGCCACCACCGGCCCCTCCGGCCGGGCCAGCTTGGCCCCGATGGCGTAGGGCACCCCCGTCCCCATACAGGCGGAGGTGCCGGCGTTGAGGATCTGCTTGGGGCGGTAGGCGGGCTGCATCTGACGGCCCACCGCCATGATGACCTCCCCTTCCATGACCACCGTCGCCTCGCGGGGGAGGACGTCCCGCACCTCGCCCCAGAGGCGGTAGGGGCTCACGGGGCGGGCATCGGAGCGCAGTAGCTCCTCGATCTGGGCCTGGCCCCGCTCGGCCTCGCGCCGCAGCCCCTCCAGCCAGCCCGTATCCTGGCAGCGCAGGCGACGTCCCCTGAGGGCCTCGTACAGCGCTTCCGCCGCGGCGGCGCAGTCGGCCACCAGGCCCAGCTCCACCGGGGCGCCGCTGTACAGCTCCTCCGCCACCACGTCCACCTGGACGATGCGCGCGCCCTCGGCGAAGCGGGGCGGCCGGCCGTAATGGAAGATCCAGTTGAAGCGTCCGCCCATCATCAGCACCACGTCGGCCTGGCGGAGGGCCAGGGAGCGGGCGCTGCCCGCGTTTCTAGGGTCGTCGTCGGGCACGACGCCCCGCCCCATGGGGGAGGCGAGGAAGGGGAGGCCCAGTCCCACCAGCCGCTCCAGGGCGGGGCCGGCCCCGGCCCAGGCCGCCCCCTTGCCGATGAGGATCAGGGGACGCTCCGCCTCCGCCAGCAGGCGGGCCGTCTCCTCTATGGCGGCGGCGTCTGGCTGGGGCCTGGTCACCCTGGGCGCCTGGTGGACGAAGCGCACCGCCTCCGCCGCCACCCGCTGCCCGGGCAGCTCGCCCGGGAAGTCCAGGTAGACCGGCCCTGGCCGGCCGCTGACGGCCTTCCCCAGGGCCAGGTGGAGGTACTGAGGGATGCGCTCCACGCTGTCCACCTCCACCGCCCACTTGCAGAAGGGGGCCAGCGCCCGCACCTGGTCCGTCTCCTGGAAGCTGCCCAGCCCCCGCTCCCGGGCCAGGCCGGAGCCCCCCAGCACCACCACCGGCCAGCCATTGGCCTGGGCGGCCAGCAGACCGGTGACGGTGTTGGTAGTGCCGGGCCCGGAGCCGGTCATCACTACGCCGGGGCGCCCCGTCAGATAGCCCCAAGCCTGGGCCATGAAGACCGCCTGCTCCTCATGTCGACAGCCGATGAAGCGTATCCCTTCCCTTCGCAGGGCGTACATGGCGGGGATCATGGGCCCCGCCACAATGCCGAAGCAGGTGTCGATCCCTGCCAGGGCGAGCTGCCGCGCTATCACCTGCCCACCGCTCAGCTCCTCGTTCATGTCTGCGTCCTCCTCCGGCGCGATGTTCCGCCCCAGCGTAGAACAGTGGCTGCCCGCTCTACAAGGCCCGGGGCTGGCCGGGCGGTCGCCGCGCCGGTTACCCTGGTGGCGTGGGAGCGCTCCGCCCGCGCTGCAGCGGCCTCGCCCGGGTGTCGCGGGCCCTCTGGTGGGGGCTCCTGGGCCTCCTCGCCCTGGGGCTGGCCTGCGGCGGGGGTGCTGCCCCCTCCCCGAGGGCCGGGGAGACGCCCCGGCTGGCCCCCGCCAGCCCGGCTGCCCCTGCTGCCCCGGCCTGGCATATCAGGGCGCCCGTCCCCACCCCCCGAAGTGAGGTGGCGGCGGTGGCCCTGGACGGCCGCATCTACGTCATCGGCGGGATGGGCCCCGCCGGCGATGTGGGCCGCACCGTGGAGGTCTATGACCCGGCCGCCGATACCTGGCAGGCCGTCGCCCCCCTGCCGGAGAGTCTCCACCACGTGGCCGCCGTCGCGGTGGGAGGGAAGCTCTACGTTATAGGCGGCTTCAGGGGAGGTGGGTTCGCCCCGGTGAACAGCGTCTACGAGTACGACCCGTCCACGAACCGTTGGGCGCGCCGGGCGCCCATGCCCACGGCGCGGGGTGGCCTGGGGGCGGGCGTCATCGGCGGGAAGATATACGTCGTGGGGGGCGTCACCGCCGCTGGCGGCGCCAATGTGGGCGTCGTCGAGGTCTACGACCCGGCCACCGACACCTGGGAGCGGCGGGCCGCCATGCAGGTGGCGCGCGACCACCTGGCGGTGGCGGTGGTGGGGGACAAGCTCTACGCCATCGGCGGGCGCGTCGCCCTGGACTTCGGCCGCAACGTGGACGTGACGGAGGTCTACGACCCGGCCACCGATACCTGGCGACGCCTCAGCCCCCTGCCCACGCCCCGTAGCGGCATCGCCGCCGCCGTGGTGGGGGGCCGCATATACGTCTTCGGCGGGGAGGAGCCCGCCGGCACCTTCGGCGAGAACGAGGCCTACGACCCCGCCACCGACCGCTGGAGCAGCCAGCCCCCCATGCCCACAGCCCGCCACGGCCTGGGGGCGGCGGCGGTGGGCGACACCATCTACGTCCTGGCCGGCGGCACCTCGCCCGGCCTCTCCGCCAGCGACAGGAACGAGGCCTTCACCCCTGGCCGCTGACCGGGGACTGCCCCTACTCCTGCCGGGAGATGGAGGAGGAGAGGATGCGGCTCAGGTTGGCCAGCGCCCGGTACTGGAGGGAGTGCACCTCCGAAAGCTTCCGGCCCAGGAGGCGCGCTATCTCCTCGTACCCCAGGCCGTCCACGAAGCGCAGGAGCAGCACCTGCTGTTCCAGGGGCCGCAGCCGCAGGATGGCCCTGGTGATGTCCTCCTGGTGGCTGTTCCGTTCCGGGGGCTGTGCGGCCGCGACGGTCTCCTCTCCCCCGGGAGGGTGGGCACCGCCAGCCGGGCCCCCGAGCCGAGCCAGCAGAAGGCGGTGGGCGATGCCCAGGAGCCACAGCAGGACGGGGACGTCCCGCCGCGGGCGACGCCGCGCCTCCGACCAGGCCTGGAGGAACGTCTCCGTGCTCAGCTCCTCCGCCTGGGCCCTGTCGCGGAGGAAATAGTAGGCCCGCCTGTAGACCTTGTCGACGTATCTGTCATACAGCTCGCCGAAGGCCTGGGCGTCCCCTCTGGCGCAGCGGACTATGAGGTCAGCGTCGTCCGCCGCTGCCTGTTCCTGCGGCCAAGAAGCCATTCTCCCCACCTCCCCCCAGCCCCTGTCGCTGGAGATTATACATAAGTTACTCCTTCCTCCAGCCTGTGCCAAGAGGCCCGGGGCTGCCTCTACTGAAAAACTTCCACCGCCGCTCCCACCCTGCGACGGCCGGACGTGCGGAAGTCCCCCTCCTGCTACGCTTATCTCTCCGCCGGGCTTGGAGTGCTCGGGGAGACAGAGAAAAAACGGGCGTCCGGGCCGGCCGGCGCGCTGTCGGGCCGTGGGGCTGCTATCCTAGTCCGGGGAGGCAGGCGCCAGGGGGTGGACGCCCGCTGGTCGCCGGGCCTGCACTCCACGACAGGAGAGGCGCAGATGAAGGCAGTGCAGATGCACCGCTTCGGGGGGCCCGAGGTGCTGGTCTACGGTGAGGCCCCCCGCCCCCAGCCCGCCCAGGGGGAGGCCCTGGTGCGAGTCCACGCCGCCGGCATCAACCCGGTGGACTGGAAGACGCGCAAGGGGGAGGGCGTGGCCCGCCTCATTCAGGAGTTCCCGGCGGTGCTGGGCTGGGACATCTCGGGGGTGGTGGAGGAGGTGGGGCCGGGCGTGGGCTCGCTGCGGCCGGGGGACGAGGTCTACGGCCTGATCCGCTTCCCCCAGCCGGGAGGCGGCTACGCCGAGTACGCCGCGGCGCCGGAGGAGCACTTGGCGCCCAAGCCTCGCTCCCTGGACCACGTCCACGCCGCCGCCGTCCCCCTGGCCGCCCTCACGGCCTGGCAGGCCCTCTTCGACACGGCCGGGCTGCAGCCCGGCCAGCGGGTGCTGATCCACGCCGCGGCGGGAGGGGTGGGGCATTTCGCCGTCCAGCTCGCCAAGTGGAAGGGGGCGCACGTCATCGGCACCGCCTCCAGCCGCAACGCGGAGTTCCTGCGCGGCCTGGGCGCCGACGAGGTGGTGGACTACACCGTCACTCCCTTCGAGGAGGCGGTGCGGGACGTGGACGTCGTCCTGGACTGCGTGGGCGGGGAGACGCTGGAGCGCTCCTGGCAGGTGCTCCGCCCTGGCGGCGTCCTGGTGACCATCGTGGGCCGCTCACCCCTGGACAAGGCGCAGGAGTACGGCGTGCGGGCGGAGCGCATCATCGTCCGGCCGGACCGCCAGCAGTTGCAGGAGCTGGCCCGGCTCATCGACGCCGGGGCGGTGCGGCCCGTGGTGAGCCTGGTGCTCCCCCTTCGGGAGGCGCCCCGCGCCCACGAGATCAGTGAGGAGGGACACGTGCGGGGCAAGCTGGTGTTGAGCCTGACGGCCGAGTCGTAGCCCTAGAGGGGGGCCAGGGCGGCATCGCTGGCGCAGCGGGAGCAGAGGCCGTAGAAGTCCATCCGCTGGGAGAGGACCTGGAAGGCGAAGCGTCCCCTTATCTGCTCCTGCAGGCGGGAGAGGAGCCCCTCGTCGTCCGCCGCGTCCTCTATGTTGCCGCACTGGAGGCAGACCAGGTTGGCATGGGGGGCCGTGTTGGCGTCGTAGCGAACCGCCTTCGGGAAGGCCAGCGGCTGGATGAGGCCGTGGCGGGCGAGGGTCTCCAGCGTGTTGTAGACGGTGCCGATGGTGATGTGGGGGAAGTGCTCCCGCACCCGCTGGAAGATCTCCTGGGCGGTGAGGTGCTCCCTGGTGCTGGCCAGCAGCGCCGACACCGCCAGCCGCTGGGCGGTGACGCGGATGCCCCGCCGACGCATCAACTGGATGAGGCCGTCCCTGTCCAGAGGGGTCTCCATGACTTCAAATATCAAATATATATCATACGTCTTTGTCAAGAACCGGTGACAGGATTTGAGGAATAAAGGGTGGGATGGCCCTCCTCCGCGGGGCCTGGCCCTCTTGCTCCGTTACAATGGCGAAGAGAAGGGGTATAGCTGGCCCGATGCCCGCACGGAGGAGGCCCCTGGCCCTTTTCCTGACCGCCCTGGCCCTGGACGTGGCCCTGGGCGAGCCGCCCACGCCCCTGCATCCCACCGCCTGGGTGGGGAGGACGCTGCCGCCCCTGGAGGGGCTGGGCCTGCGGCTGGACGGCCGTCGGCAGCGCCTCTTCGGCCTGGCGGTGGCGGTGGCCCTGCCTCTCGTCCTCGCCTGGCGGGCCAGCGGCTGGCTGGCCGGGCTGGAGCGTCGCTCCCCCTGGCTGGCATTCCTGGCGGAGGCGGCCCTTCTGAAGAGCACCTTCGCCGTGCGGGGCCTCCTGGGGGAGGCCCGGGCCCTGCGTCAGGCCCTGGAGCGGGAAGATCTCCCCGCCGCCCGCTGGCGGGCCCGCAGCCTGGTGGGCCGTGATGTCTCCGTCCTGGACGGTTCTCGCCTGGTCTCGGCCGGGCTGGAGTCGCTGGCCGAGAACACCACCGACGCCTTCCTCGCCCCCTGGCTCTACTACCTGCTCCTGGGCACCCCGGGCGCCCTGGCCTACCGGGCCATCAATACCATGGACGCCATGTGGGGCTACCGCGGCCGCTACGAGGAGCTGGGGAAGGCGGCGGCCCGCCTGGACGATGCGGCCAACCTCCTGCCGGCCCGTCTCGCCGCCCTGTTGCTGGCCCTGGCCTCCGGCCGGCCGCTGAGAGCCCTGGCCATCGCCTGGCGCCACCACCGCCGCACCGAGAGCCCCAACGCAGGCTGGACCATGGCGGCCATGGCCGGCGCCCTGGGCGTGGAGCTGGAGAAGCCCGGCCACTATCGCCTGGGGGAGGCTCGCCGTCCCCTGCGCCCCCACCTGCTGGACGAGGGGACGGCGATAGTGGCCAGAACGGCCGCCCTGGGGGCGGCCCTGGTGGCGGGCGCCCTCCTCCTTCGGGGGCGGCGCCAGGGCCGGGGATGAGGCCGGCCCCTGGTAGCTGGCCCGACGATGGCCCATCATAATAGGGTCTGGGCGGAGGACATGGAAGCGGTCTATCACGGCGGCCTGGACGAACTGGAGGCGCGGGCGTTGGGGCTCGACCCGGCCAGCGTCCTTGACCTGAGCGCCAGCCTGGCGCCCCTGCCACCGCCGCCCCGGGTGGTGGAGGCGCTCCGGGCCTGTGACTATCGCCCCTACCCGGAGCGCACCTACCAGCGCTTACGGGAGGCCCTGGCCCAGCGCCACGGCGTGCCGCCGGACTGGGTGCTCCCGGGCAACGGCGCCACGGAGCTGATATACCTGGTCTGTCAGGCCTTCCTGGCGCCCCAGGGGCGGGCGGCCGTCCTCACCCCCGCCTTCGGCGAGTATGAGCGGGCGGCCCGCCTGCGGGAGGCCCAGGTCTTCCACCTGCCCGCCCGGCCGGAGGAGGGCTTCCGCTGGGACGTGGAGGAGCTGGCCGGCCGGCTGAGGGCCCTCAGGCCGGATGTCCTCTTCGTCTGCAGCCCGGCCAACCCCACCGGCGTCTACCTGGGGCGGGAGGAGGTGGAGCGGCTCCTGGCCGCCCTCTCCGGCGGGCTGCTGGTGCTGGACGAGGCCTTCGTCGACTTCGTGGACGGGGCCTGGGACGCCGTGTCTCTGGCCGGCGCGGGCCGCCTCCTGCTGCTGCGCTCTCTGACCAAGGTCTTCGCCCTGGCCGGCGTGCGGTTGGGGTACGCCATCGGCCGGCCGCCCCTGCTGGCCGCCCTGCGGGCCCACCAGCCGCCCTGGAGCGTGAACGCCTTCGCCGTAGCCGCCGGCGTGGCCGCCTGCGGCTGCCCGGAGCACGTGGGGAGGGTGCGGCAGACGGTGCGAGAGGCCCGGGAGGCGCTGGCCCGGGGGCTGCAGGCACAGGGGCTGACGGTGCTGGCCGGCGCTGCCAACTACCTGCTGGTGGAGGTGGGGGACGCCCCCTCCCTACGCCGCGCCCTCCTGGAGCGGGGCGTCTGCGTGCGGGACTGCACCTCCTTCGGCCTGCCCCGGCATGTGCGGCTGGCGGTGCCGGCGCCGGAGCAGGTGGAGCGGGTGCTCTCTGCCTTCGCCGGGGCGCTGGCGGCGCGGCCCGGTCTCCACCTCTCCGGGGAGGTCAGAGCATGAAAGGCGTCATCGCAGAGGTCATCGCCTCCGTGGGCCCCTTGGACAGGGAGGCCATGGAGGAGGCCCAGCGGCGGATGGACCGCCTCACCAAGCCGCCGGGCAGCCTGGGCCGTCTGGAGGAGCTAGCAGTGTGGCTGGCCGGCGTCACCGGCCGGCCCCGTCAGCGCCTTCCCCACAAGACGGTGGTGCTGATGGCGGCGGACCATGGCGTCGCCAGGGAGGGCGTATCGGCCTATCCGTCCTCGGTGACGGCCCAGATGGTGGCCAACTTCCTGCGGGGGGGCGCCGCCATCAACGTGCTGGCCCGCCGGGCGGGAGCGCGGGTGCTGGTGGTGGACATCGGGGTGGCGGCCACCGTCCCGGAGGCGCCGGGTCTTTTGGTGCGCAAGGTGGGCCCGGGCACCGCCAACATGGCCGAGGGGCCGGCCATGTCCCGGGCGGAAGCGGAGCAGGCCGTGGCGGTGGGGCTGGCGGTGGCGGCGGAGGAGATAGAACGGGGGGCCCAGGTGCTGGCCACCGGGGAGATGGGGATAGGCAACACGACGGCGGCCAGCGCCATCGTCGCCGCCCTGACGGGCCGACCGGTGGCCAGCGTCACCGGCCGCGGCACCGGCCTGGACGAGGAGGGCCTGCGGCACAAGGTAGCGGTCATCGAGCGGGCGCTGGCCGTGAACCGTCCCGACCCGGCCGACCCCCTGGACGTGCTGGCCAAGGTGGGAGGGTACGAGATAGCTGGCCTGGTGGGGGTGGTCCTGCAGGGGGCGGCCCGGCGGGTGCCCGTCCTCCTGGACGGATTCATCGCCGGGGCGGCCGCCCTGGTGGCGGCCCGGCTCTGCCCCCAGGCGCGGGCCTACATGCTGGCCTCCCACTGCTCGGCGGAGCCGGGGCACCGTCCCGCCCTGGATGAGCTGGGCCTCAGGCCCCTCTTGGACATGGACATGCGGTTGGGCGAGGGCACCGGCGCGGTCCTGGCCATGCACCTGCTGGACGATGCCCTGGCCATACTGGACGAGATGGCCACCTTTGAAGAGGCCGGCGTCGACGACCGCATCTAGTCCCCTGGAGCCCCTTCTGGCCTCCCTGGGCTTCCTCACCGTCCTGCCGGTGGCCCGGCGGCCCCTGGGGCTGCCGGCGTCCGGCTATGCCCTCTTTCCCCTGGTGGGCCTGCTGCTGGGGGGCCTCCTTCTGGGGCTGGACTGGCTCCTCTCCCCCGCCCTGCCGCCGGTGGCCCGCTCCGCCCTGGTGGTGGCGGCCCTGGCTGGCCTCACGGGAGCGCTCCACCTGGATGGCCTGGCCGACACCGCCGATGGCCTGCTGGCCCACGCCGACCGCTCCCAGCGCCTCCGCATCATGGCCGACCCCCACAACGGCGCCTTCGGCTTCGTGGCGGTGGCCGTCGTCCTCCTGCTGAAATGGGCCGCCCTCATCCCTCTGGAGGGCTGGCTGCGGGGCGGCGCCCTCCTGCTGGCCCCGGCCCTGGCCCGGGGAGGCATCCTCCTGCCCCTCTCACTCTTCCCACCCGCTCGCGAGGAGGGGATGGGGGCCGCCGTTGCCCGCGCCCTGCGGCCCCGACAGGCCCTCCTGGGGCTCGGCCTGACGGCGGCCCTTTCGCTGGCCATCTTCTGGCCCTTCGGCGCGCTGCTGGCCCTGGCCGCCCTGGCCGTGGCCTGGGGGCTGGGCCGGCTGGCCACCGCCCGCCTGGGGGGCACCACCGGGGACGTCCTGGGGGCGGCTATCGAGCTGGCGGAGGCGACGGTGCTCCTCCTCTGTGCCTCATCCACCCAACGGGGATGGCTGACCTAGCACCGGGTGAACTGGTATTCGTCATCGGCGGGGCGCGCAGCGGCAAGTCGGCCTACGCCCTGGAGCTGGCCCGCGCCTACGGCGGCCCCGTCATCTTCCTGGCCACCGCCACCGTGACCGATGAGGAGATGGCGGAGCGGGTGCGCCGCCATCAGCGGGAGCGGCCAGCGGCCTGGCACACCATCGAGGAGCCCCTGGAGCTGGCTGTCGCTCTGGAGCGGGAGGCCCCGCCCGGGGCGCTGGCGCTGGTGGACTGCCTAACCGTCTGGCTGGGAAACCTGCTGCATCGCGGCCTGGCCGAGGCCGACCACCCGACGCCCCGGGAGGTGGCGTCGGTGCGGGAGGCAGCGCTGGGGCAGGTGGAGGCCCTCTGTGGCCTGCCGCGGTCCCGCCGTCTGGCGCTGCTGGTGGTGAGCAACGAGGTGGGGCTGGGGGTGGTGCCGGCCACGCCCCTGGGGCGCCTCTACCGCGACCTCCTGGGTGAGGTGAACCAGCGGGTGGCCGCCGCCGCGGGGCGCGTCGTCTGGATGGTGGCGGGACTCCCGGTGACCATCAAGGGGAAGTAGGGGTGAGGCTCGGCTAGGCCAGCCCGGGCCGCCCCCGCTCCCGGGCCGCCTCCTCCTGACGGCGCGGCTCCACCAGCCAGGCTAGGAAGACCCCCAGGAAGTAGAGGACGACTATCGGCCCCGCCACCAGGGACTGGGTCACCGGGTCCCAGGTGGGGGTCACCACGGCGGCGATGACGAAGGCCAGCACCACCGCGTAGCGCCAGAAGCCCAGCATCTGCCGCCAGGTCAGCAGGCGGAAGCGGGAGAGGTACATCACCACCAGCGGTGTCTCGAAGGTGAGGCCCGTCCAGAAGATGAGGCGGGTGACGAAGTCCACGTAGCTGCCGATGCGCAGATTGGGCTGGGCTATCTCTCCCCCCAGGCCCAGGAGGAAGCGCAGGGCCGGGGGCAGCGCCACGTAGTAGGCGAAGGCGCAGCCCCCCAGGAAGAGAAGCGATGCCCCGGCCACCGTCCCGTTGAGCCAGCGTCGCTCCTGTCGCGTCAGCCCCGGAGAGACGAAGGCCAGGAGCTGGTAGACCAGCATGGGCATGCCGAATACGAGTCCCCCCAGGACGGCCACCCGGAAGTAGACGCCCAGGAACTCGAAGGGCTCGATGAACTGGAAGCTGACCTGTCCCGGATAGGCCTCCGCCGGCTCCCGCAGGAAGCGGATGATGCGGTCACCGAAGACGGCGGAGACGGCCACGCCCGCCGCTACCCAGAGGACGCTGACGATGAGGCGGCGTCGCAGCTCCTCCAGGTGCTCCAGGATGGTCATGTACTTCCCCTCCCCGGGAGGGGGGCGCTCCCGGGAGGGCGGACGGTGCTCGCTTGCCATGACGGTGCGGTGGGGCTAGTGGCGGGGCCGGTCCTCGGGGGCGGGCTCGGCCGTCGTCTCGACGATGGTGGGGCGGTAGGGCGTCCCCTCCAGCTCGCGGGCCGTCTCTTCCAGGTAGCGGCGGGTCTGGGAGGCCTGCTCGTCCAGGGTGCGCCTCAGCTCCTGGACCTCTGCCCGCATCTCCTCCAGCTCCGCCAGCGCCTCCCGGAACTCCTGGCGGAGGTCGGCGTTCAGTCCCGCCGCATAGCGGCGCACGGCGCGCACGGCCCGCGCTAGCTGGACGGCTACCTGGGGGAGGCGCTGCGGCCCCAGCACCAGCAGCGCCACCAGCAAGACCATCAGCAACTCAGGCAGGCCGATTCCCAGTAACTCCACCCTATCACGACCTCGGTCGGCCGCCCAGGGCCCCAGGTCCGTCCCCGCTGGGAGAGGGGCCTAGGGCTCGTCCTCGGCGATGCGGTGCTCGATGATGTAGTTGACGGCGTCCTGGACGGTGACGATCTTCTCGGCGTCCTCGTCCGAGATCTCGAAGCTCTTTCCCTCTTGGCTGAACTCCTCCTCCAGGGCCATTATAAGCTCCACCAGGTCCAGGGAGTCGGCGTTCAGGTCTTCGACGAAGGAGGTCTGGGGCGTGATCTGCTCTTCGTCCACGCCCAACTGCTGGGCGATGACCTTCCGCACTCGTTCAAATACGGTGGCCACGGGACACCTCCTTCAAGACGTTTTAGGGGGTCACGATGAGGCTTACCGAGCCCAGGACCCCGTTGACGAAGCGAGGGGAACTTTCGCTGCCGAACTGCTTGGCCAGCTCCACGGCCTCGTTTATGGCAGCCCGTATCGGCACTCTATTATCGATTAGCATCTCGTAGAGGGCAAGGCGCAGGATGTTGCGGTCTACGGCCGGTATCTGCTCCAGGGGCCAGGCCGGCGCCTTGCTGCGGATGACGGCGTCCAGCCGCTCCTGGTGCTGGACTACCCCCTGCACCAGCTCCCGGGCGAACTGGGCGGCCTCCTGGGGGAGGGGCTCCTCCGCCAGGAGACGCTCCAGGACGACCACGGCGTCGTGTCCAGCCACGTCCCTCTCGTAGAGGGCCATGAGGGCCAGGGCGCGGGCCTTGTGTCTCTTGCCAGCCATGCTAGAGGCCGAGCCCCCCGTCCACCGCCAGTACCTGTCCCGTAATGTATGATGCCTCATCGGAGGCGAGGAAGGCTACGACGCCCGCTACGTCCTCCGGGCGGCCCAGCCTTCCCACCACGATGCGCCTGAGCGCCTCCTGCCGCAGCTGCTGGGGCAGGTCTTTGATGAGCTCCGTCTCCACCAGACCGGGGGCCACCAGGTTGGCGGTGATGCCCCGGGAGCCCACCTCCCGGGCCACCGCCTTGGTGAAGCCGATGAGCCCTGCCTTGGCGGCGGCGTAGTTGGCCTGGCCGGCGTTGCCGGCCAGGCCCGTCACGCTGCCGATGTTGATGATGCGCCCCCAGCGCTGACGGATCATGTAACGGAGGGCCGCCTTGGTGCAGAGGAAGGCGCCCTTGAGGTTGGTGTCCAGCACGTCATCCCAGTCCTTGAGGCTCATGCGGAGGATGAGGGTGTCCCGGTGGAAGCCGGCGTTGTTCACCAGGATGTCCAGCCGCCCGAAGGCGGCTACGACCTCCTTCACCATGCCGTCCACGTCCTCAGGGTTGCTGACATCGCTCTGGACCAGCAGGCAGCGCCGCCCCAGGGCCTCGATCTCAGCGGCGCAGGAGCGGGCTGCCTCGTGGTTGGAGCGGTAGTTGACGGCCAGGTCGGCCCCCGCCTGGGCCAGGCGCAGGGCGATGGCCCGCCCTATCCCACGGGAGCCGCCGGTGACCAGGGCCACGCGGCCCCTGAGGCCGTTCATCTGCAGACCGTTCATGGCACCAGCGCCCGCAGACTCTCCACGCCGTCCAGACTGATGGCCCGGGCCTCCGGCAAGGTGCGCCGGACGAGCCCGCTCAGCACCCGCCCGGGCCCCACCTCCAGGAAGGTGTCCACCCCGGCGGCGGCCATGGCCTCCAGCGTCTGCTGCCAGCGCACGGGGCTGGTGAGCTGGGCCGTCAGCTCCTCCCGCAGCTCCCCGGCGGTGGCCAGGGGACGGGCCCCCACGTTGCCCACCACCGGTATCATGGGGTCGCGGATGGCGGCCGCCTCTATGGCCCTGGCCAGCTCCGCCGCCGCCGGCGCCATCAGACTGGTGTGGAAGGCGCCGGAGACCTGGAGGGGCATGGCCCGGCCGCCCGCCTCTCTGGCCAGCCGCGTCGCCTCCTCCACTGCCTCCAGGCTGCCACCGATGACGGTCTGCTGGGGGGAGTTGTAGTTGCAGACCTCCGCCCCACTGCGGCGGCAGAGCTCGGCCAGGCGCTCCGGCTCCAGGCCCATGATGGCGGCCATGGTGCCCGGGCGCTGGCGTCCCGCCGCTGCCATCAGCTCCCCGCGACGGCGCACCAGCCGCAGTCCCTCCACGAAGTCCAGGGCGCCGGCCGCCACCAGGGCCGTATACTCGCCCAGGCTGTGGCCGGCCACGAAGGCGGGCCGCCGCTGCACCGCCCCGGTCTCCAGGGCGGCCAGGAGACAGGCCAGGGAGGCGAGGAAGATGGCCGGCTGGGCGTTGGCGGTGTCCGTTAGCTCCTCGGCCGGCCCCTCGAATATCAGGCGGGACAGGGGGAGGCCCAGGGCGACGTCGGCCTGCTGGAAGAGAGAGCGCACCGCCGGGAACTCCTGATAGAGGTCCCGGGCCATGCCCACCCGCTGGGAGCCCTGCCCCGGGAAGAGCAGCGCCAGGCCCTCCTCCACCGGGTACCGCCACAGTCTAGCGAGGGAGTCTTCGATGGGGCCTTCCATCATGGCAGCGGGGCGGGCTCGCTTTCCGAGGTGAGCCGTCCCAGTCCGCACTGGGGGTTGGGACAGCGCCCGAAGGCGTCCAGGCGAGAGCGACAGAAGACGCAGTGGGTGGCGTCCCACCAGACAAAGTAGCTGGCCGCCGCTGCCGCCAGCAGCGCCAGGAGCAACGGCGGCAGCACCAGAAGCAGCCAGCGCCGGGACGTGGGCCTCATAGATCGCTCCTCCAGTCGGGCCACTGGCAGTATAGCACGGCCCCGGACAACGGGAAAGGCGGACTGGCCTGGCTCGGTGCCCCGTCCGGCAGGTGCAGAGCGGGGCCGCGGCTGCTTTACTATTGGCATCGGGCACGCCGGCCCGGGCCATCGTGGAGGTCGCCAGTGGAGACTGCGGAGCTCGTCCTCACACCGCTGCCCCCTTATGACTTCGCTCTGGTCCTGGCCTACCTGCGGGCCTCCCCTGCCACCGTGGTGGAGGAGGTGGGCGACGACGGCACCTACCGACGGGCCCTCCTCCTGGACGGCCGGCCCGTCCTCCTCTCCCTCCGCTCCCTGGGGACGACGGCGGCGCCGCGCCTCCTCCTGGAGCTGAGGGGGGAGGCCCTGGACGGGGTCACGGTGGAGGCAGCGGCCGCCCTGGTGGCCCGCGTCTTCCATCTGGAGGTGGATCCCGCTCCCTTCCTGGCCGTCGCCCGGGCAGACCCTGTCTTCGGCGCCCTGGTGGAGCGGCTGCCCGGGGTGCGGCCTGTCCTCATCCCAGACCCGTTCGAGGCGCTGGCCTGGGCGGTGCTGGGGCAGCAGATCAACGTCTTCTTCGCCCGCAAGTTGAAACGGACGCTGGTGGAGCTGTGCGGACGGCGACTGGTGGTGGACGGCCGCCCCTACCCCCTCTTCCCGGAGGCGGCAGCGGTGGCCCTGCTGGACCCCGAGGCGCTCAGGGCCCGCCAGTTCAGCCGTCAGAAGACGGCCTACCTGCTGGAGCTGGCGCGGGCGGTGGCCCTGGGGGAGCTGGACCTGCCAGGCCTGGCCCTGCTGCCAGCGGAGGAGGCGCTGCGCCGCCTGACCTCCTTCCGCGGGGTGGGCCGCTGGACAGCGGAATACGTCCTGATGCGGGGCCTGGGCTTCCGGGACGTCATCCCGGCGGCCGATAAGGGGCTGTGCGCCATCATCGGCCGGGCCTACGGCCTGGGCCGCTTGGCCACGGAGGCGGAGGTGCGGGCCTTGGCGGAGCAGTGGGCCGGCTGGCGGGGCTGGGCCGCCTTCTTCTGGTGGCTGACCCTCCAACAGGAGCGACTGGCCCGCCTGGGCGGGGCCGCCCCGGCCGCCGGCGGGGGCTAGCTGGCCTCTTCTATGGCCAGCACCTGACGCCCCCGGTAGGTGCCGCACACGGGGCAGGCGTGGTGCGGCACGCGGGGGCTGCGACAGCGGGGGCAGCGCACCAGGGGCGCCACATCGGCGTGGAGGTGCATGCGCCGCTTGCGCGTCCTGGCGCGGGAAGGCTTCTTCTTGGGAACGGCGCCCATAGACTATTCCTCCTGGCGTAGCCTGGCGGCCAGCCTCCGCAGGGGCTCCCAGCGGCTGTCCAGCCGCTCCGGGCAGGCGCAGGGCCCCTCGTTGAGGTTCTGGCCGCAGTCCGGGCAGAGGCCCCGGCAGTCCGGCCGGCAGAGGGGGTTGAGGGGCTCCGCCATCACCGTATACTGGCGCAGGGCCTCCCGCAGGTCGAGCACGAAGTCAGCGTCGATGAGAAACTGGTCCGTGTCCCTGGGTATGCGGTTGGGCAGGCCGGTGAAGATATCCAGCACCGGCAGGTACTCCTCCTCGAAGTCCAGCCGCAGCCGGTAGTCTATCTCGGTCAGGCAGCGGGCACAGACACCGTGGGCCAGGCAGCCCGCCGCCACGTGGACCAGCAGGCCGCGGTCGGTGCGGACCAACTCCATGGTGCCCTTCAGCTCCCGCAGGACTATATCGTCCTCCAGGGCCAGACGGCGCTCCTGCAGTTCGTAGCGGAAGACGGTGCCCGCCGGCTGTCTCAGCTCGTGGGAGACGTGGAACCGCATCGAGGATCACTCTCCGGGGCCGGTCAGAGGGTGGCAGCTCTCGGTCTCCTTGTCACCGGCTCCGTTTCCAGTCTATAATCCCGTCGCGGGCCCTGTCCAGCCCCAGCCCCCTGGCCCCCATGCAGGCCGACCGATGGACGCCCTTTCGTCAGCCCGAGCGAACGAACAGCAGCGGGCCCGGAGATGACCACCGCGGCCGAGCTGTACGCCCTTCAGGAGACTGATCTGGCCATAGACGCTGCCCGTCAGCGCCTCGCCGAGACGGAGTCCCGACTGGGGGAGACGGAGGAGCTGAGAGCCCAGCGGGAGGAGGTGGCGCGCCGTCGGGAGGAGCTGGCCGGCCTGCGCCACCGCCAGCGGGAGGAGGAGTGGGAGGTGGAGGAGCTCCGCCGCAAGGCCAAGGCGGTGGAGGACAAGCTCTACGGCGGCACCGTCCGCAACCCCAAGGAGCTCCAGGACCTGCAAGAGGACCTGGAGGCCCTCAAGCGCCAGCTCTCCCGTCGTGAGGACGCCCTCCTGAACCTCATGCTCCAGGTGGAGGAAGCGGAGCGGCTGCTGGGGGAGGCGGAGGCCCGCCTGGCCGAGACGGAGGCCGTCTGGCGGGATGAGCAGGCCTCCCTGCTGGCCGAGAAGGGGCGGCTGGAGGAGGAACTGTCCAGGCTGGAGGGGGAGCGGGCCCGGCAGGTCGTCAAGGTGGACGCCTCCACCCTGGGCCTCTACGACGCCCTGCGGGCGCGCCGTCAGGGGCGGGCTGTGGCGCGAGTGGAGAGGGGGATGTGCCAGGGGTGCCGCATCTCCCTGCCCATGTCCGTCCTCCAGCGGCTGCGCAGCGGCAACGCCCTAGTCCAGTGCGTGAGCTGCGAGAGGATCCTCTACGCGGGCTGACATGAGGGCCATAGGCTACTTCCCCGGCGCCTCTGCTACCGCCCAGGAGTCCCTGCTGGAGTTCTGCCGCGAGCACGGCCACGAGGCGGTGGCCCTGGTGACGGAGCCCGGCGAGGCCGGCTTTCGGCGGCTGCTGGCCCACCTGGAGCTGATGCCCGCCCTGGTGGTGGTGCCGCGGGCCTCCGTCTTGGGGCGGAGCGCCCGGGAGGCGGCTCGCCGCTACTTCCAGATGGTGGCCCTGGGGGCGGACGTCCTCTCCCTGGCCTCCCGGGACGACGCCGGCCGCGAGCTCCTCCAGGGCCGGGGCGCCGATGGCATGTCCGAGCGGGTGCGGCGGGCCATGGCCCGCCGTGCCGTCAAGGGGGAGGCGCTGGGGCGTCCCCCCTTCGGCTACCGGGTGGGCGAGGGGAGACGGCTGGAGGTCCTCCCGGAGGAGGCGGAGGTGGTGCGACTCATCTTCCACCTCTACGGCCAGGGGCTGGGCCTGCGCCGGCTCGCCCAGCGCCTCAACGAGCTGGGCCTCCTCACTCGCGCCGGCCGGCCGTGGTCGGTGGCGGCGGTGCGGGACATCCTGCGCAACCGTGTCTACGTGGGCACCTATCGTCGCTTCGGTGTGCGGGTGCCCTCCAGCCACCCCGCCCTGGTGAGCCCCCGCGAGTTCGAGAGGGTGCAGATGCGGCTCTCCTCCCAGCGCCAGGGAGGGGAGCGGCTGGCGGGCGGCCAGTTCCCCCTGTCTGGCCTCGCCGTCTGCGGCTACTGTGGTGGGCGCATGGTGGGCGTCACCCGACGCCAGCGCTGGCAGCGCCGCGACGGCAGCGAGAAGAGCGGCGAGTACCGCTACTATCAGTGCGGCTCGCGCGTCAACCGCAGCCTGTGCGATTACCACACCTGGCAGGCGGAGACGCTGGAACGGCGGGTGATAGAGGCCATCAGCGGCGGCCAGGCCCGGCGGAGCGTCGGGCCGCCCCCCAGCGCCCGCGAGCTGGAGGCGGGACTGCGACGGCTGGACGAACGGCTGGCCCGCCTCCTCGCCGAGGCCGGCCGCGGCCGTCTGCCGGAGGAGGAGTGGCGGGCCCAGGGCGTGTCCCTGGCCTTCCGTCGGCTGGCCCTGGAGCGGGCCCGCGCTGGCCTCCCGGAGGGGCAGGCCGCCGCTGTCGCCCGCCTGGAGCGCTGGCACGAACTGGGGCCCGAGGAGCGCCGCGAGGCCCTCCTGGCCCTGGTGGAGAGGGTGATAGTCTGGGACGACCATATAGAGGTGCTCCTCCGTCCCTGATGGACACCAGAATGGGGCGGCTCACCGCCTACGCCGATGGCGCCTCCCGGGGCAACCCCGGCCCGGCGGCCATCGGCGTCGTCCTCCTGGACGAGGAGGGCCGGGAGGTCTACACTATCTCCCGCGCCATCGGCACCGCCACCAACAACCAGGCCGAGTACCGAGCCGCCATAGCGGCGGCGGAGGCCGCCCTGGCCCTGGGGGCGCAGCGCCTGGAGCTGCGTATGGACTCGGAGCTGGTGGTCCGCCAGCTCCAGCGTCGCTATCAGGTGCGGAACCCCGCCCTCAAGCCCCTCTACCACCGCCTGCTGGAGTTGCGGCGCCAGTTCCAGCAGTTCGACGTCCGGCACGTCCCCCGCTCCGCCAACCAGCGGGCTGACGAACTGGCCAACCAGGCCCTGGACCGTCCGCCGGACGGTCGCAGACCCCCGAGGAGCACCCGACCCCGATGAAGGAGGTGATGCCATGACCTGGAAGACCATCCTCTACGAGAAGCGCGACCGCGTCGCTCTCATCACCCTCAACCGGCCCGACGTCCTCAACGCCCTCAGCCCCGACCTGACGGAGGAGCTGACCGAGGCCCTGAGGGAGGCGGAGGCGGACAGCGGCGTGGGCTGCCTCCTGGTAACGGGGGCGGGGCGGGCCTTCTCCGCCGGCGGAGACATGGCCATGTTCCGCCAGGGGCTGGAGGGGCGGGCCGCTCTCCCACTGGACAAGCTGTATGGCCTGGTGGACACCCTCTTCCACCTGAAGAAGCCCACGGTGGCCGCCATCAACGGCCCGGCCATAGGGGGCGGCGCCACCGTCAGCCTCCACTTCGACATTCGCATCGCCTCGGAGCAGGCCCGCTTCGCCTTCATGTTCCCCCGCGTGGGGCTGGTGCCAGAGCTGGGGAGCACCTTCCTGCTCCCCCATATCGTCGGCTTCGCCAGGGCGGTGGAGCTGGTGCTGACCTGTCGCACCGTGGACGCCCAGGAGGCCCTGGCCCTGGGGCTGGTGACCAGGGTGGTGCCTGCGGAGGCCCTCATGGAGGAGGCGATGTCCCTGGCCAGGGAGCTGGCCCACGGCCCCACCCGCACCCTGGCCCGGGCCAAGGAGGTGCTGCAGCGGGGCGTCCAGGGCGACCTGCAGACGGCCTTCCGCTTCGAGCAGGAGGTGCTGGGCTACTGCCTGAGCTCGCCCGAGCACCGGGAGGGGATCGCCGCCTTCCTGGAGAGGCGACAGCCCCGCTGGGTGGAGATAAGCGAGGGCCAGGCCGGCTGAGGGGACGCGCCCCCGCGGCCTGGCGAGAAGGGAGATGACATGGCCCTGCTCATAGCGCTGGGAGAGAAGGCGCCCCGCGTGGCGGAGGGGGTATACCTGGCCCCCAACGCCGTCCTCATAGGGGACGTGGAGGTGGCGGCGGGGGCCAGCATCTGGTTCGGGGCGGTGCTGCGGGCCGATATGGGCCCCATACGCATCGGCCCGGGGACGGCGGTGGAGGACAACAGCGTGGTCCATGCCAACACGGAGATCGGCGCCAACGTCATCCTGGGCCATTCGGTGGTGGTGGAGGGCTGCGTCATAGAGGAGGGGGCCGTCATCGGCAGCCGTTCCGTGGTGCTGATGGGGGCTCGCATCGGCCGGCGGGCCATGGTGGCCGCCGGCAGCGTAGTGACGGAAGGGATGGCAGTGCCGCCAGAGACGCTAGTGGCCGGGGCGCCCGCCCAGGTGAAGAAGCCCCTGGGCGGCTCCTCCCGGGACTGGGTGGAGCGGGCGGCCCGGGACTACCAGGAGCTGGGACGCCGCTATCTGAGGGAGGCCCGGCCCCTGCCGGGCGGGCGCGCCGACTAGCCGGAGACGGGGCCGGCCCCCAGGCCGGGCTCCGTCATGCGGGCCGGGTCCAGCAGTCGCTCCAGCTCCTCCTCGGACAGCTCCGTCCGCTCCCGGGCTACCTCGCGGATAGTGCGGCCGCTGGCCGCCGCCTCCTTGGCGATGGCGGCCGCCGCATCGTAGCCGATGGCCGGGGCCAGGGCGGTGGCCAGCATCAGCCCCTTCTCCACCATTTCCGGCCCCTTCTCGGTGGCCTTGAGGCCGGCCACGCACTTCTCGGTGAAATTCTCCACGGCGCTGGCCAGGAGCTCTATGCTCTCCAGCAGATTGCGGGCGGCCAGGGGCATCATCACATTCAGCTCGAAGTAGGAGCCCTGGCCGGCCTGGGCCACCGCCACATCGTTGCCGATGACCTGGCCGCAGACCTGGATGAGAGACTCGGCGATGACCGGGTTCACCTTCCCCGGCATGATGGAGCTGCCCGGCTGCACCTCCGGCAGGGCCAGCTCGCCCAGCCCGGCGCGGGGGCCGGAGCCCATCCAGCGGATGTCGTTGGCGATCTTCATGAGGCTTATGGCCACCGTGCGCAGGCAGCCGCTGGCCTGGACGGCGTTGTCCAGGGTGGCCTGCATGCAGAAGTGGTTGTCCGTCTCCCGGACGGTGAGGCCCAGCTCCTGGGAGAGGAGCTGACAGACCCGGCCGGCGAACTCCGGGTGGGTGTTGACGCCGGTGCCCACGGCAGTGCCGCCCAGGGCCACCTCGGAGAGCTCCTCCTGGGCGGAGCGCAGCCGCTTCAGCGCCCGTTCCACCTGCCCGGCGTAGCCCAGGAACTCCTGGCCCAGGCGGATGGGCGTGGCGTCCTGCAGGTGGGTGCGGCCGGTCTTGATGACGTCCCAGAACTCCTGGGACTTGACCTGGAGGGCCTGGCGCAGCCGCTCCAGGGCGGGGAGGAGGCGCCTCGCCAGCCCGTCCAGGGCGGCCAGGTGCAGGGCGGTAGGGATGACGTCGTTGGAGGACTGGCCCAGGTTGACGTGGTCGTTGGGGTGGACGAGGCGGGAGCCCCGCTCGCCGCCCAGCAGCTCAGTGGCCCGGTTGGCGATGACCTCGTTGGCGTTCATGTTGGTGGAGGTGCCGGAGCCGGTCTGATAGATGTCCACTACGAACTGGTCGTCCCACTTGCCCTCGGCCACCTCGCGGGCCGCCTGCTGGATGGCCCGGGCCGTCTTTTCGTCCAGGAGGCCCAGTTCGGCGTTGACGCGGGCGGCCGCCCACTTGATGAGACCCAGCATGCGGATGAAGGAGGACGGCATGCGCAGGCCGGAGATGGGGAAGTTGAGGACGGCGCGCTGGGTGGAGGCGCCGTAGTAGGCGTCCGCCGGCACCTCCATGGGCCCCATGGAGTCCCGCTCGATGCGGGTGGTGGGCTTGGGCTCGGTGGTCACCTGGCTCACCTCCCTGGCAGGGATGGGGTAGGGCGCCTCCGCCGTAGCGAAGGGGCCACGGCCATGATAGCCGCCACGAGGCCTACAGGGGAGGGGCTCAGGAGACGGGGCGGGGGCTGACCCAGGCCAGGCGCCCGGCGGCGTCCTGCTGGGGGCGGTAGCCGGCGGCCAGCAGGCGGGCCGCCGCCTCCGCCCGGTGGATGCGGGCCACCAGCTCGGCCACGTCCGGCGCCTCGGGCAGGCCCACCAGCCGGACGGCCTCCAGCCAGGTCTCCAGGGCGAGCCCCATCTCCTCCGCCTTGGCCCGGTGCCAGGGGAGCCCGGGCGAGGCGGCGGCCTGGCGCAGCTCCTCCAGAGCGACGCCGCTCAGCCTGAGGAGGGACTCCGCTTTCTCCGCCCGCTGCTCGGCGGTGAGGGGCGCGTTGGCGATGCCGTCCAGAAGGCCCAGAATGTAGCCCAGGCGTTCCTCAGCCATCTCGCTTTTACCTCCTCGTCTGGCCTCTCGATGGCGGGGTGGCTACAGGTCTTCGGCGCTGAGGCCCAGGGCGGCCTGGGCGGCGGCCAGCCTGGCCACCGGCACACGGTAGGGGGAGCAGCTCACGTAGTCCAGCCCCACGCGGTGGCAGAAGAGGATGCTGGTCGGATCGCCTCCGTGCTCGCCGCAGAGACCCACCTCCAGCCGCGGGTTGGCCGCCCGGCCCTCCCGGACGGCCATCTCTATGAGGCGGCCCACGCCCTTCTCGTCCAGGTGGAGGAAGGGGTCAGAGCTAAGGATGCCCTGCTCCAGGTACTGGGGCAGGAACCTGGGGGCGTCGTCCCGGCTGAAGCCGTAGGTCATCTGGGTCAGGTCGTTGGAGCCGAAGGAGAAGAACTCTACCTCCGGGGCCAGCTCCCCGGCGACGAGGGCGGCCCGCGGCACCTCTATCATGGTGCCGAAGGGCACGTCCAGCTCCTGTCCCTCCTGCTCCATGACCTCTCGGGCCACCCGTTCCAGCCGCTCCCGGAGGAAGTGGAGCTCGGCCATGTCCGCCACCAGGGGGACCATGACCTGGGGATAGACCTCCCGGCCCTGGGCCCTGAGTCGGCAGGCCGCCCGGACGATGGCCCGCACCTGCATCTCGTACACTTCGGGCTGGGTGATGCCCAGGCGACAGCCGCGGCGCCCCAGCATGGGGTTGGCCTCCTCCAGCCGCCGGTAGGCCTCCAAGTAGGCCTCCCTCTCCTGGAGAGCCTCCGGGGGGGCGCCCCGGGCTCGCAGCTCCGCCAGCTCCCGTTCCAGGGCGTCCGGTGGGGGCAGGAACTCGTGCAGAGGGGCGTCCAGGAGACGGATGGTGACCGGCATCCCCTCCATGGCCTCCAGGATGGTCAGGAAGTCCTCCTCCTGGTAGCCTTCCAGGCGGGCCAGCGCCTCCTCGTAGTCCTGCTGGGGGCCGCCCAGGCCGGCCAGCACCCGGCGGACGTAGGGGAGCCGCTCCGGCTGGAAGAACATGTGCTCCGTGCGGCAGAGGCCGATGCCCTCGGCGCCGTTGTGACGGGCGCGGCGGGCGTCGGCGGGGGTATCGGCGTTGGCCCGCACGCCCAGACGCCTGACCTCGTCGGCCCAGGAGAGGAAGAGGGAGAGGCTCCCCTCCTGCTCTATGTCCGGCTGGACGACGGCGATGGGTCCCAGGAAGACCTCGCCGCTGAAGCCGTCCACGCTCACCTCCTCTCCCTCGGCCACCTGGCGGCCGTTGGCGTAGAGGCGTCGCCAGGCGGGCTCGACGCGGATGTCGCTGCAGCCGACGACGGCCGGCTTGCCCAGACCGCGGGTGACCACGGCGGCGTGGCTGGTGATGCCGCCGCGGCTGGTGACCACGGCCGTCGCCTCCAGGATGGCGGGGACGTCGTCGGCGCTGGTCTCGGGGCGCACCAGGACGACCTCGTGTCCCTCCTGCCGGAGGCGTCGCACCCCCTCCAGGTCGAGGGCCAGCCGGCCCACGGCGGCGCCCGGAGATGCGGCCAGCCCCCGCCCCAGTAGCCTGCCCTCCGCCAGGGCGCGGCGCTTCGCCTGGTCCAGAAAGCGGGGCATCAGCAGCGAGGGCAACTGGCTGGCCGGCAGGCGCCGCAGCGCCTCCTCCTTGGTTATCAGCCCCGTCTGCACCATGTCCACCGCCGAGCGCAGGGCGGCCAGGGCCGTCCGCTTGGCGGAGCGGGTCTGCAGGATGTACAGCTTCCCCCGCTCTATGGTGAACTCGATGTCCTGCACGTCCCGGTAGTGCTCCTCCAGGCGGCGGGCGGTCTCCCGCAGCTCCTGGTAGGCCTGGGGGAACTCCCGGGCCATCTCGGCGATGGGCTTGGGGGTGCGGGCGCCGGAGACTATATCCTCGCCCTGGGCGTTGGGCAGGTACTCGCCGTAGAGCTCCTTGGTGCCGTCGGCCGGGCTGCGGCTGAAGGCGACGCCGGTGGCGCTGTCCCACCCCAGGTTGCCGAAGACCATGGCCTGTACGGTGACGGCCGTCCCCAGGTGGTGGGGGATGCCGTGGTGCTCGCGGTAGGCGATGGCCCGCTGGTTGTTCCAGGACTCGAAGACGGCGCGGACGGCCTGCTCCAGCTGTTGCAGGGGGTCGTCAGGCACCGTCTGGCCCGTCTGCTCCTGGATGATGGCCTTGAACCGCTCGATGAGCCGCCGCAGGTGGTCGGGCCCCAGCTCGGCATCCGACTGCACGCCGGCCTCGGCCCGCGCCCGCGCCAGCTCCTCCTCGAAGGCCTCGCCCGGCGCCCCGAAGACGATGCGACCGAAGGCCTGCAGGAAGCGACGATAGGCGTCCAGGGCGAAGCGCTCATCGCCGCTGAGGCGGGCCAGCCCCTGCACCGTGGCGTCGTTCAGCCCCAGGTTGAGGATGGTGTCCATCATCCCCGGCATGGAGAAGCGGGCGCCTGAGCGCACCGATACCAGGAGCGGCGCCTCGGCGTCCCCCAGCCGACGCCCCACGGCCCCCTCCAGGCGGGCCAGGTGCTCCCGCACCTCCTCCCAGAGGCCGGGCGGGAACTGGCGACCGCTCTCGTAGTACTGGCGGCAGGCCTCCGTCGTGATGACGAAGCCAGGCGGCACCGGGAGGCCCAGGCGGGCCATCTCGCACAGGTTGGCCCCTTTGCCTCCCAGAAGGTCTCTGAGCTGGGCGTTCCCCTCTACGAAGTCATAAACATACTTGGTCATCGCTTCACCCCGGCCGCCGAAAGAAGACAGGACGCTCCCTTTTCAGCTTAAGCGCTCAAATATTTATTGTGCCAGGGTCGTGCCGCTATGGCGAGGGGTGGCGACCGCTGGCCCTACAGAATAAAAACGTTCTTCCCCTGGGGACGCTCGTAGCGGACGCGGCCGGCCTTGCCCACGAACTCCTCCTGGCACATGGCGGAGAGGAGCTCTCTATCGGCCGGGGTGTTGGCGAGGAAGCGTGGCCCCTGGCCGCCGTCCAGCCGGCCGATGACGATGCCCTCTGCCGGCTCGCCCTGGCGGTCGAAGACCACGGTGTAGGTCTCCACGGTGGCCGGGCCATCGGCCTCCAGGAGCAAGGGGGGAGACTCCTGGGCCTCCAGCAGGGGCCAGTCCTCCTGAGGGTCGTAGGGCCGGAAGGGTCGCAGCGGGGGCCGGCCGCTCAGGACGGCTACGGCGTGCTTGGCGAAGTACCATCCGGGGGCGGTCAGGAGGGCCTTCTTCTCCGGCTGGCGACGCAGCCAGGCCACGGCGGCGGCCAGGGAGTGGCTGGCGTAGTTGTTGCCGGGGCCACCGGCGTAGGGCAGGCCTCCGGTGAGGGTCAGGGGGCGGGGGTCGTCCAGGCCGATGCCCAGGGCGGCCATCCCTATCTCCACGGCCGCCGGGAAGCAACTGTAGATATCGAACAGGTCGATGTCGTCCGGGGTGAGGCCGGACAGGGCCAGCGCCCGCTGCACCGTCAGCTCCGCTATTAGGGAGCGGTGGTAGCAGGGTTTCTCCCGCATGAACCAGCGGGCGTCGGTGCCGTAGGCGCCGCTCCACAGGTAGGCCCAGCGCTCCTCAGGCACGCCCAGCTCCCGCGCCGTCCCCGCGCTGGCGACGATGAAGGCCGCCGCCTGGTCCACCTCCAGCATGGAGTTCATGAGCTTCGGGTAGGGGAAGCAGACCAGGCGGTTCTGGGGGCCCACGGACAGTATCTCCTCCTCCGTCCGCGGCTCAGGGAACCAGGCGTAGGGGTTGTGCACCACCATCTGGGAGAGGCGGGCCGAGAGGCGGGCGATGTAGCGCTGGTGCTCATCCACACCGTGCCCGCGGTGGGCCCGCAGGGCGTTCTCGAAAAGGGGGAAGACCCGGACGGGGAGGGTGATGCCGTAGAGGGCCTCCGTCTCGTCATAGCCGGGGCGGGGGTCGCCGTCGATCTGGATGTGGGAGGCGGCAGCCCGGTCCGTTCTTTCGGTGAGGAGGGCGGCGGGGCTCTCCTCTGCCCGGCGGGCGGGCCGCTCCGTCCAGGGGAGCCGGACGCCCAGGCGGCGGGCCAGCATCAGGGAGTGCATCGCCTCCGCTCCCACGATGAGGGCGAGGTCGCTCTCGCCCCGGTGGATGCGGGCGGCCGTCTTGTTGAGGAGGCGCAGAGGGGTATCGCCGCCCACGGTGGTGTAGAGGGCGTGGGAGGGGCTGGCCCCCAGCCGCTCCGCCAGCATTCCCGGCGGGTCGGCGTAGGGCCAGGAGAGGATGTTGACCACCTGGAGGGAGTCCAGACGGCGCAGCAGGTCGGGGCGGCCGGCGTCTTCGGCGGCCGCCCTGGCCACCATCTCCATCATCTCCATGGGCTCCCGGGCCTGGTCCAGGTCGCGGGAGCGGTTGGTGTACTGGGCGACGCCGATGATGACGGGCTGCCGGCTGTCCATAGCTGCCTCCTCACTGACTCTTACGCGCGGGTGAGGATAGCAGGCGGCAGCCCAGGGGGTCAAGGAGGCCCGGAGGGTGGCCCCACCCTGTCCGGGGGCTTCACCTCCGGGCCTGGCGGCCGGGGCGGCGAGAGGAAGTCTGCCCCCGCGCCCGGGCTGCTGATGCCGGCCCCTAGCCCGCCACCTCCGCCGCCACCGGCTTGCGCTCGAAGACGTACTCCCCGTCGCGGTAGTCCACCAGGACGGTGTCCCCCTCCTGGAACTCCCCGGCCAGTATGCGGAGGGCCAGGGGGTTGGCCACCCGGCGCTCCACCGTGCGCCGGAGAGGACGGGCCCCGAAGGTGGGGTCGTACCCCTCCTGCACCAGGGCAGCCTTGGCGGCGTCCGTCAGCTCCAGATCCAGCCCCCGCTCCTTCAGCCGCTCCCGCAGGTCTTTCAGGAGCAGCTCCACGATGCGCTTCAGCTCCTCCTCCGTCAGCGGGTTGAAGATAATGACCTCGTCGATGCGGTTGAGGAGCTCGGGGCGGAAGGTCTCTCGCAAGGCCCGCTCCACAGCGGAGCGGAGCCGCTCCCTCTCGCTCTGGCTGGGCTTGCCTGCCCCCAGGAAGCCGAAGCCCGGCCGCCGGAACTCCTCCGTGCCCAGGTTGGAGGTCATGATGACGATGGTGTTGCGGAAGTCCACGGTGCGGCCGTGGCCATCGGTGAGGCGGCCGTCCTCCAGGAGCTGGAGGAGGATGTTGAAGACCTCCGGGTGGGCCTTCTCGATCTCGTCGAACAGGATGACGCGGTAGGGCCGGCGCCGCACCGCCTCCGTGAGCTGGCCGCCCTCCTCGTAGCCCACGTAGCCCGGCGGGGCGCCGATGAGCCGGGAGACGGTGTGCCGCTCCTGGTACTCGGACATGTCCAGGCGGACCATGGCGTCCTCATCGTCGAAGAGAAACTCGGCCAGGGCCTTGGCCAGCTCAGTCTTGCCCACGCCGGTGGGCCCCAGGAAGATAAAGCTGCCGATGGGCCGCCGGGGGTCTTTGAGGCCGGCGCGGGCGCGACGGATGGCGTTGGCCACCGCCTGCACCGCCTCCTCCTGGTCGACAATGCGCTCGTGCAGCCGCTCCTCCATGTGCAGGAGCTTCTCCTGCTCACCCTCCATGAGGCGGGAGGCCGGTATGCCGGTGATCTCCCCCACCAGAGCGGCGATGTCCCTGGCGTCCACCACCAGGTCTATCTGGTGCTCCCGTGCCCAGGCCTCGCGGGCGGTGGCGAACTCCTGCTCCTTGCGCAGCCGCTCCGCCTTCAGGGTGGCCGCCCGCTCGTACTCGCCGCGGGTGGCCGCCGCCTCCTCCTCCCGCTGCAGGCGGGAGATCTCCTCCCGCATCTGGCGCAGGTGGGCGGGCATGGACTGGGCCTCGATGACGTGCTTGGAGGCCGCCTCGTCCACTAGATCGATGGCCTTGTCGGGGAGGAAGCGGTCGGTGATGTAGCGGTCGGAGAGGCGGGCCGCCGCCTCCAGGGCCTCATCGGTGATCTTTACCTTGTGGTGGGCCTCGTAGCGGGGCCGCAGGGCCTTGAGCATCTCGATGGTCTCCTCCACCGAGGGCTCCTCCACGTAGACGGGGGCGAAGCGGCGCTCCAGGGCGGGGTCTTTCTCTATGTACTGGCGGTAGTCGTCCAGGGTGGTGGCGCCGATGCAGCGCAGCTCGCCCCGGGCCAGGGCGGGCTTCATCATGGTAGAGGCGTCTATGGCGCCCTCGGCGGCGCCGGCCCCCACCACCTGGTGGATCTCATCGATGAAGATGATCACCTCGCCCTGGGCCTGCTTGATCTCGTCCAGGACGGCCTTGAGCCGCTCCTCGAACTCGCCGCGGAACTTGGAGCCGGCCACCATGGCGGCCACGTCCAGGGCCAGGAGCCGCTTCCCCTTGAGGTTCTCGGGGACGTCGCCGCTGACCATCCTCTGGGCCAGCCCCTCCACGATGGCGGTCTTGCCCACGCCCGGCTCGCCGATGAGGACGGGGTTGTTCTTGGTGCGGCGGTTGAGGATCTGCATCACCCGCTTTATCTCCTCCTCCCGGCCGATGACGGGGTCCAGCTTCCCCTGGCGGGCCAGCTCCGTCAGGTCGGTGGAGTAGCGCTCCAGGGCCTGGTAGCGGGACTCCGCCCGGGGGGAGTCGACGCGGTGGCTGCCGCGGATGTCGGCCAGGGCGCGGTAGATCTTCTCGCGGTCGATGCCGAACTGGCGCAGAATGCGCCCGGCCTCGCCTTCCCGCTCATCGGCCATGGCGATGAGGAGGTGGTCCACGCCGATGTACTCGTCCTTGAGGCGCCGGGCCTCGGCGTCGGCCGCCTCCAGCAGCCGGACGATGCGGGGCGTCATGTAGAGCTGGCCCGTCTCGTAGCCCAGCCTGGGGGTGCGGGCGAGGGCCTGGGCCACCCGCTCTCTGAGGGCCTCCAGGTCCACGCCCAGCTTGCGGAGCACCTCCTGGGCCAGGTTGCCGTGGTGGGTGAGCATGGCCATGAGGACGTGCTCCACGTCCCACTGGGCGTGACGCTCCCGGCGCACCAGCTCCTGGCTGGCGGCCAGCACCTCCTGGGCCTGCTCCGTGAATCTGTCCTGCCGCATCATACCTGCCTTTCACCCCTCCGGTCTGTGGGATCAGCGACGGCGCTCCAGGTAGCGCAGGTAGCGCCGCCAGGCGAGGGCCACCAGGGCCACGGCTCCCAGGGCGTAGAGGGCTAGCCGCTGGGTGTCGAAGACGGGGACGAAGCGGGTGCCCTGGGGCGTCACCTCGATGACGCCCAGGGGCCGCACGCGGACGGAGCCGCCCCCGCCGCCGCCCTCCCCCTCCTGACCCTGACGGCTGCCCTTGCCACCGCCAGCGCCGAACATGTAGGAGACGGCGGCCACGGGGACGATGGTCCGCTCCCCCACCACGATGGGCTCCCCGTAGACGACGCGTATATCGGCGGTGGCCCGTATGCGCTCGCCGATGGTCTCCAGCAGTTGCTGGGTCACTGAGCTCCCCTCCCCTCCTGTCCTCCTGCCGGGCCGGTCTGGTCGTAGGCCGGGGCGGGCAGCAACCGGTCACGGTAGGACTGGAGCTCCCGCCGCAGCTCCTCTATCTGCCGCTCCAGGTGGCCGATGTGGGCCTTGAGGCGGAGGATGGCCTCAGCCCCGGCCAGGTTGACTCCCAGCTCCTCCATGAGACGCTGGATCTGGCGCAGACGGTTTATGTCGGCCCGGGAGTAGAGGCGGATGCGGCCCCGGGAGCGGGAGGGGCGGATGATGCCCATCCGCTCGTAGTAGCGGAGGGTCTGGGCGTGCATGCCCACCATGCGGGCAGCCACGCTGATGACGTAGAGGGGCTCCTCCTCGCCGGGCCCCTGCTCTCGTCTCTCCTCGTCACGCCGACGTCTGGCCATGATGCTCATCACCCCCTAGGGCGCCACCCGGGAACGCCGCCGCTCCCTGAGGCGACGGAAGAGTTCCCGCTCTTCCTCGGTCAGCCGCTCGGGGAGGCGGAGGCGCACCGTGACGTACATGTCCCCGCGGCCGGGCCCGTCCAGGCGGGGCATGCCCAGCCCGGCCAGGCGGAAGACAGTGCCGTTCTGGGTCAGGGGCGGCACCTTGAGCATGACGCGGCGCCCGGCCGGCGTGGGCACCTCCACCTCGCCGCCTAGGACGGCGTCCTCCACCGGGACGTCCACCTCGGTGTAGATGTCGTCCCCCTGGCGACGGAAGAGGGGATGGGGCCGCAGGGAGACCACCAGGTAGAGGTCACCCCGGGGGCCGCCGGCGGGGCCGGGGCGGCCCTCGCCCCGGATGCGGATGCGGGAGCCGTCCCTGACGCCGGGCGGTATGCGAACCTCCAGCCGCTTGGGCCGCAGGAGGCGCCCGCGGCCGCGGCAGACGCTACACAGGGCGCCGAAGGCCTGGCCACGCCCGCCGCAGGAGGGGCAGGGCTCCTCACTCTGGAGCTCTATGACGCGGGTGGTGCCCTGGTAGGCCTCCTCCAGGGTCACCTCTATGGGCTGCTCCACGTTCTGGCCGGCCACGGGCCCCCGCCGCCGCCCGCCGAAGAAGGTCTCGAAGAGCTCCTCGAAGCCGCTCCCGCGGAGGATCTCCCCCAGATCGAAGATGTCGCCGGACCAAGTGAAGGTGGTCTGGCCCCCCGGCCCCGGGCCAGCGCCGCCGCCCTGCCGGGCCTTCTCGAAGGCGGCCATCTGCTCCCAGTTCTCGCCGTACATGTCGTACAGGCGGCGCTTCTCGGGGTCGGAGAGCACCTCGTAGGCCTTGTTGATCTCCTTGAAGCGCTCCTCCGCCTCCTTGTTGCCGGGGTTCAGGTCCGGATGGTACTGGCGGGCGAGACGACGATACGCCCTCCGGATCTCCTTCTCGGAGGCGTTGCGAGGCACACCCAGTATCTCGTAGTAGTCCCGTCCCGGCATGGCTCCCGTCCTCGCCCTTTATGCTAGTCGCCCCTGGCCTGTCTGTCAAGAACTTTTGAGTCAAGCTGACAATTACATTGTCAAGAATCTTGACGACGTTCGCTGCGCCATTATATAATAGGGGGCGGAAAGCGGGGAGCGCTCCGCCCAGCCATGAGGCTGGCCGGGAGCGGCGGCCAGGGCCCGTGAGCGTCCGGGGGCCGCCCTGGTCGACGGTGGGAGGTCGGGCGGCTGGGCGCCCCGACGCCACGGCCCTGGCCAGCCCGGATCACCTTCGTCCTACGTGCCGGCCCGCCCCCGGGCGGGCCGAGGGAAAAACGATAGGAAAGGAGGTGATGGGCCATGACCCTCATGCGTTGGGACCCGTGGACCGAGTTCCGGCGCATCTCCCGCGCCATGGACGAGATGCTGGACGAGTTCCTGGGCCGCCTGCGGCCCTGGGGTGGTGAGGTGCGCCCCTTCCCGCTGGACATGTACGAGACGGACGACGCCCTGGTGGTGAAGGCCTTCCTGCCCGGCCTCCGACCGGAGGACGTGGAGGTCTCCGTCCAGGGCGAGGTCCTGACCATCCGCGCCGAGGGCCAGCGGGAGGAGGGCGAGGAGCGCCGCACCTACCACTACCGTGAGCTCTACCACGGTCCGTTCGTGCGCTCCCTGGCCCTGCCCGTGCCGGTGGACGCCGACGCCGCCCACGCGGCCTATGAGCAGGGCATCCTGACCATCACCCTGCCCAAGGCGGCCGAGGCCCGTCCCAAGGCCATCCGGGTCCAGGCGCGGGAGGTCATAGAGGCCAAGGCCTCCTAGCTCTCCCCAGGCTGGCGGGGCGCTCCCCGCGCACCGGGAGAGCACAGACCACAGGAGGTGACAGGACATGTCCCTCATGCGCTGGGACCCCTGGGAGGAGTTCCGCTCCGTCCGAAGGGCTATGGACCGCCTCTTCAGCGAGATCATGGGCGAGCGTCCCCAGGAGACCGAGGAACGCCCTGCCTACCCCTTCCCCCTGGACATGTACGAGACGGAGGACGCCCTGGTGGTGAAGGCGGCCCTGCCCGGCCTGCGCCCCGATGACGTGGAGATCTCCGTCCAGGGCGACACCCTCTTCATCAAGGGCGAGACGAAGCAGGAGGAGAAGATAGACCGCGGCAACTACCTGCGCCGCGAGCTCCGCTACGGCATGTACAGCCGCGCCATCCCCCTGCCCGTCGCCGTGGACACGGACAAAGCGGAGGCCATCTTCGAGCACGGCATCCTGACGGTGCGGCTCCCCAAGACGGCGGAGGCCAAGGCCCGCACCATCAAGGTCAAGGCCAAGTAACCGCCCGCGAAGCCGAGGGGGGACGGCACTGCCGTCCCCCCTTCGGTCTCCTCTGCATCTCCAGGGCGGCCTCAGACGGCCACCACCTTCCCCGGCTCCACCTGCCCCAGGACACGGTCCAGCCGGCGGGCGGCATGGATGAGGGCGATGTGGGTGAAGGCCTGGGGATAGTTGCCCAGGAACTCGCCGCTGGCGGGGTCCAGCATCTCCGAGAAGAGGCCCACCTCATTGCCGTAGCTCAGCACCCGCTCGAAGAGGGAGAGGGCGCCGGAGATATCGCCCATGCTGGCCAGCACCTCGCACAGCCAGAGGGTGCACATGGTGAAGGTGCCCTCGTCCTCGTTCAGCCCGTCATCCGTCTCCTCCGGCAGGTAGCGGCGCAGCAGCCCGCCCGCCATCAGCTCCTCCTGGATGCGCCGGACGGTGGCCACCACGCGCGGGTCGTCGGGTGGGAGGAAACCCACCAGGGGGATGTAGAGGAGGCTGGCGTCCAGGGGCTTCCCCCCGTAGTACTGGACGAAGGACTCCCGTTGGGGGTCCCAGCCGTGCTCCAGGATGTCGCGGCGCACCTCCTCGCGGGCGCGGCGCCAGCGGGCGAAGTCCACCGGCCGCCGCAGGGCGCGGGCCATCCGCAGCCCCCGGTCTATGGCCACCCAGGCCATCAGCTTGGAGAAGACGAAGTGCCGCGGCTCCGTCCGCACCTCCCAGATGCTGTGGTCCGGCCGGCGCCACTCCTCGATGGCCGCCTCCACCAGGGACTTGATGAGCTGCCATAGCCGCTCGTCTATGATGCCGCCAGCGCGCTCGTAAGAGTCGAAGGCCAGCACCAACTCCCCGTAGACGTCCAGCTGGAACTGCTCGGAGGCGGCGTTGCCGATGCGCACCGGCCGGGAGCCCTTGTAGCCCTCCAGGTGCTCCAGCACCTCCTCCCGCAGCAAGCCGAAGCCGTCCTCGCAGGAGATGGTGCAGACGGGCCACTGCCGGCGGTGGGAGCTGGTCACCATCTCCGCCAGCCAGCGGATGAAGGGCCAGGTGCGGTCGCGGTGGCCCAGGCGGTTGAAGATGTCCATGACGAAGGCGGTGTCCCGCAGCCAGCTAAAGCGGTAGTCCCAGTTGCGCTTTCCCCCTATGCGCTCGGGGAGGGAGGTGGTGACGGCGGCGCAGACCGCCCCTGTGGGGGCGTAGAGGAGGAGCTGCAGCGCCAGGAGGGAGCGGCGGGCCACCTGCTCCCAGCGGCGGGGATAGCGCCACTCCCGCCCCGCCGCCCGCCAGAAGGCCTCCGTCTTCCCCAGGCGGGCGAAGAGGTCCTGGCCATCGGCCGGGGGGAGGTCCGTGTCCTGCCAGCGCAGCAGGAAGGCGGCCCGGTCTCCCCCCCGCAGCAGGAAGCGGGCCCGCACCGTCCCCTCCTCCAGCCGTAGAGGGACGGGGGAGAGGAGGCAGAGGCAGTCTTCGCCCTTGCGGGCCACCGCCAGCCGCTCACCGTTGAGGGAGAGGGAGGTCTCGCCCCGGGCGTAATCGAGCCTGGGGGCGAACTCCACCTCTATCTCCACCTGCCCCCGCTCGCCGGTGAGGAGGCGCACCACCTCGTGGGGGGAGTGGGTGATGTCCTCGCCCATAGTCATGAAGTCGGTGAGGGCGGCGGCACCCTCGGGCGCCTCGAAGGTCGTCCGCAGGACGTTGGTCTCGCTCAGATAGCGCTGGTGGGAGGCATACTGCCCGGCGGGCGAAATGCGGAAGCGCCCGCCCACGCGGTCGTCCAAAATGGCGGCGAAGACGCTGGGGGAGTCGAAGCGGGGCAGACAGAGCCAGTCGATGGAACCGTCCTTCCCCACCAGCGCCGCCGAGTGCATATCGCCGATGACGCCGTATTCGTTGATCCGTTTGTAGGCCATGCAGTCCGCCCCCCGGCCGAGCTCTCACGTCTACTATAGGAAACGATGTCGCTATGCGGAAGTGACGTCTTCTCCCCCATTTCTTGCCAAGGCAGTGCCGTTTTGGCCAGCCCGGGACAGGCGTTCTGGAGGATGTCGGAGGGGGCGGCCCTATCCCCTGGGGAGCCCCAGCCCTCGCTGGGCGATGACGTTGCGCTGGATCTCGCTGGTGCCGCCGCCTATCGTCTCGGCCACGCTGGTCAGGTAGTAGCGCTCTATGCGTCCCTTCAGGGGGGCGTAGCGGCTCTTGGGGGCGAGCTGGCCGTAGAGGCCCAGCATGGCCATGCCGGTGCGGGCCAGCCGCTGCCCCAGCTCCGAGGCGTAGAGCTTGGCGATGGAGGCCTCGTAGTTGGGTATCTTGCCCGCCTGCTGCAGCGAGGCGACGCGGTAGGAGAGGTAGCGGCCCACGTTGATCTCGATGCCGCGGTCGGCCAGGCCCAGCCGCACCTGGGGGTTGGCCTCCAGGAAGGCCCGCTCCTCCCGGGCGAACTCCACCAGCGTCTCCCAGAGGCCCTGGGCGCGGGCCACCCCGGAGATGGAGGTGCGCTCGAAGTCCAGGGAGACGGCCACCTGGTACCAGCCGCGGTTGACCTCCCCCACCAGATAGCCCTTGGGGATGCGCACGTTGTCGAAGAAGACCTGGTTGAAGCCGTGGTGCCCCGCCATGTTGACCAGGGGCTGGATGGTGATGCCCGGGGCGTTCATGGGCAGCACGAAGGTGCTGATCCCCTTGTGCTTGGGGGCGTCGGGGTCGGTGCGGGCGGCCAGCCATCCCCAGTGGGCGCGGTGGGCCAGGGAGCTCCAGATCTTCTGGCCGTTGATGACCCACTCGTCCCCCTCCAGGACGGCGCGGGTCTGGAGGGCGGCCAGGTCGGAGCCGGCGCCGGGCTCAGAATAGAGGGTGCACCAGACCTCCTCCCCCCGGGCGATGGGGAGGAGGAAGCGCTGCTTCTGCTCCTCCGTGCCGTAGATCATGATGACGGGCCCCACCCAGAGGACGCCCATATTGAGGCCCAGCGTGGGGGCGCGCCGGTAGCTCATCTCCTCGTTGAAGATCATCTGCTCGACGATGCTGGCGCCCAGGCCGCCGTACTCCGGTGGCCAGGCCATGGCCAGCCAGCGGCGCTCCCCCAGCTTCCGCTGCAATCCGCGGGCGAACTCCCACATTTCGTCCACGCCCGCCTCCGTCTCCATGTCGAACTGGTCCTCCCAGTTGGGGGGGAGCTCCCGCTCCAGGAACTCCCTGACCTCCCGGCGGAAGGCCTCTTCCTCTGGCGTGAAGCGAAAGTCCATGTTCTACCTCCTCTGCGCGCCGCCCATCTTGGCCAGGAGACGGCGGGTGACGTCCCGGAAGACACTGTACTCCTGGGCGCCCACCAGGGAGAACTCACCCTTGCCGAAGACGAAGGTGGGCACCCCGGCTATCCCCTGCTCCCGCGCCCAGCGCACCCTTTCGTCCACGAGTGCCCGGTAGCGCCCCTCGCTGAGGGCCTGGCGCAGGGCCTGGCTGTCCAGCTCGCACTCCTCGGCCAGGCGACACAGGACGTCCACCTCTCCTATGGGCTCTCCCCGCTCCCAGAAGGCCAGGAAGACGGCGCGGTGGAACTGCCACCCCTTGCCCGCCTCATAGGCGAAGTGGGTCGCCTCGTGGGCGTTGTGGGTGTTGCATATGGACTCCGGCACCGCTAGCTCCAGCCCTTCCTCGTTGGCGTAGCGGCGCAGGGCCATGAAGTACTCTGGCGGGTAGTGACGGCCCAGCGCTATCTCCCGCGGCAGGCCTCGGTTGGGCAGGTCGGGCCGCAGCTCAAAGGGCCAGGGCTCCAGCTCCACCGGGAACTCCTGGGCCAGCCGCTCCGCCCGCGCCAGGCCGATGTAGCACCAGGGGCAGATGTAGTCCGAGATGATGCGTACCTTGAGAATGACGCCTCTCCCCCTCTCACGGACGACGGACGCCCGTCGGGACACCTTGCATGATAGCACGCGCGCCGTCGCTGTCCCATAGGCGGGGGAGGACGGCGCCCTCAGCGCTGGGCGAGCCGTGCCAGGTAGCGCAGGAGGTCGAGTTCGCCCGGGGAGTGGCCCAGTCCGGTGAGGGCCATGGCCACCTCGCTGCGGTGCTGGGTAGCGTGGTTCACCTGGTGCAGCATGAGCTGCCAGAGGGGGAAGGCGAAGGCCCGCCCGCGGGTGTTGGTGTAGGAGACCTCTCGCTGAAGGGCGGCCTCGTCCAGACTCTCCAGGAACCGGACGGTGGCCGCCTCCACCTCGTCCCAGTGGGCACGCAGGGCAGCCAGGTCGGGGAAGTCGGCCGGCTGCGGCAGGGCCAGGGGCGATTCTCCCTGCCAGCGCTGCAGCCAGACCCACTGCGCCCCCATTATGTGGACGAGGGTGTCGTGCACGGCGCCGAAGCTGGTCCCCGCCGGGGCGAAGTAGCGCTCTCGCTCCAGCCTCGCCGCTGCCTCCAGCACTCGCTGGTTGGCCCAGGCGCTGTAGCCGTACAGGGTGCGGACTGTCTCGAGCATCCTCTTCATTTTACGCGCCTTCGGTGGTCGGTGGCGGGTGGCCAGGCGCATACGTTCGCCTGTCACCGGTCCGGGTATATGCGGGGAGTGTGCCCTACGCTGGCGGCGCCCCCAGGTTGCGGCGCCCCCTTCGGCTGCGCTAGAATGCCGGGAAAAGCTCAAGCTCAGGGAGAGTCCGAGGATGCGCCCCTTCGATTACTACGCCCCCGCTACCCTCGCGGAGGCGCTGGAGATATTCCAGCGCGAAGGCGAGGGCGGGCGTGCCCTGGCCGGCGGCACCGATCTCGTCGTCCAGCTCAAGGAGGGAGGCCACAAGTTCCCCTATCCTCGCTACCTGGTGAGCCTCCGCCGTCTGCCCGAACTGAAGGTGCTGGAGTGGCGAGAGGGGGAGGGCCTGCGTCTGGGGGCCGGCCTCACCATGGCGGAGGTGGCGGAGAGCTCCATCGTGCGGGAGCGCTACCCTGCCCTGGCCGACGGCGCCGGACTGGTGGGCTCCCTCCAGACCATGAACATGGCCACCATCGGCGGCAACGTCTGCAACGCCGCCCCCTCCGCCGACACCGCCGCCCCCCTTCTGGCCTACGAGGCCCAGGTCTGCATCGTGGGGCCGCAGGGGGAGAGGACGCTCCCCCTGGAGCAGTTCTTCCAGGGCCCCGGCCAGACGGCCCTCCGCCACGGCGAGGTGCTGACGGAGCTGTTGCTGCCTCCCCCGCCGCCGCGAGCTGGGGGTGTGTACCGTCGTCACACCCCCCGCAAGCAGATGGACATCGCCGTGGTGGGGGTGGCGGTGGTGCTGGCCCTGGATGCTTCCGGCCAGGTCATAGAGCGGGCACGCATCGCCCTGAGCGCTGTCGCCCCCACGCCCATACGGGCGCGACGGGCGGAGGCCGCCCTGGAGGGCCAGCGCCCCACGCCCGCCCTCCTGGCCCAGGCGGCCGCCCTGGCGCGGGAGGAGGCGCGCCCCATATCCGATGTCCGGGGCTCCGCCGCCTTCCGTCGCTATCTGGTGGGCGCCATGACGGAGCGCCTGCTGGAGCAGGCCCTGGCCCGCGCCCGGTCATGACCCCGTCCCCGGAACGACCGGCCCGCTCCCCCGGAGGACGCCCCGGCATCGCCCACCTGCTAAGATGGTAGATATGGAGACCGAGGCCAGCTCAGCCACAAGGAGGCGCCTATGGCCAAGCGCCTGATCACTCTCACCGTCAACGGCGAGCCCTACCAGGTGGCCGTGGAGCCCTGGTGGACCCTCCTCTACACCGTGCGGGAGGCCCTGGACCTCATCGGCAGCAAGGAGGGCTGCGGCACCGGCGACTGCGGCGCCTGCTCCATGATCGTCGATGGCAGGCTCGTCACCTCCTGCATCATGCTGGCCGTGGAGGCCGACGGCAGCCAGGTGACCACTATAGAGGGGCTGGCCCGGGACGGCCAGTTGCACCCCCTCCAGAAGGCCTTCGTGGAGCGGGGCGCCGTCCAGTGCGGCTACTGCATCCCGGGCATGGTCATGGCCGCCAAGGCCCTGCTGGATCGCAACCCCAGCCCCAGCCTGGAGGAGGTGCGGCTGGCCCTGGCCGGCAACCTCTGTCGCTGCACTGGCTACACCAAGATCTACGAGGCCGTCCTGGCCGCCGCCGAGGAGATGCGTCGCTGAGGCGGCCCCGAGTAACGCAGGACTGCGCAGGGAGGAGGAGAGCGATATGGCTAGGGAGACCCTGGAGAGGCCCCAGTACCGCTTCGTGGGGAGGCCGCTGCCGCGGCTGGACGCCCCCGCCAAGGTGACTGGCCGCACCCAGTACGGGGACGATATCAAGCTCCCCCGTCTCCTGCACGTGAAGCTGGTTCAGGCCCCCGTGGCTCACGCCCGCATCCGTGGCATCGACCCCAGCGAGGCCCTGGCCGTCCCCGGGGTGGTGGCGGTGGTCACCGCCGCCGACCTCCCCCCTCACCGCTCCAACCCCTCCAACCGCAGTCAGGTCCTGCTGGCCAGGGACGAAGTCCTCTTCTACGGCCAGCCGGTGGCCGCCGTCATCGCCCAGGACGTGCACACGGCGGCCTACGCCCGCGACCTGGTCAAGGTGGACTACGAGGAGCTGCCGGCCCTGGTGGACCCCCTGGACGCCATGCGGGAGGACGCCCCGCCCGCCCGTATCAGTGCCCTCAAGGAGGTGGACCGCTCCGAGCAGCGAGGCCACATCACCGCCGATGTCCAGGAGCAGGAGCAGCCCAAGGCGGCCAACATCGCCTCCACCATGAGCTTCCAGCGGGGCGACGTGGCGGCCGGCTTCGCCGAGGCCGACGCCGTGGTGGAGGGCACCTGGCGCTCCGCCATGGTCCATCAGTCCTACATCGAGCCCCACGTCATCACCGCCGACTACGATGCCGCCACTGGCGAGCTCTCCATCTGGACCAGCACCCAGGCCCCCTTCTTCACCCGTGACGAGGTGGCCAAGACCCTGGGCATCCCCGAGAGCAAGCTGCGGGTCACTGCCACCGAGGTGGGCGGCGGCTTCGGCGGCAAGATCTACCTGTACGAGGCGCTGGTGGGCGCCCTGGCCATGGTCACCCGCCGCGCCGTCCGCCTCACCATGAACCGCAAGGAGGACATGCTGGCCACCACCCCCGCCCCCCAGGCCGTGGTCAACCTGAAGGTGGGGATGAAGCGGGACGGCACCCTCACCGCCCTCCAGGCCCAGGTCATCTTCGACGCCGGCGCCTTCCCCGGGGCGCCCGTCATGGCTGGCTGCCTCCTCATCGGTGGCTTCTACAAGTGCCCCAACCTGGACATCCAGGGCTATGAGGTGCTGACCAACAAGGTGAGCGTGGGCGCCCTGCGGGCGCCCGGCGCCCCCAACGTCGCCTTCGCCATCGAGAGCGCCATGGACATGCTGGCGCAGCAACTGGAGCTGGACCCCCTGGAGGTGCGTCTCAAGAACGCTGTGGAGAAGGGAGACCAACTGCCCAGCGGCCAGCCCTACCCGGCCATCGGTCTCAAGGAATGCCTGGAGGCCATCGGCCAGACGGAGCTGTGGCAGCGGCGCCATGAGACCCGCCAGCACCCCAACCGGGGCGTGGGCATCGCCGTGGGGGGCTGGCTAGGCGGCCTGCAGCCGGCCAGCGCCAACGTGGCCCTCAACGGCGACGGCACCATCAACGTGATGGTGGGGGCGGTGGACATCACCGGCACCAACACCACCCTGGCCCAGATCGCCGCTGAGGTGCTCAATGTCCCCCTCTCCATGGTGAGCGTGACCACCGGCGACACCAAGTCCGCCCCCTACGCCGGCATGAGCGCCGGCTCCAAGGTCACCTACGTGGTGGGCCGCGCCGTCAAGCTGGCGGCGGAGGACGCCCGCCGCCAGATCCTGGAGATCGCCGCCCAGCGCCTCCAGGTCTCACCGGAGGAGCTGGAGATGGAGGATGGCGTGGTGCGGGTCAAGGGGGAGCCGGACAAGCAGGTGACCTTCCGCGAGCTGGGGCGCATGACCACCGGCTTCGGCGTGCGCTACGCTCCCGTCCTGGGCCGCGGCAACATAACCGCCCGTCAGCAGGCCCCCGGCTTCACCGCCCAGGCGGTGGAGGTGGAGGTAGACCCCGACACCGGCGAGGTGACGGTGCTGCGCTGCGCCATCGCTCAGGACGCCGGCTTCGCTATCAACCCCCGCTCCGTGGAGGGGCAGATGCAAGGTGGGGTCAGCCAGGGGCTGGGTCTGGCCCTTAGCGAGGAGATGCTCTACGACGAAAAGGGCCGCCTCCTGAACCCCAACCTGCTGGACTATCGCCTCCTGACCACCCGCGACCTGCCGCCCATAGAGACCATCATCGTGGAGGTGCCCTCGGAGGAGGGGCCCTTCGGGGCGCGCATCGTGGGGGAGCCCTCCATCGTGCCCGGGCCAGCGGCGGTAGCCAACGCCGTGGCCGATGCCCTGGGGGCACGGGTCTTCGAGTACCCCCTGACGCCGGAGCGCATCCTGCGGGCCCTGGGCAAGGTTCAGGACTAGGCCGGGGCGCCCGGGCGGCCGGGCGGGTTACGATCGATGGCGGGAGGGACGTTCGCTGCCGCCTGTCCGAAGGGAGGGGCGGAGGATGAGGATCGAGTACGACTCGGAGGCCGACGTCCTCTACATCGCCCTCCGCAATGTGCGCGTGGCCAGGACGGTGGAGGTGGAGGGCAGCCTGGTGGTGGACTACGGCGAGGACGGCCGCCTGGTGGGGATCGAGATACTGGACATCGCCGGCCTCCTGGACGCCGAGACGCTGGCCCGCATGGCCGAGAGGACGGCGGAGGCCGCCCGGGACGGGGCCGGGGAGTGACCTGCGCCGGCGGTCCGCCTGAGGCTCCTCCTCGTCCTCCGTTGTCGCCTCTTGCCTGTAACGCCTGTACTGAGGGCACGTCTGCGGTCTGAGGAGCAGTCATGGGTGGCCAGACCGTGGCCGGCACCTACCCTCACCTTTGATGCGGAGTATACGGGGCGCCTCTCGCGCCTGCTGATCTTCGTCTGGTGGGCTGTTACCGCTGGCAGGCCAACGTGGACGCCTACGTGGGCCTCCTGCGGGACGGGTACTCGCCCTTCCGCCTAGGCCAGCGCCAGTGTAAGATGGGGCCGCGGTGCGAGCGCTCCTCCTCTTCCTGGCCGGCCTGCTCACCGGTGCCCTGGGGGCGACGTGGGCCGTCGTGGCCTTCCTCCTCCTGCTAGCCACCGGCCTGGACGGGGAGGATCCGGCCTGGCTGCCGCCCCTCTTCCTGACGGGCCTGGCGGTGGCGGTGGCCGGCCCCCTCGCCTTCTGGCTCATCGTCCCTCTGCTGACGCTGCTGATGAGGGTGCGCCGGGCATGGAAGTAGACCAGCGAGCCCTGGACGCCATCGCCCTCAGCCGGGCGGAGTACGAGCTGCTGGTGGCCCGCCTGGGACGGGAGCCCAACGCCCTGGAGCTGGGTATGTTCGGCGCCCTCTGGAGCGAGCACTGCGGCTACAAGCACTCTCGTCCCCTCCTGCGCCGCCTGCCGGGGGAGGCCCCCTGGGTGCTCACCCGCCGCGGCGAGGAGAACGCCGGGGCGGTGGAGGTGGGGGACGGCCTCTGCGTCGTCCTGAAGATCGAGTCCCACAACCACCCCTCGGCCATCGAGCCCTACCAGGGGGCGGCCACCGGGGTGGGGGGCATCGTGCGGGACGTCCTGGCCATGGGGGCGCGTCCCATCGCCCTGCTGGACTCCCTGCGCTTCGGCCCCCTCTCGGAGCCCCGCAACCGCTATCTCTTCGGCGGCGTGGTGGGCGGCATCGGCGGCTACGGCAATTGCTTGGGGATCCCCACCGTGGGGGGAGAGGTCTATTTCGAGGAGGCCTACACCCACAACCCCCTGGTCAACGCCATGTGCGTGGGCATCGCCCCCGTGGACGGCCTGGTGCGGGCCCGGGCGGAGGGCGCCGGCAACCTGCTCATGCTGGTGGGGGCGGAGACGGGGCGGGACGGTATCCACGGCGCCTCTGGCCTGGCCTCCCGGACCGATCCCTCCGCCCGCTACGAGGAGCTGCGGCCGGCCGTTCAGGTGGGCAACCCCTTCTTGGAGAAGCTCCTCATCGAGGCCTGCCTGGAGCTGGCCGAGCGGCGCCGGGACTGGTTCGTGGGCATCCAAGACCTGGGGGCGGCCGGCCTCACCGCCGCCGCCGTGGAGGCGGCGGCCCGGGCGGGGAGCGGCGTCGTCATCGACGTGGCGCGGGTGCCCCGCCGCGAGGCGGGGATGACCCCCTACGAGGTGATGCTCTCCGAGTCCCAGGAGCGGATGCTCATCGTCGTCCGCCGGGGGCACGAGGAGGAGGTGGCCCGCCTCTTCCAGCGCTGGGAGGTGCCCTGGGCCATCGTCGGCCAGGTGACGGACGATGGCCAGGCCCGCGTCCTGGAGGACGGGCGGGAGGTGGCCTCCCTCCCGGTCTCCCTCCTCACCGACCCGCCCCTCTACGAGTGCCCGGCGGCGCCGCCGGAGGAGCTGGCCTCCCTGCACGCCCTGGACCTGGCCGCCCTGCCGGACGTGGCCGACCCGGCGGACGCCCTCCTGCGCCTCCTCGCCAGCCCCAACGTCTGCTCCCGCCGCTGGATATACCGCCAGTATGACCAGTCGGTGCTGGGGAACACGGTGGTGGAGGCGGGGGCGGACGCCGCTGTCCTCCGCCTGAAGGGGAGCCGCCGCGCCCTGGCCGTCGCCACCGACGCTAACGGCCGCTACTGCTACCTGGATCCGCGGGCGGGCGGGGCCATCGCCGTGGCGGAGGCCGCCCGCAACGTGGTCTGCCTGGGCGCCCGGCCCCTGGCCCTCACCGACTGCCTGAACTTCGGCGACCCCGAGCAGCCCCATGTCTACTGGCAGATGCGGGAGGCCATCGAGGGAATGGCGGAGGCCTGCACCGCCCTGGGCCTTCCCGTGGTCTCTGGCAACGTCAGCCTCTACAACGAGACGGCCGGCCGGCCCGTCTACCCCACGCCGGTGGTGGGGATGGTGGGACTGATAGAGGACGTCTACCGCCTGCCCCGGCCGGGCACCGCCCGCCCCGGGGATGAGGTCTTCCTCCTGGGCCCTGGCCCGGAGGCGCACGTGTCCAGCCTGGGCGGCAGCGAGTACCTGCGTCACCTGCACGGCCGGGTAGGGGGCCGCCCCCGCATAGACCTGTCCCTGGAGGCGCAGGTGCAGCGGGCCGCCCTGGCCGCCATGGGGGAGGGGCTCGTCCGCTGCGCCCACGACTGCTCCGATGGCGGCCTGGCGGTGGCGCTGGCCGAGCTCTGCCTGCGGGAGGGGCTGGGGCTGGAGGCCCGGGAGCTGCGCATCGGCGGGCGGCTGGACGCCGCCCTCTTCGGGGAGGCCCAGTCCCGCATCCTCTTGGTGGCCCCGGAGGGGGCGGGGGAACGCCTGCTGGCCCTGGCCCGGGCCCACGGCGTCCCCCTGACGCACCTGGGCCGGCTGGGGGGCAGGGGTTTCCACCTGGGCCCCTACATCTCCCTGTCCCTGGAGGCCCTGCGGCGTGCCCATGAGGAGGCCCTCCCCCGCGCCCTGGGCCAGGCCTCGCCCTAGGGTGGCGGCCCGGCCAGCTTGACGTCCCTTCCATAGGCGTGCTACTAATTGTGTATCGAATTGCTCTAACGTTTACTGGAGGTGGCCGTGACCCAGGAACAGGCGACCGAGGAGAAGACCAAGAAGGCCCGTCCCATAGTCCCCTTCCTTCGCATACCCGACAATTTCCCCGAGGAGCCGGCCTACCTCTTTGGCTCCCGCTGCCGCCAGTGCGGCACCGCCTTTCTGGGGGAGCGCTACGCCTGCGGCCGCTGCGGCGCCGTCCAAGACTTCGACGAGATCCGGCTGAGCGACGAGGGGGAGCTCTACGTCTTCACCGTCATCCACCAGACCCTTCCCGGCATCGAAGCCCCCTACATCGCCGGCATCATAGACCTGCCGGAGGGCGTCTCCATCCGCGGCAACGTCTACGGCCTCGACCCTCTCAAGCCCGACCCCTCCTGGTTCGGCAAGAAGGTCAAGATGCGGGCCGAGAAGGTGCGGGTGGACCGGGAGGGGAACGACGTCATCGCTCCCCGCTGGTATGTGGTAGAATGAGGCGCACCTGCAGGTGAGTGGACGGAAACAAAGGGGGTTGACCTGGCCATGCGCGAGGTAGCGGTTGTTGGCGTGGACATGGTGAAGTTTGGGCGGTACGAGGACAAGGACGTGGTGCGGCTGGCGTCGGAGGCGGCGGTGGGGGCGCTGCGGGACGCTGGGGTGAGCATCAAGGACGTGGAGGTGGTGGTGGCGGGGAACCTGTACCAGGCGACGAGCATGGTGGGGCAGCGGGTGATGAAGGAGATCGGGGCGACGGGGGCGACGGTGCTGAACGTGACGAACGCCTGTGCCACGGGCTCGACGGCGTTTCGGGAGGCGTATCTGGCGGTGGCATCGGGGGCGTACGATGTGGCCCTGGCCATCGGCTGCGAGCAGATGGGCAAGATGGGCATCAACATCGTCCCCCAGGGGCTCCTCTACCTCCCCGAGCAGAAGCTGGGCCTCAGCAGCGAGTGGGAGAACCCCGAGGGCGTCGTCGGCACTGGTCTGATGCCTGGGGTCTTCGCCCTCACCGGCGTGGAGCACATGCGGAAGTACGGGACGACGGTGGAGCAGTTCGCCAAGGTGGCGGTGAAGAACCACAAGCACAGCACGCTGAACCCGTACGCCCAGTATCAGGTGGAGACGCCGCTGGAGACGGTGCTGAATGCGCGGATGATAGCGTGGCCGAACACGCTGTACATGTGCTGTCCGACGGGTGACGGGGCGGCGGCGGCGGTGCTGATGAGTGCGGAGAAGGCGCGGCAGTACAGCGGGAGGCCGGTGTGGGTGGCGGCGTCGGTGCTGACGTCGGATCCGTGGACGGAGCGGAACCCGACGATGTGGGACGTGAACACGCTGACGCGGGAGGCGGCGAGGCAGGCGTACGAGCAGGCGGGTCTGGGGCCTGAGGATCTGGATCTGGTGGAGCTGCACGACTGTTTTGCGACGGCGGAGCTGGTGCACTACGAGAATCTGGGGCTGTGCGGTGAGGGGGAGGCAGGGGAGTTCATAGACCGGGGGAGGCCGTACCATCCGAATCTAGGGGGTACGATTCCTGTGAACGTGAGCGGTGGGCTGTTGTCGAAGGGGCATCCCCTTGGGGCGACGGGTGTAGCGAACATAGTGGAGATCGTGTGGCATCTGCGGGAGCAGGCTGGGGAGCGGCAGGTGCCTGGGGCGAAGGTGGGGCTGGCGCATGTGATAGGTCTCTGCTCCGCCTGCACCATCCACATCCTCAAGCGCTAGGAAGATACGGCAGTGGAGGAGGCGGGGCCGCCCCGGGGCGGCCCCGCCTCCTCTTGTCCCGGGCCGGCCGCCTATTGGCCGCTCCCCCGCTCTGGGGTAGAATAGATTAGCTGTCTTAGCGTCTGAGTAGGAGAGGAGCGATGGCTGCCCAGCCCTTCGACGACTACCTGGACCTCATAGAGGCGGCTCGTGAGTTGGGCATTCACCCTCAGAGCCTACGGCGTCTCATCAAGCAGCAGAAGGTGCCGGCCATTCTCTTCGCTGGCAAGTACCTGATCCCCCGCGACAAGCTGGAGATGTTCAAGGCCAACTACGACCCGCGCCCGGGCCGCAAGCCGGTACGCCGCCTCCTCTAGGCCCGGGCGCCGCACCTAAGGGGTGGGCGGCTCGATGCGCACGTCCGGGCTGTTGACGTCGCTGAACTGGAAGGTGAGCTCCATGCGCCCGGGCTGGCCGTCCGTCCCCCGGCCCGCCGCCTCCACCTGCAGCTTCACCGGCCAACTGCCCTCCTCCGCCAGCCAGAGGTGAGCGGTGAAGCTCTCGATGTTCTTGAGGTCGCTGGGGGTGGCGATGGACTGCAGGTCCGTCTCGTCGAAGCTGTAGTGACGGGCGGGTATGCCGTTGACCGTCTCCCGCTCCCCGCGCTGCTCCTCCAGGAGGGGGGCTATCTCGATGGCCAGGGAATCGCACAGCCCCTGGAGGTGCTGGTGGACACCGCTGAGGCCGGACGGGCCGCCGTCCTCCCCTTCCTGCCAGGGGCCCCCGCCCTCCCGCTGCCAGGTGCGGTCGCCGATGCTGCGCACCTCGTACTGGAGGTCGCCGGCGCGGACGAGCAGGCTGTGGCGATCCGGCGCCCGGTAGGCCCCCTGGACGAGGGTATCGCCCAGAAGGGAGAGGAGGGAGCGGGCCATCTCGGCGAAGGGGCCGCCAGTGAGGGCCTGGCTGGCCGAATCGGGCAGCTTCATCCGCAGGTCCAGGGTGTAGCGGTAGCTGGTGAGGTCTCGCAGGGGGGCGCAGTCCAGGCGCTGGGCGGTGACGCTGCCGCCGCCGGCGCAGGCCAGCAGAAAGGCGGCCGTCAGACAGGCCAGGAGGAGCAGCCTACCGGGAAGCATGGTTCCCACCCCCTCTAGCGACAGCGTGGGCTATCTTCGAAGACGTCCCGACCCCTAGACCGTTTCCCCGGCAGCGCGGCGCCGTTCGATATACTCGATGCTCTTGCGGTACCAGTGCTCGTCTACCTTGCCGCTCACCATCAGGTAGTTGAGGATCTGCTCCAGGGTGAGGACGGAGATGAGGTTGAGGCCGAACTGCTTCAGACGCTGGCGGGCGCCCTCCCCCCGGTCCACCAGGACCAGGGCGTCCCGCACCCGCAGGCCGGCGTTGATGTGGAGCCAGGCGGCCGTCTCGATGATGTTGGTGCCGCTGGTGACCAGGTCGTCGATGAGGAGGACGGTCTCCCCGGGCTCGTAGACGCCCTCTAGGAAGGGCTCAGTGGCGTCCCGGCCCTTGGGGGGGTGGATGTAGACCAGGGGCACTTTGCTCACCAGAGAGAAGGCCAGGGCCAGGTGCAGCCCGCCGAAGGGTATGCCGGTGACCCGCTGGAAGGGGTGAATGGGCGGCCGGGCCATGCCCATGAGCATGCGGACCATGTCCCACATGACGCGGGCGGTGCGCTGGAGGGCGTTGGGGTTGCTGGTGAGACGCCGCAGGTTGACGTAGACGGGGGAATGGAGGGTAGTGCGTCCCAGGGTGAAATCGCCGAACTGGATGGCCCCGAGCTCCCACAGCACGCGGGCCAGCCAGAGGTTCTCAGGGTCACGACGGGATGACATGCTCGGCGGTGCGGCGTCCCTTCGGGGCTACTTGGCCCTGAGAGTGCTATGGGTCACGTTATCACCGCCATTTCGCGGCGTCAAGAGAGGCCCGCTGTATCAGGAGCGCCGCCGCTGGTCTGGCTCCTGGCCGCTCAGGTAGCGGGGGCGGTAGGTGGGCTCCTGTCCCAGGATCTGGTCGTAGTGCATGCGGTCGTGCCGGTAGTAGGAGCGGAGCCACTGCAGGACGGTGAGGGTGCCGAAGAGGGGGCTGGTGGCGGTGCGGTCGTAGTCCTCGGGGCGGAGCCGCTCTATGAGCTGGAGGGTCTTCTCCCGCTGGCGCACCATCTCCGCCAGCAGCTCTTCCTTGCTGGCCTGGTTGGCCCGCTCCAGGGGGACGGCCACCGGCTCGCCCTGTATGCCCTCCACGTTGGGATTCTCCTCCACCAGGGCCCGCTCCACCCAGGCCCGGTAGGCGGTCTCCATCTCGCACAGGTGGGCCATCTGCTCCTTGACCGTCCACTCGCCGGGCTTGGGGGAGCGGCCCGCCTCCTCCTCGGAGAGGGACCGCAGGAGGGAGAGAAGCCGGGCCCGCTCCTGCAGCATCTTCTCCTTCAGGTCGCGGATGGCGGACTCGTCGGCCATGGCATCTTTCTCCTCCTCTGGTCTGGCCTAATGATAGCCAACGCCGCCCTCCCTGACAATTTGCCGGCCAGGGCGAGCTTTTCCCGCAAAAGAGGGTCATCTTATACTACAATGGACGGTAGAGAGACCGGAGCGGAGGCGAGGCCGATGGCCATCAAGAACCCGGAGGAGCCCTTTGTGCGCATCACGGTGGAGGAGGCCCGGGAGATGCTCTCCCGGGACGATGTGGCGATAGTGGACGTGCGGGAGCCCTGGGAGTACCAGCAGGGCCACATCCCGGGCGCCAAGCTGCTCCCCGTGGGCTCCGTCTTCAGCCGCAAGGACGAGCTGCCCAAGGACAAGGAGATCATCTTCACCTGCGCCGTGGGCCAGCGCAGCGCCCTGGCCTGCGAGATAGCGGCCTCCTTCGGCTTCACCCGCATCTATAACCTGGAGGGAGGCACGGAGGCCTGGGCCAAGGCCGGCCTCCCCCTGGAAAAGTAGGCCCTCTGCGGCTGACCTCTGAGGAGTGGCCGCCAGCCGGCACTGGGAGGAGAGGTGAGCACCCTCCTTCTGTTCGATATAGACCACACGCTTCTCTGGACGGGCGGCGCCGGCCGGCGCGCCCTGGAGAGCGCCTTCTTGGAGGTGCTGGGCGTCCGGAACGGCCTGGACGGCGTCCCGGTGAGCGGCCGGACCGATCCGGCCATTCTGCGGGACATGCTGCGTCAACATGGCCTCTCCGACGGCAGGAAGACGCTGGAGCGGTTGCTGGAGAGCTACCTGCGTCATCTGGAGCGGTTCCTCCCCCTGGTCCGGGGGCGGGTGATGCCGGGCATCCCGGAGCTGCTGACGGCGCTGCGGGGGAGGGAGGGGGTGCGCATGGGCCTGGCCACCGGGAACGTGCGGCGGGGCGCCCAGCTCAAGCTGGCCCACTACCGGCTCGACGGCTATTTCAGCGACGGCGCCTTCGGGGACGAGGCGGAAGACCGGCCCTCCCTGGTGGCGCTGGCCATACGTCGTCTAGGGGGAGAGGAGCGGCCGCGGCGGGTGCTGGTCATAGGGGACACCCCCCTGGACGTCCAGGCGGCCAAGGCCTGCGACGCCATAGCAGTGGCGGTGGCTACGGGGGAATACAGCCAGGAAGAGCTGCTGCGGGCCGGCGCTGACCTAGTCTTCCCCGATCTCTCGGACTGGCGGGGGGCCCTCGTCCGTCTCCTGGGCGAGGCCCCGTGAGCGGTAGAACCTCTCGATAGCCTCCGCCACGGCCGCCACGCTGGTGGTGCCGTCGGCCATCAGCCCCAGGAGGAAGGCCTCCCGGCGATCCAGTTCCTCGTCCAGGGCAGCCGGAGAGAGGCCGGCCCAGCCCTGCAGGGCCTGGCGCCCCTCTGCCTCCGGGAAGAGGAGGAAGGAGTCGTCCTCCTGCTGCCAGCGGGCCAGCCGGTGGAGGCGGAAGCCCTCGGCGGCGTCCGGCTCCAGGAAGGCGAGCTCCCTCACCCGCCGGACGGCGCGTCCGCGGTAGCCCACATAGAGGGGCAGGACGAAGGTGAGGCGGCCCAGATGGGGCCGTGGTATCCCCAGCTCACCCTCGAGCTGGCCTATGACCTCCTCCACCGTATCGGCGTGCATGGTGGAGGCCAGGGAGTAGCCCTGGGCCATCAGCTCGAAGACGCGGCAGGCGTAGGGGCCCCATGTGTAGACGGGTATATGGTCGCTCAGCTCGTTCACCAGCAGGTAGGTGGGGTGATGAGGGCTGAGGGGCGGCACCTCGAAGGTCTCACCGATGCCGCGGGTGAAGTAGCCCACGGTGTCCGGCGGGGTGAAGGCTAGGAGGGCGGTGAGGGTGGTGGTCTTACCGGCGGAGGGGGGCTCAGAGGCGACGATGATGGAGGCGCCCCGCTCCATCCCTACCCAGAGGAGGGCGGCCAGGCGGGCGGACATGCTACCCGCCCGCACGATTTCGACGATGGACATGGGCACGGGGGGCGTCCAGTGCCAGCCCCACCAGCTCACCGGACGGTTCACCACGCGCACCGCTCACACCTCCATCCCCTCGATGATATCCAGGATATCCAGCGGGCCCCGCGAGGCCAACCGGGGCTCAGTTGAGGGCCCAGAAGCCTCCCCAGCGCTGGGCCCGCATGGCCGCCACCTGACGGGTCAGCTCCTGTATGCTCTCCTTCAGGACGTGGGCCTCCATCTCCAGCCGGGCGCGGGCGGAGAGGGTCTCCAGGAGGCGCTGCTTCTGGCGCAGGTCTATGGGTAGCCGGTGGGCCACGAAATCGGCCAGGGCGGCGGGGCCACTGGGCAGCCGCACGGTGCGGGCCCACTGGCCGGTGACGGCGAGGCTCAGGCGCATGAACTCGCTGAACAGGGCGGCCACCGTATCGGCCAGCTCCTGCACCTCCTGGCCATCCTCCTCGGGCAGGAGCTCCACCTCGGCCACCAGGTAGGGCTGGGTCTGGCGCAGCTCCCGGATGCGGAAGCGCCGCTCTCCCAGGACGAGGAGGTTCATGCGGCCGTCCTCCAGCCGCTCCACACGGCCGATGCGGGCCACGGTGCCCACCTCGTAGGGGACGGCGGGGCCGCCCACCTCTCGGCCGGAGCGTATCAGGACGATGCCGAAGGGCTCCTTGCGCTCCAGGCAACGGCCGATCATGGCCTTGTAGCGCTCCTCGAAGACGTGGATGGGGATGACGGCGCCGGGGAAGAGGACAGTGTTGAGGGGGAAGAGGGGAAGCTCCATCCTCTCACCGGGCCTGGGGCTGGCCCAGGAGCCAGCGGGCGCGGCGGGCATCGCTGGCCGGCACGTAGAGGTCCAGGCTGTAGGGTGGCGTGGGGGCCACCCCCATCACTACCAGGGGGTCCCGCTTGCGGACGTAAACGGTTATCCCCTCCTTGGCCAGCACATCGCGCCAGATGGCCAGCTCTATCTCGTCACGGGCGGTGGCGATCCTGACCAGTCGCCCCTCGGCGGGAGCCATCCTGACTTCAGTTTATCACGAAGGGGGCAGGGGGCTGTGCTCCGGGCAGTCCACCCGCAGCGCCTCAGGAGCCAGGGGCTGCTGGAGGAGGTCGCAGTAGTGGGGCTGCGGCCCGGCGGGGTCGTGGTCGGGCCGGAAGAAGCGGCAGGTGATGCACATGCGGGCAACGGTCACGATGCCCGCCCGCTGGAGGGCGGCGATGAGGCGCATCAGGAAGAGGAGGACGGCCGTCCGCTCCTCGCGGGAGAGGTCGGCCAGGCTGCGCTGCACGGCCTCCCCCCAGCGGGCGGCCTTGCTGGCCACCTGGACGCCCAGGGGGGTGAGCTGGAGGAAGAGGGCGCGCCCCCGGAGCCCGCGGCCCCGGGAGCGCTCCAGCATACCCTTCTCCAGGAGGGCGGCGATGGACTCGCTGATGGTGGCGCGGGTGACGCCGAACTCCCTCGCCAGGTGGCTGGCCCAGGCCTGCTCGCCGTTGTGTCCCAGGAGGTAGACGAGGATCTGGAGCTGGAGGGGCGTCAGGTCGTGCTCGCGGGCCTCGTGCCAGAGGAGGACGCGCAGGCTCTGGGCCACGCGCTCCAGCGCCGCCACGATCTTGCCGTCCAGGTCGCCGTGGTCGGTGCCATAGGGGGCAGGGCCGCTCGGGGGACGCTCCATCTCTCGGCGCTGGCGGCTAGAAGTCGCCCTCCTTGACGTAAGGATAGCACCAGAGGGCGACGTGGAGGACTACCGCTTTGAACCAAGCATGGAACATCTTTTCCACATCCTGGGCGCTGTGGCCCTTGCGCTCCAGGAAGGGGCGGATGGTGGCGGTTATGGGGTAGATGAAGCCCACTAGGTAGCGCATGGGGATGTGGGGGACGGACTGGACGCCATCCGTCCGGTTCTTCTTGGAGCGGTGGTGCCGGAGGCCTATCTCGTACTGGTAGTCCAGCCAGGTCCGGTCATAGGGGCGCTGGCAGACGTCCCGCACCCACTGGCCGAAGCGCTTCCGCACCGCCTCCAGGTAGCGGGGGTCCGGGCTGCCGTCGGGCCCGCTGAAGTAGTGGAGGAGGAAGGGATGGGAGCCCACGAAGCCGTACCAGACGTCCAGCAGCTCCTCTACCTGGTCCGCTAGCACCTCGCCGGCCAGGCGCAGATAGCGCTCATCCTCCTCGGTGAACAGGATCGTCTGTTTGAGGTGCTCCAGCTCCTCCAGGCCGAGGGGCGAGGGGCCGATGCGGCCGTAGTCATAGCCGGGGATCTCCGTGCTCTGGGCCATGGTGCCACCTCCCTCGAATAATGTCAGTACTGCTGACAATTATGGGCCGGCGCCGCCACCGCTGTCAACCGTTCCCTGGGAGGCCATCCCCGTCGGGGTTACAATGACGGGCGGGGCCATGCTCACTGTCCTCTACTTTCCCGACCAAGAAGGCCCGCCCCGCCAGCTAGCGGGGGTGGAGGGGCTGCGGGAGGCCCTCGGGGCGCCCGGCGGCTACCTTTGGGCCGACCTCCTCCTCCAGGACGAGGCGGAGGCCCGCCTCGTCCTGGAGGAGACCCTTCGCTTCCACCACCTGACGGTGGAGGACTGCCTGAGCCCGGAGCCCAACCCGCCCAAGCTGGAGGAGCACGACTCCTACCTGTTCATCATCTTCCACGCCCTGGAGCATCGCCCTTCCCATCAGAAGGCCCGGCAGGGCGAGATGGGCCTCTACCTGGGCGGCCGCTACCTGGTCACCTGCCACCATGAAGAGCTCTCCCTCCTGGACGAGGTGCGAGGACGCCTGCAGGAGGATGCTCTCCGGCCCGGCGGGGCGGACGGCCTCCTCCACGCCGTCCTGGACGCCCTGGTGGACGCCTATCTCCCCTACCTGGCGGGTCTCGAGGACGACCTGGAGTCCCTGGAGGAGGAGGTGCTGGCGGGCCGTCAGGGCCGCGTCCTTGACCAGATACTGCACCTGCGTCGCAGCGCCGTCCGCCTCCGCCGCATCATCCTCCCCGAGCTGGAGGTGATGGCCCGCCTCTCCCGCCACGAGTTCCCGGAGCTGGTGCGGCCCGAGCTGGCCCTCTACTTCCGCGACATCTACGACCACCTGGTGCGCACGGAGCAGCTACTGGAGTCGCTGCGGGACATCATGGAGGGCGTCCTCAACACCTATCTCTCCGCCGTCTCCAACCGCCTCAACGAGGTGATGCGGGTGCTGACGGCCATCGCCACCGTCTTCCTCCCCCTGACGCTGCTGGCCGGCGTCTATGGCATGAACTTCAGCCAGCGGGTCTGGCCCTCCTTCGACAGCTCCTGGGGCTTCCCGGCGGTGGTGGCCTTCATGATAGCCTCCGGGCTGGCCGCTCTGGCCTTCTTCCGCCATCGCGGCTGGCTGTGAGCCGGGCCGGCGCTGCCGCCACAGCCAGGGAGGCGCTAGAATACGGCCGAGAGCTCGCCAGGGGGGACGAGATGGAGTTCTACCGCTGGCACTGGCTGGAGATCAGCCCCGAGCGTCTGCGGGACTACGATTCCCTCTTCCAGTGGCGGCCCCAGATGGCCATGCTGCTGGACGGCTTCCCCATAGAGGAGGGACAGCGGCTGCTGGACTACGGCTGCGGACCTGGCTGGACTACGCTGGAGCTGGCCCGACGCGTCGGCCCCAGCGGGAGGGTCATCGGCTGTGACCTGAACCGGGACTTTCTCTCCCTGGCCCAGCAGCACGCCGCCGAGCTGGGCCTGACGGAGCGCCTGGAGTGGCTCCAGGCCGGCGACTCCTCCCTCCCTCTGGCCGACGCCAGCCTGGACCGCATCTTCTGCAAGAACGTCCTGGAATACGTGCCCTCCCTGGACGACACCTTGCGGGAGTTCCGTCGCCTCCTGCGACCGGGCGGGGTCGCCCGCCTCATCGACTCAGACTGGGGGCTCGTGGTGCTGGAGCCCCTGGGGCCGGAGCGGCTGGAGCGGCTCCTGGCCCACGCCCGCCACGCTTTCAAGGACGGCCACGCCGGCCGCCACCTCTACGGCGCCGCTCGCCGCGCTGGCTTCGCCCAGGTGAAGGTGCGGGTCATCGCCTACACGGACACGGAGGGGCAGATGCGCTCCGTCGTCCGCAACCTGGTGGACTACGCCCTGGCCGGCGGCCTGCCCCAGGCGGAGGCCCGGCGCCTCCTCCAGGAGGTGGACGCAGCCCTGGAACGGCAGGAGTATCTGCTGGCCCTGCCCCAGTTCATCGTCACCGCCACCGCCCCCTGAGGCGGTAATGCCTCCCCCGCGCCGGGCGTTCCGGTATTGCGGTCGCCTGGCGAGAGGAGGTATGAGGGAGTGACGTCGCGGAGAGCGCTGAGGCTGGGCACGGCGGTGGCCCTGGCGCTCCTCATCAGCATCGTCGCCGCCTTCCTGTAGAGCGAGTCCCCTCTCAGGCCGCGCCGAGGGGGCGCAGGGCGCGCACCCGCTCCATGAGACGGGCCACCCGCCGGTCGTCCACCGCCTCCTCCACCCGTCCCTCTCGCTTGAGGCTGGTGCCGACGATGGCGCCATCGGCCACGGTCAGGAGCTCCTGGACGTTGTCCGGCGTCAGACCGCTGCCCACCAAGACGGGCACGGCGACGGTCTCCCTGACCCGTAGCAGCGTCTCCCGCTCCGGGGGAAGCCCGGTGGCGGCCCCGCTGACGATGAGGGCATCGGCCAGTCCTCGCTGGGCGGCGTCACGGGCGGCGGCCTCCGGCGTCTGGGGGGCCAGGGGCGCCCCGTGCTTGACCAGGATGTCGGCCAGGAGCTTCACTCGTTCGGCGCCCAGCCATCGGCGGTAGCGCAGGGCCTCGGCGGCCGCCCCCTCGATGAGGCCCTGATCTGTGAGCATGACGCCCGTGTGGACGTTGACGCGGACGAAGCGGGCGCCGGTCAGACAGGCGATGGCCAGGGCGGCCCGGGCATCGTTGCGGAGGACGTTGACGCCCACCGGCAGGGGAACGGCATCGGCCACGGCCTGGACCAGGAGGGCCATGGCGGCCACCGTCTCCGGCCCCACCGGCCCCTTCAGGAAGGGGGCGTCGCCGAAGTTTTCCACCAGGAGGCCGTCCACCCCTCCCTCCGCCAGGGCGCGGGCGTCGGCCAGGGCGCGCTCCCGCACCGCCCTCAGGTCGCCGCCCCAGCGGGGGGAGCCGGGCAGGGGCAGCAGGTGCACCATGCCGATGACCGGCCTGGGGCAGGAGAAGATGCCCAGCATGTCAGCCTCGTGCCGCTTGACCCCTGTGCGCTACCCATACTATAACGGTGACGCCACATGACCTGGCCCTCCAGCGGGCCAAGGCGGGTGGGCAGGAGGGGAACATGGTCAGTCTGCGTACGGAGCTGTGCGACCTGCTGGGCATCCAGTACCCGGTCATGCAGGCGGGGATGGGCTACGTGGCCCGCGCCGAGCTGGCGGCCGCCGTCTCCAGCGCCGGCGGACTCGGCGTCATCGGCGGCTCCGGCCTCAGCGGCGAAGAGCTGCGCCAGGAGATCCGCAAGGTGCGGGAGCTCACCGACCGCCCCTTCGGCGTGGACCTGATCCTCCCCATGAACGTCCCCCGCGACAGCGAGGAGGAGGAGTTGCCCTCCGTGCCCCCGCCCCCGGAGTGGCTGGTGGAGCTGCGCCGCCAGTACGGCATTGAAGAGGAGGCCTCCCACCCCCGGGTGAGCGGGCGTCTCATACGGGAGCAGGTGGAGGTGGTGCTGGAGGAGCGCGTCCCCGTGTTCATCTCTGGCCTGGGCGACCCCTCCTGGCTGGTGCCCGATGCCCACGCCCAGGGGATGAAGGTGATGGCGCTGGTGGGGACGGTGCGGGCGGCCTGCCGGGTGGCCCGAGGCGGCGTAGACGTCGTCATCGCTCAGGGGTACGACGCTGGCGGGCACACCGGGCGCATCGGCACCCTCTCCCTGCTGCCTCAAGTGGTAGACGCCGTGGCGCCACGGCCGGTGGCGGCGGCCGGCGGCATAGCCGATGGCCGGGGTCTGGTGGCTGCCCTGGCCCTGGGGGCCGTGGGGGTCTGGCTGGGCACTCGCTTCGCTGCCACGGAGGAGGCCAGGAGCCACCGCGCCTACAAGGACCGCCTGGTGGAGGTGGGCCCGGAGGACGTCATCATCACCAAGGGCTACACCGGCAAGACCTGCCGGGTCATCCGCAACCGCTTCACCGAGCTGTGGGAGCAGAGCGGCGAGGAGGCCCTCCCTATGCCCCTGCAAGGGATGCGCATCGGCCGGCGGACGCATGGCTCCGCCCGGGAGCTGGGCATCACGGAGGTGGGCTCCATGCCCGCCGGCCAGGGGGTGGGCCTCATCCGTGATGTCCCGTCGGCCGGGGAGGTGGTGCGGCGCATCGTCGCCGAGGCTGAGGAGGTGCTGGCCCGCCTCACGGCCCGCCACCTGTGAGAGCTCCCTCCGGCGACTCCGCGCCCCCCATGCACGGCCCCTCCCTACGTGCCCTTCTCCTGGACCTCTATGGCACCCTCGTCTGGGCCGACTGGCCGGCCCTGCGGGCCGGCCGCGCCGCCCTGGCCCGCCTGGTGGGTGTGGACGAGGCTCTGATGCTGGAGCAGTGGCGTCGCACCCACCGGGAACGGATGCTGGGCGCCTACGATGGCCTGGAGGGCGACCTGGCGGAGGTGCTGCGGGGCTGCGGCGTCTCCCTCCCCCCCGAGAGGCTGGGGGAGCTGGCCCACCTCGAATACGAAAACTGGGCCCGCGGCGTCCACCTCTACGAGGACACGGTCCCCCAGCTCCAGCGCCTGCGTCAGGCTGGTTACCGGCTGGCCATCGTCAGCAACTCCTCCCGGGAGGCAGCGGCCGTCGTAGATGCCCTGGGGCTGGGCCGCCTGGTGGACGCGGTGGTGGTCTCCTGGCAGGTGGGCTCCCTCAAGCCGGAGGCGGCCATCCTGCAAGTCGCCCTGGACCGCCTGGGCGCCGCCCCCGGCCAGGCCCTTCTGGTGGATGACGACCCCGTCAACCTGGACGCCGCCCGCTCTCTGGGGCTGGCCACCGTCCTCATGGTCCGCCAGGGCGGCCCCCCTGACCACAGCCCCCATCCCTCTGCCCGGACGCTGGCCGACCTCTGGCCCCTCCTCCAAGCGCCGGGGGGCTAGCCCACCCACGCCGGGGGAAAGGTGTGGAAAGGCTGCCCGTCCCGGGCCGGCCCCGCCCTCCGGCGCGCCCTATAATTTGGGGCAGACCCCTGCTAGTAGCCGATAGTCATGGTGAAGCTCGCCGTACTGGGGGGCGTGGGGGAGGTAGGGGGGAACAAGGTGATGCTGGAGGAGGATGGCCAGGTCATCTTCCTGGACTTTGGCACCTCCTACGGCTGGCGCGGCCAGTTCTACGAGGAGTACATGAACCCGCGCTCCCCCTTCGGGCTGCTGGACTTCCTGGAGATGGAGCTGCTGCCTCCCCTGGAGGGTCTCTACCGCCAGGACATGCACCCGGACCCCGCCCGCCCGGACGCCCTATGGGAGCAGTACCGCGGCCGTACCGCCTACTATGATCTGCGCCCCCTTGAGGTCAGGGGCATCCTCTGCTCTCACGGCCACCTGGACCACGCCGGCTACATCTCCTTCCTCAGGGAGGACGTACCAGTGTGCACCACCCTCATGTCCGCCCTGGTGATGAAGGCCATCCAGGATGCCACCAGCACCGACATAGAGCAGGAGGTGGTCTACGCCATCCCCAGAGAGCGGGACGCCAAGAGCGGCCTCCTCAAGGCCGCCGATTACCGCAGTGTGCCAGCCCGTCAGCGCCCCTTCGTGGCCTTCGACGGCGAGGTGACGGAGGCGGTGGCCGGCTTCTGGCGGAATACGCCGGTCGCCCGCGGTCTGGAGGCCCGCCCCCTGCGGCCCGCGCAGGGGGCGGTGCGCCTCGGCCCCTTCACCGTCCGCTGCTTCCCCGTGGACCACTCCATACCCGGGGCGGCTGGCTACCTGGTGGAGGTAGGGGGGCTGGCCATCGGCTACACGGGCGACCTGCGCTTTCACGGCACGGGCGGCGCCACCAGCCGCGCCTTCGCCGCGGCGCTGCGCGAGGTGGCCCGGCGTCGACCCCTCGTCCTCCTGTGCGAGGGTACGCGGGCGGGGGACGACACCTCCCCTCCGGTGAGCGAGGAAGACGTGGCCGCCCGCGCCCTGCAGTTCATGCGGGACGCCCGGGGCCTCATCATCGCCGATTTCGGCCCCCGCAACCTGGAGCGGCTCGTCATCTTCCACCGCCTGGCCCGGGAGCTGGGCCGCCAGCTGGTCATCACGGCCAAGGATGCCTACCTGCTGGACGCCGCCCGCCTGGCTGATCCCGGCCTGCCCGTCATCGGCCAGGAGTTCCAGGTGCTGGTCTACCGCCAGCCCAAGGCGGATCTCCACAAGTGGGAGAAAGCGGTCTATGAGCGCTACGAGGGCTCACTGGTGACGCCGGAGGGCGTCCACCGCCGCCAAGACGAGCTGGTCCTCTGCTTCAGTTACTTCGACCTGAAGGACCTGCCCAGCATCCGCCCGCGCCCCGGCAGCCTCTACCTCTACTCCAGCCACGAGGCCTTCAACGAGGAGGTCCAGATGGACTTCCGCCGTCTGCGGGCCTGGCTGGACCACTTCCGGATGCGCTACGTGGGGCTGCCCCGGGAGGAGCTGGGCTGGCAGGTGCCGGAGGAGGAGCGAGGCCTCCACGCCTCCGGCCACGCCCCGGCGCGGGACCTCCTGGCCTTCGTGCAGGAGGTGGAGCCGGCCGTGCTGGTGCCCCTGCACACGCAGCGTCCCCTCTGGTTCGCCCAGGAGCTGAGGGACGGCCCGGTGCGGGTGGAGCTGCCCGAGTACGGCGTCGCCCTGGCGCTGGACGCCCTGGCCGCCAGCGCCAGCCGCTAGAAGTTGGGCTGACGCTTCTCCACGAAGGCCTGGATCCCCTCCTTGGGGTGGCTGGAGACGTGCAGGTACTGGGCGAAGGTGTTGACCTCCAGCCAGACGGCCTCCCGCAGGGGCAGCTCTAGGCCGCGGCGGACCGTCTCCTTGATGACGCCCATAGCCTCCCGGCTCTTGCCCCGGAGCTGGCCCAGCAGCTCCTCCAGCTCCTGGGAGAGCCGGTCCGCCGGCACGGCCTTGTAGACGAGGCCCCAGCTCTCCGCCTCCTTGCCGCTCAGCCAGCGGCCGGTGAGCATGAGGGCCATGGCCCGGGGGAGGCCGATCTTGCGGGGCAGGCGCTGGGTGTCGCCGCCGCCGGGCATCAGGGCGAAGTTGACGTGCTGGTCGCCGATGACGGCGTCCTCGGCCGCCAGGACGATGTCACAGGCCATGGCCAGCTCCAGGCCGCCGGCCAGGGCATACCCCTGGACGACGGCGATGACCGGCAGGGGCAGCTCCTCCAGGCCGAAGAGGAACTCGTTGAACTCCTTGACGTAGGTGAGGAGGGCGCCCAGGTCGCTCAGGCCCTTCTCTTGGAAGAACTTGAGGTCGGCGCCGGCGCAGAAGGCCTTGCCGGCCCCTTGGATGACCAGCGCCTTGAGGGAGGCATCGGCCCTCACCTCGGCCAGGGCCTGGCTGAGCTCCGCCACCAGGGCGGGGCTGAGGGAGTTGAGGGCCTGGGGGCGGTTCAGGGTGACGAAGGCCACCCGGTCCCTCTTCTCGAAAAGGATGTTCTCGTAGGCCATGCCGTTACCTCCTCGCCGTTGTTCAGTAGGGCAGGAACTCCCGCCCCAGCGTCTCTCTGACTATGACCAGCTTCATTATCTCCGGCGTGCCGTCGCCGATCTCCAGGCCCAGGACGTCCCGCAGCCGCTGCTCCAGGGGGAGGTCCTGGTTGTAGCCGTAGTGGCCGTGGAGGATGATGCAGGAGCGGATGGCGTCCACTGCCACCTGGGGAGCGAGCCACTTGGCCATGGCCATCTCCTTGGTGTGGGGCAGCCCCTGGTCCCGCAGCCACAGGGCCTTGTAGGAGAGGAGGCGGGCCGCTTCCAGCCGCGTCAGGTGCTCGGCGATCTGGAAGGAGACCCCCTCGTAGCGGCCCAGGGGCTGGCCGAAGGCCCGCCGCTCCTTCACATAGGCTATCGTCTCCTCCAGGGACTGCTGGGCCGCCCCCACGCAGGCCAGGGCGATGATGGCGCGGTTAAAGTCGAAGGCCTGCATCGCCTGGTAGAAGCCCGTCCCCTCCTCGCCGATGCGGTTGGCCACGGGGACGCGCACGCCGGAGAAGTAGAGGGAGCCTCGCTGGGTGAGGCGCTCGCCCGGGCTGCGGTAGACGGCGCGGGAGACGCCCGGCAGGTCCAGGGGGACCACCACGGTGGAGATGCCCCGCGCCCCCTCCCCGCCGGTGCGGACGAAGACGGCGCAGACGTCGGCCAGGCCGGCAAAGGTGGTGCTGCTCTTCTCGCCGTCGATGACGTAGTAGTCGCCGTCACGGATGGCGCGGGTGCGGATGTGGGCGGCATCGGAGCCCGCCTCTGGCTCCGTCAGGGCGAAGGCGAAGACCAGGTCGCCGTTCACCAGGGGCGGGAACCACTGGCGCTGGGCCTCCGGGCCGGCCAGCTTCAGCATCTCCGCCCAGATGTTATTGATCTGGAGGAAGAGGGTGCAGTTGAAGTCCCCCCGGCCCACCTCCTCGGCAGCGATGCCGCACTGGACGTAGGAGGCCTCCATCCCGCCATAGTCGGCGGGGGCCCGCAGCCCCAGGAGCCCCACCTCGGCTAGCGCCTTCACCTCCTCGCGGGGGAAGGGTTCGCCCCGGTCCCAGCGGGCGTAGTTGGGCAGGAGGCGGCGTTCGGCGAAGCGGCGCAGCGTAGCCCGGTAGGTCTCCTCCTCCGGCGTGAAAGCGAATTCCATCTGTGACCTCCTTGGTATGGCCGGTCGGGCGACCTTAGAAGGGCGGCAGGAGCAGGCTGACGCCGCCGTCCACCACCAGGATCTGCCCCGTCACGTACTCAGAGGCGGGAGAGCAGAAGAAGAGGACCGTCTCCGCCACCTCCCGGGCGGTGGCGGCCCGTCCCTTCGGTATGCGCTCCCGCCACACCGGCGCCATCTCCTCCCAGTCCCGGCCCATCCGGCCGAAGTAGAAGCGGGAGGAGTCCGTGTCCACCACGCCGGGGCAGACGGCGTTGACGTTGATCCCCATGGGCGCCAGCTCCACCGCCCAGTAACGGACCAGCGCCTCCATGGCCGCCTTGGCGGAGGCCAGCAGCCCGTGTCGGGGGAGAAAGCGCAGCGTATCGAAGCCGGAGACGGCCACGATGCGCCCTCCCTCCCGCATGAGGGGGACGGAGCGCTGCACGCAGAGGAGGAAGGCGTCCACGGAGATGGCGTAGGTGCGCCGCACGTTGTGAAGCCCCACCTCCAGCAGCGGCTTGAAGGCGGAGGCGGCGGCGTTGGCTACCAGGATGTCCAGCCGTCCCCAGGCGTCCGCCACCTGGCGGAACATCTCCTCTATCTGTGCCGGCTCCTCCAGGTCTGCCGGGCAGAGGAGGGCTTCCCCGCCCGCCTCCCGCACCCGGCGTGCCGTCTCTTCCGCCTCCTCGGGCTGACGGCGGAAGTTCACCGCCACGCGGGCGCCCTGGGCGGCCAGCAGAACGGCCACCTCCCGGCCGATGCCCCGGGACGCCCCCGTGACCAGCGCTACCTTGCCCTGCAGCTCTCCCACGGCCGGCCACCTACACGACGCCGTCCGCCCGCAGGGCGGCTATGCGCGCGTCGTCGTAGCCCAGCTCCCGCAGCACCTCCTCCGTGTGCTGCCCCAGGCAAGGGGCGAAGGAGCGCACCTCCCCCGGCGTCTCCGAGAGCTTGATGGCGATCCCCGGCTGGATCACCCGCCCGGCCTTAGGGTGCTCCAGCTCCAGGAACATGCGGCGGTGGCGCACCTGGGGGTCTTGCAGCACCTCCGGCACATCGTAGACGCTGCCCACACAGACGTCCGCCTGGCTGAGGATCTGGAACCACTCGTCCCGCGTGCGGGTGCGGAAGAGGGCGGCCAGCTCCTCCCGCGCCCGCTGGTGCTCCTCGCCGGCGTAGCTGGAGGCGTCGCCTGGCTTCAGGGCCAGTGCCTTCAGGTCCGGCCGGCCGATGGCGTCGCAGAAGTTGTGCCACAGCCAGGGCTCCACGCAACCGATGCTGATGTACTTGTCGTCCTTGGTCTCGTAGACGGCATAGAAGGCGTAGCGGCCGCTGAAGAGCCCCTTCCCCCGGGCGGGTGGTATCCCCTTGCTCAGGAACTGGGCCACCGTGGGGACGGCCGTGGTGAGGGCGATGGTGGTGTCCAGGTAGGAGACGTCCACCAGCTGGCCACGGCCGGTGCGCTCCCGGGCGTAGAGGGCCAGCAGGATGCCGACGACGGCGTGCATGGCCGCCCCTGCCAGGTCGGCCACGATGTTGAGGGGGATGACGGGCGGCCCCTCCGACTCGCCGATGAGGCCCAGCAGCCCCGCCAGGGCGATGTAGTTGACATCGTGGCCTGGGTAGTCCCGGTAGGGGCCGTCCTGGCCGTAGCCGGAGAGGGAGCAGTACACTAGGCGGGGGTTGAGGCGGGCGAGGGTCTCATAATCGCCCCCCAGCCGGGCCATGACGCCGGGGCGGAAGCCCTCCACCAAGACATCGGCGGTGCGGGCCAGCTCCTGGAGCACCTGCTGGCCGGCCGGGCGCTTCAGGTCCAGGGTGAGGGACTTCTTGTTGCGGTTCAGGAAGAGGGCGGCCGCCCGCTGCTCCTCCCCCGGCGGGGGCGAGTTGGCGGTGCCGGGCTCCCGTCCGGCGCTGGGGGGCTCTATCTTCAGCACCTCGGCCCCCATATCGGCCAGCATCATGGTGGCGAAGGCGGCCGGCCCCACCCGCGTCAGCTCCAGCACCCGGATCCCGTCCAGCGGCCTCATGACTCCCTCCCGGCGTCCCCGGCGCGGCCGGGGCATCGCCCACGCAAATCTGGCTAGATGTTATAGACCGGCCCTCCCCCGGGTCAAGCCGGCGGACGCCCTCTCCCTACGTTGACGTGAAGGGTTGACCGCCACAGCCAGGAGTGATAGAAAGGTCTCATAAGGGAGGCGCCCGGCCGCGGCCAGCGGGCACAGTGGCGCACAGGTGCGGGCACCCGGACCGGGGCCCGACACTCAAAGAAAGGGAGGAGAACTCAACCATGCACGTAGGGATGGCCGTCATCTTCCAGAACCCCTACAACCGCCGCAGCGACACGGAGGTCTACCAGGACGACCTGAAGCTGGCCGACCTGGCCGAGCCCCTGGGCTTCCAGTCCATCTGGAGCGTGGAGCACCACTTCACCGACTACACCATGGTGCCCGACGTCCTCCTCTTCCTGGCCTATGCGGCCGGGCGGACGCAGCGGGTACAGCTTGGCTCCATGGTGGTGGTGCTCCCCTGGCACGATCCCCTGCGGGTGGCGGAGCAGGTGGCCATGCTGGACCAGCTCTCCGGCGGCCGCGTCATCCTGGGCATCGGCCGCGGCGCTGGCCGGGTGGAGTTCGAGGGCTTCCGCGTCCCCATGGGCGAGTCCCGCGACCGCTTCCTGGAGTACGCCGAGATGATCCTGCAGGGGCTGGAGCAGGGCTACTGCGAGTACCAGGGCCAGTTCGTCCAGCAGCCCCGCAAGGACATCCGCCCGCGCCCCGTGCGGAGCTTCCGCGGCCGCACCTACGGCGCCGCCGTCTCTCCGGAGTCGGCGGAGATCATGGCCCGGCTGGGGCTAGGCATCCTCATGATCCCCCAGAAGCCCTGGGACGCCGTCGCCCAGGAGCTGGAGGTCTACCGCAAGGCGTACCGCGAGTACCACGGCGTGGAGGCGCCGGCCCCCATCGCCGGCGGCTGGGTCTACTGCCATGAAGACCCGGTCAAGGCCCAGGAGGGGGCGCACCGCTGGATCGGCGCCTACTGGGACAGCGTCATCCGGCACTACGAGTTCGGCAGCGAGCACTTCGCCCAGACCCGCGGCTACGAGTACTACGGCAAGATGTCGGAGAAGGTCCAGCGCTACGGCGCTGACAGGGCCACCGAGTTCTTCCTGAGCCTCCAGGTCTGGGGCACGCCGGAGCAGTGCCTGGATAAGATCCTGGACATCCGCAGCAAGACCGGCGCCGAGTCCTTCGTCGGCGTCTTCAGCTACGGTGGCATGCCCCACGAGGAGGCGGAGCGGAGCATGCGCCTCTTCGCCGAGAAGGTGATGCCCCAGCTCCAGCGGCTGGGCGAGGCCACCCCCGCCCGCAGCTAAGCCCCCCGGACGCCCTCGGGTGCGGGCCAGCAGGCCACAGCACAGGTCTGCTGGCCCGCTCGCGTCCGCGGCAGGGCAGGTGAAAAAGGACGGTCCCCCTGCGTATACTGGTGTCACCGTGACCGGGCCGCCGTCCGGCGGCGAGACCTCGCCAGGAAGGAGGGACACCACCATGACGTGGGAGACGATCCAGTACGAGAAGCGGGACCGGGTGGCCATCATCACCCTCAACCGCCCCCAGGTGCTCAACGCCTTCAACGAGACCATGGGCCAGGAGGTCTCCCGGGCCCTGGCGGAGGCCCAGGAGGACCGCGGCGTGGGCTGCGTCGTCCTGACGGGGGCCGGGCGCGCCTTCTGCTCCGGCGCCGACGTGCGCGTCTTCCGCCAGCGGATCGAGGAGTCACGGCGGGGCGGCATCGTGGGCGAGGCGCTGATGCGGCAGATCTATGACCTGCCCAAGCCGGTCATCGCCGCCATCAACGGCCCCGCCGTGGGACTGGGGGCCACCATAACCCTCCCCTGCGACATCCGTCTCGCCTCGGACCAGGCCCGTATCGGCTTCATCTTCGCCCGCGTGGGACTCATCCTGGAGTTCGGCAGTACCTTCCTGCTGCCCCGCATCGTCGGCATGGCCAAGGCGCTGGAGCTGGGGATGACGGCCCGCATCATCGACGCCCAGGAGGCCCTGGGGATCGGCCTGGTGAGCCGGGTCATTCCCCATGAGCGTTTCCTGGACGAGGTGATGGCCCTGGCCAGCGAGATAGCCAACGGCCCCACCCGCGTCCTGGGCTGGCTGAAGGAGGCGGTCCACAAGGGCGTCCAGTCCGACCTGGAGGCGGCCCTGCGCACGGAGAACGAGATCCTGGACCGCTGCCGTCGCTCGCCGGAGCACCGGGAGGGGGTCATGGCCTTCCTGGAGAAGCGACAGCCCCGCTGGGCGGAGATAGCCCAGGAAGGCTGAGCGTCCCCACACCCTGGGCAGGGAGGGAGGCCCATGTTCAAACAGAAGCCGCGCCGCAGCATCTGGATGTATGGCTTCCAGCACGAGGAGCCCACGGAGGAGCAGCGCCGGGAGTACGCCGCCCGCCTCTCCGCCCGCTGGGGCATCACCATAGAGCCGCCCCCCATCCCGCGGGCGGAGGAGCTGCAGCTACGGCCGCCCCGCATCCGCCCGCCCGACGCCATCGCCGAGTTCTGCTTCACCGATAACTACGAGCGGGCCCTCCATTCCTACGGGGCGGAGCGCTCCCGCGCTGTCTGGGAGGGCTTCCCCAACCCGCCCGATGTAGTCGCCCACCCCCGCAATGAGCAGGAACTGGAGGCGGTGCTGGAGTGGTGTATCAACAGGGGCTACGCCGTCATCCCCTACGGCGGCGGCACCTCGGTGGTGGAGGGTGTGACGCCTCCGGAGGGCTGGGATGGTGTGGTCACCATCGACCTGGACCAGTTCGATCAGGTTCTGGAGGTAGACCCCGTCTCCCGGGCGGCCCGTATCCAGGCGGGGGCGCTGGGGCCGGAGCTGGAGGCGCAGCTACGGCCCCACGGCCTCACCCTGCGCCACTTCCCTCAGAGCTTCACCTGCTCCACGCTGGGGGGCTGGATCGCCACCCGCTCCGGGGGCCACTACGCCACCAAGGACACCCACATCGATGACTTCGTGGAGTCGGTGCGGATGCTCACCCCCAAGGGATGGTGGGAGAGCCGTCGGCTGCCCGGGAGCGGCGCCGGTCCCAGCCCGGACCGCCTGGTGCTGGGGAGCGAGGGCATCCTGGGGATCATCACCGAGGCCTGGATGCGCGTCCAGGCGCGGCCCCGCTACCGGGCCACTGCAGGCGTCACCTTCCCCTCCTGGGAACGGGGCTACGAGGCGACGCGCCAGATAGTCCAGGCCAAGCTGTGGCCGGCCAACCTCCGCCTCCTCGACCCGGAGCTGGCCCAGGAGGCGGCCGGCCTGGACGGGACGCGGGCCCTCCTCATCATCGGCTTCGAGTCGGCAGAGCTGCCCCAGGAGTGGCCCATGCGCATGGCGCTGGACATCGCCCGCTCCTGCGGCGGCGAGGTGGACGAGGAGTCCGTCCTCATCTCGGACTCGGGCGAGCCCACCGGCCGCCAGGGCGCCGTGGGTGCCTGGCGCAACGCCTTCATCAACGTATCGGAGGGACTGACGGCCGGCCTGGGGCTCCTCATGGACACGGTGGAGAGCGCCATCACCTGGGACCGCTGGCCGGAGTTCGATCACCAGGTGCGGGAGGCCATAGGCCGCGCCCTGCGGGAGGTCTGCAGGGGGGGCAGCCTCAACTGCCGCTTCACCCATGTGTACACGGACGGCCCCGCTCCTTACTACACCTACAAGGGCTTCGTGGCCAGGGGCGGCCTGCGGGAGGCCTACCAGGTCCTGAAGCAGGCCGCCTCCGACGCCATCATGAAGGCCGGTGGCACCATCACCCACCACCACGCCGTGGGGCGGCTGCACCGCCCCTGGTACGATCAGGAGCGTCCGGAGCCCTTCGCCATCGCCCTCAGGGCAGCCAAGCGGGCCCTGGACCCCCAGGGCCTCCTCAATCCCGGCGTCCTCATAGACCCCTAGGCCGGGGCCCCGTCGCTGGCCAGCACGGCTGGGCGGCGGGCAGCCCCCGCTGCCCAGCCTCCCTTTTTACCTCGCTGGCGCCCGCCGGAAGGCAGACGCTGGCGGCCGACCACGGCGCTCTGCCCCTAATCCGCCGCCTTATCCTCTCCCCACCCCGCGGCCCGAGCGGCTGGTCAGGTCCCGGTCCCCTCCAGAGGAGGGAGTCATGTGGAAGGGAGCCTCGAAGAGCGTCTTGCGAGCTATCCTGGACGGGGCGCCGTTCACGAGCACTGAATCCGTCACACTGCGTCCGTCCCTTCGATGCTTCCCGGGGAGTAGGATTACGCAGCGGGCCAGCGCCCATTACAGTTCGACGGCCGGGGCGCCGGCGCCGGACGAGGCGGCCTCGCTTGGGACGCAGCGGCGACTGGTCGGGGCGGCCGGATTTGAACCGGCGACCTCCACAACCCCATTGTGGTGCGCTACCAGGCTGCGCTACGCCCCGACCAATGCAGATGCTAGCACAACGGGGCCGTCCCGACAACGCGGCCTCAGGGAGCGCGCGGAAGGACGATCCGCCCCTCGGCAGCGTCCCCCAGGGTATCGGCCTGGCCGTTGGCCCAGAGGAGGGCGGTGTAGGCCGCCACCACGGCGTCCAGCTCGTCGTGTCCCAGGAGGCGACCCTCCGGCAGGCCGCGGACGAGGCCGGAGAGCCTCTCCTGCAGCCACTCCCGCCCCCGGCGGCTCCCCTTGCGGGCGGGCGGCCGGCCGAAGAGGCGCCGCACGCTGCCATAGGGATAGACCTCGATGACGCAGACGCCCAGGGCGACCAGACCAGCGGCCAGTTCCCTGGCCCAGGGTATGACTCCCCTCAGGAGGGAGCGCTTGGTGGTCCAGTACAGAGGGATGCCACAGCGGGCCAGGGCCAGCTCAGCGCTGCGGCGGGCCTCCTCGGGGCAGCGGCCGCAACTACAGGGGATGTCCGGGCACCGCCAGGCGGCGGGCAGGGTGAGGGGAGCGTCTATGCCCACCACGTGGGGCCGGTGCTCCCGGACCAGCCAGAGGACGGCCTCGGCTCCGGCGACGTCGCCGTAGAGGAGGAGCCGGGCGTGGCCATCCAGCAGGGCGTAGGTGCTGGGACGGACGGGCGAGGCCAGGTCTAGGCCCAGGTACACGGGCGGCCTCCGGGGCGGGCCGGCTCAGGCGAGGAAGCGATGGGCCACCACCACCAGGGCCATGCCCAGGGAGGCAATGCCCCAGAACTCGCTGGCGGTGCGCAGGGTGAGGCGCTCCCCCAGGTAGTGGTGCATGATCCCGACCACCAGATAAAAGGCCAGCAGGTGGAGGACAGCTGCCGCCATCGCCTCCAGGGGGAGGAAATGGACGGCCCAGGCGACCTGGCCCAGGAGGGCACCCACGGCCAGGGCGTAGATGAGGGTGCGGGGCGCATCCATGGCCTCCTCGCGCAGCACGTCCACGGCCAGGAGGAGGCTCGCCACCCCCACCAGAACGGCCCTGGCCGGCAGGCCCAGCTCCGGGCCGCGGCCGTAGATGGTGGCGAAGAAGAGGAAGGCCGTCAGGTAGGTGGCCATGTTGAGGAGCAGGCGGGCGGTGGCGTACTCCGGGCGGTCCCGGTCCACGCTGTGGTACTCAGCGTGGGCCACCAGGCCGATGGGCACCGCCATCCCCAGGCCGGCCGGGATGGCCCAGTAGCCGCTCACCGTCATCTCCAAGAAGACGGCGACGGCGATGGTGAAGAGGACGGGCAAGAAGAGGTAGAGGGCGGTGTCGTCAGGCCGGCGGAACTGGCCCCGCGGGTGGGAACGGATGATGCCGTCCGTCCCAAGGGCGGCCAGGACGGCCAGGAGCACCAGCAGCCACATCTGCGTGGGCTCAACGAGGAGATAGGCCAAGAGCCCCAGAGAGCAAGCGATAGCGAACAGAAAAACGCGCCCCAGCTCGCCTACAGAAGGCTCCTGGCCCCTCTCAACGCGCTCTTCAGTCCGTGTGACTGTGTTCACGAAGCTGCATGGTAAAAGTCTCTCTGTAGGTTGTCAACCACTAAAATTCGGGGGATAGGTGAGGATAGAGGAGGCCTCAGACGTTATCCTTGGCCTCCTCCCTGTCTTGCCAACTGGTGCGAGGCTATGGCCTCTAACAGGTGATAGAGCACCTGGCGCCAGCGCTCCCCCAGGGAGACGTGGTCCAACCAGAGGGCGGTCCTGCCGGCCTCCACGCCCCGCGGCAGGGGGCGGGGCAGGGCAGCCCGCGGCAGCTCGGCCCCCTCACGCATGCGAGCGACTATGCGTCCCTCCTCCACGGCCAGGGAGCGGAGACCGGCCTGGCGGGCCAGGACGCGCAGACGCCCCAGCTCCAGTAGCTCCCGGGCGGGGTGGGGCGGCGGCCCGAAGCGGTCTCGCAGCTCCTCCTCCAGGGTGGCTACCGTCTCCAGCGTCTCCGCCTGGGCCAGCCGCTGGTAGAGGGCCAGCCGCTGGTTCAGGTCCGGCACGTAGTCCTCCGGCAGGTAGGCGGAGATGGGCAGGCCCAGGGTCAGCTCCGGCCCCTCCCGGGGCGGTGGCGGCGTTTCCCCCCGGAGGAGGGCCCGCAGTCGCTGGGCCGCCTCGGCGAGGAGCTTGGAGTAGAGGTCCAGTCCCACGGCGGCCATGTGGCCGCTCTGCTCCGGGCCCAGGAGGTTACCGGCGCCCCGTATCTCCAGGTCTCGCAGGGCTAGCTGGAAGCCGGCCCCCAGTTCCGTCGCCTCGAAGATGGCCTGCAGCCGCTTCTGGCCGGTCTCCGTCAGGCGGCCCTGGCCATCGTAGAGGAGATAGGCATAGGCGCGGTGGGCCCCCCGGCCCACGCGGCCCCGTAGCTGGTAGAGCTGGGCCAGCCCCAGCCGGTCCGCCCTCTCTATGATGATGGTGTTGGCGTTGGGGATGTCCAGCCCGGACTCGATGATGGTGGTGCAGACCAGGACGTCTACCTGGCCCCGTATGAACTCCTCCATCACCAGGGCCAGCTCCTCCTCGTCCATCTGGCCATGGGCGATGGCCAGGCGCGCCTCCGGCACCAGCGCCTGCAATCGCCGCGCCGCCTCGCCGATGCTCTGCACCCGATTGTGGACGTAAAAGACCTGCCCCCCCCGCTCCAGCTCCCGGCGGATGGCCTCCCGCACCAGGTGCTCATCGTAGGGGGCGACGTAGGTCTTGATGGGCAGGCGGGACTCCGGCGGCGTCTCTAGGAGGGACATGTCCCGCACGCCCCCCAGGGACATGTAGAGGGTGCGGGGGATGGGGGTGGCGGAGAGGGTGAGGACGTCCACCTCCTGACGGAGCTTCTTGAGGTGCTCCTTGTGGGCCACACCGAAGCGCTGCTCCTCGTCGATGATGACCAGGCCCAGGTCGTGGAAGCGGACGTCTCGCTGCAGCAGCCGGTGGGTGCCGATGACGATGTCCACCTTCCCCGTCGCCAGCCCCTCCAGCACCCGTTGCTGCTCTCGCTCCGGCACCAGGCGGGAGAGGACAGCCACCGTCACCGGGAAGGGGGCCAGCCGCTGGCGGAAGGTCTGGTAGTGTTGCTGGGCCAGGATGGTGGTGGGGACGAGCATGGCCACCTGCTTCCCGTCCATCACCGCCTTGAAGGCGGCCCGCAGGGCGATCTCCGTCTTGCCGTAGCCCACATCGCCGCAGATGAGGCGGTCCATGGGACGGGGCCGCTCCATGTCTCGCTTCACCTCGGCGATGGCCTCCATCTGGTCCGGCGTCTCCAGGTAAGGGAAGGCGGCCTCCATCTCCATCTGCCAGGGGGTGTCGGTGGAGAAGGGGTGGCCGGGCAGCACCTCGCGGGCGGCGTAGATGGAGATGAGCTCCCGCGCCAGCTCCGTCACCGCCTGGCGGACGCGCCGCTTCGTCCGCTGCCACTCGCCGCTCCCCAGGCGGGTGAGGCGGGGCTCCTGGTCGCTGGGGCCCAGGTAGCGAGAGACGCGGTCCATCTGGTCCACGGGCACCAGGAGGCGGTCGCCCTCGGCGTACTGGAGCTCCAGGTACTCCCGCTCCACGCCGTCCAGGCGGGTGCGCACCACCCCGGCGAAGCGGGCGACGCCATGGTCTATGTGCACCACGTAGTCGCCCGGGGTCAGGTCGGAGAGGAAGGCCTGTTGCGTCAGATAGAAGGGACGCGGCCGCCGCTCCTTGGCGAAGCCGAAGACCTCGGCATCGGTGATGAGGGTGAGGCGCACCTCCCCCTCCTCCAGTCGCCAGCCGCCCCGCAGGGCACCGTGCACCAGGGCCAGGCCGGAGGGCGGCTGCCCCAGCTCCTCCACGGGAGAGACTTCAGCCCCGCGGCCGGCCAGAAGCTCCGTCAGCCGCGGCGCCTGATGGGAGACGATGACGACGCTGCCGTGGCGCCGCTCCTCTCGCAGGGCATCCGTCAGGAGGCGCTGGAGCTGGCCGCCGTAGCCCGGCGCTGGAGCGAAGGGGAGGCGCAGGGCTTCCTCCCCGGCGGCCCAGCGGGTCAGGAGAAGGAGTCGCGGCCAGCCCCGGAGGGCGGCCATCAGCTCCCGCGCAGAGACATGGGGAAGGGGCAGGCCCCGCGGTACCTCGCCCCGCTCCTCCAGCTCCCGTCGCGCCTCCTCTGACCGGCCTTCCATCTCCATCAGTGCACCGTCTATGCTGGCGGCCTCGTCCAGGACTACGAGGGCGTCCGGGGGCAGGTGGTCCAGCAGGGTGCCCCGGGCCAGGAAGGGGACGTAGAAGTATTCCCCCTCGAAGCCGAGGCCCTCTCGCAGCGCCTCCCTCTCCTGCTGGAAGCGGGCCCATACGGGGGGTGGGCAGGCGGAGTGGTCCAGGCTGTCCAGCCAGGGAGGCGCGGCCAGCAGGGCCTCCCGGGCGGGGACGATGCGGGCCTCCGTCAGGGGCTGGAGGGAGCGCTGGCTGGCCGGGTCGAACTGGCGGAGGCTCTCTATCTGGCGGCCCCACAGCTCAATGCGCAGAGGCAGCTCCGCTGCCGGGGGGAAGAGGTCTATGATCCCGCCGCGACGGGCCGCCTGTCCCGGCCGCTCCACCAGGGGCTCCAGGGTGTATCCCAGGTAGAGGAGCCAGGCGAGGAAGGAGCCGGGCTCCAGGGCATCGCCCGGGCGGAGCGTCAGGCTGCCCTCAGCCAGCTCCCGGGACGTCAGGGTGCGCTGGGCCAGCGCCCTGGCCGAGGCTACGATGACCAGCGGCCCTCCCCGAGGGAGGCGGGCCAGCAGGGAGAGGCGGCTGGCCACCGCTCGGGGGTCGGGGGGGAGGCGCTCGTAGGGGAGGGACTCCCGCTCAGGGAAGAGGCGGGCCTCTCCCTGATCGCCCAGCCAGGCGGCCAGCTCCTCCGCCATGGCCTCCGCCTGTTCGGGCCGGGCCACCACCAGAAGCACGGGCTGGCCCCGCTCTCGGGCCAGGGCGGACACCGCCGCCGCCTTGGCCGCCTCTCCCAGGGCGACGCTCAGGCGGACGCCGGGGGAGGAGAAGAGCTCGGCCAGGCGACGCAGAGAGGGGGCGGCCCTCAGGGTCTCCAGCAGGCCGGAGAGGTTCATGTCGACGCCACTAGGGGCCGCCGACGCCTCGGGGCCCCTGCAGGACCATTGTAGCAGGGCGGCAGGGACGCCGCGGCAGGGACCTCAGCGGTTGTAGCGGTTCATGGCCGCCTCCAGCCCCTCCGCTATCACCACCTCCAGCGCCTCGGCGGCGACGGCGATGGCCTCCTCCAGTGCCTCCCGCTCCCCGGGCGGCGGCAGGGAGAGGACGTATGCGGCCACCAGGTCGGGGTCGGTGACGGGGCGGCCCTCCGCCTGCGGCCGGCCGATGCCGATGCGCAGACGGGGGAAGCCGCCCGTCCCCAGCTCGCCGATGACGGAGCGGAGTCCGTTGTGCCCGCCGTGGCCGTTCCGGGGACGCAGACGGAGGCGGCCCACCGGCAGGTCCAGGTCGTCGCAGATTACCAGGAGGCGCTCCGGGGGCAGCCCTTCCTGCCGCAGGAGGGCGGCTACGGCGTGGCCGCTCTCGTTCATGAAGGTCCGCGGCCGGGCCAGGGAGACGGGCCGGCCGGCTATCTCGCCCTGGCCCAGGGAGTAGAGGCGCCGCGGCCGGAGCTCTATGCCGTGGCGCCGGGCGAGGCGGGCGACGCAACGGGCGCCCACGTTGTGGCGGGTCTCGGCGTAGTGGGCGCCGGGGTTGCCCAGCCCCACGATGAGCCATTCGCTGGCCATGGCCGCCGCGCCGACACCCCTCCCCGGCTATCTCTCTTCTATCGCCCGGGCCGCTCGCTCCAGGACGCTGGCTACCTCGGCCAGGGCCTGCTCCAGGGCCGCCCGTTCCAGGGCGTGACCGCGTTGCAGGCGCATCAGGAGGGGGTCCAGAAGCTCCCGCAGGCGGGCCTCCACCAGGAAGCGGCGCAGATGGCCCAGCAGCTCGTCGTCCAGCACCTCGGCCAGGGAGGCGATCTGGCTCGCCTGGACGATGCGCAGCAGTTGTTCCAGGGAGGGATGGACGTTCTGGGCCAGCACCTGCCGGGCGATGGCCCTGGCCAGGCGGGCCATCTGACGGCCCAGCGCTCGCTCCAGCTGGGCGGCCACCTCCTCCACCTCATCGTGCGGCGGGACGGCGGTGCTCTCCACCCCGCAGGCAGGACAGCGAGGGGCCAGCGCGCCCTGGGGTAGCGGCTCCCGCTGGGGGCAGGGCTCCAGCCGCCTCAGCAGCTCGCGGTAGCGAGAGAGGGCGGCGGTGCCCAGGGGCGGGCCCAGCTCGCTGAGGGTGTTGAGGCGCTGCAGGGCCTGGGCCTGGCGGGCCAGCCCCAGGAGTCGCTGGCGCAGGCGGACGGCCTCTCCCCAGTAGGCGCGGTGACGGGCCTCGTAGAGGGCGCGGTAGCGCTCTTGGAACGCCTCGAAGGCGAGGCGGCCGCTGGTCAGGCGCTGGGGCTCCAGCAGCAGGACGGCATAGCTCAGCTGCTCCAGGGCCAGGGCGCGGTCCAGCTCCAGCTCCTCGTCTCCGCTGACCGCATCTCGCAGGAACTGGCAGAGACGTGCCAGTTCCTGCGCCTCCTGGGTCCGCTCGGCCAGCGCCCGCAGGAGGAAGACCTCCCTGGCCAGGGCCGCTGCATCCGGGTAGCCCTCCCGGAGGGCCCTCAGCTCTCCCGCCAGGTCGGTGGCGGTGAGCCAGTGCTCCGTCCGGGCCAGGGCCTCCGTGAGCTCCAGCGGGGCGTCCGCTGGCAGGAGGTCACGGGCCCGCTGCCAGAGGGTGACGGCCTCCGCCTTGACGGCCACGGCGGAGGAGGTATCGGCCGGGCCGGGGGCGTGGAGGGCGTGGGCGACGGCCCGAAGGTAGTGCCAGCGCTCCCACTGCAGGACCAGCCGCTGGGCCAGCACCTCCAGGGGTGCATGGCTGCCCCGGAACAGCTCCCGCGGCGAGAGCTCCAAAGGGACGGAGGCATGAATGCGGCCGCGGGCCAGCAGGGCCGTCATCTCCGGGGAGAGGCCAGGGCCGGCGTAGGCCGGCCCTGGCTCCCGCAGCCGGGCGGAGGCCACGCGGGCGGGCGGGGTGCAGACGGCCACCGGCCCCTCCAGGAGGACATCGTCCGGCAGGGGCTCCAACAGCAGCAGGAGGCGGAACGCCTCGCCCTCGGCGGGACGGCCCAGCCCCTCCTCCCAACGGGCGGCGATGACCACGCTCCCCGCGTGCTGGCGGCCCAGGGGATCGGTCACGGTCAAACGCCACCGGGTCGAAGGGTCAATCATGGCTCATCAGAGAACCTGTCATTGTATGAAGTCCTGCCACAGGGAACAGGACTCCTCTTTCGCCGAATTATACCAGCGAGATACCCTTTCAAGCCTCGTCTTGCCAAACTAATCTTTGTATAGTAAAATGGCCGGCGAAGAATCTCCGGCAGGAGGTGAAGGTAAGATGCCCGTCCGCATCACCGCTTTGGAGAACGGCCCCTACCAGGTGGAGACGGGGGGCAAGTTCGCCTTTGGCGGCGAGACGAAGGAGGAGAAGGCGGTCTACCTCTGCCGCTGCGGCGGCTCCAGCAACAAGCCCTTCTGCGACGGCACCCACCGGCGCATCAACTTCCAGGCGCCCGGCGCCCAGGTGGAGGTATCCCTCTAGCCCGCGGGGGCGGCCGGCCGGGGGGATGCCTCCGGCCGGCTCCCCCCGGCAGCGAAGAGGCGGCTCCCCCTCACAGGAAGCTGATGACACTGCGGGCCACTTCCCCCTGACGCAGCGCTTCGAAGGCCTCGTTGATCCGCTCCAGCGGATAGACGCGGCTTATCAGCTCGTCCAGCTTCAGCTTGCCCGCCATGTAGAGCTCCACCAGGCGGGGCATATCCACCCGCGGCCGCGCCCCCCCGTAGGCGGAGCCGGTGATGGTCTTCTCCATGAGGAAGATGTTGGCCGGCAGGCTGACGTGGGAGCCCGAGGGGGAGAGCCCCACCACGATGGCCATGCCGCCACGGCGGGCCATGTCGAAGGCCTGGCGGATGGTCTCCGGCCGGCCGATGACCTCGAAGGCGTAGTCCACGCCCCCGGCCGAGAGGCGGCGCACCGCCGTCACCGGCTCCTCCCGGGAGGCGTTCACCGTATCGGTGGCGCCGAACTGCCGTGCCAGCTCCAGCTTGTGGTCCAGCAGGTCCACGGCGATGATGCGGGCCGCCCCCGCCAGGGCCGCCCCCTGGATGACGTTGAGCCCCACGCCGCCACAGCCGATGACGGCGACATCGCTCCCCGGCTGCACCTTGGCGGTGTTGATGGCCGCTCCCACGCCGGTCATGACGCCGCAGCCGATGAGGGCCGCCCGGTCCAGGGGCATGTCCTCCCGTATCTTCACCACGCTCGCCTCCGGCACCACGGCGTGGGTGGCGAAGCCGGCCACCGCCGCCTCGTGGTAGACGGGCTGGCCGTCCCGGGAGAGGCGGGTCGTCCCGTCCAGCATGGTGCCGGCGGCCATGGCCCGGCCACCGTAGGTGCACAGATTGGGCCGCCCCACCTCGCAATAGGAGCAGCGGCCGCAGGCGGGAGCGAAGCTGAGGATGACATGGTCGCCGGGCTGGACGTAGGTGACTCCCTCTCCCACCCGTTCCACCACCCCCGCCGCCTCGTGCCCCAGCACACAGGGGGAGGGGAGGGGCACCAGCCCGTCCAGGAAGTGGAGGTCTGAGTGGCAGACGCCGCAGGCGGCCACCCGCACCAGGACCTCGCCCGCCCGCGGCTCCTCCAGGTCCAGCTCCTCCACCGCCAGCGGTTGCTGGGGTCGGTAGAACACGGCCGCCTTGACCTTCATGGCTCGCCTCCCGTTATTCCAGTCCTTCCCGGAAGCGCCAGTAATCTATGACCCTGCGCAGGGCCCGCGCCGCCTGCTGGAAGGTGGCGAAGACGGGCAGCCCCCGCGCCGTCAGGCCATTCCGTATCAGGATGGCCACCTCCTCCAGGTGAGAGGGGTGGACCACCGTCACCAGGGGCTTGGGGGAGCGCTCCTTGAACCCCACCAGCACCTCCGCCAGGGAGTCCAGGAGGCCAGGGCTCTCCTGAAGGCGGCGGGCCAGGAAGCTGGTCCCCACCTCGAAGACCAGGGCGTCCACGTTCTCGTCCTCGCCCAGGAGGGCCAGCAGCCGCTGGATGTTGCTGCGGGAGAAGCCCATGGAGACGGTATAACCGGCGTCCAGGGGGTTGCGGTAGCTGCCGCCGATGACGACGAAGAACTCGGCCAGCTTCTCGTAGGTAGCAGGGGTGAAGGCCGGCACCTCCAGCCCCTCCCGGGCGAAGGCGTCGCTTATCACCACGGATTGGCCGCCCGTCATGGCGATGAGTCCCATGCGCCGGCCGGTGGTGGGCCTGGTATAGAGGAGGGCCTTCACGACGTCTATCGTCTCCTCCAGCCCCTCCGCCTCTATGGCGCCGGCCTGGCGCATGGCGGCATGCCAGACGGCCGGGGCGGTGGCCAGGGAGCCGGTGTGGGAGTGGACGGCCCGCGCCCCCGCCTCCGTCAGCCCTCCCTTCCAGACCACCACCGGCTTGCGGCGCGTCGCCTCCTTGAGGAGGCGCAGGAAACGCTGGCCGTCCCTGACCCCCTCCACGTACATGGCGATGACCTCCGTCTCCGGGTCGTGGAGGAAGTAGTCCAGGTAGTCGGTGGCCTCCAGCACCTCCCCGTTGCCGAAGCTGACGGCCTTGCTGCAGCGGATGCCGTGCAGGTAGCCTACCTGGGCGAAGTTTATGCAGTGGGTGCCGCTCTGGGAGATGAAGCCCACGTTGCCGGCCTCGCCGTAGGGCTCCTCGGCGCTGTTGCGCAGGCCCAGGCGGGGGTTGTAGGCGCCCATGCAGTTGGGGCCGATGAGCACCAGCCCCGCCTGGCGGGCCATCTCCCCTATCTGTCGCTGCAGCCGCACCCCCTCCTCCTCGTCCGTCTCGGCGAAGCCGGAGGTGAAGACGGTGACGGCCGCCACCCCTTTCTCGATGCAGTCGGCGATGATGCGGGGCACCACCTGGCGGGGGACGGCGCAGACGACGTAGTCCACCGGGCCGGGCACCTCCTGCAGGCGGCTGTAGTTGGGGACGCCCAGCGCCTCGATGCCTGGCAGCTCGTTGGGGTCTATCTGGACGGAGTAGAGGGGGCCCTGGAAGCTCTTCATGGCGTTGAGCCAGAGGTAGCCCATGGCCCGCTTGTCGCCCACCACGGCCACGCTGCGCGGGTTGAAGGCCCGCTCCAGCTTGGCCCTCAGCTCTTCACTGGTGGCAGCCAGGCGCGTCATCTTACAGCTCTCCCCTCATCTCCATGTATAGCCGCTCTACCAGGATGGGCAGGCGGCTGGGCTCCGCCCACTGCTCGTAGTAGCCGCCCATCTTGATCTGACGGGCCGCCTCCTCCGCCGGCACCCCTTCGTTAAAGTAGCGGCGGGCCTGCCGCCGCACGATGGCCAGGTAGTCCCGCATCTCTCCCAGCAGCCTCTTGTCCCCCACCGGGCCGTGCCCGGGGACGATGACCTCCACGTCCATGTCCTGGACGCGGTCCACCACCCGGATCCAGCCGCTGACGTGGGCGTGGAAGGGGCCGGGCACCACATAGAAGAAGGCGATGTCCCCGGCGAAGAGGATCTTCTCTTTGGGCAGGTAGACCAGGGTATCGCCCTGGGTGTGTCCCCGCCCCAGGTAGAGCAGGTGAACCTCCCTGTCCCCCAGATGGAGCACCATGCGGTCCTCGTAGGTGACGGTGGGAGGCACCAGCTCCAGTTGGCGGAAGTCGTTGGCGTAGCGGGGCATCAGCCGCTCCAGCCAGTTGAGGGGGAGGCCGAACTCCAGCATCTCCCGTCGGCAGTTGGCGTGGCTGATGATGGCGGCGTCCCGGAAGAACTGGTTGCCGCCGATGTGGTCTATGTGGAAGTGGGTGTTGACCAGGTAGCGGACGGGCGTCTTGGTGGCGCGGCGGATGGCCCGCCGGAAGGCCCGCGTCATGCGGGGGATCATGAGGGAATCGACGGCCAGGGCAGCGTCGTCCCCCAGGATGAGGCCGGCGTTGCTCACCCCCGTGGCGCCGCTCCCCTGGATGTAAGCGAAGACGCCGGGGGCCAGCTCCTGCAGGCCCGATGGCCAGCGACGGGGCACCTTGCGTCTGGCGGGCATGGGGGCACCTCCTTCCCTAGCTCTGCGCCTAGCCCACCACGATGCGGGCGTCCACGGCCAGGGCGCCGTCCGGGTAGGCGAAGACGGGGTTCATGTCCAGCTCTTCCACCTCCGGATGGGCCTCCACGAACTCGGAAAGGCGCAGCAGCAGCCGCTCCAGCGCCTCCAGGTCGGCGGGGGGGGTGTTGCGGAACCCCTGCAGCACGGGGAAGCCCTTGATCTCCCGGATCATCTGGCGGGCGTCCCGCGGCTCCAGAGGAACGACGCGGAAAGCCACGTCCCGCAGCACCTCCACTAGGACGCCGCCCAGGCCGAACATGAGCACGGGGCCGAACTGGGGGTCCTTGGTCATCCCCATGATGACCTCCACCCCCGGGCTGGCCTGGCGCTGTACGGAGACGCCCTCGATGCGGGCCTGGGGCGCTCGCTCCCCCACCGTCCGCATCATCTCGTCGAAGGCGGTAGCCACCTCCTCGGCGCTGGCCAGCCCCAGGCGCACGCCCCCCACGTCCGATTTGTGCGTCACGTCCGGGGAGACGACCTTGAGGACGACAGGGAAGCCGGCCTCCCGGGCAGCGGCCACGGCCTCCTCGCGGGTGGTGGCCAGGCGGGCGGGGACGCAGGGGATGCCCGCCTCCGCCAGCACCTGCTTGGACTCCACCTCCGTGAGGACACGGCGGCCCTGAGAGCGGGCCCGCTGGAAGATATCGGCGATGGACATGTCTCGCACCTCGGAGAGGCTGTCTAGAGCGCCGCTATCATACGCCGGCCATCACCCTCACGTCAACGCGAGACCGCCCCTTTGACGGGCCACCCCGGCCATGCTACAATGCACTCGCTGCTGGGGGCGGGGCAGCCTGACACGTTTCCGTCGCTGGGCCGGACCGGAGGGGAAGCGTCCCCTCGTCCCTTCCGCCCCCCAGGTCGATGAGCGGGCATAGCGTCTGGCGCGAGAAGTGCGGCGTCTTCGGGGTTTACGCCCCCGGGGAAGATGTAGCCCGCCTTACCTTCTACGGCATCTACGCCCTTCAGCACCGCGGACAGGAGAGCGCCGGCATCGCCACCGCCGATGGCCACTCCCTCCACCTGCGCACGGGGATGGGCCTCGTCTCTCAGGTCTTCGACGAGGACGACCTGGCCCACCTGCCGGGCCATATCGCCATCGGCCACACCCGCTACTCCACCACCGGCTCCAGCCGCATCCAGAACGCCCAGCCCATCCTGGTGGAGGGGCCCAACGGCCCCCTGGCCATCGCCCATAACGGCAACCTGGTGAACGCCGAGGTGCTCCGCCACTCCCTGGAGGAGTTGGGCCACCGCTTCGCCACCACCACCGACACCGAGGTCATAGCCCACCTGCTGGCCTCCGCTCCTGGCCGGGACTGGGTGGAGCGGGCCAGCAGCGTCATGCGGGTCATCAAGGGCGCCTACTGCCTGACGGTACTCCTGCCGGGCGCCCTCCTGGCCATGCGCGACCCCTACGGCATCCGCCCTCTCTGCCTGGGCCGCCTCAACGGCGGCTACGTGGTGGCCTCCGAGAGCTGCGCCCTGGACCATCTGGGCGCCGAGCTGGTTCGGGAGATCGAGCCCGGTGAGGTGGTCATCGTGGACGAGGGTGGCCTGAGGGTCTGCCAGGCGGTGCCGGCGGAGCGCCACGCCCTCTGCGTCTTCGAGTACATCTACTTCGCCCGGCCGGACTCCCTCCTGCGGGGGAAGCTCATCTATCCCCTGCGGCTGGCCATGGGACGGGAGCTGGCCCGCGAGCACCCCGTGGAGGCCGACCTGGTGATAGGCGTGCCGGACTCGGCCATCCCCGCCGCCATTGGCTACGCCCACGAATCGGGCATCCCCTACGGGGAAGGGCTGGTCAAGAACCGCTACGTGGGCCGCACCTTCATCCAGCCGGACCAGCGGCTGCGGGACATGGGGGTAGGCCTGAAGTTCAACCCCCTGCGGGAGGTCATCGGCGGCAAGCGACTGGTGGTGGTGGACGACTCCATCGTGCGGGGGACCACCACGCCCAAGGTGGTGGAGATGTTGCGGCGGGCCGGGGCGCGGGAGGTGCACATGCGCATCTGCTCCCCGCCCATCCGCCATCCTTGCCCCTTCGGCATAGATATGGCCACCCGCTGGGAGCTCATCGCCAACGAGAAGACGGTGGAGGAGATCCGCCAGCACATCGGCGCCGATAGCCTGGGCTACCTGAGCATGGAGGGGCTGATGCGGGCGGTGGCCCAGGGCCGTGAGAGCTTCTGCACCGCCTGCTTCAGCGGCGACTACCCCATGCCCGTCCAGCTCCAGATGGACAAGCTGGCCTTCGAGCGGGCGCCCGCCCGGGCGGAACGAGAGCCCGTGCTGGCCGCCTGGAGCTGGCAACGGGAGCGTCGGTAGGCATCGCTCACATAGCGTTCCGTTCCTCGCAATTTCGTGCGTCTCCTCATTGACAGCGCCGGGATGCCCTGCTATCCTCGCCTTATACTGCGACGGTGAGAGCAGGGCGGCAGGTGCAGTCTCCCGCGGGAAGAGTAGAGGCCTCCTGTCTTACCCCCTGAAGGCCCCAGCTCTCCTCACGTTCTCCTGGCGCAGGGAAGCAGGCCCTCGTAGCGAGAGGAGGAGAGCGTCATGACGATGCCCCTGTTGGACCGCAAGGGCGAGGCTGTGGAGGAGGCGGCCGTCCAGGAGCTGCGCCGCTCTCTGAACGGTTCCCTCCTGCGGCCCGCGGAGCCGGGGTACGAGGAGGCGCGCCGGATCTGGAACGGCATGATCGACCGCCGGCCTGGCCTCATCGCCCGCTGCATCAGCGCCGCTGACGTCGTCACCTGCGTCAATTTCGCCCGCGATCGTGACCTGCTGGTCTCCGTCCGCGGCGGCGGCCACAACGTGGCCGGCAACGCCATCTGCGAGGGCGGCCTGGTCATCGACCTCTCGGCCATGAAAGGGGTGCAGGTGGACGCCCTGGGACGCACCGTCTACGCCCAGCCGGGCCTCCTCTGGTCTGAGCTGGACGCCGCCACCCAGGCCCACGGGCTGGCCACCACCGGCGGCACCATATCCCATACCGGCATCGCCGGCCTCACGGTGGGAGGGGGCATCGGCTGGCTCGCCCGCAAGCACGGCCTGGCCTGCGACAACCTGGTCTCCGCGGAGATCGCCACCGCTGATGGCCGGCTTCGCACCGTCAGTGCCGACAGCGAGCCCGATCTCTTCTGGGCAGTGCGGGGAGGGGGTGGCAACTTCGGCGTCGTCACCTCCTTCCAGTACCGGTTGCACCCGGTGGGGCCGGAGGTGCTGGGCGGCGGCGTCTTCCATCCCCTGAGCAGGGCCAAGGAGGCCCTCCGCTTCTACGCCGAATACGCCGCCCAGGCGACGGAGGAGCTGGCCACCGCCGCCGCCCTCCTCAACCTGCCGGAGGCCGGGCCGGTCATCGGCATCGCCGCCTGCTACATCGGCCCCCGCGAGGAGGGGGAGCGGTGGCTGGCGCCCCTGCACCGCTTCGGCCCGCCGGTGGAGGACATGCTAGGCCCCCTGCCCTATCTGGCCATGCAGAGCATGATGGACCAGGTGGCCCCCCACGGCCGCCACTACTACGGCCGCGCCCCCTTCCTGGGAGGGATCGCCGAGGAAGCCATCGACGTGATAGTGGACTACTACGCCCGTGCCACCTCGCCCCTTTCCCTGGTGCTGGTGCAGCAGATGGGAGGGGCCATAGGCCAGGCGGGGGCGGAGAGCGCCTTCGCCCATCGGGATGCCGGGTTCAATCTGGTCATCTTCGCCGCCTGGGAGGGAGAGGAAGACCCCGCGGAGCATGTGGAGTGGGCCCGCCAGCTCAGCCGGGACGTGGCCCCCTACACCACAGGGGGCAGCTACGTCAACGACCTGGGCCTGGAGCAGGACGAGGGGACCGGCCAGATACGGGCCGCCTTCGGCTCCCATTACGACCGCCTGGCTGTCCTCAAAAAGCGCTACGACCCGGCCAACCTCTTCCGCCACAACCAGAACATCCGCCCGGCCTCCTGACCGGACCAGCGGTTATAATGGAGTAGCCCCCGGCCAGCGGGACCGGCCCGGGGAGGCAGAGCGACCCGGTAACAGCCGAGGATGGCCGAACCATCGCCTTACACCTATGCGCGGGCCGGCGTGAACCTGGAGGCAGCCGCCCGGGTGAAGGCCCGCATGGGAGAGCTGGCCCGCCACAGCCGTCGCCCCGAGGTGCTGGCCGATGTGGGCCCCTTCGCCGGCCTCTTTCACCTGCGGGGACGCAGGGACCCTGTCCTGGTGGCCTCCTGTGACGGCGTCGGCACCAAAGCCCGCATCGCCGCCCTTTTGGGCGCCTACGAGGGCCTGGGGCGCGACCTGGTCTCCCTCAATGTCAACGACATCCTCACCGTAGGGGCGGAGCCCCTCTTCTTCCTGGACTACATAGCCCACCACGGCCTGCCGGAGGAGGCCCTCCTGGCCCTGGTGCGGGGCATGGCCGAGGCCTGCCGCGAGGTGGGTTGTGCCCTCCTGGGCGGCGAGACGGCCGAGATGCCGGACGTCTACGCCCCGGGCGACTTCGACCTGGCCGGCTTCGTGGTGGGAGCGGCGGAGCGGGGCGAGCTCATCGATGGCTCCCGCATCGCCCCTGGGGACGTCCTGCTGGGGCTGCCTTCTGCCGGCCTCCACACCAACGGCTACTCCCTGGTGCGCCGCGTCTTCCGCGTGGGGACCGGCGAGGACCCGGCGGCGGAGCGGCAGCGTCTGGAGGAGTACGTGCCGGAGCTGGGCTGTACCCTGGGCGAGGAGCTGTTGCGCCCCCACCGCTGCTACCTGCGCGAGGTGATGGCGGTACGGAAGCTGGTGAAGGGCATCGCCCACGTGACGGGGGGTGGCATCGAGGCCAACCTGGCGCGGATATTACCGTCGGGTTTGCGGGCGGTGATAGACCGTCGGGCCTGGGAGGTGCCGCCCATCTTCCGCCTGATACAGGAGCGGGGCCGCGTGCCCGACGACGAAATGTGGCGCGTCTTCAACATGGGCATCGGCATGGTGCTGGTGGCGGGAGAGCGAGAGTCCGCGATCACTGCCCGCCAGTTACCGGGGGCCACCAGGGTGGGGGCTATCGCCGAACTGCAGGACGACCGATGACCGCTCAGACAGTCCAGCGAGGGCAGAGGTGTCATGATCGCTCTCATCTCTGTTTCTGACAAGCGGGGGGTGAAGGGGCTGGCGCTGGGGCTGGCCGAGCTGGGGTTCGATATCTACTCCACCGGCGGCACCCAGCGCCACCTGGCCGAGATCGGCCTCCCCGTCCGCTCCATCTCCTCCCTCACCGGCTTTCCGGAGATCCTGGACGGCCGCGTCAAGACCCTCCATCCGGTGGTCCACGGCGGCATCCTGGCCCGCCGCGACCTCCCCCAGCACATGGAGGAGCTGGCCCGCAACGAGATACCGCCCATAGACCTGGTCTGCGTTAACCTCTACCCCTTCGTGGAGACGGCCTCCCGGCCCGGCGTCACCCTGGAGGAGGCACTGGAGCAGATAGACATCGGTGGACCCACCCTCCTGCGGGCTGCTGCCAAGAACTTCCCCCACGTGCTGGTCCTGGTGGACCCGGAGGACTACGAGCCGGTGCTGGACCTCCTGGCCATGGGCGAGGTCCCTCTGGAGGTGCGGCGGCGGCTGGCCGCCAAGGCCTTCCAGCACGTGGCCGCCTACGACACCGCCATCGCCCAGTACCTGCGGGGGGAGGAGCGCTTCCCGGAGCAGCTCACCGTGGCCCTGCGCAAGGCCCTGGAGCTGCGCTATGGCGAGAACCCCCACCAGCGGGCTGCCCTCTACCGGGAGGAGCGGCTGGGGCAGGGGGACGGCATCGTCGCCGCCCGCCAGCTCCACGGCCGGGAGCTCTCCTATAACAACATCATGGACGCCGACGCTGCCTGGGCGGTGGTGAACGAGTTCGCCGCGCCGGCGGTGGCCATCATCAAGCACGCCAACCCCTGCGGCCTGGCCTGCCGGGAGGAGCTGGCCGAGGCGTTCCGCCTGGCCTTCGAGGGCGACCCCATCTCCGCCTTCGGGGGGATAGTGGCGGTGAACCGGCCGGTGGACGTGGGCCTGGCCCGGGCCATCCGCGAGGCCAAGCACCCCACCAGCGGCCAGCGTCTCTTCCTGGAGGTCATCGTCGCCCCGGGGTATGAGGAAGGGGCGCTGGAGCTGCTGCGCAAGAGCCCCAACCTGCGCATCCTGGAGGCCCCGGCAGGGGCGGCCGACCCCCTGACCTACCGCCACGTGGCGGGGGGTCTGCTGGTCCAGGAGCCTGACCGCTACCCTGACGACGAGATACGGCTGCAGGTGGTGACCCGTCGCGCCCCCACCGAGGAGGAGGTTCAGGACTTACGCTTCGCCTGGAAGGCCTGCAAGCACGTCAAGTCCAACGCCATCGTGGTGGCCAGGGAGCGTGTACTGTGGGGCGTGGGGGCGGGCCAGCCCAACCGGGTCACCAGCGTAGCCCTGGCCCTGGAGGGGGCGGGGGAGCGGGCGCGAGGGGCGGTGCTCGCCTCAGATGCCTTCTTCCCCTTCCCGGACTCGGTAGAGCTGGCGGCGGAGGCCGGCATAAGCGCCATCATCCAGCCGGGGGGCTCTGTGCGGGACCAGGAGGTCATCGCCGCTGCCGATGCCCGCGGCCTCGCCATGGTCTTCACCGGGGTGCGACACTTCCGACACTAGGCCCGCCCCTGGTTGGGTGGTGGAGATGACGAGGGTGGACATCGTCGTCCCCGTCTACAACGAGGAGGCGGACCTGCCGCGGAACCTGCCCGTCCTCCACTCCTTCCTCTCCTCAGAGCTCTTCCCCTACGAGTGGCGCATCGTCATCGCCGATAACGCCTCCACCGATGCCACCCCCGAGGTGGGCCAACGGCTAGCCCGGGAGCTGCCGGGCGTGGCCTACCTGCGCCTGTCCCAGAAAGGACGCGGGCGCGCCCTCAAGGCCGCCTGGGGCGACTCCCGGGCGGATGTCGTCAGCTACATGGACGTGGACCTCTCCACGGACCTCTCCGCCTTTCCTGCCCTGGTGCGGGCGGTGATCGAGGAGGGCTACGACCTGGCCACCGGCTCCCGCCTGGTGCGCGGCGCGCAGGTGCGGCGCTCCCTGCGCCGGGAGGTGCTCTCCCGGGGCTATATGGTTCTCCTCAAGCTCCTCCTGCGCGTCCGCTTCCACGACGCTCAGTGCGGCTTCAAGGCGGGGCGCCGGCCAGTGGTGCAGCGGCTGCTGCCCCTCATCCGCAACGACAACTGGTTCTTCGATACGGAGCTGCTGGTGCTGGCCGAGAAGGCGGGCTACCGCATCGCCGAGGTGCCGGTGCGCTGGCAGGAGGACCCGGGCAGCACGGTGCGGGTGCTGGGGACGGTGCTGGAGGACCTGCGGGGGGTGCTGCGCCTGCTGCGCCAACGCCCCTGGCGACAACTCGAGCGCGCCAGCGGCCCCGGGGGTGCTTGACACAGCCCCCCGCCGGTGCTAGCGTTTCCCTTGCAAACGCCGTCACAAAGTCGAGCTGAGATGATGTTGCCTCTCCTGGATATCATCCTGCGGCATGTGCCGGAGGGGTTCGAGTTCCTGGCAGTCTTCTCGACTATCGTCGGTTCCCTCACCATACTGACCCTGCTGGGCAAGTGGTGGGAGCGCTGAGCTGAAGGGGAGGACGCTCGATGGCTGTCACCGAGGAGCCTGGGAAGCCAAGAACCTGGCAGGAACGGCTGCACATCCTGGCGGACCGCCTCTATGACCGGCTCTTCCATAACTACATCTGGCGTTCCATCTTCCGCTCCGGCTATCCCAACACTCCCCGCAACCAGATGCTGGTGGTGGCCACCAACGTCTTCCTCCACCTCCACCCGACGCGTATCCATCGCACCCATGTGAAGATCACCCACACCTACTGTCTGGGTGGCCTCACCTTTTTCATGTTCATCCTGCTGACGGTGACGGGCGTCCTCCTCATGTTCTACTACGTGCCGGACGTCAACCGCGCCTGGATGGACATAGCGGCCCTGGAGACCAATGTGCGCTTCGGGTTGCTGATGCGGAACCTGCACCGCTGGGGCGCCCACGCCATGGTGATCTTGGTCTTCCTGCACATGATGCGGGTCTTCTACACGGGCGCCTACAAGCCGCCCCGGGAGTTCAACTGGGTGGTGGGGGTGACCCTCCTCTTCCTGACGCTGCTCATGAGCTTCACCGGCTACCTGCTGCCCTGGGACCAGCTCGCCATCTGGGCCATCACCGTGGGCCACGGCATCGGCGGCTCCACGCCTTACCTGGGCGACGAGGTGCAGCAGGTGCTCTTCGGCGGCTTCGAGATTGGCCAGAACGCCCTGATCCGCTTCTACACCTTGCACGTGCTGGGCCTTCCCCTCATCTCCGCCATCATGATGGCGGTGCACTTCTGGCGCATCCGCCGGGACGGGGGCATGGCCCGGCCCCTGTAGAAGGGCCAGGAGGAAGGTGAGAGGATGGCCGTAGAGACCAGAAGACCGGCGCCGCGGCCCGCCGCCCGCGTCCGGCCCCGACGGGAGCGAGAGGAGGAGCTGCTGGTCTGGCCCGACCTCCTCTTCCCCGAGTTCATATCGGCCGTTCTCTTCCTGACCACCTTCCTGATACTCTCGGTCTTCATCAACGCCCCCCTGCTGAACCAGGCCAACCCCAACATCACGCCCAACCCGTCCAAGGCGCCCTGGTACTTCCTGAACCTGCAGGAGCTACTGCTGCACATGGACAAGGCCTGGGCGGGCGTCCTCCTGCCGGGCATCTTCCTCCTCTTCCTGGCCATCATCCCCTACGTGGACCGCAGCAACGAGGGCCAGGGGGTCTGGTTCGGCACCAAGTACTCGGTGCGGCTGACGACGATCACGGCCTTCTACTCCATGGCCGTGACCTGGCTGCTGGTGCTCTTCGACGCCGCCAAGTTCGAGAGGCTCACCCGCTTCATACCCAGTTGCAACGAGGCGGAGGCCCACCACTGGCCGCCCTGTCTCATCGGCGGCGAACAGGGGTTGGGCGGCGCCCGTGAGCTCCAGACGCGGCTGCGCTTCAGCATCGGCAACCTGGACTGGCCCCAGGACTGGAGCTTTCCCCTGCCCAAGTTCGGCGGCCTGAGCGAGCTCCATTTCAAGAACCTCCACCTGTGGGGCGACTTCAACATCAACGTGGCGGCGGTCATCGTAGAGCAGGTGATTCCGCTGTTGGTCATCGTTGGCCTGGCGCTCCTCATCATCTACGTCCTCTTCCGCTTCGGCTGGGTGAGGACTACCCGGGACGTCATGATCATCATGTTCACGGGCGCCATGGCCTCCTACCTGACCCTTACTATCATCGGCAGCTTCTTCCGTGGCGCCGGCCAGGAGCTGGTGCTGCCCACCGACGTGCGGGTGGACTGCGGTACTTTGCCGACGCCACCAGGCTGTCCGTGAGGTGTTGCTGAATGGCGGAGGAACAGACCCCCCGAGAGCAGCAGGAGACGCCTCCCCAGCCGCAGGGCGTGGTGTTGAGGCTGGCCCATGAGGCGGCCACCACAGTGGCGGGCCAGCGGGGCATCGGCCCCCGCCCGGCCCAGGTGATGACGCCGGTGGCCACCCCGGCCCCCCGGCGCGGGCCCCTGGTGAGCCGTCGCACCTTCATCCTGGGCGGCTTCTGGACGGCGCTGGGGCTGGCCCTGCTGGGGATCTTCGGGCCGCAACTGGACTTCCTCTATCCCAGGAAGGTGCGGGGCTTCGGCGGCCCCATACCCGTGAGTAAGGACGATATCCCGCCGCCCGGCTCGGACCCGGTGCGCAACTTCGAGGGCCGCTTCTGGCTGGTCCACCTGCCGGCAGGCGTCACCCCCAACGGTGAACAGACGGAGGGTGGCGTGCTAGCTCTCTGGCAGAAGTGCCCTCACCTGGGCTGCACGGTGCCCTGGCGCCCGGACTTCACCTTCCTGGGGCGAAAGGGCTGGTTCCGCTGTCCCTGCCATGGCTCCACCTACACCAAAGAGGGGGGCGTGCGAGTCTTCGGACCGGCGCCCCGCTCCATGGACCTGTTCAGGATCGAGGTCAACCAGGACGGCAGCATCACCGTGCTGACGGGGCCCAACAACGCCATCATGGGCAGCGCCGACAACCCCAGAAGGGCAGTGCGGCTGCCAGGCGTCAATTACGGTGCCTAGCATCGGGGAGCGACGGACAGTGTTGTACCTGGAGAGGGGAACTCTGTGCCGAGAAGGTAAGGCGAGATGAATACCAGCAAGCAAGTCAACATAATGATCGGCCTCATGTTCCTGCTGGTGCTCGCCTTCGGCATCTACTTCGTATGGGACCAGAACGTGCGGGCCAGCGCCGCCCAGGAGCGGCAGGTGGAGGAGAACGCCATCCGCGGAGGCAAGCTCTTCGCCCTTAACTGTCGCATCTGCCACGGCACCACCGGGCGGGGCGTCCTGGAGAATCCTAACCTCCCCGGTGCCCCCCTCAACGTAGAGAGCTTCCGCGTCACCTCCAGCAGCGACCTGCGGGCCCTTCATCAGCGCCTGTTCGACACCATCCGCTGCGGTCGTGTGGGCACCCTCATGCCCCCCTGGGGCCAGGACCAGGGCGGCACCCTCAACGAGGCCCAGATCAACCAGCTGGTGGCCCTCATCACCGGTAGCTGGCTGGACGAGCCCAGCAGCGACCCGGAGCATATCAGCGAGGCGGCCTGGGAGGCGGCGGTGGAGACGGCCCACGAGCAGGACACCCTCACCACCCCGGCCGGTGAGATCCTCCGTCTGACCCAGGCCGTGGACGACGACGACACCGTCCTCTCCCTCAACGACGCCCACGTAGGCCTCAGCCAGGGCCAGCTACTGCGCATCGAGGACGAGGTGGTGGAGGTGAGGGAGTTCCCGGCCAGGAGCGCCCTGACGCAGAACGTGCCGGCGACGGAGCAGGTGCTGCCCCTGGAGGCCTCCGCCGACTTCCGCCCCGGCACCATCGTGCAGGCGGGGCCGGAGCGGATGCGGGTGGTCTCCGTGGACGCCCAGGCCAAGACCATCACCGTGGAGCGGGGCGTGGAGGGTACGACGCCCGTTCCCCACCAGCGGGGCACCACGGTGCAGGACCCCAGGAACGAGATAACGGTGGTGCGGGGCGCCTTCAGCACCACGGCCGCCCCCCATGAGGCGGGCACCCAGGTCTTCAATGGCCCCCTGCGGCCGCCGGAGGGCCCCCTTACTGGCGTGGGCGCCACGCCGCCCTGCGGCCAGAACCCGCCAGCAGCGGCCGCCGCCGGCCCCGAGCCCACCGCCAGCCCCGGGCAACCCTCCAAGCCGGCCACCGCCCAGCGCATCGAGTCCAACGTCACGCAGCCCCAGAACGGCGTCATCCAGGTCATCGCCCGGGACAACCTCTTCATCAACAACAACCTGGAGGTGCCGGCGGGCCAGACGGTGACCATCCGCCTGACCAACGAAGGGCAGCAACCCCACAACCTGCGAGTGGCCGGCCCCGACGGCCAGTGGCAGACGGGGGACGACTTCGCAGTGCCGCCCAGCGGCTTCCTGACCAATGGTCAGAGCGCTGAGGCCGCCTTCCAGGGCTCCCAGCCAGGCACCTACGTCTTCCGCTGCGACGCCCACCCCAACCAGATGTGGGGCCACATCACTGTGACCGGGCAGTGAGATCCGCCCGAGCGGGGCGCCCGTTTAACAACCGGCAGGGAGTGTGCGGAGGAGGGAGAGGTCATGTTCCTGAGACGAGGGCTCGTCCTGCTGATGGGGGGAGGGCTGGCGCTGCTGGCCGTGGTGGCCTGCGGCGGCGAGGAGGCGGCGACGCCCACGCCCGCCGGGGCCAACGTCATTCGGGCCGTGCCGACGATAAGGTTCGACCGCAGCCAGCTCAGCGTGCCGGCCAACACCAGCGTCACCATCGTCTTCCAGAACGAGGACACCGGCGTGTCGCACAACTTCGCCGTCTACCGGACGTCGGCGGCCCAGGAGAAGCTGGGCGATACCAGGACGTGCAGCGCCCCCTGCCAGGAGCGGCTGACGCTGCGGCTGGCGCCCGGGGAGTACTTCTTCCGTTGCGACGTCCATCCCCAAGATATGACGGGGACGCTCGTGGCCCGGTAGGGGGCTTGTTGACGTCGCCCCTCGCCTGCGCTATATTCGGCTGGTGAAGAAAATCTCTATAGATGGTGAGGAGCCGTGGCCAACCAAGTAGGGAAGCGCTATCAGTGCAGTAAGTGCGGCACGGAGATGATCGTCACCCGCGGTGGCGAGGGCCAGCTCGCCTGCTGCGGCGAGCCCATGCAGTTGAAGCGCTAGGACGGAGGTGCTGGCCGTGTCCAACCAGCTAGGCAAGCGCTACCATTGCAACAACTGCGGCACCGAGGTGCTGTGTATTAAGCCCGGCGAGGGCGCGGTGGAGTGCTGCGGCGCCCCCATGGAGCTGATGCAGCCCAAGGTGCTCCCCTCCGCCGACTAGGTTGGGGCGCAGCACCCGGGGGTGGCGCTCCATCCGCCTCTGGGGGCAGCCGCTCTGAAGAGGCCCCCTGACGGGGGCCTGTTCGCGTCGCTCGTGCAGCCGCCCGGTGGCCGGGGCGGCTCCTTGTCCCTCGCTCCGGCCGCTGCTATGATAGCCTTCGGACTTGATCGGAGGATGTAGCGGCCTGAGGCCGTGATCGAGCTGACGTTCTTGGGCTCCGGGCACGCCTTCACCACCCCTGTCCGCTACTGGAGCGGCTTCCTGGTGAACCGGCGGTACCTCTTCGACTGTCCGCCCACCGCGCTGCCCCACCTGAAGCGGCTGGGCGTCCCCCCGGCCCAGATAGCGGCTGTCTTCATCAGCCACTTCCACGGCGACCACTTCATGGGCTTCCCCTTCCTGGTGCTGGAGTACCTCTACCAGGAGCAGCGGCAGGAAGACCTGTACGTGGTGGCGCCGCCCGGGGGGGAGGCCTTCCTGGAGGACTTCCTGGAGCGCTGTTACCCTGGCCTCTCGCGGGCGGACGGCGGCTACCGGCGTCGCTATCTGGAGGCGGGCCCGGGGCCGCTGACGGTGGCCGGCCTCACCGCCTGGGCGGTGTCGGTCCAGCACGGCGGGGGCAAACTGCGCTGCTTTGGCTATCGCGTTCAGGTGGGCGGCGTCACCCTGGCCTACACTGGGGACACGGAGCCCTGCCCGGCCCTGCTGGAGCTGGCCCAAGGGTGCCATGTCCTGGTAGTGGACTGCACCTACGCCCAGAGCGGCCCGGAGCACATGGGCCTGGCCGACATCCGCGAGCTGCGAGAGGCTCTCCCCCCGCAGACGACCCTCCTCCTGACCCACATCGGCGAGGAGACGGCTGCGGCCGGGCTGCCCAACACCCTGATAGCCCAGGACTTCCAGACCTACCGCTTCGACGGAAGATGAGGGAAGCCGCAGCCGTCCTGGGGGCTGGCGCCTACGGGACGGCGCTCGCCCAGACCATGGCCCGCAACGGCCACTGCGTCCGCCTCTGGAGCGTGGAGGAGCGGGTGCTGGCCGAGGTACGGGAGCGACGTCGCAACAGCGCTTACATGCCCGGGGTCAGGCTCCACCGCCTGATTGAGCCGGTGGCCGGCCTGGCGGAGGCGGTGGCCGGGGCCTCTGTGGTGCTCATCACCGTCCCCTCGCGTGTCGTCCGCAGTCTGGCCAGGCAGGTGGCCCCCCACCTGCGGCCCGGCACCGTCACCGTCAACGCCGCCAAGGGGCTGGAGCAGGGTAGCAACCTGCGCATGAGCCAGGTGCTGGCCCAGGAGCTCTCGCCCCCTCTGGCGGAGGGCATCGCCACCATGGGTGGGCCGGCCATCGCCCGGGAGCTGGCACGGGGCCACCCCACCGCCCTGGTGGTGGCCGCCCAGGAGCTGGCCCTGGCGGAGCGCGTCCGGGGCTTCCTGCAGAACTCCTACGTGCGGGTGGCCGTCGTCACCGACCGCACGGGCGTGGAGGTGGGGGCGGCCCTCAAGAACGTCTACGCCATCGCCCTCGGCCTGTGCGATGGCCTGCGCCTGGGGGCCAACGTGAAGGCTATCCTGGGGACGGCCGCCCTGCGGGAGATGGCGGATATCGCTGTGGCCCTGGGAGGCCAGGAGGAGACCATCTACGGGCTGGCCGGCCTGGGGGACTTCCTGGCCACCGCCTACAGCCCCGTCAGCCGCAACCGTACCCTGGGTGAGAAGCTGGGCCGTGGCCAGGACTGGAGGGGCTTCCTGGAGACCCACACCGTGGAGGGCGTCGCCGCCGCCAGGGCCTTCCGCGAGCTGACGGCCGGCCTCGGGTTGCGGCTCCCTCTCTTGGACGCCGTCCATGCCCTCCTATTCGAGGGGGCGGACCCGGCGGAGACGCTGCGCTCCCTGGTGGCCTCCCTGACCTTCGCCCGCTGAGGAGGCGTCAGGCCGGGGCCGCCTCCCGCGCCGGGGCAGTCCCCCTCAGGGCCAGCAAGGGCAGGGCGGGCGCCGCCACCAGCGCCAGGCTGACCAGGCCCAGGGCGCCGTGTCCCCACAGCTCCGATATCGGCCCGCCCAGGAGGGGCATGACGATGGCCAGCGCCGAGCTCAGGGCGTCGTTGATGCCGATGGCCTGGGCCCGCTCGGCCGGCCTGGTGGCATCGGCGATGATGGCGGTGGCCGCCACGGTGATGGCGGACCAGCCCAGCCCCACCAGGAAGAGCCCCAGGGTGATGAGCCAGTAGTGCTCGGTGACGGGGACCAGGAGGGCGCCCAGGGCCGAGGAGACCAGCCCTAGGAAGAGCACCGCCCGGCGGCCCAGGGTATCGGCCAGACGGCCCAGGGGCAGCGAGAAGCCGAACATCCCCACCACGTGGATGGCCACGGTGAGGGAGATGGCGGGGAGGGAGTGGCCGTGGTGCTCCATGACCAGGGGGGTCATGGCCATCATCATCACCATGACTCCCCAGGCAGCGGCGCTGCACAGGAAGGCCGTCCAGCAGGCGTAGTTGCGCAGCACGCTCCCCATGCCGGAGGGCGTTGCCTCGGCTGCTGGCTGCGGGGGCTCGTAGCCCGGGTAGTAGAAAGAGAGGTTGGCGGAGATCTCCTTGGGGTCCGGCCGCACCTGCAGCACCAGCAGTAAGGCGGGCACTAGGACGACGGGGACCAGCAGCCAGGCCAACACCAGGGTGTCCCACCCCATCCGGTCCGAGATGGCCTCGGCGGAGCTGACGAGGGCCGGCCCGCCGAGGGCGCCCAGCAGGGAGCCGGTCAGCACCAGCCCCAGCCCCTGGGCCCGTCGCTCCGGGGGATACATATCGGCCGCCGCCACCCGTAGCTGGTGGGTGGCGCCCACCCCCAGGCCGAAGACGAACATCCCCACCACGAAGAGGGGGAAGGAGCCCCAGGCCACCGAGAGGCCGATGACTATGGCCCCCGTCAGGCCCATCAACAGCCCCAGGGCGAGGCCTACGCGGCGGCCGTAGACGTCCATCACCCTGCCCAGGGGATAGGCGACGATGAGCCTGCCCCCGCCCAAGATGGCAGTGCCCACCCCGGCCAGGCCGGCCGAGCCCAGCAGCCGGACGACTATGATGGCTCCCAGGGCGGGGACCAACTGGTTCCCCATCCCCACCAGGGCCTGAGCGATGGCCAGGAGCAGGGTGTTGCGGGCGACGGGGGCCGGAATGCCTGTCCTCAGACGCTCCCTCAGCACGTCCCACCTCGCGGGGAGTGTTGGGGACAATTATACGCTAACCGCCTCACGAGGAACCTGGCTCCATCCACAGCGCTAGACCGACATCATTTTCGTATCTGGAACGGCCATCATGTAAGCCCCAATAGCCACTACCGTTACCGGCTACTTGACAATTGGTCATCAATTTGGTCATCAATGACCGGGACCGACCCAGAGCGTATCTACCTCGCATCTCACCCCACTGGTCGGGACCCCCATCATCCCCCTTCAGTAACACATTCAGTAACAGTTTCCAGGCGCCAGTAACAGCTCGTAACATTCTGGCTGCCCCAGTCAGACTCACAGCTGTTACGAAACCGGTAACAGTTGCGATGCCCTCTCGAATCTGAGACTCGTGATATAACATCAATTCTGTAACAGATATTACCCTACACCAGGAACCAAATGTAGTAGCCGACTCGCCCAACAGCGGAAAAGAGCAATCCCGGGCAGACGAGACATCTCTGCCTGCGGGCCAATTCCTGACCGCGCGGGAGGTCAATCGTTCCCCCGATTCCCCCTGTCTTCACTCAGGCGCTTCAGCAGCAGATCGTCCAGGAGGCGCACGACTTCCCTCGTGCCCCCCATGAGCACATGCGAGTAGACGTTCAGAGTCGTCGAAGGCACCCGGTGTCCCAGCACCTCCGCCACCGCTCGCACGCTGGCGCCCTGGGCCAGCAGGAGCGACGCCACCATATGCCTCAGGTCGTGAAAGCGCAGCCCAGGAAGACCTGTCTGTTTCACTATCCTGCGGTACCAGTAATTGACCCATCGAGGTCTTTGCGCCGTTCCATCTTCCCGGGCGAACACGTAATCGTCTGCCCCGGGCTCCCGGCCGCACAGCTCCCGCCAGCGCTCTCGCTGCCTTCTTAGCGCAGCCTGCGCCATCTCCGAGAGAGGGACCAACCGCGCCGATCGTGCTTTCGCTTCTCTCTCGTGCAGTTTCCCGCCCACCAGACTCACGCTGCGCTGGACTCCCAGAGCGCCCCTTTCCAGGTCGACGTCACCCCACTTGAGCCCCAGGACCTCGCCCTGTCGCAGGCCAGTGGCCGCCGCCAGCATCACCAGGGGACCGAGGGGCGTCGCCTCTGCTACCCGAAGGAGCTCTGCCAGCCGCTCCACTGGCGGCAGCTCCGGCTGTCGCGGCTGGTAGCGCCCTGGCCTCACCCGGTCGCAGGGATTATCGGAGATGAGGCCCATGTCCACCGCATCCTTCAAGGCCCGGTGCAGCACCGCATGCACATTTCTCACGGAACCCTGCCCCAGGCCGCGCTCACGTGCTCGCAGGATCACCTCTTGCACGTCCGAAGGGCCTACTTCCCTCAGTCGCAGGTGACCGATAACGGGAATCACGTGTCGCTCGACGATGCCCTTCTGTCTCTCCACCGTTCTCGGCGCCAGAGCTCCCTCTCTCCCCGCCAGCCACCGACGCAGAAACTCGGTCACCGTCAGGCGAGCGCTCCCGGGAGTCGTCCTCAACCTCCCCTCATCCCGCTTCCGCAGCAGCTCAGCCCGCACTCGCTGGGCATCCTTGTAGCTCCCCCTGACGGTGACCCTGACGTAGCGCCGCCTCTTCGCCCGCGAATCGTATCCTACGTAGACCCGCACGGACCAGGAGCTCCTGCCTCTCTTTTCGATCCCTTCGGGCATGGAGGACCTCCGGCGATGACGTATAGACAAAGCGCCGGGAGCCCCCTCGCGTACTGGGCTCCCGGCGCTATCTGGCCGCTCTCAGTCGGACGACGCTCAGGCAGCGCCCTCTCCTCCCCGCTCCCGACCGCTCTCCTGCCCTGCTCTCATACTGGCCCACCTGGCGGCCGCCAGAAGGTGGGTAGCCACCCGCACCGCCAGCCGCACCAGCGCCTCAACCTCCCGCTCCCCCTCCTGGCCTTCCCACTCCGTCATTCTCTCTCCTCTGGCTCCCCGTCCTCTTCCCCGCTCTTCACATTCCCTTCCTCTCGCTCTCCCACGTGCCAGCGCATGGCCTCCAGCACGGCCTCCCTGATGCTCCTTACCTCGCGTCGCCACGGAACAGCCTCCTCAATGAGGGTGAGCAGCCTGTCCAGCCACTCGTAGATGTCGCTGGGAGTCCTCCACAGGCTCACCCTATTCTGCTCGAACACATGTTCCGGAGTCAACGCCTCCTCGGCACCTCTCTCTTGTGTGCTCATCAGAGGGGCGAGTCGCGACATGAGGGCTGCCACCGTCGGCCACGACTCTTTCAGCAAGACCACCTCCTGGTCGCTGCAGCGACGCAGCCACTCCTCCACCGCTCGCAGCAACCTGACGCGCTCCGAGAACGGATCGCGAGGGCGACGGTGCTCGGGCCCTGGGAACTCGCTGGGCTCCTCCTTCGAGACGTCCTTCTCCAGGTCCAGCCCCATGACGTCCGCTATCGCCTGCAGCTTGCGCCGCGAGGTGTAGTCCACCTCTCCCCACTCCAGGCGGCGAATGTAGTCGTAGGAGATCTTCCCGTTCACTCCCTGCTGGGCCAGCCGCTCCTCGGCCATGGCCGCCAGGCGCTGCCTGGTGAGCCCCAGCTGGCGACGCCGTCGGAAGATGGCCCAGCCCAGCGCCGGCTGCAGCGGCACCGTCTCCACTTTCCTCTGCCGCCGCCGCCTTCTCAGGCTACCCAGTCGCTGCTCCTCCATAGCGTGCCCCTCCTGCCATATGGTATGCCCCGATATATGCTATCACCATCGAGCTAACCGGATACCCGGTAACGACCATGCCATGCCGCTAGCCGCCGCCTCCACCATTCCTGATGGACAGAGAGCCCTTGACATGCCTTCATCGAACATGTATTCTGATGCCGCTATGCAAAGAAGAGCTGTAGTGCGTGCACTGCACGCTATACGCACACACAGGAGGCGGCCCCGCAGTCTCCGGGCCATCGCCTCCACGCTCGGGATCAGCTACGTGAGCGTCTGGCGCATCCTGCATGACCGGGCGAGCAAGGAGCTCACCGACACCTACCGCCCCCTCATCATGACCCTCCTGGGGAAGACGGAGGACGTGGAGGCTGCGCCCCCGGGCGCTGACGACGACGTCTGGAGCGCGCTACCACCCTTTGTCACCACGCACCAGGCAGCCTACCTGCTCAACTGTAACCCCAAGACCATACGGCAGCTCTGCCGCCTCGGCATCCTGGCCCACACCCGCCTGCGCCGCCAGTACCGCATCCACACCACGGCGCTCCGCCACTTCGCCCTCTCCAGCGGCATCGTCCCCGTGGAGCCCGTCCACTCTTCCCGCCCCCGTGGCCAGCGGTCTTCCCAGGGAGGCGACAGGAGATGACCATCGAGGATAGGGCTCTGCCCGCCCGCATCGCTTCCGACGCCCCTTCCCTGCTGGCGCAGGAGGACGACATCAGCCTCCTGGACGAGCTGGAGAAGAGGGCACGCCGCAACATCCAGGCGGCCGCCCGCATATCTCGCATCATCCGTGAGCACATGCAGGAGGGCCTCCACTACACCTGCAGCCTGGAGGGCTATCGCTTCGCCCGCCCCGTCCTCCTGGACGCAGGCGTCTCGTTCTTCATCGAGCTGATGCGGCTGACGCCGCGCCATCACGTGGAGTCCAGCCTCCGCGAGATCGCCCCCGTCCTGGACGCTGGGGGCAACGTCGTCGGCCACGCCCGCCTCATCCAGTACGTCGTCAGGACCGAGCTGGTCTCGACGGCCGACGACGGCAGCGAGCGCGTCGTCGCCGAAGGGCTGGGCAGTGCGAGCACCTTCGAGCCCCGCTATCTGTACCGCTGGGTCCCGGCAGCTGACCTGCCGCCGGGAGTGGACGTCAGCAGGCTCCAGAGCCGCCGTCGCCGCACCAGGGACGGCGAGGTCGTCGAGTACAGGGTCATCAACCCCGACCTGGACGGTCTGGACAACACTGTCCTGAAGCAGGCGGCCAAGCGATCGGAGGCGGACGCCGTTCGTCAGCTGCCGGGAGTCCAGGAGGCCATCAGCCTCCCGCCCGACGACGGCCAGCCAGCGCCAGAGCCGCCCGTCCGAACGGGGAACGTCCCCCAGCCGCAGCCTTCCTCCGGCGGCGAGAGGGCGCCATCTGCGCCCAGCGCCCATCCGACTTCGCCCGCCTCGAGGGCCGGCAGAGAGGCTGCCCCGCGCCGGGCCTCACCCGGCGACCCCGAGCTGAACGCCCAGAGGCGCCTCATCGAGGTAGCCAGGGAGACCGACCCCCGCTCCTCCTGGTACATCACCATCGCCCGCCTCCTGTCGCTGCCCGGTCCCGAACGGGGCTACGGCGCCATCGAGGCCGAGTGGCTCAGCAAAGGCCACACCTGGCAGGAGGCGCTCGCCGTCGTCGAGGCAGCTCATGCCAGCCAGGAGCCCGGGCCAGGGAAGGCCGCAGGGCCTGAACGGAGACCACACCAGGGGAGGTGAAGGGCCGCTTCCAGAAAAGTTCGAGGCCTGCGGGGACTGGGCCCGCAGGCCTCGGGGCTTACCCACTGGCAGGGAGGCTCCTGCTGGGGTGAGCTGAGGACGCTCGATCTGTAGTATAGCGTCTCCTCCCTCTCCCTGGCAAGCCCCCGGGCCCGCCCGTCCATGATGGCAGACGCTCCCTCCCGATCGCTCGCAGGGCATCCTCAGGAGGTCGACGCAAGCTCTCGGCCTTCCCTCCCGACGCCTCTCCCCACTGGACTGCCCGAGGAGGCGGAGACAGAGATGATCCATTCGCCCCACGACCTGCTCATCGTGCCCACCAGCAGCGGCCTCGCCAGCGAGGTTCCCCTGGGGGACATCACCCTCCGCATCGAAGTCAGAGGCCTCCGCTACGAGCGCACTGGCCTCCACGGCGCCCTCTACATCTACTGGGCCAACTCCACCCTCATCCCCCTCGCCTGGTCCTACCTCAACCTCGACCGCGACGAGGACAGGGGCAGGCTGGCCCGCAAGGCCTACAACTGCCTGTGCGAGGAGATCGGCGACAAGCCCACCCATCCCGGGAGCGGCAAAGCCATCGCCGCCCAGGACCTGGTCACCATCCTGGACAGGCTCTGCCTCCAGGTCTGGCCTGCCTACCTCCGGGCGGAACGTCCCCAGCCCCTGGACCCCGAGATGGGAGCAGCAGCCGACCCCATCGTGGACCCTCCCCTTCTCCTGAGAGGCGGCGGCGCCATCCTCTATGCTCCCCCGGGGGTGGGCAAGTCCTACACCGCCCTCGCCCTGGCCGTGGCCGTGGATGCCGGCGTCGCTATGGGTCCCCTGCGGCCTCGCCAGGCCATCAGGTCCCTGTTCGTCAACCTGGAGCGGCCCGCCCAGAGCATCCGCCGCCGCCTCTACCATGTCAACGCCGCCCTGGGCCTCGACCCCCGACGCCCTCTCCTGGTGTTCGCCAACGCCCGGGGGAGGACCCTGGCCGACATCCTCCCCGTCCTCGAGCAGACCATCGAGGAGGAGAAGATCGGCTTTGTCGTCATCGACTCCATCTCCAGGGCCGGCATGGGGTCGCTGCGGGAAGACGAGTCGGCCACCCGCATCATGGACTCCCTCAACCGCCTGCAGGTGGCCTGGCTCGCCATCTCCCATACACCTCGCTCCGACAGCAGCCACATCTTCGGCTCCATCATGCTCGATGCCGCCGCCGACATCTGCATCCAGGCCCTCAGCCAGCGTCAGGACGACCGCCTCGCCGTCGGCCTCAAGGTGACCAAGGCCAACGACATCCCCATCCCCATGAGGTTCCCCATCATCTGCTACGAGTTCGGCGACATGGTCCTGCGCGCCATCAGGGCCGCTCGCCCTGGCGAGTTCCCCGACATCGAGAAGGAGCGGACGGCCGACGCCCGCAGCCTCGTCCTGGAGCTGCTGGCCGACCAGGGGCCTCTCCCGGCCGAGGAGGCAGCGGAGGCCCTGGGATACGCCCGCTCCTATGTCTCCTCCATCCTGAACGGGCTGGAGCAGGAGGGGAAGGTCAAGAGCTTCCGGGTGGGCCGCCAGCTCCTCTACGGCCTCATCCCCCAGCAGGGGACAGCCGAAGCTCTCTTCGCGGCCGACCTCGCGGCGCAGGGAGAAGCGTGATGTCCCGCCCCGTCCTCTTCGACCAGCACGGGCGCCTCCGGGCGCCAGCCCCCGGCCGATGGGCCCGCCCGCCTGCCCCTGACAGGTCGGGCCGCCCGGGCGAAGCGTTTCCTGGTCCCACTCAGGGAGCAGCCGCGGCCCGGAGCTGGCGGCATACGACGCCTGTGCTGCTTCCGAGCCCGGCGTTCCACCCGCGGCGGGAGCCCACAGACGAGACTCGCTGCCTCCGCGAACTGTTGATGACTGCCCCTCATCGACAGTTCGACCGACAGTTAGGAAGCCCGCAGAGGGAGGCCGGTGGTCGTGGCCAGATAGACGGCCGCCGCTCGTGGCAGCCTGCCCGCTGCTTTATACACCATATACCCTTCGTAACCATTAACCTTACGGGGAGTGTATCAATATTCCCCATACGCGACCGACAGCACAATGCCACCGTCCGTCTGCTAACGACGCGTCATATCCTTCCGGAGAGGGAACATGCGCGACAGTCAACGCGACGCTTATGCACAGGACGACACCTTACAGCTAGCAACCGTAGTATTCTCCAGCGGGACGCGACATCACATATACGCGTCGTATCAGCCGGAAACGGTAGTCTGCCGGAGAGAGATGGTATCTCGGTAAAGGCGGCCGCAGCGACAGTTCCCCGGCTGCCGCTCTCCCTCCGCTGTCTCTGCCTCCTCACTGGCTGCCGCCTCCAGCGGCTGGCCAGGAGCCCTCCCGTCCCTCGCTCCCCTCGAGTCTCCCTGCCGAAGAACGCAGACTGAACGGTCTGGAAGGAGGTCTCTGCATGGCCAGAAGCATTTCTCTCGCTTCCCACCAGCGCCGGCGGGTGGCGCCCGGCGCCAGGCGTACGAGGTCCCTCTCTCCCGCTGCCCCCGAACGGACGCCGCGGCCGCAGCGGGAGAGGCAGCCCTGGCGGCACCCGCTCCTGGACCAGATCGTCCCCGAGAGGGGAGCCCTCATACGCCTCCTCCGCCAGCTGGGGACGCAGAGGCCGGGCGCCCTGGTGAACCGCTACGGCGCCCGCGATGTGGCCGCCGCCCTCTACTACGTCCTCTGCCAGAGTCGGGGCTACCGCGCCCGCAACCCCGGCGGTCTCCTCCGCTGGCTCCTGGACGCCTACCGCAGCCGCAAGCTGCAGGGATGGCAGCTCCTGCGCCTCCGCGGCTTCTGCTTTCGCTTCCGGGAGGCGCCCGCCTGGGTGAAGACGACGCTCCTCCTGTGGCTCAAGTCCCTTCAGTGGGCCTGGCTCGGACGCGATGGCTACCGCCGGCTGTGCCAGCGCTACCCCTGGACGGAGCTGGAGCGAGCGCTCGTCCAGAGGCCCTGGCCCGGCTTCTGGCGGCGTCTGCGCTGCCTCCTCGCCCTGGTGTACAGACCGCTTCCAGAGAGCTTCTCCAGCCTCATGGACCACGCCGACCGGTTGCCAGAGGGGGAGGAGCTCACCGCCTGGGCGCAGGCGAGGGAGGAGCAGCCCCTGCGCTTCATCCTCTCCGAGGGGGCGGTCGCCTAGTTGGCGCGCTGCCGGCCGCCGGGCCCGGGCCCCGCGGCGCTGCGACCGCTGGCCGCGGAGGCGAGGCCACGTCCCCTGGGCCCACTGGCCGCGGAGGCCATCGCCATGGGCGCCAGACCCGCCATGCGCATCACCGTCCGGGAGACGGAGGACGCCGAGGGCGACGGGGCCCTCCTGCGCTCCCTGGCCGATGTCGTCCGCGCTCATCCTGGCAGCGACCTCGTCGTGCTCACGGTGGTCGCCCTGGACGGTGAGCGCTACCGCTTTGCCTGGCGAGCCCGGGTGACCAGGTCCCTGAGGCGGGCGGCGGCCGCTCTCCTCCTGGGCCGCTGTCCCCGTCTCCAGAGCTGACGCCGCGGGCGAGGCCAATACAGCATGCTGTGCATGCTATACTCATTCGTGATGGGTGTGAGGAAGCACAACGAGCGGAAAGCCGTCCCCGGGACGCCGGCATCCCTGGGGCTGGCTGGCTACAGGAGATGGCGGCCGGGGCAGCGGGAGCTGCTGGAGCAGCTCCTCGCTCTCCCCCACCGCTTCGTCTTCCTGGAGGCGCCCACCGGCTCCGGCAAGAGCCTCCTGGGAGTAGCCGCCGCCCGCCTCATGGAGGCGCGGCTGCTCTACGTCGTCCACACCCGTCAGCTGCAGGAGCAGCTGGCAGCCGACTTCCCCGTCGCCGTCATCATGGGGCGGGGCAACTACCCGACCGCCAATCGCTCTTCTTTGAGCTGCGAGGCCTGCGAGCTCCGTCCGGGAAAGCGCCACTGCCCTCACTGCTGCAGCCCCCGTCTGGCCTGCCGGGGTGAGACGCCTGCCTGCGATGCTCCTTCTCGCTGCCCTTACCTGGGAGCCCGCAGGAGGGCGGAGCAGGCGGAGATGACGGTGGCCAACGCCGCCTACCTCCTCCACGACCTGGACGGCGCGGGCGCTCTGGTGGAGGACAGGCAGCTGCTGGTGGTCGATGAGGCCGATGAGCTGCCGGGAGCCATCGTCCAGCACCTGACGCTGGAGCTCTCCCAGGAAGACCTGCGGATGCTGGCCCTCCGGGCGCCAGCGGAGGCCGGCGACGCCGCCGCCTGGCGCCCCTGGGCGAGGGAAGCAGTCCAGGCGGCCACCGAAGCCCTCGCGGAGGAGGAGAAGGCGCTGGCCACCGTGGACGACCCGCTGGCGCGAGGGGAGATATGGCAGCGGCTGCGCCGCCTGGAATTCCTCCTCCCCCGCCTGAAGAGGCTGGCCCAGGAGGACGAGATCCCCTGGGTGGTAGTCTCCCGCGAGGAGGGCTGGCAGCTGCGGCCGCTCCACTCTGGCCCCTACGCCTCCTTCCTCCTCTGGAGCAGGGTGGAGGGGCGCGTCCTCCTCATGAGCGCTACCATCGCTGACGCCCGCCTGCTCGCCCGCGAGCTGGGCATCCCTCGGGACGCCTGGGCCTTCATCTCCGCGCCCTCGCCCATCCCGCCAGACCGTCGTCGTGTGCTCTACATCCCCGTCGCTCCCCTGTCTCACGCCAACGCCGAGCGCACCTGGCCCCTCATGGTGGAGGCCATGGACTCCATCCTCGATGCCCACCCCCGTGACAGGGGGATCGTCCACACCCACAGCTACCGGCTCGCCGCCCACGTGCTGGCCCACAGTCGTCACCGTCAGCGCCTGGTGGGCCACGAAGGGGCGGGCGACCGCAGCCGTGCCCTCCATCGTCACCGTCAGACGGAGAACGCCGTCCTCGTCTCCCCTTCCATGGAGAGAGGGGTCGACTTCGCCGGCGACCGCGCTCGCTTCGCCGTCCTCCTCAAGACTCCCTATCCCAACCTGGGCGACCCCTGGGTGGCCGCCCGCCTCGCCTCCCCCGGCGGCCAGGAGTGGTATGCCAGGGAGACGGTGCGCGCCATCGTTCAGGCCTGCGGCCGCGTCTGCCGCGGCCCCAGCGACTACGGCGTCACCTGCATCCTGGACGCCTCCTTCGGCCGCCTCCTGCGGGGGTATGCCCGCCTCTTCCCCCAGTGGTTCCTCGATGCCCTCAGAGTGGCCTCGCACGATGGAGGTGGTAGAATGACCGCCACTGCTCTCTCGACCACCAGGGGAGGCGCTCAGCCGTGGGCCTGAGCGCTCGCCTCCTTCGCTCCCGCCCGGGCCGCGGCATGGTCCATGCCACGGTAGCCTGCTCTGGCGCCCTGGCGCTCTGCGACCTCTGCCAGGGGAATGCCCTCGCCCCGGGCGCCGTCCTCCTCATGCCAGTGCAGGAGCCCGCTGGGGTGAGGCCCAGGAAGGCGGCGCTGCTCGCTCCCTGTGGCCAGGCCCTCTACGGCGACTCCTTCGTGCTCTGCCCGTCCTGCGCGGGGGCTCTCCCCCAGGCGAGCGGCCGCATGGCCGGCTGGCAGCCCCTCTCGCTGCTGGAGGTGCTGACAGACCTCGGGCGGGCGGCGGCGCCGCTTCTGCACAGGACCAGAGCAGCCGAGGCGCGGCTGGAAGGGCTCTGGCGCGAGTTCCTCGGCCTGGAGGAGCGGCTGCAGCGGTCGCCCGCTCCGGAGGGAGCCCGATGACCCGCACGATGGAGCGGGCCCTGCTGCGCCTTCAGGAGCAGGCTGCCCGCGTCCTCCGGGTGGATGCAGGCCGCAGCCGCTTCTACCAGGTGCGGGGCTGCGACCTGCTGCTGCCGTCAGTCACCAGCATCACTCGCCTTATCGCCAAGGAGGCGCTGGTCGCCTGGTACAGACGGATGGCCCTCGAGGGGGTGTTCGCCGCCCTCATGGCCCGCCGCGACCAGGGAATGGAGTCATTCCCCATCCAGGAGGAGGCGGTGCGGCAGCTCCTGGCCGAGGCAGAGAGCTATCCCGACCAGGAGAGGCAGGCAGCCGCCGACTTCGGCAGCGAGCTCCATGCCATCATCTCCGATCTGCTGATGGGGGCGGAGGTCGCTGTGCCTCCTGCCTTCGCCCCCGCCGTCGGCGCCTTCCGCCACTGGCAGGAGACAGCGGGCCTCCACCTCACCCTGTTTGCCTCGGAGGTCCCCGTCTACTCCCTCCAGCACGGCTTCGCCGGCACTGTGGACGCCATCGGCTGGCGCCAGAGGGAGGCCGCTATCGTGGCCATCGACTGGAAGTCGGGCAAGGGCATCTACCGGGAGTACGCCTTGCAGGTGGCAGCCTACGCCGCTGCCATCGAGGAGATGACGGGCTGTCCGGTCTCCGAGTGCTGGGTCGTCCGCCTCGGCAAGGACCGCCCTCTCTTCGTCGCCCGGGAGGTGCGCGACTGGAGAGCGGCCTTCGAGGCCTTCAGGGCTGCTCTCGCCCTTTACTCTTGCCTGCGAAGAGACCCCTTCGGGCGCACCGTCTGGGGCGACGCCGAGGCGGCGGAGGCCCTGGAGGTGGCATCGTGAGCAGCGTGGCCCTGCCGCGACGGCGCCTCTGGCAGCCGCCATCTCTCTCTTCTCGATGGGGAAGGACTCCATCGTGCCCTGGCCTCCGCCCCAGGTGATAGACATGCCGGTCGTCCCTACCGCTGTCCTCATCGACCCCGAGCCCTCGTCCAGGGAGGAGACGAGGCGCCTCCTCTCCGAGGCCGGCATCGCCGTGGTGGCCCATGCTGGCTACGGGCCCGAGGCGCTCAGGGTGGCGGTGGAGACCTCTCCCTCCCTCCTGGTGGTGGCCGCTCGCGGCGTTCCCGAGCGCGTCCTGGTCCTGCTGGAGCGCCTGCGGGCAGCGCTGCCGCAGGCGCCCGTCGTCGTCTATGGCATGACTGCCCTGACACCGCAGCTGATGGCGGTGGGCGCCAGGGCCTGTCTGCCTGACCGCCCGGGTGAACGCCTGGGCGCCGTCATCGCCCGTATTCTGGCCATCGAGGAGCGCCTGCGTCGCTACGCCGAGGCGCCTCCCCAGGGAGGCGCTGTTCTCGCCGTCGTATCCGCTCGCGGCGGGGTGGGGAAGACGACGGTGGCCGCCGGCCTCGCCGCTGCCTTCGGCTGCCGTCTGGGGCTGGCCACCGTCCTGGTGGACGCCGACCCCTACGGGGGCGCCGCCGGCCTCCTCCCCCGCGACAGAGGGGCGCCGCCCGTCCTGGCTGCCTCCTCGCTGGAGGAGGCGCCCCAGCTGGCCTCTACCAGCGACTGGGTGGTTATCGACACTCCGTCGGGCCTGCGAGAGGAGGCGCTGAGAGCGCTGGAGCTCTGCGACATGGCCGTCCTGGTCACCACCCCCGATGTGACCGTCCTGCGCGAGCACGCCCGGGCGCTGTCCCAGCTGGCTGACTGGGGATTTCCCCGCGACCGCTTGCTGCTAGTGCTGGACAGGGTGAATCCCTCGCAGCGGGCGGCTGCCGCCGAGGTCGCTCGCGCCCTGGACTGTCCCGTGGCCGCCGATATCCCTTACGACCGGCGGCTGAGACGTCTCGCCGACGAGGGAGCCACTCCCGTCCTGGTGCAGCCGTCCTCCGCGGCAGCGAAGGCCATCGTCGCCCTCGCCAGGACTCTGGCTGGCATCCCGGCGGCGGACGGCGTCGGCGGCCTTCTCGACCGTCTGCGGCAGCGCCTCCGACGGTCAGGCGGATGATGCGCGGCAGCACGGGCGCCTTACGGTGTCAATGCGGCAAACGGGAGGGATCTCGAAAGGCTATGCCTGGGATCTGGCAGAGACCAGAACGAGGACGTGATACCCCTCCAGCGTTCTCGCGGGGGCCTGTGCCAGCCGCCCAGGGGGAGGCGGCCTCGCCGGCGCCCGGGCTGGCGCTGCCTCCCGAGCTGGAGGAGGTGGCCCTGCGGGCGTACGACGCTCTCCTGGCCGAGCTGGACGCCGCCAGGACCGCCCGCCTGGAGAGCTCCCAGGCAGAGGAAGTCGTCCGTGCTCTGGCAGCGCGGGAGCTGGCAGGTCTGGCGCCCGACCTGCCGTCGTCTCTGCGAGAACGACTCCTCGACCGCATCTGCTGGGAAGCGCTGGGGCTGGGCCCCCTGGAGCCCCTGCTGCGTGACCCCGATGTCTCCGAAGTGATGGTCAACGCGCCCGACGAGGTCTTCATCGAGCGGGGAGGCCGCATCGTCCGCACAACTGTCCGCTTCCGCGACGGCGCCCACATCATGCGCATCGCCCAGCGCATCCTGGCTCCCCTGGGCAGACACGTGGACGAGGCCTCTCCCATGGTAGACGCTCGCCTGCCCGATGGCTCCCGTGTGAACATCATCGTCCCTCCTCTGTGTCCGAGGAGCCCTGCCATCACCATCCGCCGCTTCAGGGCCGAGCGCTTCTCCCTGGACGACCTCGTCGCCATCGGCAGCATGCCCCGGGAGGTGGGGGCCTTCCTGGCTGCCGCCGTCCGTGCCAGGGCCAACATCCTCATCTCGGGCGGCACCGGATCGGGCAAGACCACCCTCCTGTCGGCCCTGGCTTCCCACATCCCTCCCGAGGAGCGGGTCATCACCATCGAGGACCCCATCGAGCTGCGGCTGCGCCGTGAGCATGTTCTGCAGCTGGAGGCACGGCCGCCGGGGATCGAGGGCAGGGGAGAGGTCACCCAGCGGGATCTCCTGCGCAATGCCCTGCGCATGCGGCCTGACCGCATCATCGTGGGTGAGGTGCGAGGGCCCGAGGCCTTCGACATGCTGAACGCCATGAACACGGGCCACGAGGGCTCCCTCTCCACCATTCATGCCAATTCGGTAGAAGATGCCCTCCACCGGCTGGAGAACATGGTCCTCATGGCCGGCTTCGACCTCCCCCTGCGGGCGGTGCGAGAGCAGATCGCCTCCGCCCTCCACCTGGTGGCGCAGGTGGCCCGCCTGGCTGACGGCCGCCGTCGCCTCGTCCAGCTCATGGAGGTGCTGGGGATGGAGGGAGACCAGGTGTCCAGGCAAGAGCTCTACCGCTGGCGTCAGCTGGGGCTCGACTCCTCGGGACAGGTGCTGGGCCGCGATGAGGTGTCGCCTCTGCGGCCGCGGCTGGCTGACCGCCTGGAGGCGACGGGCCAGGGAGAGGCCGTTGCCCTCCTGATGGCCGCCGCCGGGGAGGCCGGCGTATGGCGTTAGCAGCGGCCCTGCTGGCGGGGCTGGCAGCCCTCTTCCTCCTGTGGCCGTCCTCTCGCCCCTCTCTGGCCGAGCTCGTGCGGGGGGAGGAGAGGCGGCAGCCTCCTCCTCCCCTGCCAGTGCGACTGCCGCGGCAGGACTCCCTGGCTCGCTCTCTGGCGCAGGCGGGCATTCCCCTCTCTCCTCTCCGCTTCCGCCTCCTCTGTGCTGCGCTCTCCCTCCCCCTGGCTGGCCTTCTCCTCTTGCTGGGACTCCCTCCTTACCTCTCCCTGCTGGTCCCTCCCCTCGCCGTCGTGGGCGGCAGCTCCCTCGTTCACTTCCTGGCTCGCCGTTCCCTCGCTCGCATGGAGAGCGCCCTGGTGGCAGCGCTCCCGCCCCTGGTCGCTTCCCTGCGCGCCGGCATGGGCCTCGAGCTCGCCCTGTCCCAGCTCGCCTCCCGGGCAGAGCCTCCTTTGCGCCAGGAGCTGGAGGCGGTCCTCTCCCAGCTCCGCCTGGGCGCCACCATTCAGCAGGCGCTGAGCGACCTGGCCGGACGCTGGCCCCTCCCGGCCGTGCGCACCCTGGCGGTGGCCATCTCCCTCCAGCGAGAGGTAGGAGGTTCCCTGGCCGGCGTCCTGCAGGTAGCCGAGGAGAGCATCCGCGCTCGCCACGAGCTGGTGGGAGAGGTCCGCTCTCTGACGGCGCAGCAGCGGCTGACTGCCTACCTCCTCCTGGCCCTTCCCTTCCTGATGCTGGCTGGCCTCTCCTTCCTGACTCCCGACTATGCCTCTCGCCTGTTCGGCGCCGCGGGCGGCCGCCTCATCCTGGCAGGAGCGGTGCTCCTGCAGGCGCTGGGATACCTCGCCATGCGGGGGCTCATGAGGGTGGACATCGATGTGGGCTAGCGCTGTCTCCCTCCTCGTCGGCATCGCTGTCCTCCTCGTCCTCCTCCCCGACGGAGAGCGACGAGGGAGTCGCGGGGACCTGCGCCTGCTGCTGGCCAGGGGCCAGGAGCGGCTGGGGAGCCTCCTGCTGCGGCTGCTGCCCACCACCTGGGCTCGCAGCCTGGCCGAGGACCTCGACCGGGCGGGGCTGCCGCTGCCGCCGGCCTCGTTCGCCCTCCTGTGGGCCCTGACAGCGGTGGGTGCCCCAGCGCTGGCCATCTTGCTGGTGGGAACGGAGGGGACGATAGGACGCCTGGTCGTCCTCCTGGCCTCCGGGGGAGGCCTCCTCTTGCCCCGCCTCTGGCTGAGCGCTCGCCTGCGGGCGCGGCAGCGGCAGGCGCTGCGGGAGCTGCCCCTCTTCCTGGACCTCCTGCGAGTGGCCGTCGAGGCCGGCCAGGGCGTGGATGCCGCCCTCCTCCACGTGGCGCCGCACCTGTCGGGTCCCCTGGGGGAGGAGACGCTGCGGCTGCTCAGACGTCTCAGACTGGGATACGACCGAGAGGAGGCTATGGGCCTCTTCGCCCGCCGTCTCGGCTGCGAGGAGGCGCATGTGCTGGTGACTGCCATCCTGCAGGCCGAGCGGACGGGGGGAGGACTGGCCCCGGCTCTCGCCTCTCAGGCGTCCTACCTGCGGGAGAGGCTGCGGCGACGGGCCCAGGAGGAAGCGAGAAAGGCGCCCATCAAGATGCTGGTCCCTATGGCCCTCTGCCTGCTCCCCGCCATGATGCTGCTCCTCATGGGGCCAGCGATCATCGATCTCATGCAGGCGTTGCGGGGGGCGAGGTAACATCGCAGTGGTAGCCTGGCCCGGCAGGCTACCGGGAGCGCTCCACTGGAGAGTACCAGGTCTCCATCTGGCCTCAGGGCTCTCTACTGGGGCTCTTCCCGCTCCTACCCTGGCGGGGGAGACGTGTGGCTGTCATCCCGAATGGTAGTCCATCCGGCTGTAAGGGCGTCTGGTGGGCTCTCAAGGCCGCCTCCGTGCGGCTAGCGACGCCCATCTTGCGGTAGGCCCGCTCGAGGAGCTTGCGCACGGTGTGGGGGGACACCCCCAGGGCGCGGGCCACCTCCTTGTTGCTGAGGCCCCTGGCCACCAGGGCCAGCACCTCTCTCT
>Ga0073929_1000053_pt1 | contig 185721 bp, 178 predicted proteins | sample DewCreD2012metaG_3_FD_76966 | JGI IMG/M metagenome (GOLD analysis project Ga0073929, IMG submission 76966) | Hot spring sediment bacterial and archeal communities from British Columbia, Canada, to study Microbial Dark Matter (Phase II) - Dewar... ... | reverse complement strand
TAAATAATCTAATACATATTTTACCATAGGCATATTCGATTGGGTATGTTTATTTGATTGCATCTTATATTATGTTGAAGATACATTTTACTAGATTCACTTGACTTTGATTAGCTGGTTTATGCGCTGTTACTGCCTTCTTCGAGTCCACTAGATAGTTCTTTTGCGTTTTTATACGCATGGCGAGGCCTCGTTGTCTTTACTTCGTTTGCATTTCTCTTGGACGTCCAGTGTCATAGCCTCATCTTAATTCTATACTATTACTGTCTTCTTTGAACTTCTTCCAAATCTTCATTTCTTTTTATTTTATTTATTTGAACTTGACTTATAATGGTCATTTTTTTTATTCATATCAAACTCCTAAACTTTCTAACTGAAAATTATTAATTCCATAGAGTCCCTTTATATGTTATTTGTAAACAAACGACCTATAATTTTAGTTATGGGTCGTCATTTTTTATGCGGTTTCCATTGGGTAAAAGATAAGGCATCTGCTATTTAATTCTTTCCCCCTTGCTTCGAGATAAGAGAATATTAATGTTATTAACATTCTTACTATCTTCAAGTACCTCATAATATAGTGATAGCATATATATGTTTAGAAACGGTATATACAATAAAATCAAAGCTTTTCTCTAATTCTTCACTTAGTTCTAGTCCAAAGTCTACTTTGTGGACTTCGATCCCAATAACAGATGCTATTACATCTGGGTAGAAGATGGGGATCATATGAAAAAGGTGAAGGTTATGAGCTGAAATTCCTAGATCCTGATCTTTGAATATCTCCAATGAAAGCAAGGATACTTCACCTGCGATATGTCCACTTTTGATTGCGTCAACGATGATGACTTTATCCGCGGCTTCGATTACATTCAAACAATAGTCAATATCCGTTTCACCCACAATGAAACGGATATGTTCATCTGTAAACTGCTCCTGCAATGCCTCTACGACATATAATCCGATTCCATCATCCCTCATTAACCGATTTCCGATGCCTAGTACAAGCACCCTCATCATCCGAATACCTGAAATGTTCTCGGTTCATGGCCTGGACGATATACATGTGTTGCACAGGACATACAGGGATCGAATGATCTGAGGATTCTTCCCAGCTCCACTGGATTGTCAGGATCGGCGATCGTTGTTCCGATCAGTGACTGCTCAGCAGTTCCTTTACAATCAGTTGTGCTCGCTGAGAAATCCCATGCTGACGGGGTGATGATTTGGTAAAAAGAGAGCTGTTTCTTATCTATTTTTAGCCAGTGTCCTAATGCACCTCTTGTCGTATCCACTAGCCCTGCTCCCTGTGAGGTTTCAGGAACCTGCCAACGTTCCTGCACCATAGTATCCGGAATAATCTGATCCAATAACCTTGTTATTACGTCTATTATTTTGTTCACTTCCAATGTTCTAGCAATGATTCGGTCCATCGTAGAGATACCGTTACGATATTCTCCGCTTATCCAAAGTCTGGCCAGAGGCCCCACTTCGAAAGGGTGATCATCATACCTCGGTGCTTTCACCCAAGAGTAAGCGTTTGGTTTGTCCATATCAGGTTCCGGCATCGTATCAAAGGGACGATAGGAACTTTGACCCGTGTACCATGAATGATCAAGGTGTTCTGTTATTTTCTCCCGGTCAAAGGCTTGGAACTTCCCTTCTTGATATATACCCGATCCTACATAGAGTGTTCCAAGCTCTGTATAATCATTAAAAACACCGAATGTCATTAAATTACGTGGACCTGCACCAATGTGATAATAATCCGAATAATATTTGGCTAAGACATAGACATCCGGAATCATCTTCTCGATAACAAATGCAGCAATTTGCTGCAATATTGATTTGGCTTTTACTAGTTTATCCACTGTTGCTGGTGTAGAGTATCCACCTACAAAGATACCGTGATTATGCGGCGCCTTCCCGCCGAATACGGCCAATAGCTCATGACCTAATCTACTAATGGGTAATGAGTCATAATAATGTGTGGCAAGTACATCGTTTACTTGGTTTGGAAGACGATAGTCCGTCTGTTTGGTAGCATAGATGGTGTTATTATTCGGGATTCTCACAAAATCGGGAAGTCCGTATTGATAGAAATGTCGAATATGATTTTGCAAAAATTCACATCCATGGATAATGTCCCGCAAATAGCGGCCTTGCTCGGTTGGTATTACACCAAGTGCATCCTCGAGTGCCATAGAAGCACCTACAGAATGGGCAGTCGAGCATATACCACAGATCCGCTGAGTTAAATATATGGCATCAAACGGACTTCTGCCCACCATCATCTGTTCAAAGCCCCTAAACATAGTACCTTTGGTTTTGGCTTCAGTCACCCGCCCTTCATCATCAACAATAACATCTAATTCCATGAATCCACTCATTCGTGTAATGGGATTGATCATAATCCTTTTTACCATGCCTTTACTCCCTTCAGGTATCATAGGAAATAAACGGAGCCATCTGATCAGGAAAACCGAACTGTGAACAACCGATACACGTACTTGCTCCTATTGGCCAATTGACATCATCATTCCATCGTCTTGTTGGGCAGTCCACACGCGTTACTGGACCGCGACACCCCAGCTTGAACAGGCAATAGGGTTCCCCGAGCGTCTTGGAGAATATTCCTTTGTGAAAGTAATCAAGTCTTGGACAACGATCATGAATTAAGGTGCTGTAGAAGAGAAGGGGTCGATCTCTCTTATCAAGTGCTGGTTCTCCATGCACCAATATGTGCGACAGCGTACCAAGAAACCAGTCTGGATGGCACGGACAACCAGGCAACTTGATGATCCTACGATCCAATACATCTTGTAAGCCAACGCTTTGGGAGAGATTAGGCTTGGCGGCAGATGGTCCTCCATCCACAGCACAAGCGCCTACTGCAATGACATGTGTTGCCTTCGCACCCAGCATCTTGGCAGCTTGTAAGCCCGTTAACGGCTGTCCCTTGTAACTACCAACTAGCTGGTACATACCATTATTCTTAAGGGAAACCGCTCCTTCTACAGCTAGAATAAACGATTCATCCGATTTTAATAAATCCATAAGCTTATCGAGTGCCTTCTCCCCTTCGGGAATCATTAGACTATTGCTGTACACCAAGTCGACCATGGAACTGATCATATATTCAAAACTGGGATTATCCCCATTCAATAACGAGATAATATTGCCGGAACAACCGTTCAGTTCAAGCCAAACTAGCTTAGGTCGTTTGATTTCACCGCTTTGTAATTTTATATTCGCTTGTTCATACAACCGTTTGGCAATGGCCTCATTCGTTATCGGTTCAGGCGGTAATATAATTTGGTCCTTCAACTCGCCAACCTCCCAACTGGTGTTAATGTGTTCAGAATCCATTGCTCCGCCGCATGACACGAAGCGAATTCTTGTGTCCAATCTCTCCCGGCCTCGAGGCCAAAATGTGTTGCGGCTGACCAAGCGGCATTATTGGTTACGTCGTATACAATTCCTTTTACAGCCACATATGCGGATCTGCCATTTTGTCCATTGAATTGAGCTAATTGTTCTAAGGTATATGACTGTTGATCTTGCGTTGATGGTTGCTGGATTTGTCCTGTCGGCTGCGGAGTGGTAGATGGGAGCTGAGTAGGTGTCTGTAATGGGGCCTGCGTTGATGGCTGCTGTATGGGCATAATTGGCTTAGGATGTGTGGGAGTAGTCTGATCCAGTTGGATAAGAAATTGCAATTGGTCAATTTTATTCCACAGCTGGTTTAAGGTCAGGTTTCTCATGTATACATCTTGTGTCACATACAACAATCGTATTAAATATTGTACCTCTGAGAACACAGCATGAATTTGATGTTGAACAATCTGGTTATTCGTCATAACGCATCCTCCCACAATTCATCTATGGGCATCATATTCTAATCGTCGTAATAAGTGAATATTGTTTGGTGGGACCGCATTTTCTCATTGCTGATTTCCATATGTGCCATGATTTGCTCAAACTGAGATTGAAGCTGCGCGGCTGTTTGCTCCGCGCTCAGAAATGCAGCGTTTAATTGTATTTCATGCTCTGAGAGAGAGCCCTTACAGTGGCCAGTATTTTCCTTAACTTGTGCTATTAATAGGCTTATTGATTGCACGTACAATTGCAATGGAATTTTATGAAACGAATTCTGACACATCATTTAAACCTCCTCAAATAATCTCAACAGATTCAACCTCCTCAAATAATCTCAACAGATTCTCGGCAGAGGTGCCCCGGTCAGCATGCCAAGTTCGCGTGTACCGCCTATTGCTGTTCGGAGTAGTAACCTCCCGCTCCCCTTCTGAACTATTCCGATTTCTGCTGCCATTTCGTTATCTTGAATTGATCTTAAGTAGTTCACCAGGTGTGGTGATTCTTCTTCCGAGACGATCAACAATACCTTTCCTTCATTGGCCAAGTACATAGGATCCATCCCCATCATTTCTAAGGCGCCCTGCACTTCAGGCTTAATCGGAATTCTCTCTTCTTCTAATACGATATTAAAACCAGTACTGCTCGCAATTTCTTTGAGTGTGGTTGCAACACCTCCGCGCGTTGGGTCTCTCATAAATCGGATTGATCGATACCGCTCCATGAGCTGTTCAATCAGGATATTGAGAGGTCGACAATCACTGCATAAGGATGATGATAATTCCAAGCCCGCACGTTCAGCAAGTATGGCGACTGCGTGCTCGGCAATGCCACCATTAATAACAACTCGGTCACCGGGTTGAATGTTCCGAGCATGTATTCTTCCCGGTTCCTCAAGAAACCCGATTCCTGCTGTATTAATTAGCATTCCACCACAATTCCCTCGCTCAACAACCTTCGTATCTCCTGCTATGATACGCACGCCAGCTTGTAAAGCGGTTTGCGCCATTGACCGAACGATGCGCTTAAGCACGGATATCTCCAAGCCCTCCTCTAGAATGAACCCAGCAGTAAGATAGGTCGGCTTGGAGCCACTAACAGCAAGATCATTAACCGTTCCTGCAACTGCCAATTTGCCGATATTGCCTCCAGGGAACTCTATTGGTTGAATGATAAAGCTATCGGTACTTACTGCTAAGTATCTAGAGTCAGCTGGAAGTATAGCAGCATCGTCCTGCTCTTGCAGGACATGATCCTGCAATAATGTCTGAAATACATCTTGAATTAAATCCTGTGTTAATTGTCCTCCATCACCATGTGAGAGCACAATTCTCTCCATTCAAGTCTACCTCCTCATCTCAACAGCACCGTGTCATGAACCCGTTCGTATTGATAATAGGTTGAACAAGTGCCTTCCGATGAAACCATACAAGGTCCAAGTGGATTAGTAGGTGTGCATACCTTGGCGAATAGCTTGCAATCGATAGGAGCTTCTTTTCCCTTCACAATTTCACCACAGCGGCATCCTCTGATTTCCTTCGAGACAGGCTTATCGGTAATAACACGGCTAGCAGCATCATAATCTGCGTAATCCGAATGAATGAGTAAACCACTCTGATCCAGCACTCCAAATCCTCTCCACTTCGTAGGAGAATTCGTAAAGCATTCCGCAAGAATACGTTGCGCTGTTAAGTTCCCTTCCTCTTGTACAACACGAGGATAGAGGTTAAGAACAGAGCGTTTCGTTTGTTCCAACTGTTTCGCCAGAATACCTATCGCAATCAATAAATCAATCGCATCAAAGCCCCCGATCACAGCAGGAACATTCAATTGCTCTAGATGAACCCAACCCTTCCGTCCAATAATAACCGAGACGTGTCCCGGTAGAACGAAACCATCCAATTGATGCGTGCTGTCCATGAGTAAAGTGTCAAGCGCAGGTGGTGTTAGCTTGTGTGCCGAGTATACATAATAATTTTTCAGTTTATCTTCCCTTGCTTTCTTTAAGCTTAATGCTACGCCTGGTGCAGTCGTTTCAAATCCTACGCCTAGAAACACGAGCTTGCGTGAAGGATGCTGTTTGGCTATATCAATGGCTTGATAAGCTGATTTCACTATGCGGACATCAGCACCATTCGATTTTTCTCTTTCTAAATTAGAATGGGAGCCTGGGACTTTCATCATATCTCCGAACGTAGCTACAATCACATCTTGCAAGCTGGCAAAAGCGATCATCTGATCGATATCACTCTGGTCGGTTACACAGACAGGACAACCCGGCCCACTGATTAGTTCTACATAAGGGGACATCAGGTCCCTAACGCCCGATTTACTGAAGGCTACCGAATGGGTTCCACACACCTCCATGAACCGGAGTTTCCGTCCGACTTTTTCACGAATTCTGATCAGATCAGGCTCTATTTGTTGAAACAATTGCTTAAATACATCACGATCACGATAGGCCAGTAGATTCATGCTTCTCCTAGCATCTCCTTCCACAGAGCGAGTCCGTCCAATGCTTTCTCCTCATCCAAGATTTGAATCGCTTCACCTGCATGGACAAGTACATATTGACCTGGCTGCACGCATTCCAGTAGGGCAACGCCTACAATAAATCGTGCACCCAAGTAATCCACCCTTGCCTGTTGGTCATTAACAAATACTTCTATTACTTTCGTTGGAACCGATAAGCACATGATCACTCATCCTCCTCCATAATCCACAGACAGCCTGCCCTAAGGCAATTCCTCCGTCACCGCTCGGAACCTTCCTGTGCGTATAAACGCTAAAGCCATCTTTCCTTAATAGCTCCTTAGTCAATTGCTGGAGATAACGATTATTCCACACGCCTCCACTGAAGACGACAGAATTTATACCATGGTTCCGTCGAGCCTTATTTACTCCCTTAAGTATCATAGCCGCCAAGGTATGGTGAAATTTACGGGTTATCATAACTTTTGAAACATTCTGACACCTATCATTCATAATACTCCCGATCATTGTCCCGATATTCCATTGATCTCCAACTGACTCGAATGGGTATCTCTCCGATACTGCTATGTTATCAGCAGGATTTACCGAGGCTTCGAGCAATTCACTCAGTCGAGCCGCCGCTTCTCCTTCGTAGGTGCTTTCCGTACAAATATCCAATATGGCTGAAATTCCATCAAACAACCTTCCGGCACTACTAACTTTCGGAGAAGGAAGCTTACCATCCAGCTGTGCAAAGACAATCGGGAACATCGACTGATACTGAGGGAAGCATTCCACCGCCCATTCTTCCAGCATATTACGATTCTCAGCAGCCTCATGCAAGAGAGACACTCCCATCATCCACGGATGACCGATGGCCGCCTCTCCTCCCGGTAGAACAATGGGCTGTAGATGTTGGACACGTTCAAAACTGATATAATCCCCAACCATGATCTCACATCCCCATAGTGATCCATCAGGCCCATATCCAGTCCCATCAAGAATACATCCGATGACAGGAGTGTCAATGCCATTCTCAGCCATACACGCGGCCATATGCGCATGATGATGATAAATGGTTGTAATTTCTCCTGTGCTTGATCTATTCTGGACCTCTTGGGAAATCAAATAATCCGGATGCGGATCAATGACGGTTAGATGTGGCTTCAGTTTTAGCAACTGCATGAAATGGTCCTCTATCTTTAATTGAGACTGCATACTCTCCAATGTCTGGATATCACCGATGTGTTGACTCAGGAATGCTTTACAGTTATGTAGCAAGCAGAACGTATTCTTCAATTCCGACCCAACCCCTAACACCGTCGGCCATTCCACACTTCCCTCCTCCAACTTTTTGGGTAGTGGAATAGCGAGAGCTTCGGGGACATATCCCCTAGACCTTCGCATCAGCTGGAATTCACCATCCACCTCCTGTCCTACAGAATCGTCTATCCACATGATAATTTCTCTATCATGCAGAACAAATAAATCAGCGACCCCCTGCAAATGCTGGAGAGCATCTTTGTTGTCATAGATGATTGGGTGATTACTTTTATTCCCGCTGGTTGCCACGATCCAATCGATCTCATCATCAAACAGCAAACGATGAAGTGGTGAATACGGCAGCATGATTCCAATTCGCTTCATGCCTGGTGCGATAATTTCCAGTGGAAGTACACGGCTAGCCTCTGGTTTTGGTTTCAACAAGACTATCGGTGCCGCTGCACTCTTCAAAGCTTCCATTTCCACATCTGAAATTTCAAAATATGCTTTTACAACCAACCAATCCTTCGCCATTAAAGCAAATGGTTTGTTCGGCCTTCTTTTCCGCACTCTTAATTTTTCAACTGCATGCTTCAGCTTTGCGTTGCAAACTAGATGAATCCCCCCAACCCCTTTGACAGCTATAATGGCTTCTTCTCGTAAAGATGAGTAACAAATGGACAACCAATTTTCCGATAAAATATTGCCTGTAGCATCCCTAATTTCTATGATTGGACCACAGCTAGGACAAGCTATGGTTTGCGCATGAAAGCGCCGATTGGTAGGATGATCGTATTCCTGTTCGCATAACCTACAGACCTGAAATCGGTCAAAAGAAGTACGGAACCGATCGTAAGGAAGAGAGCGGATAGCTGAAAATCGAGGGCCACAGGCGGTGCAGCTTGTGAACGGATATTGGTAGAAACGAGAGTGAACATGATCTAAATCATGAAGACAATTGTTGCACACAGCCAGATCAGGAGGGAATGGTGAGAATGACGAATTGCTTGTCGTCCAATACAGCTACTGATACTGCTTCATACGAATCTATTCGAATAGGCTTTATGATATTGAGCTGGAGCTGATATTGAAAGGTTTCAATATCATGAGGACAACCCTCAATTTCAATAATAACCTCTCCTAATCGGTTGCTTACAAATCCGCTTAACCCGTTTTGTCGAGCCAATCGGAATACATAAGGACGGAACCCGACACCCTGTACAATCCCATTCACATGTATCCTTACTCTGATTGTTCCTTTTGTTCTCTCATTGTTTGTAGAATCCAATCGGTCCATGGGGTCAAACCCTCCCTAGAAGTTGCTGACATCGGAAAGATAGGGGCAGACGGATTCATCTCGGACATTACAACGCGAAATCGTCCGAGATCAAAGGATACATATGGAAGTAGATCGATTTTATTCAGCAGAATAGCATTAGCGCTTCGAAATACGGACGGATACTTCTCTGCTTTATCTGCACCCTCCGTTACGCTTAACACGGTCATTCGAACATGCTCTCCGAGGTAAAAATCGGCAGGACAAACCAAATTTCCCACATTTTCTATGATTAACAGATCAATTTGTGTCAATGGAAATCGTAGAATTACATCATTTATCATTCTAGCGTCCAAATGACAAGCGCCCTGCGTATTAATTTGCACTGTTCTCACTCCCAGTTGAGCTATGCGTTCTGCATCTAATGTTGTACATAGATCTCCCTCTATAACGGCCAGACGTGCATGCTTTTTCAATTGAGGGATGACGCTCTCTAATAGACTGGTTTTCCCTGCACCCGGTGAGCTCATCAAATTTATGGTAAAGATCTGATTTGTGTTGAACAAGTGAAGATTTCGTTCTGCCCATTCCTGATTCCCACTTAGCACATCCTTATGAAGAGATATACGAAATGCCATTCAACTAATCTCCTTCAATAAAACTGACATAAAATTCACGGCCGACACAGATCTCCCATGTTAATTTGGCATGTTCCATCATCTTTCCCTTATTCATAAAATTGAAAGCAAATTCAAGCGACTCCGGCATGACACATAAATTATCGCCTATCATCAGTTCAATTCCAGTAATTCGGGTTATACAATTAGCTTCAGCTGCCTCATTTGCTATTAACAAGACCTCGTGGATCAGACTGACTTCATGCATAAATCGCCTCTCATCTATACATAAGGATTATCCGTTAAAGGTATGACTGAAATTCCCATGATATGATAAAAAAACTGCAACACTAAAGCAGTCTTTTTGTTCGTACTTCATTTTACTTCCCTATGCTTCTTATTGTTTGATTTACTTATAGCTAACTTTCAAAAAATAACTTGGAGGTAAGAATAAAGATTAGTTTGTCCCATTCGTTTTCCGGGAATAATCTGAAATCTACTCTTATCATGTCATCCCTTCATATTATGTATCGACAGTTAAAAATAACAAACGCCCTATAATTTTGGTTATAGGACGCTTTTTATCTTGTTTAATTGTAAGAATGTTGATTCTAACATCATAGTTTTATTAGATTAATTCCATACTCTATCTCTACAAAGTTCATATCTGAATCCCTGGATACTAAAGCTAAATTATATTCTATTGCAGTGGCTATTATTATAGCATCAGGAGCTTTTAACTTTCGACCCTTCAGTTTTTGTTCTCTTCGTATATTTCCTGCTAATCGGGCTATCTTTGAGTTAATATCAATATATCTTTGAGAATTTAGAAAACGAATGTCCGTATGCTCTAATTCGGAGATAACACCACTGAATATTTCACATTCCGTCATAGTTGAAATGCGTATGTCCATATTATCTCTTGCTGCCTGATTTAGGAAATTAATAATATTAACCTCATTAACAAATAATCCAATCACAATGTTGGTTCAAATACCCTTTATGATCCATTAATCCCAATTCTCATCGCGGTTTTGCTTGATACTCTTTATTAATTCATCACCTTGTTCGGGAGTTAGAATTCCTGCCCATTCAAGGATGTCATTAATATTATGTTCATCCTCAATTTCCACAGTGTCATTATTTAAATCAATAGTTATTCTGTTTTTTGTAATATTTAATGAAGACAGGATTGAACGAAGTTCGTTTGCAGTTTTTTTATCTAATTTTTGTGGTATTGACATTAGTAATCCTCCCTCTCGAGTTATAGGATTTAGATTTATTAATTGTATTATAACCCCTTAGTAATCAACATAAAAGCTAAATACTTTATTTATTTGAACGTTTGTTATGAATATATTTCGGTAGTTATCGTACATATCAACGTCCTGATAACTAAATCTATTAAATAGGTTTAATCAAAAATCTTAGTAATCTCTACTCTAAACAACACTTCTTATACTTCATACCGCTGCCGCATGGACAAGGATCATTCCGGCAACCTTTTGCTTTGTCTGAAGACTATACACGTTATCTGTAGATCTTTTAAACGGCTCCATTGGCAACGGTCGCAAATGCTTCTTCTCCTCAGCAAACAATTCTTCTGGCGTTTGCCCTTTCAAAATCCATAGTCTTGTATGGTTGGACATATCCATTAACAATGTGTTTATTTCTTATCGTTGATAGACATTAACCGTAAATATTCTTTTATTGCAAAATGAGTTAGCTGCCCCAATCAAGTTCGATTTGATTGCCTGTCTTGGCAGAATGATGAGCGGCTTCAAGAATAATTTGTGTATCGATGGCGTCTTCGATTGTAGATAATGGTCGTTCTCCTCCAAGGAGTACAGAATTCACCAGAAAATCTGCTTCAAACTGATAAGATTCCTCATACGGAATCCATGCTTCTGGATGAGTGCCTACCTTTCTGGTGTTAACACCTTCCCTCCAGGAGTGAAAACCGCCTCCTTCTGTTCCTAATATCTTAACCATAAATGGCCAAGGCTGCGCGGTGAAGTCATCCGTTCGCACGCCTACATAAAGATTAACAAGTGTGCCGTTAGGCATTTCTGCCGTAACAAAAGCCTGATCCTCTTTTCCTAATTTATTAGGCCTGGTCTCCGTTGCCATCGCAAACAGCTTTTTTGGACGGCCCAGAAGATAAAGCAGCGTATACGCATGGTGAGACATGATCTGCATAATAACACCGGGATACCTTGCGAAGATTTCATCTGAATGACCTACGCAGTAATGAATCCACCCAGCTGCGATATCCCCCATTTCTTCTCGTTCAATCATTCGTTTGATGCGCCAAAGCGAAGGATTGTAAATATAATTGTGGCCGGGAACACAGTAAATTCCTCGTTCCTTGGCTAATCTTGCTAGCTCTCTAATTTCAACTACTGATGTCCCCACAGGTTTCTCAATAAGAATATGTTTATCTGCTTCAATGGCTTTTCTTGCGTGTTCATAATGGTGATCTACAGGTGACAAAATATAGATTAGATCAATATCCGGAGAATGGAGGAGCTCCTCAATCGAATCATAAGCACGCACATCCCATTCAGAGGCTCGTTTTTTCATTAACTCTTGGTTCACGTCGTGCACTCCGACTAAACGTGCGTTTTTGGTTTGTTTAATAGCTGAATGATGCATCAAAGAAACGAAACCCACTCCAATAAATCCGATACGTATTTCCCGTTGGTTTACCTGATTTTTAATCATCCCAACACCTCCATTGATTCACATTCGATACATTCCTTGTGCCAACCACAATCATCCAAACCTATCCCTTTCTTAACTCATATACTAAACTATTAAAGGGGGATAAGCATATGTTATCCGATCCAAGATCAAGAATTTCAACGATTACTAAGAACTTTAACCAAAAGCCCATTGCTCCTAGGACACTATATTAGAATGATAAGACAATCGATTCCGAAGAAGAAGGCTATTTCGGTCATACGTCTGGGTGATGTTATCGGTAAACTGTTGACAAGACAAGAATTAGTTACATTGAGAAGGGTCTCTCCCTTTCTAGGAATACCGTACCCTCCACCAGCAAATTTATATAGGGATCTGGAAAAGGCAGTCCTTCAAGCAGATATCGTAGGTGTTACCCATTTCCCGAAAGGAATCGTACAGCTCAAGCAGTTTATGAAGAGGGAAAAATGGTCCCCTCGTTATATCACGGATTCGTTTATCAATGACCAATTGTATGACAGCGGGTTACTTCACCGTCTAATTAAGCATCATTCTTATTGGGCGATCCGCCGAGAAGGCTGCAAAACGCTTGAAAAACAACGGTTATATTATAGCTGACACCATTCATCTGAATCATTATGGACAATTACCTGATGTACTCAATATCCTTGAAACTAATTCCAACGCTTGGGATTTGGCTCTAGTTGGAGCCAGTGTCCCAGGACGAATCCTCTGTGTCAACATAGCTCAAAAACAAAACAAAACGGCATTAGAGGTTGGACATATGATGGATGCTTTCGCTGATCCCGCAGGATGGACAAAGCATCACAATCGAAGATATTTCACGCGATTTCGTCCTTGCTCTTTGGCGAGATATAACGCTTCATCCGCTCTGGAGCAGTCCAAATCAAGAGTCAGCGTTTCACTTCGCAAAACGAGTGGTTAACAATTTCGAACAATTTACAAACGCAACTGGCAGAACACATGTGGGCTTTTGATGAATCACAGGTTACTGAAACATTAGAGTTAATTCTCGCACACTTTGAGAACCATCATTCTGAAGATGTCACCCTGTCGCAGCTCACGAACAATTTACTGCTATGGATTGAGAAGGAAATGCAGAAAAATGGGTTGCACATCCCCCCTTTCCTGAACGAATGGACTCAGAACGACCTAAACGTTTCAGCCATTGATTACACACGGGTTAAAATTTTGGAATGGTTAACATTCATCAAAGACTCTCGTAATTTGGGATCACGATTGAATATGATAAAAGCCATCGAATACATGAGAACAAATTACATGAATGATCAACCTTCAAAAAATTGTACGGCATAACACCTTCAGAATATAGAAAACAACGCAATCATCATAAGTAGCGGATAACTCTCGAATTCAATAGAATCCTTAAATGGCGTGTAAGTAGTTAACTTACACGCCATTTCCCTACCATCTTGGGGCTTCTGTATTACTACAGATTTAAAGAATTGTTAATTTACAATCCTAAAGGTTGCGTCCTGTTTCTCTAAGTCCGTACTTATCGGATCCAGCTTTAGCAAGTAGTTACTATGTCTTATATATCTGGTTGGGAAATTATAAGACTGTAGTCTATACCAGTAAAACTTACCATCTCTTTCTATATTCATTCATGATCAACGAACACAGGGGGAGCATATCAATGTGAGCTGAGCGATGCTTTGTAATAAGATAGATACTCAAGATTAACCGAATATTTCCTTGAAGACCGCTTCCACTTGTGGCCTAATCCTATTCCAGTCGGCGTCCGGCGTTTTGGTAACCGTGACAAAGTTATTGATCCCAAAGATGTTGTCTATGCCCTCTATACTAAGTAGAGCACTGGCTAACGGATGGTCTGTTATAGCTCCGCTTTTTAAACTTGTACTGGCGGGACCTTTGAAAATCGTTTCGTTCGTATTGATCTTGATCGAATTCGGATTCGGTGTAGTTTGAAAATTAATTTCAATGGCCATGGTGTATCACTCCTTCGTCCAGTCATTGTAGCATGTCCAACCTAATTAAACCAAACATGGTCATATTATGTTAACGATCCGACAGCTTGTCATAGTCAATAATGAGTCATCATTTAGACATTATATCTTTTACTTAGCTGTAGGATTAACCGCAAAGATAGAATGAATATTACCATCAGGATCTGCAAAAAATCCCGTTGTATGTCCTCAGCGATAGATACTGTGGGTAGCTTCTGGTGAATCACATTGAAAATTAAGTTCAAAGGCCTGTCCCTAATAGCAGGATTCGGTCTAACAGGAACCACCTTTTGCCTTAAACTCTAGTGATAAATAAGAAAGACGGTAAAATAATAAGCAGTATTAGAGCAAATTTATAATTTCTAGCAGAAACCTTTAGCACATCTGTATGACTTAAACCCGCTATGAGATTATTGACAGCCGATGCAGGAGAAATCGTATTCGTAATTGCCCAGCTTCCTAGTAATAATACGCCAAGAAATTCCGGTGTAATTCCTACACGGAATGGATCGATTCCGGTTGCTAATATAGTTACTAGAATAACAGGATGAAGTCCTATCAACGATGTCAAGGCGATGATGAGTAATGTGCAAATAGAGAAGGCTATTGGGAGCGGCAATGGAATTCTATCCATGTTAGCTACAATAAAATCCCCAAATTTCGCTTCCCCAATTGCCCCGCTAAAAAAACCAGCTGCTAAGAAGAAAGTGATTTCCTTCTTTAAGGAAGGTATGGTTCTCCGCGCATGCTCCTTGATACCTTGTTTATATGTTGGCATCGCACGAAAAATCATACTCCAAATTAGTGGGAATAGTGCTGCAGATAAACAGGTAAGAACGACCATAGGCAGCGTTAGCGATTTTTCCAGTACTAGAATGATGAGTACCGCAGAAACTAGATAAATGATAAGTGAATATAAGACCTTCGACTGCTCTTCTAGTGCGATTTCCTCTCGTTCTAGTTCAACCTCTTCCACGTACTCTTTAGCATATTTTCGCATATAAGTAATTTCCATAAGGAAGCTTACAATAAAGCTTATAAGCACCATACCTAGCATATAAGGTAGGATTTGAGCCCATGCTAAGTTTAGAGCCGAACAAACGATAGCCATAGCTGCAAAGTATGGTGAGCAGAAGATTGCTCCTGCAAACCCTCGATTCAACGCATTGCCGAGTAATCTCTTAGATTTAGAAAACGGATGAATGGAAGCTAGGTGATAAGTAACCGTAATGGAGCCCACATTCAAGAATACGGATAGTATACTCGTCAACATCTGACTACCTACAAAGAATGAAAATATACCCTTAACCTTAGTCCGATATAAATGTTTGATCGCCTCTACATACTTAGGTAACCGAACAGGTATGCCAAACAATGGTGCAAATACGAATAATGTAACGATAGCCGTATTGATTGAAGCAGATTGTATCCAGGTTAATAAAGATGCTTGTTGATACAGCAGAAGGCCTCCACCTAAGATTAGAAATAAAACAGTTAAGTACAAGACCGATCCGCGAAGTTGGGGTAAGAGCAAAGCAATAATAACAAATACTAATCCACCCAATACCCAGGTCAGCCATACATATTGGGTTAGTGTATGAATAATATAAATAATACCTAAACTTATGATGAGGATCTGCTCTACTCTCCCTGTTGAACCGATACTAATCACCCCATCTATACTATTCTAAATTTTTAATACTCCACCTGTACTCGCTGATGTGACTAGTTTAGAATATCGGGCTAGATATCCCGTTTTTATCTTAGGTTCAAATCCTTTCCATTCACTTCGACGTCGTTCCATTTCCTCATCGCTGATTCTCAGTTCGATTGTCCGGTTAATTAAATCAAGATCGATCATATCACCATCTTGGACGAATGCTATAGGTCCGCCTTCCGCCGCTTCAGGAGATATATGACCGATACTAATTCCGCGAGAGGCTCCAGAGAATCGACCATCTGTAATGAGCGCCACCTTGGCACCTAATCCCATACCTACAATTTGCGAAGTAGGAGCAAGCATCTCCGGCATTCCTGGTCCTCCCTTAGGTCCTTCGTAACGTATAACAACAACGTGGCCTTCCTTTACCATTCCGTTCGCTATCCCTACTAGTGCATCATCTTGGGAGTCGTAACATATTGCGGGTCCCGAGTGTCGGCCTCCTACTTCTTTATCTACAGCACCTACTTTAATAATCGAACCCTCTGGTGCTAAATTTCCGAACAATACAGCTAGTCCGCCCTGCTCACTATGTGGGTTATCCAAGGTGTGAATAACATCGGTGTTTATAATTTCATGCCCTTGTGCATTTTCTCGAATGGTTTTACCAGTCACTGTCATACACTCAGTATGCAAGGCTTTCGGTTTTTTCAATAGTTCATTAAGAATCGCAGTTACTCCGCCAGCATTATGAAGATCCTCAATATGGTAATCCGATGCCGGTGCAATTTTGGCTAAATGCGGAACCCGAGAGGCCACTTCGTTAATTCTTGTCATCGGGTATTCAAAACCAGCCTCGTGGGCTAATGCTAATGTATGCAGCACGGTGTTCGTAGATCCACCCATGGCCATATCAAGTGCAAAGGCATTATCGATGGTTTCTATAGTTACAATATCTCGAGGTTTCAGATCCAGGTTAATTAAGTTCATTAATTGTTTGGCCGACTTCTTAACAAAATCTATTCGTTCTGGAGCAACAGCAAGGATAGTGCCATTCCCTGGAAGAGCTAAACCTAATACCTCAGCTAAACAGTTCATCGAATTGGCTGTAAACATACCTGAACAAGATCCACAGGTCGGACATCCAAACTGTTCTAATTCAGTAAGAGATTTTTCATCTATTTTACCAGCTTGGAATGCACCAACACCCTCGAATACGGAAGAAAGTGAAATAGACTTACCACTGCTGTCTTTACCGGCTTTCATTGGACCACCGCTGACGAATATAGTGGGAATATTAACTCTTAGAGCACCCATCATCATACCTGGAGTAATTTTGTCACAGTTAGGTATACACACCATACCGTCAAACCAATGTGCATTAACAACGGTTTCTAAGGAATCCGCAATGAGTTCACGACTGGGAAGTGAGTATCTCATTCCAATATGACCCATGGCGATCCCATCATCCACACCAATAGTGTTGAACTCAAAGGGCACACCACCAGCTTCTCGTATAGCCTCTTTCACAATTTTCCCGAATTCCTGTAGATGGACATGACCAGGGACAATATCTATATATGAATTACAAACAGCGATAAAAGGCTTATTAAAATCTTCTTCTTTCACACCTGCTGCCCTAAGCAGACTCCGATGAGGTGCTCGATCAAACCCTTTTTTGATCATGTCAGATCTCATTTTCTGTGGCTTCAGAATAATCTCCTCCTCAAATTTTTGTTAGTTTTAAGTTATATTAAATTAATGCATACAGCTCTTTCATAGGACGTATTATATTCTGTTTCATCAAGGCTGAAGCCTTTTCTATGTTACCTTCTTCAAAGGCCAATATGAGGCTGGTATGTTCCTCTACTGAGGTAAACGTCGCAGTAATTTTGTGCTTTAGAAAGATGTACTTAAACCTGCGTATATGAATTTGCAGTGATGTGCTAAATGAGGTGATATACGCATTGTCAGATACATCAATAATGAGGTTGTGGAATTGTTCATCGAATTCCATGGCTTGAAAGGGTTGTCCGTTCTCGATGGCTTGGCTGAACCGTTTATTTAATTCTTTTAGCGTTTCTATGTGAGCGGGTTGAATAATTGGTGTTGCTAGTTCGGCTGCCAAAGCGTGGAGCACAGCAAGCGTTGGATACATCTTCAGTACGTCGTCCTTTACGATACCTCTTACCCGCGTTTCCTTGCCGGGATGCATGGACACTAACCCCTGAACTTCAAGAAGCTGCAAGGCTTCTCTAATGGGTGTTCTACTCACAGCTAACGACTCTGCCAATTCACCATCAGTAAGCTTCTCTCCAGGTAGAAGGGTGCCTTCAATGATCCATCTTTGAATTTGAGAAAAGGCTCTTTCTTTAGCAGTAGTACGGGCTGGCGTTACGAATTCTTTGGGTACTGGCAATGTAGATCCCCTCACCTTTTATTATTTCTATAATATGCAATATATCGCATATATATATTATGCGCAATAGTTTATACGGTATATTTGCATTGACATCTAGGATATATTCACTCAAACTTAGATGAAATTACTAGTAGATAAGAAGGTCATACATCATGTCAATATGGAAGAAAAATTTGATTGTATTGTGGTTTGGTCAATTCATGGTGATGTCCGGAATGACCATGATTATCCCTTTCTTGCCTTTATATATCCAAGAGCTTGGTATACACGATGAGAAGCAAGTTGCGATTTGGGCCGGAGTCATATTTGCCGGCAATTTTGTTACAGCTTTTCTATTCCAGCCCTTCTGGGGAAGATTAGCCGATAAATATGGTCGAAAGATGATGATTATTCGTTCAGGATTAGGCATGGCAGTGGTTATGATTATGATGGGATTTTCAACTAGTGTTTGGCATTTATTATTACTTCGAATGCTGAATGGAACCATTTCTGGTTATATGCCTGCTGCTGCTGCATTAGTCTCAGCCAATACTCCACGTGATCGAATAGGTTTTGCTATGGGAACCCTACAATCTGGTGCAGTAGCAGGAACTATACTAGGTCCAGTCATTGGTGGATTAATGGTGAATTGGGTCGGGTTTGCCCCCATTTTTTTCATAACAGGTACGATGCTATTAATAGGTACTTTGGTTGCCTTATTTATGGTAAAAGAGACCTTTGATAGAAATCAAGCAGCTAGTAAGCCTCAACTAACGATATATAAAGGATTTCAAGTATTGAGAAAAATACAAGAGCTCCCTGCTCTATTCGCTGTTACCTTTATGATTCAATTTGCAATTCTTAGCACGATGCCCTTGATTCCTTTATTCGTGCAACAGATGCATGGACAAATTGTTTTATTAGCATTCTATGCTGGACTGGTTAGCTCAGCAATGGGATTCTCTAATATGATCGCATCACCAATCTTTGGACGTTTAGGAGACAGAATCGGTTATAGACGAATTCTGTCCATGGCATTGATCGGCGCGGCGCTTGCTTTTATACCTCAAGCATTTGTTCAGAACGTATGGCAACTGATGATTGTGCGATTTTGTCTAGGATTTTTCATAGGGGGGCTACTCCCTTCCGTCAATGCGCTCATCCGAACATATACACCTGATGGTATGGAGGGTCGGGCCTACAGCTTTAATACTAGCGCACTTGCTCTGGGTAACATGTTAGGTCCAATTGTCGGAGGACTTCTATATGGAATCATCAGTATACGCGGTGTATTTATTCTGACAGCTCTTTTACTTTTCGTGAATTTCTTGTGGGTGAAGAGAACTTTACACGCAAAATGATAATTAACATGTTTCTGGCGTATAGAAAAGAGCACTGAGATCAGGTTTCTCTTCATAGATACGGCGAACATGGAAGGTATTTAATCACGCTTGTTTTTTTTCTTCTTATTATCTTGCTCTGGCTCATTATAATACTCTGAGAACCAATCCTCGATTGATTTCCTTCTATTAAATACAATATCACTAGTTTCGGATTCGTTACCTGCAACATCAACTGCGGTAATGGCATACATATAATAATTAGCCTGGTCATCACTCACATTAAATTGAGCTTCAGAATTAGATGAAACAGGTTTACCATCAATATATGTAAATCTTCTGCCGTTATCTGAACCGTATAGTCTATAGCCAACTACATCTTTCTCCTTATTCATATCAAAAGACAGATTCAACCCATCTTCATTGTTTATGTTCACACCTAGAGTAGAGCTCGGTATATGCCCATCATCCAGCCTAGGGTCAAGCTCAACTGGACCGTCCAATTCAGAATCAATGGGGTAATAGTGTGATAGTGGTTTTCTATCTTGTTCTGGTAATTGCAACAAACCTGCTTGGATTTCCTTCATAATTTCCGAGAGTGATTTTTCTCTGCGAACCATAAAGTTCTCATAAGTCATATCGTTTGGAGTTTTAGGATGAGCCTTATAGTTAATCCCATTAAGTACGATATATCTCGTCATTCCTGCTACATCATCTGTAGATGTTGGTAAAAACTTCTCATTAAATAAATCAGTATTCACATCATTGCGGTCTAACAATTCTTTTGTTGGCAATTTCCCTGAGTATTGGGATACCGTTATCTCAACTATGCCCTCGGGAGTATTAAATTGACTCGCTTCGAATAGATCGGGTTTATTTTCTAATACAGCATCCATTACCTTGGCCCAGATACTCTTAGCGCGCCCCGTTCCGCAACCTGCTGTTTGAGAGCAATTGCTCTTCGTTAAAGAATGTCGAGATTGATCGTATCCCGACCACACACCTAAGGTTAAATCTGGTGTATATCCGATAAACCATGCGTCTGCATCATTCTGGGTGGTGCCGGTTTTGCCTGCGAATGGAACTTGCTCATAATGCTTGAATATGTGTTCCAAATTTGCCGCTGTCCCGGAATTGACTACGCTTCTTAACATATCTGTCATTAAGTATGCTGTTTGTTCTGAGAATACAAATTTAGGATCGTGCTGATGTTCATAGATGATTTCACCCTTAGCATCTTCTATTCTCTCGACAAGGTAAGTATCATTATAAGTCCCTTGATTAGCTATTGAAACATAAGCATTGGTTAACTCTTCAACGGTCACTCCATACGTTAGTCCACCTAATACGCCTGTTTTTGCCTGAATATCTTGTTCCACTATTGTGGTAATGCCTAGACGATGAGCAAACTCCCAAGCTTCTTTAATTCCAATTATATGGTTAAATATCTTTAAAGCCGGAATGTTATATGACCATTTCAGGGCCTCTCTTGCCGTAACTAGTCCATGAAATTTTCCATCCCAATTTTCTGGAATATGAACGCTTCCCCCGCCGGTCTCTAACACCAAGGGAACATCATCAATAATGCTAGCAGGTTGAATGGATCCGTTCTCCAAGGCGGGGAGGTAAGCAGCAATTGGTTTCATGGCCGAACCCGGTTGTCTCACCATCTGAGTTGCATGGTTTAATTGCTCAACCTCAAAATCTCTTCCTTCCAACATCCCCAATATCGCACCGGATTGATTATCAATCATGATGGCACCGATTTGCTCCATACCTTTCTCTGGATCATCCTCTGTAAAGTTAGATGTATCCTCAGCTATCTTCTTCATCTCTTTATAGATGGTCGGGTCTATAGTGGTATGAATTTTATAACCTTTACTTAATAGTAAACTTCTCGTCTCTTCCAATAACATCTTATAATTAGAATCATTCTCATCAGTCGTAGGATTTTCCAACTTTAATAATATCTCAGTAGCCCTACGCTCTACTTCCGTCATTAGGAAAGGAAAATTATCGTTTGCTAGGACTTTGGTTGGGGCTAAGGCTTTTTCAATATCATATTGAATCGCACTCTCGTATTCGTCCTGGTTAATCATCTTCTCATTATGCATCTTAGTTAGAACAAGCTTTTGTCTAATAGTTGCTTTTCTTAGTGCAGTCGGATTGATGAGGCCTTTATTGTCATATGCGGAAAAAGTACTAGGCCGCTGGGGCAAACCAGCTAAATACGCTGCTTGCGCAGGATTAAGATCATATAAATCATCTAACCCGAATATACCTTTAGCTGCGGATTTAATTCCATAAAGATTATTGCCATCAGAGCCTCTCCCGAAATAAATATCTGTTAAATAAGCGTGTATGATCTCATCCTTTGATAGAATTCTCTCCATCCGCATGGCAAGAAAAATTTCACTCGCTTTTCGTTTGTATGTTTGGTCTAAGCTCAGAAACACTCTTCGAGTTAGTTGCTGAGTAATTGTACTGCCTCCTGTTTGAATATGCTCATTCCCGATTTGCTGCTTTATAGCACGTAATGTTGCCTGGATGTCGATACCGTGATGCGAATAGAAGTTTTTATCTTCAATAGCAACAAAAGCGTCTATTACCTGTTGTGGTATATCGCTAAATTCTGTTAGTAGTCGGTCTTCACCATTCCATAACCATCCTATTTCGGTCTGGTCATTAAAGTAGGTAACACCCTTGAGATTGTGATTTTCTAATTCCACTAAAATCTCCTTCTTAGATATGACAGGAACATCTTTAAGAAGCGACGCGATGTATCCATAGACCACGCCAGCTCCAAGAAGGATAGAGAGAAGTACTGATAGCAGTATCCATTTTATAATATTCTTAAATCTAAGTGAAAGAAGATAATTTTTCATATAGGTATAAGCCAGAATTATTCTATGTTGAATCTTACGCATGACGAACCTCCATCAAGAGTAGTAACACTCCCTCCATATATTATTCTACTATCATCTCTATTTTAAGGGGGTTCCGTGGTAAAACCTCTTAATCGAATTCATTCAGATGTGATCTAATTTTTATGGTTTCAGAACAATCTCCACCTAAAGTATTGTTTATTTATTGGTTATATTAATGAATACAGTTCTTTAATAGGTCGCAACTACGTGCCAAAGGAAGCGAGGATCACAGAGATGGCTACAAAGAAAAGTAAATTGACGAAGCGTACAATATGGGGAACCATTAAACATATACCAAGAAGAATCCTTCAGTATTTTCGAATTAAGTTTAATGCAGCACTCAACTCAAAAATCATGCTAAAGCAATATGTGCCAGTACTTATTCATAAATCTGATATAGCTGCCATTGAAGAAAATTTAAAGCGGCGCTTAAAGGACGCCCCTGCTACTCAACCAGCATGGACAACACAAGAGCAGCAAATCATTAAGCGTATTAAGTATCAAACCAAACATGCTAACCGTAATAATGTAACACGAACACTAGCGTATTATGAGGTATATCGGCAATTTCCAGAGTTACATTGGGCATTCTTAGCGCATATGGTTTCACGTAATGGCGGGTGGAGTATGACCGATTTGAAGGGGGACTTGATTCCTAGACTTATGAGTTCACAGCAAGTAGAATATTTATTCTTATTCTTGGAACGGGCGAATTCGTTCATTTTTTATGATGCATACCCGCAGCTATTGTTATATATAGAAAGTAAGAAGCAGCAGAAAAACATGTTTCATTTATTGCCTCAATTCCATGTTTCAATCTGGATGAGAGTAATTTGGGACCATGAATGGAATCATCCCAATTCCTCTCTACTCACTGCAGCACTTATTGTAAATGAACAGCATTATATCGAGCAACGTGTAGTTCAAGATTCATCTTCCAAAAAATATGTGATAGATGAACTCTATTTTAAAGCGCAAGCCTTACTACAATTAAATCAAGTTGTCTTTCCCTCTAAAGATCATGTAGTTGGACTTATACTAGAGGATTTTACGGATCTTCATGAACGAATAGAATTTGGGAAACAGCTTTATTGTATTCTGTTCGGTTTTCCAATGATACTATCCGAGACGACGAGCTTTGCTACCAGGGTAAAACATAGCGGATCCAGAGCCGACTACTGGCCTCACTTATATCAGAAGCACAGAAATTCTGCCTCCTCACCCACATATTCCGAAAAGCTTAAAGGTTGTCAGATCTTGGAAGGTGCCGAGCCTTTCTACAGTCCAGAGCTCTTACACGCATGGAAAGACCGACTAGTCGATACTCCCCAAATTTATGACTGGTGTACAGATTTATCTCCATTAGACTATTTACATCGACTCCAGCCACCTCGCTCCTTCGACATGACTGAAGAGCACTGCTATGGCCTTAACAAAATTGAGCTTGCTGTATTAACCAAGAAAAAATTATAGGAGCAGCACACCCAATTAACCTAACTCCCTTATCCTACCTTCTCTTCTACTACATCGTCTTCTACATCTAGAATAGGCTCCATTAATTTATTCCGATTCACCCAATAAGTGATTAATGCAGCAATAGCCCCAATTAAGGCAAAAAGACTACCTATCCCATATGCTGCATTCGGACCATAATATTCAATAACATATCCTCCACCAGCACTTCCTATGATTCCCCCTATGCCTCCAAAAGTAACTGCAAAGGTGGCTAGCCCTGTCGCCCTCATATGTCTAGGAACGATCGTCGACAAGTACTGAATAGATGCTACAAGAAACAATGGGAAGGTAATGCTATGAAGAGCTTGAGATACAATTAATACATTCGGGCTCTCGGCTAAACTATATATAATCCAACGTCCTGTGTACATAAACGCTGCAATAATAAAAACACTAAATTCATTCCATTTCTTTATTAGTTTACCTACGAAAAAAAGTGTGGGTACAGTGCTAATGGTTGCAACTAACCATGCAGTTCCTAATTGAGACTCTGATGCGCCCAAATCACTGAGGAAGAGAGCAAGCATACTATCATTCATGCGATGTGGTATGGCAACAATTAATAGTAGAAAAAGAAACCAAATGAATCTCGGCTGCGAGAATAATTTACCAAGCTCAGGCAGATTAATCGGTTTGGCCGTAGCTTTGGTATCCTTCATGAAAAGAGCAGCGATTATAGCAATACATAGGCTAATCATGTAAGTAACCCATATATAACCTATACCATAACGCTCCATTAATAAGCCTAATAGAAGTGCTGTTACTCCTACTCCAATTTCACCCCATAAACGAATCCGACCGTATTCTTTATTATGATCCTGCGCGTACGTGACACATAACGTCTCTGTGAGAGGTATAACTGCACTTTTGAAAAACATAAATACGATATAGAAGAACATGATAGTGATGAACGTACTCACGGAGAAGAGACCAATACTAACAAATAAACTGCAGATCATAGCCAGTAACAATACGTGCTTAACTGTTTTTCTCTTATCACTTACAAATCCCCAGAAGGGCTGTGAGAACATAGATATTAATGCCCCACCCGCGATAATCGTACCAATTTGTCCAGAATCTAAACCCTTATGCTGCAAATATAAAGGTAAGAAGAATACAATCATACTGAAACAAGAGAATAATAAATAGATAAACAAGGAAACTCGAAGCATGGTGTACCCCCCTCTAAGATGTTAAATACTAGATTGTGATTGTGATGGATTAGCATCTTAGGAGGAATAATATATCATTTTTGTTCTTTATATAATCTCCATTTTGTATCACTTTAATATCATACCATAGCCTCGCTATATCATTTACAGTGAATTTTTTATGGGATTCCACTTATTAATTGAGCTGTTAGAATATAACGTTTGGGTGCAACTCCAATATAATTAAAGGGATAACAAGTAGTAACAGTACAACTAATTCCCCGAATTCCCTAAAGACTGTATCACGATGTCCAGATAATACAGTGTTACTATTCTCTCCCGGTAACACACTCCGTTTATAGTGCCCTACCCCTTTTGTTAGCTCATCTAGAATATTGTCATTATTGGTCTTGGTACTAGCAGATGCATCAGGAACAGAGAATTTATTAGAAGTCGACCGTTCTTCGATCACAGCTAACATTGTGGATTGTTCAGATTGTTCTACGATCACATTACTTGTCGTACCTTGCTCCCCTATATGTAATAACGCCCATACAACACATAAGATCCCTAGGATGATACATCCCAGGGATCTTTATACTTTCTGTTGTTTCAATCCAATTGTCGGATACCGCTACTATTTCATGCTCTTGGCAATTCGCTATACTCCAATGACTAAGACTAGGTTGATCACCGCTAATTACCTGATAATTCCAAAGAGATATATTCGTATCAGCATCATACGAAGCACCTAGAAAGTTTATCTTTGCAGCAGACTCAGTTTCCACAGTAAATACTTGACTAATCGTAAGAAAAAAGCCCGAAAATGCAGGCTTTTCATAGATATCGCTCTTAATCTAGGAAGGCAGATAAATCTTGATCTCTTAATAATTCTTTCAGTCTACCTAGTGCCTTTCTCTGTATACGAGAAACTTTCATTTGTGTAAGATGAAGCTGCTTAGCGATCTGCCTTTGTGATAGACCTTTGTTAAAAACTAAGAAAATTACAATTCGTTCCTCTTCATTTAATTGTAACAATACTTCTTCCAAATCGGCTCGCAGTTCAAACGTACTATAATCATCGACATGAGAACCTATTAAGTCACCGATAGTTAAACCATCTTCTTGTGAAAAAGGATTATCCAATGACATATAATAATTGCTCTCATGATTAGCTATAATTTCAATTGTTTCTTCAACAGTTAAGTCTATATAGTCCGCAATTTCTTCCATTCGCGGGGAACGTTCTAATTTTATAGTTAAATCATCCACTGCTCGCTGAATCAACAAGCCCTTCTCAATAACTCCCCTAGGGACTTTGATAAACCATGACTTGTCACGCAAATAATTTTTCAGATGTCCAATAATGCTCTTCATTGCATAAGCTTTAAAAGGAATTCCAAGCGTGCAATCATAAGTTTGAAATAAACGTAGCATCGACATTTGTCCAACTTGAAATAAATCCTCATACAACCCAGGTCTATTCCTGGATAACTTCCCAGCTGCCATTCTGACAATTGGTTGATAATACCTTATAAGCCTAGTTGCGACTTCATTACAATTGGTTTGTTGATATTCTTTAATGTCACTAATCATTCGTCTTATTAAGAACCTCTTAATCGTTTGGTAAGAATTATTTCAGTACCATGATAGTTCCTAACCTCGACTTCATCCATCAAGGCTTGCATCATATATATACCAAGTCCACCAATTGAGATATCGCTTAAACTATCTTCATGAACGTTCGTAGATTTATTAATCATACTCTCATAATTAAAACTTATACCTTCATCTTTGATGTGGATATTCAAACCCTGATCATCAATTCCAAATTGAATTTTCAATATACCTGGTTCCTTATCTCGATATGCATGAAGGATAACATTATTACACGCTTCTCCTATCGCCACCTTCATATCTTCTATCTGCTCGAACGAGTAACCTATATCTGAAGCTATCCCGAATAAGGTAAGCCGAACAAGGTGCAAGTATTCCGCTTTAGCTGGTATATGTAAATCTATTCTATCTTTCATAGTGGTTTCTCTATCCTCTCTATAGCTTTGGATGATCTTAATTACCCACTTTTATCATAATTGAAACAATGTACTAATATAAGACCATGTTTATTTATACTGGATTCTCTGTGCCATCACAAAGAAATCCAGATATGCCGGTAAGATCAAAAAGTCGTTTAATTGATTCTGGTACTTCTCGTACCACAAAAGATGACTTTATCTCACGACGTAACTTAAGAACAGAGATAATAATCCCTATTCCTGTACTATCAATGTAGGTTAAGTCCTTAAGATTGATAATCATTGGTTTATCCGTCTTATTAACAATAGGCTCGAGTGCTAAGCGTAATTGAGGTGCAACCGATAAATCAAGCTCCCCACTTAAGAAAAACACGTATTCTTTATTATTCTCTTGAAAATCCATATTGAATCTCATTACCTTCATAGCTATCACTCCTGTCGTTAAAATTGTTAGATTACTGTCATCATGATTTGGACGATATTCGAATGAAGCATATGTCATCTTCTTGATGAGGGTTAGTATGAATCATATTACTAATAATGGATTGGAACTCTGACAAAGGTATATCTTTATAGTCCAGGAATAGATTAGTTAAAGTATTCGTATCGATATCGATTTTTCTGTCCATCTTTAATAATTCAGTTAATCCATCAGTAAAAAGCATAATTTGGATTGAATTTCTATATTTAATCTTTCCTTTGTTTACATTCATATTGTCGAATAAACCAATTGCATAGCAGCTTTGTTCTAATAACGCTACTTTATAATCCAAGAAAACTACACCTGGAGGATGACCTGCATTTATATATTCGATAGTTTTCTTCTTGGTATCGAGCATTATATATATTGCTGAGAAATAATAGTTTTCCAATTTGTTCGGCATTTGAAGTCGGTTCATATAGCGATTTAGCTCTAAGATTACCCTTTCTGGGTCTGATATCTTCTTAATTGTATCCTGTAATAGAGATGACATGAACATACAAACTAAGGAAGATGAGATACCATGGCCCATTACGTCCATAATTATAATCCCATATTGATTCTTATTAATCCTATACCATGCATAAAAATCACCTGATAGTTCATGTGAAGGTTCATAAATGGCGTCAATGTGTATGTGAATGTCATCGATTGGAGGACATAGAACGCTTCGTTGCACCTGTTTGGCAAGCTCTAATTCCAAGTTTAAATGATTTACTCTTTCTTGTTGTGTTGTCATCGTAATATTCCCTTCTTCACCTGCAAATCTTCTATTAATGATAACATACATTATATAAAAGCAGATAATTATCTACTATCGATATGAAATATAGTAATTCAGTATTATTCTTGACCGAATATATAGGTGTTGAGGAATGCGTTGCGGAATTTACCTTGTGGATCATACTGCTGAAGCAGCTCCTGGAAATCAGGTAATTTCTCATATAGAGATTGTAGTCGTGGTGGTGACATAGTGAATAGCTTTCCCCAGTGGGGACGAGCATTGAAGGGCGAGAGTTGTTCTTCTATCATCGGCAGCACCTTCTTAACCGCATGCCAATCATCTTTCCATGTGAAATGTATGGCAACTGATTGCTGCTTATAATACGGACTCATCCACAAATTATCCTCAGCAATGGTACGAACTTCGGAGATAAGAAGAAGAGGAGCGATATGCTTATTCATGCGATCGATTGCACGCAGTGCATCGAAAGCATGCTCACGAGACACAATATATTCGCTTTGTAGCTCTGCACCATTACTAGGCGTGAAATCCATCCGAAAGTGGGGTAATCGTTCATGCGAAGGTCCATATCTGCCCATCTGTTCCGTACAATTCTCTGTTGCGCAGCCATACACAGGGTGTTGGTCCATAGTTGCTAGAGTAGCACCGTAGAATTCAGGCTCTGCTTCGTAGGCGCTTTCTTCGATCTGCTGGTGTTTAAGCCACACTTGATTAAAGCTCGCTTTCTTCCAATCGGTAAATAGACTAACACTATAGGCGCTTGAGAAAATACCATCGAAGTGTTCCTGTAATTGTTCCAAAGGTAAGTTTTCATAAACGTCTTGTCTCATCAGAAACTCAGGAACCACATCTAGTGTGAGTTTAGTGACTACGCCCAATCCTCCAAGTCCTACAATCACACCATCATACCTATCGTATTGCTCACGTGAGAAATCGACAACCTCACCACTAGCAGTGACAATCTCCATAGCACGTACAGTTGTAGCAAGACTGCCATTCTGATCACCCGAGCCATGTGTTGCTGTGGCGCAAGCTCCTGCGACAGATATGTGTGGTAATGAGGCCATATTATGCATGGCGTAACCATGCTGGTGAAGATACCTACAGAGATCACCGTACTTGATTCCGGCCTCAACAGTAACCCTACGATCCGCTTTGTCTAATGTTATCACCTGATTAAGACTCTGCGTTGAGATAAGGTTCGCTGTAGAGTCTGCTATTCCATTGAACGAATGGCGTGTGCCGAGTACCTTTAGACTGCTAAACTGAGTCACTAACTGCTGGACTTGCTCTACGCTCTCAGGAACATGTAATCTGTCAGTGCTATATTTATAGTTACCCGCCCAGTTATACAATTCATCCATCTGCTTAACACTCCTCATATAATTCTCATATAATTGGATAGTCGACTACAATAACCTTCTCTAATATCCCATCTAACGATTTAACGAAATCCTGATGAACCGGATGAGGACCATATTCTCGCAAGGACTCCCTGTCATGGAAGGTTACGCGTAAGCCAAGTGAGAACCCATGCATATTTTCTTTCTCTTCCGTCTGGTTGATCCCAGCGCTGATGTCAACAATTCCGGGAATGCTTCCCTTAAATGCATGTAATTTATTTAATAGCTTTTGCTCTTGCTCTTGTGATACTTTATCATGAAATTTAAATACAACAATGTGCTCTATCATCATATATCCCCTACCTCATATATTATGTTGGCGCTTAAACCACGCCTTGTGCAAGCATGGCATCCGCTACTCGAAGGAAACCTGCAATGTTCGCACCAACGACAAGATTATCGGAATGTCCGTACTCTTCTGCTGCTTGTACACTTCGCTCATAAATATTCTTCATAATTTCTTGAAGCTTCGTATCCACCTCTTCGAACGTCCATGACAATCGCATACTGTTCTGGGCCATTTCTAGTGCGGATACGGCGACACCACCAGCGTTTGCAGCCTTTGCTGGTCCGAATAGGATTTTATGCTTCAGGAATACGTCTATCGCCTCCAAAGTGCAAGGCATATTAGCGCCTTCTCCAATTGCTTTTGTGCCATTCTCGACAAGTTTTTTGGCAGCATCCTCGTTGATTTCGTTTTGAGTAGCGCAAGGAAGTGCGATATCGCAAGAAAGCGACCAAATCCCTGAGAAGCCTTCCCTATATGTAGCATGAGGATGGACTTTGACATACTCACTGATCCGTTTGCGATCTAACTCTTTTATCTTTTTTACGGTATCTAAGTTAATACCTTCTGAGTCATATACATAACCTCCAGAGTCACTGCATGCGATTACCTTGGCTCCAAGCTCCATCGCCTTCTCCATGGCATAGATAGATACATTGCCAGAACCCGAGACAATAACCTTGGCACCGTAGAAGCTCTGGCCTTTGGATTGGAGCATTTCATTCACGAAATACACACATCCATAGCCTGTTGCTTCCTTGCGCGCTAAGCTTCCGCCATAGCCAATACCCTTCCCTGTAAGGACACCAGCCTCATGGCCACCACGAATTCTTTTGTATTGTCCGAACATATAACCGACTTCCCTGCTACCGACACCAATATCACCTGCAGGAACGTCAGTATCAGGCCCAATATATTTGTACAATTCTGTCATGAAGCTTTGAGTAAATCGCATGATCTCGTTGTCCGATTTTCCTTTAGGATCGAAGTCAGACCCGCCTTTACCACCACCGATTGGTTGACCAGTTAGAGCGTTTTTAAATATCTGTTCAAATCCAAGAAATTTAACAATGCTTGCATTTACGGTCGGATGAAAGCGCAAACCACCCTTGTACGGTCCAAGCGCGCTATTAAATTGTACACGGAAGCCTCGATTCACCTGAATTTTACCTTCGTCATCTAACCATGGAATTCTGAAGTAAATGACACGTTCTGGTTCTACAAGCCGATCTAGGACCGCATTATTCCTATATTGGGGATGCTTCGCAAATACAGGAACAAGTGATTCGATTATTTCTTTAACCGCTTGGTGAAATTCGGGTTCATGCGGATTGCGCTTAATGACAGATTCGTAAACGGTATTCACATATTCCAAGGCTTCTATCTGATGTGGATCAGCTACCATTGTAATCATTTTTTGTCGCTCCTTCTAGTTATGAACTCAGATGAATGAATTTATAAGAGATCCCGACGGAGAATGTCAGCAGACTTCGGAGATAGCTGACCAAGTGGAATATCGAATACCGTCCTTGCTCCTGTTTGTCCTTCTTGGTGTTGTCGATAAGCTGCCCTTGCGTAGGCGACAAGTACACTTGCGGTAAATTCCGGATTGCTCTCCAGCTTTAATCCGAATTCAATGATTTGTTTGGTATTATTACCCGTAACACCACTTCTGATGACAAATCCACCATGGGGCATGCCTTGATGCTCCGTATTTAATACTTCCTCTGTAATAAAGGTAACCGTTGTATCGTAGTCCGCGAAGTAATTCGGCATATGGATGATTGTATCGCGTATTTCCTCCTTGTTAGCACCCTCCTCTGCAACAACGAAGCATTGACGTAGATGCTTTTCCCGCGTTGTGAAATCGGGAGTCTCACCCTTACGGATACGTTCGATGACTTGCTCTACTGGAACTGTATATTGAACGCCTTTCTTAACTCCTTTGACACGACGAATCGCATCCGAATGGCCTTGGCTGACACCCTTACCCCAGAATGTATAGTCTTTGCCTTCTGGCAGAATGGCCTCGGCGAGTAGCCGATTCATCGAGAATAACCCTGGATCCCAGCCTGTTGAGATCACACTGATTGTTCCACCTTGTTGAGCAGCTGTATTCACAGTTTCGAAAAAATCTGGAATTTTAGCATGCGTATCGAAGCTATCCACTGTATTAAACAAACGAGCAACCTCTGGTGTCTGCTCGGGAAGATCGGTCGCTGAACCACCGCAGAGTATCATTACGTCAATCTTTCCTATATATTGTTCCAACCTAGTTATGTGCTCAAATTGTATCTTTCCATTGAATTGATCAGGCTCTCTACGCGTGAATATGGCTATAAGCTCAATATCAGGATTCTGATCAATAGCCTTTTCTACACCTTTTCCTAAATTACCATAACCCACGATTCCTACTTTAATTGTTGTCATTGTACCCTCCTATAGTAATTACTCAGTCTTATTTAATCCCACTAATAAGTATAGAGATATTACATGGAATGTAAACTATAAAAATTATTATGTATCATTGTTTCTCCCATAATTTGGTCATCGTGTCTCAATATGTATAGTGAACTTATTAGGACTTTGGTAGAATTGATGTGATTAGGACTCAAACATGAATAGAGGAGCGAATACTATGCATTTATCTTACGAACAGAAGAAGCATTTTGCCGAGAAGGGTTATGTAAAGATTCCTAGTGTTATTCCACAACCGATGGTTCATGAAACCGTCAAAATGATTAACAGCTCCTTGGGAACCAATGGTATGAATAAGGAGGATTTACCTCAATTTCGAGCGAGATCGTATTGCCCTGAACTACAAAACATGCCACTCATGAGAGATTTAATAATTAAAACACCTACACTTGATTTCGCAGAATCGATTATAGGTAAGGATAAAATTAAACCTGTCCACATGGGACAGATCGCTTTACGTTTTCCAAGTATGCAAGAAAAAGCTAATAAGCCCGGATATCATTTAGATGGCATTTATTCAGAGAATAATGGTGTAAAAGAAAAAACATACCATAATTTCACCATGCTCTTAGGGATAATGATGAGTGATTTACCTCATGAAAATTCTGGGAATTTGACCGTGTGGCCAGGTAGCCACCTCCTTTATGAGGAGTATTTTCGTAAACATGGAACAGATATCCTAATGGAGAAAATGCCTCCTATAGATATTGGAGATCCTGTACAAATTACAGGAAAAGCTGGTGATATCGTCTTATGCCATTATCAGCTAGCACACGGGATAGCCTCTAACATGTCACCACATATACGTTATGCATTGTATTACCGGTTAAAGCATGAAGAGCATGACTCAGTATGGAAAGAAACCTATAAGAATATATGGATGCATTATCCCGGTATTAGGGAGCTATAGCGTATAACATTTGATTTTTTTACTCGATGGGAGCAAGATGTAAGTGAATGTACGTCAGACTCTTTTCACCTTTTTGTGTGGGTTAGCAGGAGGCTTGCTTTTCTATTTTTTACATTTGCCTCTTCCTTGGATTTTAGGCCCTGCTGCAGCCATGATAACCATGAACGCCATTCGTCCAAATTCAACTTTCTTTCCGTTATGGATAAGTGAGTTAGGTTTTATGGCTATTGCTTATGTACTAGGTCGATCTATTACAGCTCAAACAGGCCAATTGATCGCGAATGATCTTCCTTGGATGATTTTAATTGGTGTTGTTTGGATTGTGGTTTGTTTTTTTATTGGCTTAGCTTTTGCAAAAGCAGCACGTCTTCATGAAGCTACCGGCGTACTTGGCTGTATGCCAGGTGGATTATCTCAGATGGTTTTATTGGCAGATGATGTTAAAGGAGCCGATCCTGGAACGGTTGCTGTCATTCAAACCGCCCGTTTGGTCCTAGTACTGTATACAGTTCCTTTTCTCGCGACTTTGTGGTCTAATGACCAGTCGTATCCAATCATCACTATGGTTGAGGGGGATAAAGCTGATCTATGGTCACCGATTTATGGTTTACTTCTTCTACCCTTAGTACCATTGGCTGCATGGATAGCGAAGCGAATTCGGTTGCCAGCAGGTGAATTTGCTGGACCAGCGGTATGTGTTGGTGCATTATCTGCGTTCGGATGTCCTTGGCCGGATTTGCCGGATTCTCTAATGGCTGTAGCTCAGCTAGTAATAGGTATATATATAGGTGGGCGTGTTAGGCCTCGGTTGATTATTACCAACAAACGGCTAGCACCTCTAGCATTTATAATTGGGGCTCTTCTAGTTGCTATAGCATCACTGACTTCATGGATATTATCGATGACAACCAGTGACACGATTGTCACCTGGTTTTTAGCGCTAGGGCCAGGTGGGCTGGGTGAAATGGCGGCTACTGCACTAGTGTTGGAAGCCGATGTGGCTCAAGTCACAAGCTACCAAATGGCAAGGCTTTTTATGATTTTAATATTTGCGCCGCCTATGTTACGAGGTATGCTCAGCTTACATCGGAAGTATTACAATAAAAATTAAGCTTCTATTCGATTTCCCACCATGTAAGATAAGTATAAGGATTTATGGAGCTCCAGTTAGACGTTGAGTAAATACTAAAGTGCAGGTGAGGGACAAACTGGCCTTCGGTGCCAACGGGACCATATCCGGTGCGTCCTACATAACCAATTAATTGTCCTTTCTTCACCGTTGAACCCTTAAATAAACCTTCAGCATAACCTGATAAATGGGCGTAGTAAAAAGCTGTAGATGGGTCAGCTTGTATAGTTAACCGCCATCCCCCATACTCATTCCAGCCATAGCGGATAATTGTACCATCCAGAACACTGTAGACCGGTGTACCTAGAGCGGCATATATATCTATTCCTTCATGCTTGCGCACAACCTGTCCATCAGGTGTCCATCCCCTGCCATCCGCGTAATCATTCACATAATGCTGATAAGTGCCCTTCTTTAAGGGAAACACCCCAACTACATAAGCGTTCGGTTTCAGGGGGATATTCAGCTGTAAGCCTGGCCAAATATAGTTGAATTGTAACAGTTGAGGATTTGCTGCCATTAATTTAGGCATACTGATTTCCAAGCGTGCTGCTATCTTCCACATGGTATCTCCAGCTCGAACAGTATACGTATTCTTAGGATCTGGAACCTGTAGAAGCTGGCCTGGTATCAGTGACGTGGAGCGTAGTTGATTTATATCGATTAATTGTTTGATGGTTATTCCATGAGAAACTGAAATTTTCCACAAGGAATCACCCGGTAGAACTTTATATACCGCCGCAGTAGCTTGTCCCGCTGTAATCACAAGAACAATTACTATTATAAGGAGTATTCTTTTAACAGATTTCAACATATGACATGTCAGCTCCTACCTAGATAGTTTCTGACAGTATCATATAATAAGATACCGCAACATGTTTAGTATAAAATTATGGTATTTATCGATTCATTCTAACTGGTCTAATGTATGTATTCGGCTTGGTATGAGTTAGCGCCACAGTGAACAGACAGTAGCGTATCGGCATAGCCGACTAACCGGTTAACGGTCTCCTCGGAGATTGCGTATACAAGCGTATGGTTCTCCGATAAGTACAATTGGGGATCTTCTAGAATAATAGTTGTATTCACGTAGACATCCTTGTTACCGATTAAATTGTAATGAACGATACCTTTACCAGCCGCTCCTCCATGGATTGGTTCTTGATAGTTAGGCAAGAAGATGTACCACTCTTCTGCTGTAGGCGACCGAAAGTTTTTCGTAAATTTCATTCCATCAATCACCTCAGTAATACGTCTCTGCATTTCCTTAGGTATAGCGTCAATGACATTGTTATACATTTAAAGCTCTCCTTCTATATGGTTGAATTTACCGGTATGAATGAAATTACTGGTTAGTCTTGCGGTATTGGTCTGATAATGAATCTCTTTGTGCCCGTAAGGAACAACAATAAAATCCTTCAATCCATCCATATTTACTGAACTGATTTCTATTCGTCCATCATTCTCTGCTTGAAGTAGCTTACCTAGTAGTAAATTATTCTTATTGCCTGCAATTGCACCAAATTCTATAGCAGGATGTAATTGTGGAATACGAACCGCGTGCTCTGTATGGAGGGAATCAAGTGTTCGGAAGACACTGTATATGGGTTTAACCCATTTTTCTGCCATATTAGCAAGCTTCGTACCCTGATTAGGCGTGGCTATGAACACACATCTATCTAATTTACTATGGTCTGTGAGCAGAGAAATAAAATATCTAATTGCGAGTCCCCCACTACTATGACCAATGAGCGATATTTTCTCGTCTTCAGCAATTGTCTGGACTACTTGTGTGAAGTGCTTATTGAGCGCGATCGAAGAATCTTGGATTGGGCGGAATGTAAGCGGAAGATCGATCAGAGTAGACGAAATCCTATATGTTAGCAAATTGGCCTGCAATACACGCATATCGTTCTTATTCTTATTGTATCCATGAATTAGAATAGCCTTTTTCAATAACCTGTCTCCTTAACAACTGCTCATACTTATTATTTCTTCTAAACATTATGTTCATCGTTCTATATTCTGATTCAGCAAGAATACTCTAAGAGGTCCATGCCTCTAGACATTTCATGGTTTGGATAATGGCCTCTTCTAATGGTTCGGTAGTGCCTTGGAACGGATGAACCGCCTTGAAGGTGTGATTTCCCTCTGGAATTTGAATCCATGGAATGGACGGATTTGCTTGTAATAACAAGGTGGATCCTTTTCTTAATTTTTGAAAATCTTCTGATCCTTGGATGAGAACAATCGGTGTTGTTGCCAGCTTTATCCTTTCAAGAATATGATATCTTTCCTCATGCTCTTCTATATCTTCAAGAATTACTAAATCCAGTGGCATATGTTGCTTGGTCCGGCCATTATATACATAAGCTCTTCCTTTGCTTTTCATCTCACTTTTCTCTTCATCCGAGAACAAGTCCAAATCCGTAACACCATTCCAACTGATCACACCCTGAACGAATTCGGGATAATCAAAACTATAGACAAGACACACTCCAGCACCTCTACTATGCCCAAGTAGGAATAGAGGATGACTCCGAAGCGAAATCTCATGGTTAATCGGTATTTTACCTTGTCGAATACTCCCAATAAGTATATCTAGGTCTTCTAGCTCGCGTGAGTAAGTATTAACCGCAAACTTCTCAAGCTCAGTGAAGTCGAATAGTTCATTACCGACCCCGTTATGAGAAAAATTAAAAGTAATTACATCATAATGTTCAGAGAACTTCTGAGCTACATAGGGAAACATCCCCCAATCCTTAAATCCCTTATAACCATGACAGATTATTAGTATTCCTTGTGATTGATGAATCGAAGGGAATACATCACCTCGAATGTATCGATCTTGTGCTACCTGAATTTGAAACGGTATGTTCATTACGATCAACCCCCTTTCCATTATTCTACAGCAAATAATAAATAAACACCCGTCGCTCATGACAAGGCGGCCGGGTGATAAACTACGGTTGAATCTTCTTGAATATTGCTAGTATCCCCCTTGTTGTTCCAAGCGATCACAACAATTCTTCCTTTATCTAATTGCTCCTCTAATCGATGGGCTTTCTCTTCGGGAATTCCGAGATTTCTCATTTTGCGCTGTAGTATTTCAGCTTGTGATCGAATCGGGTTAGTGAGTTTGTTATATGGTCCTACATCCTGAACCATGAGTGTGTTTGTTTCATTCGCTATCTTTTGTTACTATTTCTTGCACACCTTCTACATTATCGACAACTAATACTTGAGTTAACATAAGATAAATATGTCTCCTTTCCGTTATTTGTTGTACATGATTAATGATAGAGCACTCTGAGTAATGAATCAAACCGATTCAGACTTACTGTAATCGGTTAAGATATATTCAACAGTGATCTCGGTTTATGAAGTGCCAATATTACCCATTTACTGATGTATGCTTTGTATTAGTATTAGGTAGAGGCTAAACCTCAGTGCATCTACTCCTAACACTAACACAGGCCTTGATTTATTGGATCGATTAGCCGTTCCTCTATGAATCGTTAATGCAGATCGTACAGAGATATCTCCCATCGCTGGCATCTTCTGTTCCGCCTTAGATATATATCGTGAGTAGTACAATTTGGGAGGGAACATCCTATGCTCGAATTCGTTACCATTGTCCCACTGCGTACCTGGAGCAATCTCAAAAAGCCCCATATCCGCTTCAACATCTATTGTGATTAAATTAAAAGCTAAAGAGTTGAGCCTTCTGCCTTGATAAGTATCCTCAGGTAAAGGAAAATCAATGCTTGACCCAGTATTTACATATACCATTCTTTATTTCGCTTAATATACCATGGTTTGACTCTATAACTCTCCTTGAACGCTGATTATCATCATCACAAGTAATTAGCACTTCATTTATTCTCCTACCTTTGGCTACTAATAATAGTTCAGATAAAATGGCCTTACCATAACCCTTTCCTCTTTCACTTGGCCTAACGGTATAACCAACATGTCCACCATATTCTCGTAATTTATCATTTAGATGATGTCTTAGTTCTCCATACGCTACAGGTCTGTTGTTAACATATAACCAATAAATGGACTGGGGAACATGACCAACTGATAAGTTCATTCCATGGGCTACTTCCACAAAATGCGGTAGACTTTTACTAAAAGCTTCAAGACTTTGAGTTGGAAATGAATTGGCAAAACTGCCGTCTCCCAAGCCTATTTCAATCATCATTTGATAAACATCACTACCATCATTAATAGATAGTTCTCTCAACTCATAGACGCGAACCTTCTCCTTTGGAGTCCAGCAATTGAACTGATGTTTTGGATTGGTGGCATAGCCTAGACGTTTACAATAATATTTTTCTTGAGAACCTTTTCTAATTTCGTAATGAATACAGGTTGCACAGCAATGATAATTTTTCATTTGCTCATCCTTAGTCAAATATTTATATTCAAAAACAGCTCCATAAAGAAATTATGGGCTGTTTTTGAATGGCATAATCTATTTTAACATTTGGAATACTTGTTCTACATCTTTATCACCGCGTCCAGATAAGTTTATGATCACAATTTGATCCTTGCTCATTTGTGGTGCCACCTTTATCACGTAGGCTACAGCATGTGCGCTTTCTAGTGCCGGTATAATGCCTTCTGTCTTAGAGAGCACTTGAAAAGCATCGAGCACCTCATCATTGGTTACGGTGTAATATTCCGCCCGTCCCGTTTCCTTTAAGTAGCTATGCTCGGGGCCAATTCCTGGATAATCCAAACCAGCTGCAATGGAGTAGGTTTTTCTAGGATTGCCCTCCTCATCTAATAAGACGAGACATTTAAAGCCGTGAATCATCCCTGGAACCCCTTCTGTAAGGGTAGGGGCCTGATCAGGCTCTACTCCAATAACACGTACACTTGGTTCATCTAAGTAATGAGCAAAAGCACCAATGGCATTACTGCCCCCACCAACACATGCAATAACTGCATCTGGAAGTCGGTTCTCCTTTTCCATGATTTGTCGCTTAGATTCTTCACTGACTATGGATTGAAAATGCTTGACCATCGTTGGAAATGGATGTGGCCCAACAGCGGAGCCTAGAAGGTAGAAGGTGTTCTTATAGTTTGTAATCAAATCATTTAATGCCTCGTCCACCGCATCCTTTAAGCGCCCCTGCCCTTTATCCACAGCTATAACTTTGGCGCCTAGGAGCTCCATGCGAAAAACGTTTAACGATTGACGCTTTGTATCCTCCGCTCCCATGTAGATGACACATTCCATACCGAACATCGCACAAACTGTCGCGGTGGCTACGCCATGTTGACCAGCTCCTGTTTCGGCGATCACTCGTTTAACACCCATTCGTTTGGCTAACAAGGCTTGGCCTAGAACATTGTTAATTTTATGAGAACCCGTATGATTTAAATCTTCTCTTTTTAAGTATATTTTGGCCCCACCGAGTTTTTTGGTAAGATGCTCTGCATAGGTCAGCGGGTTCTCACGACCCACATATTCTCGTAAATAATAGCGATATTCCTCATTAAACTCTGGATCGTTCTTATATGTAGTAAATTGTTCTGCAAGATAATCTAGTACCCCCTGAAGCTCTGGTGGAACAAAGCTTCCACCGTATTGGCCGTAATAACCTACATTGCTTTGTGTACTCATAATAATGAACCTCCTGCAATTCGTTATTTGAAATCCCTTTTATTTTACATGATTCCTAAGGAGTTGTCTCTCGCATCGATGTTCATGATCAGAAATTCTGTGGTAAACTGTACATTAATAATAAATTGGAGGTCATACCGATGAATGAACAATTACAAGTCATTATCAGTAAGTTAGAAAGTCGTTCCACGTTACAGGCATTATCGCCTAAACACATATGGAATCCTGAGCTTGATGTTGAAATTGGCACACTAGATCTGGCTAAACAGGCTATGAATGCAAGAATAATCGCGTTGATGGCAGGACTCCATCTCTGGAACGATAGTCTTCATACTTCACATGAATTCTCACAGCAGATTGAAGATAATGAGACAGGTAGCTATTGGCATGGAATTATGCATCGAATGGAACAGGATTATTCGAACAGTAAATACTGGTTTCGTCGTGCTGGGAATCATCCTGTCAAGCAGGAGTTGAAGATAAAGGTAGCTGATATGTTAAAGCAGCAAACTCACGTTGATAATCTTCCTTCCTCTACAATTCTAGAAAGTTTACAACAATTTAGAGATCATCAAAGCTGGAACAGTGATGAATTCGTAGAAGTAGTCAAGCTACAGGAAAATGGAAATGGCTCAGAGGAAACACGGCATTTACTCGAACTCATACAGCAAATCGAGCTTAAAGCATTGTTCTTCAGCACCCAAGAAGCTTTGTTAAAAGCTCAATAACAGGTGTGTTTTATTTATATGTCAGCATAATTTATTCGCATGTAACTCAAATCGTCCCGCCAGAGCTACGCTCTACGGGTCAGACTACCTTCGCAGCAGTTTTTGGTGGAGTTGCCGGTATAATTGGTAGCTATGGTGGTGGCTATATCATGGATCTATTCGAACCACATATGGCCTACCATTATGCTATGGTAATCTCCATTCTTGCTGCAATCGCAACATGTATCACCTAGCTCAAAGTTCGTAAGACTATTACTTCCTGATAAATTCAATGAATTCTATTCTTGAATCCAATCTGAAATCAAGGGTTTACCTTCATAAACAATAAAATATTCATTATTAGCATACAAACCAATAACATAGATTTCGGTCACTTTTATCTGGTCCTCTGAATACTGAATATCAACCTTGTTCTCTTCATGTTCCCCAGGTACAAGGACAGTATAACCGCCATCTCCCTCAGGTACCTTCCAGCCATTATCTGTTTGCATATAATTCCTATTGAAGATTTTCTCGCTCATTTCAGGGGTAAAGTACTTTTCATACATCTTAATTATTTCTTCCTTAGAAGTAGTTTCCGAAGGGATTGTACTTGTATAATTGGCAACTTCCTTTATAAACGTATAAACTTGATGGTCGCTCCAAGTAGTAAAATCGTAATCCTCTGTCTTGTTTGCGTCTTTTTCACTTTCTTGATTGTTGCTACTTTCTTGATTGTTACTCTCTTGATTGCTGTTTTTTCTATCATTAGCCTTCTGTGCACATCCAGTGATTAACAACACGATTACTATGATCGTTATTAGAGATTTTAATTTCATACTATTCTACTCCCCTATTTATCAGCTTCTTGCTAAATACTAAACGTCTGTTACAGAATAAATGTTGCTTGAATAACATGGGACATAATATGCAAAAGAGACGAAACTGTTTAAAGTTTCGTCTCTTTGCTATTTTGTTCCTTTTTCATCAATTGTTGATTGTTAGAATGGAATTTACTCATATTTCTCGGAAAAGGACAATGCACGATAAGATTGTCTATCGCTGTTTGCTCATCTCTTCTTATGTGCAAGCGCATAGCATCAATATAGTCTAACGATTCTCGTTTTCTTCGCTTCATTTCGTTATGGTCTTCTGAGATCGATCCATGTCCGGGGATTAATAAACGGATTTGATGTTTATCCAATATGTAATCGAGCTTATGCAAGCTTTCTACATATTGGTCGCTACTTACATAAATATAAGGGAATTCAATATCAGAGAAATAATCACCGGCAATTAATATGCCTAGAGGTTCTACAATTGAGAAAATACCATCACGGTTATGTCCTGGTGCCTGATAGAATACAATCCGTGTATCCCCTACCTGTAAGAGTTCACCATCAAATTCCGTCTGAATATCAACTTGGGGATATATGAGCTCATTGTCTCGGATAATATAATATTCGTCATCAAACGTCTTGATTTGCTCTATGATATCTTCTTTATCCTCTTCAGATTTAATGGCAAAGGCTTTACTGGCTATAACCATGGCATCGGGAAAAGCTGTATAACCAAGGATGTGGTCGTAATCCGAATGTGTAAAAAGAAGATATAGCGGACGTCCCCTCCGCACAGCTGCAGCATGTTGACGAATTTCCTCCACTTCGTGAGGAAGCCAAGTGGGGTCAACAACCATAACCATATCCTCTGTTTCAATGACTGCCGATAAAGTCATATAAAGCGAACTTTGAAAAACTGTTACAAAGTTATTCCGCCAGATGATCATTGTGTGTTAGATCCAACCAATTTCTTCATAGCCATTATGTAGCCAACATGCAAGGCCTCATGGCCGATACTAAATATCAATACTTCCCCTAATCGCTTCAGATCCTTGAACGGAATTGTAATTTGTTCCTCAAGTCTACCTTCTAGTCGTTGCTTCATTCGGGTAGGCTGCTCCTTCAGAAGAGGTAACAATGTTGACATATCTGGAGGAGGTGTTTGCCAGTCTGCTGGTTTAGTACCATTTAGGAATAAAGCCATTAAGGATTCAGGCAATTCAAGAGGTTCTTGAATTAGTCGGTAAGACAGTCTTTCCTGAGTCGTTAGAATATGGCCAACATGCCAGAGTATGTTATTGTTATATCCGTTTGGAGTAACATTAACCTGCTCTGACGTTAAATTAGTAATAATTTCGAGAGTACGTGAGCGGTTTAATTCAATTTGATTAAAGATGATTTGTTCCATTTGTTCTCCTCCCTTTACTTTTAGTATACATAATTATACTAAAAACAAGGGATTACAGCAATTTTTTATAATCACTTTTCATTATGCTCATCACCAATGATGACCATTTCGGGTTTGCGTTACAGTATTTTTTCGCAACCTTCTCTATGCTCGTATATCCTTTATCAATATAGTTATCGGAGATGAGTTGTCCAAATTTCCGGACGCTTTCCCCCTTGGTTTTAAAACTAAATGCTTTATTGTATGCATCACCGTCAATAGCATTTAACCCAAACAGATTGTTTTTATTTCTAGCGATTTTGCTCTTTCCGTGTCCGCTTTCAAGCTTCATTACAGCAATGGTAAAGTATGCGTTTATGCCGTATTCCCTTTCTATTTCTATAATAGTTTCTTCCAGCCCATGGTCTGCTAGTAAAGTACCCTCAAAAATTTCTGTAATGTGCTTTATGGTTAGCTTTGAATCAGATTTCACTATAGTTGTTGGCTTGCTAGGAATTGCAGGATTAGTTGTTTTATTTACTGTAAGTTTTAGTGGTTTTTGCAGTGGTAGTGGTGTTTGTGTTGTTAGTTGTGTTTCTGGTGATATAGCTTGTCCGCTTATCAGTTCCGTGTACTTTCCGTTTACATATCCTCCATCCTTCAATTGAAGCCAATCATTGTCAGTTGTCGCTAGAACTTCGAGGATATCCCCATTCTTAACTACGTTAATTATTTTGGAATCCACATTCTTATTCTCTCGTATATTAAGATAATGAGAAGTAACCTCGTAGGTTGAGGCAGGGTTAGTTTTAATTTCTAATTCTGTATTTGATAGCAGTGAACTCTTTGTCTCCCTCGTAAATTGATCGAGCTTTTGTACTTTCTCATATTTATTAATAGCAAACAACTTGAATGGTTTAATATATAGCGGTGGTAGAGGAGAATTGTGGGTATTCGATAATTGTTCATTAAAATTAATTTTCACTAATGAATGTACAGGTGGATTAGAAGCGTGGTTTATGTTGTTTCTAGTGGCTAAATCCATACCGACAGTGAAAATCACAGTCGTAATAATAGTATAAACAATAAAATTACGTTTAAGTTTACTTAACAAGATATGCACCTCTTTAATAGAATAATTGGAGATTAACAGAATGTATGGATAGACTATGTTGATTGTACACATATTAAATTGTGAAGCATGTCATTATATGAGTGATTATTTCGATAGTTTTTGTCGTAATAACGCAAAAAAAGCCCGAATCTACGGGCTTTTTTGAATATAACTTTTAACTTTTTTATTTGGGAATCTCTTGAAGGAACTCTCTCGTAATCTTTATTTCGTCGCTTAATTCATTATTGATAGCTCGCTCGATATTACTAAGTAACATTTCTGTTGATAGATTCGTATCCTGTATACCCTCGAACCATACCCTCCACCATATATTTTTGGCTCTCTCATCAACTGGGGTCAGTTGATATTCTGGCGACCGTTCAATCAAATTTCGTAACAATGGTGCTATATGTTGCCCACCATAGAAATCTTCACCCGAAATGAAAGCCTCCTCATTAAGAATTTGCTGAATTTTGTTCTTATCTATCTCCGCCATCCATTCAATCACATTCCAAGCCTCACTCTTATGTTTAGATGTAGAAGAGATCGCCGCGACAGCGTGACCCGATAACCCATACATACCAAACGGCATTGTCGTAATTCGCCAATTCCCAGCACTATTTGATCCTACTTCTTTCAATATATTCTCAAACAGAAGACCAGTATGAACCATCACGGTATTACCAAGTGTAATTGAATGATTCACGCTAGGTTCGAATAAGTTACTATTGGAGGCTAATTCTTGTTTAAAAGTCTCCCTAGCCAAGTCCATGATGGGAAATACTTTTTTTGTGTTCCGCAAATACGTCATATTATTATCGAACATCCCCATAGAATAATCCAAATAAAATGAAGGCTCTTCGCTCCAAGAATGAGTATAAAACCCTTGCTCCTTCAAAGTTTGGGTCATATATAGCCAATTATTGGAATCTTCCATGAACGCTGCAAGCTTGTCAGGCTCAGCGGGAAACCCGGCTTCCTTTAATATATCGTATCTATAGAATGTGACAGCTGGACTAGTGTAAATTGGTAATGCTAATAACTTCTGATTATCTAAGGATCGAAGCACTTGCTTCATATTATTAGGATATATGCTAATCAGGGCTTCTGCCTGATAAGGCTCCTTAGATAAATCCTCGAAGGTATCCGTATCATTAAAGCTACCAAGCCATGAGTAATCCATGATTAACAAATCGGGAACCCTATCCGTCGTATATGTCTGTCTGAAGGTTTCGACTCCATTGAATAGAGGCGTCACCGTATACTGTATCTCCAAACGAGAAAATTGTTTATTAATCCGAGAGCGTAACTGCTCACCTAAGTCGTAGAACGACATGATCCAGAGCTGATTTCCCTGTTCATCTACTCCCACTTTAGTATTGGGATTAGTTACATTGTACTCGGAGCTATGTTGTCCAGGGGTTGGTATATTCTGCTCCGTTTCTAATCCGCATGCTGTTAGTAGAATGAGTATGCAAACGACTAATCCAACTAAGAGTATTCTCATTGGCCTCGACCCTTCCTCTTCATCATTTGGTAGTACTCTTGCTCCCGTAGAAGGTCTTCAAACTTCTCAGCAGACATGGACCTACCTAGCAAGTACCCCTGTATTTCATCACACTGAAGGTGTAGGAGAAAATTACGTTCAGCAACGGTTTCTATTTCTCAGAAAAACGGATATTATGGGATTCAGCGTAAGCGCTGAATGTATTACCGCCATTTTCTTTAGCTACATACATGGCGGAATCGGCTTCCTTCATAACTGCCTCTGGACTTTCACCATGCTCAGGATAAAGCGCAATTCCTATGCTTGCGGTAATATTCAATTCATTCTGCTCTATGAACATAGGCTGACTCACCACCTTTAGAATGTTCACCGCGACAAGCTGAGCATTCTCCATATCAGTCTGCTCAACTATGATAACAAATTCATCTCCACTAACTCGATATAGGTGGCAATGTTCATCACATACCTTAGTAAGGCGATCAGCTGTAAGCTGAAGTAATTGATCTCCAGCCGAATGTCCTAAGGAATCGTTAATATGCTTGAAATGATCTAAATCAAAGAATAGGACTGCTAGACTACCGTATGTGGATTGAACAAACAAATTTGTGAAATCCTTCTGCATACAAAGCCGATTTGCCAGACCCGTTAATGAGTCATAGTAAGCTAATCGATGGGTCTGATTAAATGTTTCTTTTAAATCTTCAGTTACCGTGCGGAAATTATCAACTAAAGCGTCGACCTCAATAATCCCCTTCTTAGGCCAGCTTAATTCCTTGCCATCAATTAATTTACTAGGAATAGCAATCGTTGAATGAGCTAGTTTGGTCAAGAGACTAAAGAAAACACGATTATATATAAAATGCAACATTAATACGGTAGCACAAACTAGGAATAGAACCCAAATTTGAGGCTGATAGATATGCAATAAACTTGTAAGATAGGGTGAGAACGGGGTTATTATAGTAATGGTTAGCCCAATACTTGAGAGCTTCTTTTCTTGTATAACATATCCATGGTTCCAACCAACCAATTCATTGTAGAATTCTACATTAGGAAGCCAATATGAGTATCCTTTATATTCAGCTACAACGTCTCCCCCAGCATGCCAATCGAATAATTGTCCGATCTGGTAGGAATCAATTGTATGTGCTGTCAATAAACTCTGATGTTGATCGGTAATATAGATTGCCAAGTGAGTATTCTCCGCAGCCATTTGCAACATCTGATTTGTTATTCTAGATTGAATCAATCCTTGTTGCTTGAGCAAATAAAGTTCATTACTTGGTAATTTATACAGATAATTCTCTACTGCTTGCATTCGGGATGTCATAGTTCTATCAATCGAATCGAATATTCGCTTTTCTTCCTGGTTTCCATTCATAATGACATATACCAAAAAAGGGATCAATAGAGCTAACAGAGATGTATGTACCATCAATCGATTAAAAAAATACCCCTTTGGAAATTGTAATTTTGCTCTAGCATACATATTCAAAGGTCCATATGAGATCAGAATATCCGCCAACAAACTAAAAACAATTGTAGACGTGACCTCTTTTTGGATTAATATAATAGCAAGATCATCAAACTCACCAAAAACAACGTAAAATAATACAAGTATAGGAATTCCAATAATAATCCAATAAAGAAAATTATGAGATATTAATCCCTGTCCATTCTTGCGAAGACGCCAGCCTATAAAGAGTGTAGCTCCAATATGTAGGATGGCAAAGGGCAACCATATCTCCTCCAAGATAATAGCGATGGTGTAAACCAATGCGGCGGATGAACCGCCAATTATAATTCCATACAGAGCAATTATTATCATGATAAACAGGGGAGCTACACTGATGCCATAAAAGAAATGGGTACGGAACACAAAAGAAAGTATAGCAAGTAAAACTAATGATAAATAAATGAGATACGATGAGAGTGGTTTTTCTTTCATAGTTGTAAGAATCACTGTATTCCTCCCTCCCTTCGATAAGAAAAAAGAGACCGCTAAGCAGCCTCTTCTCCCTTTCGGTGCCACCATAGTGTCATTCACACCTTTGGCCCGTGATTTTGCGTCCCTTGTTTTCACAAGGTTTGCCTTGTCGACAGCTATATAAACATTTCGACCTTAATTGATAAAATCCTCCATTTATTTAAACTGTAGCGAATCTTGATGACTTATTATATTTATTAATTAATTAGTCCGTCCCAAAGGTACCTCTTTATGATCTTCTCATCTATCTCTACACCAATTCCCACCCCAGTAGGTATGGACACTTGACCATCTATCGGTTCGATCTGAGTAATTGTCGTAAATGGGTTCTCCATGACATCCCATTCAACGGGCTCTATATTCTGATCCTTCATCTTGCTCCAAGGAGGTAAACAAGCATGGGCGAACAGTGCATACAATCTTGCTAACGCACCATCGAACGTATGCGGTGAAACCCTTAAACCGCAATATCGGGACAACTGTAGTGTGTGTCTGTAACCATCAATCCCATCTTCATGCATAACATCGGGTTGAATCATATCAATCGCTCTGTTCTGTATTAGTTGTAAAAAATCTGCTGCACTTTTTAAGTTTTCCCCGCCTGCAATAGGAACAGTAAGACAGGAGCGGAGCAATTTATAATCAGCGGCTAGATTCATTGGTATAGGTTCTTCAAACCACAAGAGGTTATTCCAATTAGAGAAAGAGCGTTCCCACTCTCGTGCTGTTGCAAAATCATAGCTTTCATTAGCGTCAACAATCAAATTGCATCCTTCCTTAAATAAACCTTGAATCTGTTGAATATGCATGAGATCCTCTTTAAATGTTCTACCTCCAACCTTGACTTTAATCTGCGTAAAGCCGCTATGTAATTCCCTCTCTATATGCTTTATTGAATGACCTATCCACTCGAATTGATCTGTATAAGACTGCATCGATGCATAAACCGGTAAGGAGCTTCTCCAGCTTCCTCCCCATAAATCAGTAATAGAGACACCCGAGAATTTAGCAACAATTTCAGTAAGAGCTAAACTAACACCTGCTGCAGACCTTTGATGCCATTTTTTGATTTGCTGCACAAGCTGGAATCGATTTGTTGCTTGTTTACCGATCAAATAGGGAATAATCTTGTCTTCAAATCCTCTAGTTAAAGTAGGTAACCAGTCAACACATTCACCCCATCCTGTAATCCCTGAATGAGTTGTGATTTTAAAAAGAAAGCTGCTTCGAAATGTCTTATATCCATTTGCATCTCCATAAGGTTGTTGTAATGGATACATCAAAGGGAAAGTCTCCACGTTAACTATTCTCAATGAGTAGTGCCTCCTAAAAGTTTTTGTTGATTACAGCAACGTCGGTACAACTACATCGCATGCATAAGCTTAGACTATGTTGCATACTTGAATGTGCTCAAAAATGCGATGTTTTATTCCATATACTCTGGTAAAATAACATAATTAGAAAAACAAAGGAGTGGATTTCAGTTTGCGTATCATCTCATTATGTCCGAGTAATACCGAGGTACTCGGCTACTTAGCCGCTGAACAAGATATTGTTGGGGTTGATAACTATTCCACCTGGCCTCCGAGCATTGACAGTTTACCAAGACTTGGTAGCGATTTAAGTATAAATATGGATCGCGTTGAAGAGCTCCAGCCAGATTTAATAGTAGCCTCTCTAACGGTACCCGGTATGGAGAAGAATATTGAAGAACTTCAAAAACGCGGGTTGCCTTATATTACGTTAGAACCAAATCGACTTCAGGATATTAGAGACAATTTGCTAATGGTTGGAGATGCGATTGGCAGAGGTGAACGTGCGAAACAAATCGTACGTGCTTACGAGGAATGTATCGCAGACTACAGAGCACGAAGCCAACGTATTGTGGATCATACAAGTATTTATTGGGAGTGGTGGCCGAAGCCAGTTTTCACACCTGGGGGCGGCAATTGGTTAACGGAAATTAGTGAGTTAGCTGGGGCACGCAATATATTCGCAGATGATATCCGCGCGAGTGTAAAAACTGATCTGGATGATGTATGCCAGCGTAATCCAGATATTATAGCTCTAGTCTGGGTAGGCATCCAACAGGATAAGGTTAAACCTGAGCTTGTCCTTACTCGAGACAACTGGGAGCGGATAACTGCTGTGAAAGAGAAGAACATCTATGTGCTGGATGAACCTTTGTTCTGCAGACCTTCACCAAAATTATTAACCGGAATGTGTAAGCTTGCAGCGTTGTTACATCCACACATATTTCCTTCTTACCAAGAAGGAAGCGATCCAATACTGGATCGGGTCTAGTTCGATTTGATTACTCGTGGTAGGCCATGCCACATATAAATGGCCTCCTTAGATTTCTGAGCTGCTACCTGTGTTAGCCTTCCGATAATATCACGCATCCTCCGCTCCTCCGGAGAGATAGGTACAATACCACGGCCCATTTCTAGCATGATAAATATGACATCACTCTCTGTCATAAAATCATTGTTGGACGCGCGATGGGCCTCCTCTTGAAGTAAATCATCCATGATAGAGGTTAACCACGATTGTACATCTTCTTCTGGAACACCAGCTACCAGCTTTATTCGTATCCACTCTTCCCAGCCTTCCATTACAAGGATGTTAGTGCTCTGCATAGTCCATTGATTCCGCCACTGGTCCGGCTCATGACCTTCATAGCCTGATACCCACTTTAGGGTTCTATTCTGGTAGGACTCCCTTATATACTTCCGTTTTCCTGTGTACGCTCCTCCGGTTATGAGTTGCACAAACATTCACCTCTCTTCTTTCATATCATCCACAATGATCTATACTATAGTGAATACTAGTGTGAATACCCATAAGCTACATAGTAGCCATAATTCTCCACCTTCAATTGCTACACCTGCTAAATCACCATTCACAGCTTTGAACGCTCGTTGAACCCAAAGATAGAACAAAAGTATAAAGATTGCGTAAGCTATAATGAGCCAAACAATAAGTAGTAGTATTCGACTAGGTTCGGCCGCGAAATCTCGTGCCAAGGAAATCCATATTCCAACAAATAGAACGATTGGCAGTATGGCAATTAATAAATCGCGACGCTTCAACTGTCTTTTCCATTCATAAGCAAGTCCACTTTGTTTGACCGACGGTAGAGCTACAAGTAGTAGAAGACTTCCCCAGCGTGCCAATGCTGGAATTATCAAAAAAGGCAGCAACGTATTCCATGTAATTAGTCTTAATTGATCTAAATAAACATAGATAAAAGCCACTTTCCATAGCAGTAAAAAAATAATGGCTAAAACTCCTACCGCGCCAATTCGAGGATCCTTCATGATCTCCCATTTTTTCTCGAGAGGAGCATATGAACCTACTGCATCGGCTGTATCTGCCCAGCCATCTATGTGGAGACCACCTGTCAATACGATCCAGCATGTAATGGTCAACATCGCTAGCATCCATAAGGGAGCCCATGTAGACAAGAGCTGTACAATCGCTATAACAATGCCGCCTAGACATAGTCCGACTAAAGCATAACTACGAAGAGCCCATCGCATTGACTCTGGGTTCCAAGGAATGGTTAGAGGGATAGGAATCCTTGTTAGAAACTGAAAAGCCAATAATAAACCCCTGACCATGTTCATCTCTTTACCCCCTTCCAGTAAATGGGTATACCTGCAACGATCTGTACTGCTTCGTCAGATAAGCTTACCAAGGTTAGATGGAGCTTCTGTAGTGTACGTATATAACTCACAACATAAGTATCTCGTAATGGAACCCCTTCATGAAGATCATTAGAAACGATTAGCAAGTCTATTTGTCGATATTTGGCTTCTTGGATACAATTGAGCAATATTGACTCTAACTGTGTTAGACCTAGGTCATGTTGAAACATCGCATTGCTGAGCCATAGCGTTAGACAATCGAGTAAGACGATATCGCCAGCAGCTCGACGACGAATTACCCCAGCAATATTTAGCGGCTCTTCTATCGTTACCCATGCTTCGCCACGATCCACTTGATGGGTACTGATACGCTTTACCATCTCTTCATCAATTGATATTGCTGTGGCAAGATAAACTAATGATGCCAAAGGATTATTGAGCTTGGAATGTTGATACAATTCCTTAGCTCTTTTCTCTGCATAAGCGCTCTTACCGGATCTTGCTCCCCCCGAGATAAATCCAATCATGATTCGACTCTCCAACGACTTAGTAGCTGTAACAATTGTTCATTCTCCTGTGAAGAACGAATTGCAAGACGTAGATACCTACCATCTAACCCAGGGAAGGTTGTTGTATGTCGAGCAAGTAACCCATTGTTTAATAAGAATACATACAGCTCTTGTGTTTGTTCTATTCGCTGTGGATCACGAAGTAAGTAAAAATTGGTGCAGGTGCTTGAGACATCATAGCCGAGTGCGATTAAATTCGAGCGCAAGGAAGTCCATTGCTCGATTAGCCACTCCTTAGTCGCCTTCACAAATGTGGTATCTCTTATAAGAATCGGAACTAGAGCAGCAGCAGCACTATTCACACTCCATGGGATTTGATCTGCCCGCATCGCAGAAGCTGTTAATTCTTGTGTCAAGGCATAACCAAGGCGGACACCAGGAATCGTAAACATCTTCGTCATTGAGCGTAGTAGCACAAGATTCGAATAGGTTTCTAACCAAGTTGTCAATTCCTTATTCGGGCTGATCATGAAATCCGCGAATGCTTCATCAATGACAACAAGGACCCCAGAATGGACTGCTAGATCCATGATGTCCCTTAATGAATTTTCTTCTACGGCTGTTCCAGTAGGATTATTCGGTCGACACAGGAATATAACATCAACGTTAGAGATAGCTTCGAGCACTTGTTCATAAGGGAAAGCGAACTGCTCCGCTTCGTTCAAATACAGTCGTTCAATATGAATACCATAGTGAGCACAAGCCTGTTCATATTCCCCGAAGGTGGGATGAATGACTAATGCTTTTCCGCCCTGTACTCGTTTGGCAGTAAGGAAAATCGCCTCTGCACCACCATTCGTAAGCACAACCTGCTCTGGACGCAATCCCTCACGCTCAGCGATCGATGTCCGTGCATCAAGGTAGCTTGGATCCGGATAGACAACAATCTGATTAAAGCTATCAATCCAAGCATCTCTTACCCATTCAGGAGGACCGAGTGGATTCAAATTTGCGCTAAAATCAAGAATTGGATGCTGCTCCGACAAGGTGAACAGCTTCTTAATTTGTGTAGGTTGTCCGCCATGACTAGGCCATTCCATTAAGATCACATCCTAAATTAAGTGTATGAACCAACTGAGGGCTCCTGTCAGAGTTATGAATACGAACCATCCCCCGTGCATAATGGTTATGGAATCACGTATATCAGTACAACAAAGCTCACGTGTTGCTCGACCCATTCGGGCCCTCTCAGAGATTACACCTTGATATGAGTTTTGCCCACCCAATTGAATTCCTAATAGTCCCGCTGTCATAGATTCTGGCCAGCCACTATTAGGACTGGGATGCTTGGGAGCATCCATCCATGTAATTCGGATAGCATTAATTACGGATAACCCCGGCATGAACCAAGCGGCAAGCCACATACTCATAGCTGTTAGTCGTGCTGGTAACCAATTTGCTACATCATCGATGCGGGCAGATGCCCAACCAAACAGATGATATCGTTCATTCTTATAACCAACCATGGAATCTAGCGTATTAACCGCACGATAAGCCATAGCAGCGGGGACACCGCCGATAAGCATCCAGAATAGAGGCGCTGTGATGCCATCCACCGTATTCTCCGCTACTGTTTCTACCGTACCACGAACAACTTCGGACTCCTCTAGCACTTCCGTATCCCGCCCTACTATCATAGCTAATTGTATTCTAGCCTCCAATAGATTACCTCTAATTAATGGAACAGAAACCTGTAGTGCTGCGTCCTTCAGCCCTTTAATAGCCAACGTTGTTGACAACAAATACACTTCCAAAGCTATGCCAAGATAGGTATTTATCTGATGTGCGGTCCAAAGTATTCCAGCCGTAATACCATATATCAAACCTATAATAAGAAGAGCGATTACAGCCCCCTTTAGTTTACGATTTGACCCGCTATTTCCCTTTCTCTCTAGATAGGAAATAAGCTTCCCCATACCCACAACGGGATGAGGAAGCCACCGAGGATCACCGAACCATAGGTCAACTAGTATAGCAAAAGTAACGATCCAAACAAAGTGAGGAATCACATCTAAAAGTCCTATGTTATATAAGCTCTCAAAGCTCATCAGACTTTCGCCGTCCTCTTCTGGTATTTACCGATTGCTTGTTTCGTTGCTTGATAAATCAATTGCCCTAGTCGCTTACCGACAACCGTTCCAGACCCTGCATACGGTGTAGGAATTCCCCGCTGAGTACAAGCAATTAACAAACTGTCAGTAGAGGTACCCGTTGCAATAGTCCCGGTTAGTTTATCGATAATGTGCATGTCATGTATAACCTTAGTTTTGGCTTCCGTTGCGGAGAGCATTGCGTTCACAAGCGCACCATCAGTTAGATGACCGTCAATGAATAACATGGTATTAATGGTTCCAATTCTGCGAATTATCTCAGGCTCAGCTTCGGCGGATATATCAACCGCATTACCCACACCTGCCGTAATAACCGCAAGACAAGAATAGTCATTTGCCTCATGAGTTAGCATCACCATATCCTCGAGCTGAACCGCTGTCATCATTCCTATTGTTTCTTCTACTGGAATGCCTCGTTCTTCTAACCAGTTTCGAATATCCTGTTGTGGATCAGAGCAATTGTAATTCTTATCTACGTGGAAGTTGCAAAAATGTTTAGCCCAGCTCAGTCCTTCACCGATGACACCATTAGAAATGGTGCGCAAGGAATGTCTTGAACGTAGATGAATGACATTCTCGTCACGATTCAGTTCAAACATGGTGGAGAATCCACCATCTGATGTAGAAATTTCTTCCGTATTCGGTGATAAGAACAATTGTGGCTTAGCAATTTCCGGATGGCTTCCAGAATTTACGCGAACCCCGTAAACTTCCTCAAGCTGCTTTTCCTTGCGCAGTATATGGACACTGCCAATCTCTATAATCTGACCATCCTTCAGTAGAGCAACACGGTCGGCATAGAGAGAGGCAACATTCAAATCATGCAGTATGGCAAAAACAGTGAGCTCATTCGTTTGCTGCCATTCCTTCAATAGATTTAGCATATCAAAGGTATGGCGAATGTCTAGATGATTAGTAGGCTCATCAAGCAATAAAACCTGTGGTTCCTGTGCCAGAGCCTTGGCGAGAAGCACACGTTGTTTCTCGCCACCGCTTAGTTCGATAAATGGTTTATACCGGTAAAGCTCCACTTTACATATGGACATCGAACGCTCTACTGCAGCTTGATCTTCGGAAGAGATCGACTTCAGAAAGCCTCGTTGATGCGGATATCGACCAAGCATGACAATTTCCTCGACGGTAAAGTCAAAGAAGACCTTCTCCTCTTGGGTTAACACGGCAAGCATACGAGCCTTCTCTGTCATCGACAAAGCAGTCATCGACTTTCCATCAAGCTCAACCTCACCGCCTAAGCGTGGGAGTACCCCAGTGATCAGTTTAAAGATGGTTGATTTTCCGCTACCGTTAGGACCCAGTAGAGCAAAAAATTCACCCTTGCGTACTTCAAAGCTTACGTTATCAACGACCTGCTCCTTGCCATAACCGCCGCTCAACCTCTCTACCTTGATCACTTAGGACTTCCCCCTTCCAAACCGTCGCATCAGTAGTATAGCAAACACCGGAGCACCGACTAAAGCTGTAATTACACCAATGGGAAGCTCCTTCGGAGCAATAATCGTACGAGCGATCAGATCCGCTAATACGAGATATGCACCACCCGTAAGCATCGACAATGGTAGTACATGACGATGATTAGGACCTGTAATTAATCTGACCAAATGGGGGATTACCAAGCCAACAAAACCGATAGAGCCAGATACCGCAACCGATGCACCTGTCAATAATGAAGCGCCGACTAGTATCCAAATCTTTCGCTTCTTCACATCAAGGCCCAAATGCTGGGCTGATTCCTCACCCATCGCTAATGCGTTCAGCTCGCGATGATGCAGTAGAAGAATTGCAGCTCCTATGAGAAAGAACGGTATAAACAACTGAAGATGACTCCAGCCCCTCATCCCTACACTTCCCATTAGCCAATATAGAATTTGTCTCATATCCTCTTGACTACTAATCGCAATGATTAAAGATACAATAGCACCAATGAAAGCACTGATAATGATTCCGGCTAGAATGATCGTCTCTATTGCCATCCCTCTATTGGAAAGACGTGTCATTCCGAATACGATCATTAATGCAACAAAGCCACCTATAATGGCAACGACAGGTAGCGAAAATGATCCTAATCCAAGTAGATTAATTTGAAAGTATAAGACGAGTACTGAACCTAACGATGCTCCAGAGGAGACACCTATCGTGTAAGGGTCAGCCAATGGATTTCGTAATAACCCTTGAAAGGCCGCTCCCGCTAAGGATAACGCAGCACCAATGAACAGTGCAAGCAACACCCTAGGGAAGCGTATATTCCAAATGATCATTTCTAGATTGCGCGGAATATCCTCCATCCAGCTTAAACCAATCGAATTCTGTAGGATGATATGAATAATCGAAGGCACTGGAACAGTTACACTGCTCACCAGTAATCCCAGCAGTGCCGCTAAGAATAAGAAAGCACCGCTAAAGATATACATGCCTATAAGGATTCGATTACTTGAAGACTTCCGGATAGATGATTTGTCCAAGCAACTCCACCCCATCAATTAGTCGTGGACCTGAACGTGTAACGGTGTCACTATCGACGTCATAAACTCGTTTATTCTTAATAGCAGGAACCTCAGCCCAGCCTGTACGTGCGTACACACCATCCTCTGGATTCTCAACATAATAGCCATAGGTTGTAACAATGACATCCGGCATCAGAACAACAATTTCCTCTTCCGTTAGCTTATTCCATCCTTCAAGATGTCCAGCAGCATTAGTCGCACCGACTGCCTCCAGCATCTCATGCATGAATGTACCCGAGCCGGTTGTATAGATATCTGGTGCTGGAGAAACCTCTACCCATACTTTAGCAACTTCCGTAACCTGCTCAGCTTTTTTGATTACCTCTGCAAGTCTTTGCTGCATATCAATAACTATATCATCGGCTTTTACAATTGTCCCCGTTACCCCACCAATCAACTGAATTGTTGTATAGGTGTGTGCAAAGGAATCAGCACTGTTAATGACAACAACATTAATGCCGATCTCTTTAAATTGATCCAGAATAGCTGCATGATTCTTGTAATGATAATCTGTTACCAATGCCAGGTCCGGCATCATATTAATAATTTTCTCAACATTCATTTCTTGTGCGCCAATTTTTTCTTTCGTTAGTGCTTCCTCTGGATAGTTGCAATAGTCAGATACACCAACAATCTGCTCGCCTAAACCAAGAGCAAAGGAAATCTCAGTGTGGCTTGCTTGAACTGAAACGATAGTTTGTGGTTTCTCTTCTATAGTAATCTCTTGACCGGAACCATCAATAATGGTGATAGGAAACTGCCCATCTGTATTGGATAGCCAACCGTATTCACCGGAAGCTGGACGACTGATTTGTACCACAGGCTCTTCTGCTTTGGGTTCTTCTGCTTTGGGTTCTTCTGCTTTGGGTTCTTCAACTGCAGGCTTTTCTGTTGGTGCACTGACTTCTCCACCTTGGTTAGCAGGTTCTGTAACTTCTGGAGCGTTATTACCACAACCCGCAACCATTGCCACAACCATTAGAATGACGAATAATAGACTTGCCCATTTACTAAATTTACTCATTTGCAATTTCATTTTTTTCTCTCTCCCAAATAGTATGATTTGTCTCCTTTTGAACCGTCACGATCTTTAGTTATCACGGTCACAATAAAAAGCCTTAGCACGTAAAGAGCTAAGGCAGGATAGTAAGCGTTATAGTCATGCTACTAGTAAGCAGAACGTACAGGCTTCTCCTAACCTTATTCTCCCGACCCGAAGAATAGAAGGACGAACTTCGAAGGCAGGTCTCCTGACTTAGCGCATCGTCTTACTCTTGTGCCCTTCCCAGCAAAATGCCAGTGGTTTGCCACAATTTCATCCGCGCTTACAGTAGCGGGGGCTGTACCGGATTTGCACCGGTTTCCCTTAAATCCGATCGAAATCGGAACCTTCAAAGTATATATTCAATTGGTAGACTTGTATCAATTAAACAAGAAAATTGACGAAAAAGCAAGAACACTTCTTATTTCGAGTCCGAGATACCTGCCGACTGGAAGGTAGCCATCTCACTTATCATCCTTGTAGCAGCCTCTAACAAGGGATAGGCTAATGCCGCACCGCTGCCCTCACCAAGCCGGAGCTGTAACTGGAGTAGTGGCTCTTTACCCAATTCCTCAAGAACAAAACGATGACCTGGTTCAAGTGATTGATGACCTGCCACCATATAGTCAACTGTATGACGATTTAAACTTCTTGCGATGAGCGCTGCAGCACCGCATATAAAACCGTCTAATAAAATTGGAATTCGATAGGCCGCAGCAGCAATGATCAGTCCAGTTAAGCCAGCAATCTCTAGCCCTCCAACTTTTGTGAGTACCTCTATGCCATCTTTGGGATCTGGTTGATGCAACGCTATCGCTTTTTCAATCAATTGTTGCTTAAGAAGCAGACGTTCACCCTCAACTCCTGTACCCGGACCAGTAACTTCCTTCACAGTATGACCACTCAATATAGCAACAATTGCACTACTGCTTGTCGTATTACCAATGCCCATCTCACCTGGGATAATGCATTGTGCGCCTCGTTTAATCGCTTGCTCTGCTATATCGGCACCGATCAATATCGCTTCAATTGCCTCAGCCTTAGTCATCGCGGTTTCATGTAGCATATTCGCTGTACCCTTACGAATTTTACGAAGCTCTAGATTGGCCATTGTCGAATCTTTCGGAACAAATTCTTCAAGATCCGTAGCTATCCCCATATCCACTACAGTGACTTCTGCTCCGATCTGTCGCGCGAATACATTAATCGCTGCTCCACCTCGTAGGAAGTTGGCAACCATCTGAACTGTAACCTCCTGTGGATAGGCTGAGACACCCTCCACTGCTATGCCATGATCTGCTGCCATAACGATGACTGCTACGGGACTCACACGGGGCTTCAACTCTCTTGTGATACCAGCCAGGTCTGCCGCAAGCCGTTCAATGCTGCCCAAGCTTCCCGGCGGTTTGGTTAATGTGTCTATATAAGCTAAAGCTTCCGAACGTACTATTTGGTCTAAAGGTTCTAACCGATCAAGCCAGCCTTCTAGCTTTCTTGTTAGCTCAGCCTCTTGCTGATCATTATCGGAATTTTTCATTTTTTCACCATTCCTTTTCCTTGAAACTGTTCCATCGCTTGCTGTAATGCCACCATATCTATGTGCTCACGTGCCGCAGCAGCCAATCGTACAAAATCTTGATTTCGTAGCTCCGAATAATGAATCGTATCATCAGGCGACAGCTCTTGAATTCCTTTTCTTCTTCGTATGACATTTAGGTAAGCTGTACGAAACTCATCGTTATGAAAAATTCCATGGAAGTAGGTTCCGATTACCGAATCCCCAATTTTACATCCATCCATGTGGACTTGATCCTCATGAAAAACTTGAACAAATGATTCCGCCTCAATAGATAATGTTGTACGACCCATATGGATTTCATAGCCTTCAACGGATATCAAACTAGTATCGAAATCTATTCTCCCTTTGGAGCGAATTGTCGATTTATCTGTAGTTAATACCGTTCTTACCGGAAGCAAACCTATTCCTTCAATAGCTTTAATCGTTGTCTCAACACCATGGGGATCCTCAATCTGCTCACCTAACATTTGATAACCACCACATATTCCAAAGATGCTCGTTCTCTTTCCTTGACTAAGCTCTACGATGGCTTTCACCATATCTTTATTGAGCAATTCGATTAGATCTTCGATCGTATTCTTACTGCCTGGCAGAATGATTAGGTCAGGTTCACCTAACTCCTCTACCGATCTAACCAACCGAACATGGCAATCTATCTCTACGGTGAAAGGATCTATATCTGTAAAATTGGACATTCTGGAGAGGGCAATCACCGCTATATCGATGGCCTTGCCTGTGTTACGATTTCGACTGTAGCTAGAGAGCGCCAACGAATCCTCAGCTTCAATGTTAAGATTGTCTAAATAAGGCATTACGCCTAGCACAGGGATTCCGGTATAATCATGAAACCAATCCAGTCCAGGCTCTAATAGACGGATGTCACCGCGAAATTTATTAATGATTACTCCAACAACACGTTCACGATCCAAGGGATCTATCAACTGAAGAGTACCTACTAAACTTGCAAACACCCCTCCTCTATCGATATCACCCACCAGTACAACTGGTGCATTAGCCATCCTTGCTACACGCATATTAACAAGCTCTCGATCATTCAGATTGATCTCAGCAGGACTCCCTGCTCCTTCTATTACAATACAATCGTATATCTCTGATAGCCGATTGTAAGCATCCTGAATAATTTGCTTACCCTTCTCATAGAATTCTGTTCTATACTGTCCTGCTTTCATTGTTCGATATGGTTTACCATGCACAACAATCTGTGATTCATATTCGCGAGAAGGTTTGATTAGGATCGGATTCATATCCGTTGTAGCCACAATTCCTGCTGCCTCAGCCTGAACACCCTGTGCGCGACCAATCTCCAAACCATCTACAGTGACATAGGAATTTAGTGACATATTCTGCGATTTGAAGGGTGACGTAAGTTTGCCATCCTCCGTGAAGATTCTACATAATGCAGTAGCGATCAAGCTTTTGCCTGCATCGGAATGAGTTCCTTGTATCATGAGCGGAAGGGCTCTTCTCATTGGACACTTCTCCTCCACTCTATACATCGATTAAGCCATTGTTCTACAAGCCGTGGACATGATGCAAAGTGAATATGAGTGTAACCTGCGATAACGTTCTCAGCCACGTATCCTTCTGGTTGATCCTTTCTTAGTCCCTTACTATGATAGGCATGTTGAATCGGCTCAGAGGGATGAAAGGTCGAATAATGAAACTCATGCCCTCTAGCATGGTCATGCTCAGATAATAGATAATTACCCTGGAGTCCACTAACCTCTCGATACCCGATAGCTGCGAGTTTATTCTGCATCCGTACCTCTCCAGGGATAATGCCTGCCATAACATGGGCATGGCCATCTGACTGGACTATACGCTCAGACAGTAGCATGAATCCACCACATTCCGCAAAGATCGGTTTTCTTACCTTCACAGCTTCTCTCAGTGATTGAAGTACATGTCGCTGTCCAGCTAATTCCTCGGCAAATTCCTCGGGAAATCCACCACCGATGTACAAGCCATCCGCAGATTGCGGGGCCTCCTCACCAGATAAGGGGGAGAAGAAGATGAGCTCGGCACCATATGCGCGTAGTAATTCTAAGTTTTCCTCATAATAGAAATGAAAAGCGGCGTCTCGAGCTACCGCAATTTGAACCGGATAAGATACTTTCGGCTGGAAAAGTCCCGAAGGATTATCAACCGCCGGTGAGGTCTCAGCTGCTTGGAGTAACCCCTGCAAATCAATTGTCTTCGCAGCGAGCTCTCCCATTCGTTGGAACAATCCGTCTAGATCCCCTCGTTCTATGGATGGAATAAGACCCAAATGACGTTCTGGCATCTCAATTTCTGGAACCCTCTCTAAATAACCGAAAACTGGAATTCCACAGTCTTGTTCTATTGCTTCCTTCAACAGACGATAGTGTCCTTCGCTACCAACCCTATTCACGATTACTCCTGCGAAACGAATGTCCTTCTCGAATAACTGAAAGCCTTTTACAACAGCCGCTGCACTTCTTGCCATACCCTCGCAGCTTACAATTAATAGAACAGGAGTATCCGTTAATTTACTAATTTCAGCCGTACTACCGCGAAGACTTGTCGCTTCTTTACCATCATAGAAGCCCATAACCCCTTCAATAATGGATAAATCAGCATCTCGCTTCCCTCGGTAAAGCACCTCTTTAAGCACCTGTTCAGAGAACATCCAGCTATCTAAATTACGTGAAGGGCGTCCAGTTACCGCGGTATGATAGGTGGGATCTATATAATCCGGTCCACATTTAAACCCTTGAACATGAAGTCCAAGGTGCTTGAACGCAGCCATCAAGCTAATCGCAGCGGTTGTTTTTCCTACACCACTGCCCGTTCCAGCAACAATTAATCTTCTTTCACTCATGTTTACACCTAATATTCAATGCCGAATACAGCAGGAATTCCTTCATCATAATAGTGCTTCTCAACATCCACAACGGATACAAGATCAGCTAACTCCTTCAGCTCTGGATGAGCATCTCTACCGGTAATGACCAAATGCACATGGCTTGGCCTGCGTCTGATCATCTCCTTGACCTCTTCAATTGGAAGCACGTCATCAATCGGAAACGTGGAGATAGCGAGCGCATTATTCAACTCATCCAAGATCACAATATCAAATTCACCACTCATGACCGCATCTCTCGCTTCAGGCCAGCCCGTTCGGAGCGCCTCCCGATGCTCCTCAGGTGTCTTTAACCAAGTAAACCCTTTCCCGAGCTGAACCATATCAACACCTAGCTTCTTAAGGGCAATTTGTTCCCCATATGTGCGTTCAGGTGACTTAATAAATTGATAAATTTTCACTTTAAGTCCACGACCGACTGCCCGTACCGTAAGACCCAATGCCGCGGTTGTTTTCCCTTTACCATGACCGGTGTACACTAATGTTAAGCCCTTCTGCTGCTCCTTCGATTTTCCCATGTTCAGTCTCCCTTCTCAAATAAAAAAACCTCGCTATTCACGAGGGTTGGCTGCTGGATAGGACTAGGCATTAGCAATCATAACTACTAATACAGGTCATATTACCGCTGCCGATTCCTGCTCCCCGAAGAACGTTCAGCTGTCGATCAAAAGCAGGTCTCCTGACTTGCGCATCCTCTTACTCTTGTACCCTTCCCAGCAATCGCCAGTGGACGTACAATTTCATCCGCGCTTACAGTAGCGGGGGCTGTACCGGACTCACACCGGTTTCCCTTTTCATCCGAATAAATCGGAACTTTTGATTAAACTATGTAGTTGTACATTTCCTTTCTATTAAACAGGAAATCCTTGTAGATTTCAATAGGATTCGGACTTACTCGATAAACAAGCATAAACAGCTTCGCCGCCCGAAAGTTTTCTTAAGATAACTCTCTTTGTAAGCATAAGCTTAGAACGAAGCGTATAGCGTAGAATGACTATCGGAATTTTTGCAGGGTGGGTATGATTGTTCTTCCATTTGTATTCGCAAAAAATATATGTGGAATTACAACTATTCATTCATTGGGTAACTTCTAGGGAATAATAAGTGCATAAATACAATAAAATCTCAAGGATAACATGAATTGCATGGAAATCAGAAGAATAATTGTAATACGTTCTTAATTCCTTTTCTTCGTTCGGGTTGTTATTAAATAATTGCAAATATGCGCTATTTGAAAATCGAACCCCTTGTCCTCCAAGCAATACCTAGTTCTCATAAAAAACAGGCTGCCCTCAGTCATCTAGACTTTTGGACAGCCACACTATTATATATTATAATATTACCTCTTGAAGCACCTGATGTGTGGGTACTCCATTCAAATTCTTAGAGAGTATTCTAGTGGAATCATAATTGATTTCTTGGGATACCTTCGAGGTTAAATTCTGTTCACCAGTAAGAATGATTTCATCCCACTGATATCGTTTCCCATGCTTCTCAAGAATTGGACATAAACCCTTTAACCAACGCATTCGATTTACCTCGTAACGATTATTATAATGCTCTTTATGATTAGCAGCAGATGCTACTCGGTTTGCATGGGACATCCCCTGAAATTCACGCCAATTTTCTTGCTCTAAGTCCCACTCGTATTCCCATTTTTGTTCCATTTCACCAAGAAAACTACTCATAACAGTTACTTCTTCTCCGCCTACCTGTACAACCCCTACGGATGGATAGGTTTCTAATAGTTGATTCAATTCCTCAAGATGCGGCTTGTCCTCCCAATAGAAAGCATTAGGAACTGGAACCTGCAATGTCTCAAAGAACAATGTACCCGATGAAGCACCCGCAATAAGTACCAAGCCTCTTTTTAAATCCGTTTTACTATCTTCAATCAATTTCTCAATTTGCGGTTGTAATTCACGATATTCTTTCATTTGTACTTCTCCGCCTTCTGCCTCTGAATATTCCCGAAGACGTTTCAACCCGTTCTTAAGATGGATTTTCCAGGCATCCTGTTGTTTTCCGTTTGGTTCAGTGTTCATATAGATCGATAGTATCCGACCCTGTAGCACGTCACCTAAATTTTGCAACTTTTCAATCTGATTTTTCACTTTCATAATGACTACCTCCTTTGTATTCTCCCTGAGAGTACCCGAGAAGGGTCCTACAATTATAACATAAAACTAATACCTATGAATGGAGACTACCCTTACCTAGTGGAATCATTGCTTCAATTTCATGTAAGTGTCTTGATCACAGATCACAAACAACCGCGCTGTTTCTGAAATCCGCTCATCTAACCGTCGGTTAATATTCATATGCTCGCCATCGGAAATTAAGGTTGCACCCTCTAGTAATAATTCCTCAAAGGCATCCCGATAATTATCCCAATGTGGACGCTTCTTAATTTCGAATAAATCTTCACCCTCTTGGGTTGAAAGAAGCTGGGAGACAATTTTAGAAGTCCCTGGACTAAAGGCTGATCGTACAGCCAGCTGAGCTATGGTTTCCGTACCTAGAATAAATTCATCAATCTTCACATGGAGAAAATTCATAATATTTTCTTTGTCTTTTATTTCAACGATCGTGTAGACATGATTAAAATGACGTTCAACTGAAGTAGCAATCAGCAACGTTTTTCCATCAATAAATGAGGTATCCCTTATAAAGTTTTGATTTTCTGTAGTATCAACCGCAAAGATAAACACAGCCTTTGATTTAGCAATATTAGCCATATCCAATGTTTCTTTATGTACAGGATTTCCATGAATATAATGAACACGATTATGTGATATCGGAGTAGACTTCATATTGTCAATTAAGACAATTTCAACAGAGGCATTTGTATTCAATATCTCGTGGACGGCAACCTCAGAATTTTTAGTCCAGCCAATCATAACAAAATGATTCTCATCCATATAACGCAATTTACCTGCCTCCTTCATTCGATTGTATATAAATAGAGAATCTATTACTTTACTAATAATGATGGATATCAAACCTATTCCAAAGATATACAGTATTATGGCTAGGAGCTTACCTGCGACAGTATGTGGATAAAAGTCACCATAACCTACTGTAGTTACGGTTGTCATAACCCACCAGAAACCATTAAAGGGGTGACCAAACGTATCAGGCTCCAGCCAATAAATAGCGAAGGAGCTAATTAGGATAAGCAGAAATGCGGACAAGAATATCAGACGATTACTTAACTTGATTAATTTAACGAGAAGTCGATTAAAGAATATCATTTCATACCTCCAAAATCAGTAATGCCTATCCTTCTATGAAGAGCATTTCCGGATCTTCTAATAATTCCTTTATAGTGATTAAAAACTTTACTGCTTCACTCCCGTCGACGATACGATGATCATACGAGAGCGCTACATACATCATCGGGCGATTTTCCATTCTATGATCGTCTAAAGCTACTGGTCGTCTTTGGATAGTGTGCATACCCAGAATCCCTACCTGCGGTGCATTCAATATCGGTGTGGACAATAATGAACCAAATACGCCACCATTCGTGATGGTAAATGTGCCACCTTGTAAATCTGATAATGCTAGTTTATTGGTTTTCGCTTTGCTTGCAAGCGCTCCGATTTGTTGTTCGATCTCTGCGAAGCTTAATCGATCTACACCACGTACTACGGGTACAACTAATCCTTCTTCTGCCGAAACAGCAATCCCAATATCATAATAATGCTTCAATAGCATCTCTTCTCCGTCTATCTCAGCGTTTAACCTTGGGAATAACTTAAGCGCACCCACCACAGCTTTACAGAAGAATGACATATACCCAAGATTAACCTCATGCTTTTCCCTAAAAGATTGCTTACGACGCTTGCGAATATCCATAATGGCGGACATGTCAACTTCATTAAATGTCGTTAGCATAGCCGCCGTTCTCTGCGCCTCAACAAGATGCTTGGCTATGGTAATACGGCGTCGAGACATAGGAATCCGCTCAATTGGCCTGGTTGAATCTTTAGGGCTTGAACTTGAATTTGATTCTGACTCTTCTGACGTTTTTTCTTGGTGAGCAGCGATATCCTCATGGGAAACCCTGCCTAGAGGATCATCTGTACGGACTCGCTTTAAATCAATTCCTTTCTCCCTAGCTATTCTGCGAACTGATGGGGAGCCTGTAATAGACTCAGTCATCGGTTTGTTATCACTTGTCTGATCATTTACAGTAACATCTTCAACTTTAGTTTCCCCAGCAGCGTCAGTGTCTTCGGAATATTCGGTATCTACAGAATGATCACTATCTACAGCTTCACGTATTGTTCCTACTGCTTCTCCAACCTGCACCGATTCACCTGCTTGTTTAGTAATCTGATCAAGAATACCGTCCGTATCTGCCGTAATTTCCAAATTAACTTTATCAGTCTCAAGCTCTAGCAATAGATCGCCTGCTTGTACGGCTTCACCTTCTTCTTTCATCCAAGAAGCAATGGTTCCTTCAGTAATCGATTCCCCAAGCTCAGGTATTGTAATTTTCATGATCCTGTTACCTCCTTCTGAACATTAGTCATGGGCTAACGCTGCGTTGATAATTTGATCTTGTTCAATTTTGTGAATGTCCTGATATCCACTTGCCGTACTGGCTCTGGCAGGTCGTCCTATATACCTTATCGATACCCCATCTGATACAAGCGCTCGAATACGAGGTTCCATATACATCCATGCACCCATATTTTTGGGTTCTTCTTGTAGCCATACAAGCTCATTTAGATTAGGGAAACGTTCCATGATGTTCTTAAGCTGACTGCTTGGGAATGGATAAAGCTGCTCTATACGTACTACATGCAACCATTCATAAGTTTGTTTATCCCCTAGAGCCTTCTCCAAATCTATAGCTACTTTGCCAGAGCAAAAAACCAAACGATGTACTTGATTTCTCTCTGTTCCCAAGCCTTGCTGTTCAATAACGGGCAGAAAGGTTCCCTTCGTTAAATGAATACCCGGTGAAGCGACCTGAGTATGGCGTATAAGACTTTTGGGTGCCATTAGAATTAATGGGCGAGCTATCTCGCTCTCCGTTAACGCAGCTTGACGTCGTAGTAAGTGAAAATACTGTGCTGAGCTAGTCAAATTAGCTACTGTCCAGTTATCTTCAGCAGCATTCTGTAGAAAGCGTTCTAGCCTTGCACTGGAATGTTCAGGCCCTTGTCCTTCAAAACCATGGGGAAGCAATAGAACAAGACTTGATTTTTGCGACCATTTACTCCGTCCAGCTGAGATAAATTGATCGATAATTACCTGTGCTGCATTGGCAAAATCACCGTACTGCGCTTCCCAAATGACGAGCGTTTCCGGGCTAAATACATTGTATCCATATTCAAATCCCACAACAGACGCTTCAGACAACGGACTGTTATGAATCGCGAAAGATGCTGAAGAATGAGTTAGCTTATGTAAAGGACTATACGTCGCACCACTAACCGGATCATGCAGGATTAAGTGTCTATGAGCGAAGGTGCCTCGCTCTGTATCCTGACCAGTTAAACGAATGGGTTGGCCATCCGCTAATATCGTTGCGAAAGCAAGTGTCTCCGCTAAGGCCCAATCCACTTTACCTCCTTCTTCGAATGCCTGCTGTCTACGCTCTAATATTTTTTGTAGCTTTGGGTATATTTGAAATCCTTGAGGGAAGTCCAATAATTGCTTATTCATTTCCCTTAACACATCTATCGGTACTGCTGTTGTGATCTCTGTTTCATCCTGATTATATTCGTGAGCTTGCTTATTAGGATCTATTGTTAAATCTTCATCGTTCAGCTCTTTAACCTGATTATAAGCGGCATCCAGCCTCTTCAATACATCTTGTTTCATACGATCTACTTGATCATTCAACAATATACCCTCATCCTTCAGCTTCTCTGCATAGATCATGCTAACTGTGGGATGGGTGCGCACGGTGTTGTACATCAGCGGCTGTGTAGCACTTGGATCATCAGACTCGTTATGACCATATCGGCGGTATCCAACTAAATCAATGACAAAATCCTTATGATAACGGATACGGTACTCGGTAGCCAATAGAACTGCTGTCATACACGCATCAGGATCATCTGCATTAACATGTACGATTGGAATTTCAAAGCCTTTGGCTAAATCACTAGCATAATGCGTTGAACGAGCGTCCATAGTCTCCGTAGTAAAACCCAACCGGTTATTGGCGATAATATGCAACGTACCACCATTATTGTATCCAGGTAGATTGTTAAAGTTCAAGGTTTCTGCAACAACTCCCTCTCCAGGGAAGGCAGCATCACCATGAATGAGTACGGTCACCGCTTTCGTAAGATCCTGTGTAGGAAAACCCGGTTGTGATCTGTCTTCTTGTGCGGCTCTAGTAAACCCTTCTACAATCGGATTTACAAACTCAAGATGGCTAGGATTATTCGCAAGAAGGAGCCGCACCTGTACAGCGTCTCCTTCCTTGAGCGATCGGTTTGCCCCGAGATGATATTTCACATCCCCAGTCCAACCATAATTAATACCTATTGATCCCTCAGATGGGATCATGCTCTTGTCCGGAGAATGGTGAAACTCAGCAAAAATCTTACTATAGGGCTTTCCAAAAATATGTGTAAGCACGTTCAATCGACCTCGATGGGCCATGCCCATTAGAATATATCTAGCACCCTGATCGATATGTCGATTTATCGTTTCATCGAGAATAGGAACAAGCATATCAAGACCTTCTATTGAAAAACGTTTCTGTCCCACAAAGGTACGGTGCAGAAAATGCTCAAATTGCTCAACTTGTACGAGCCTTCGTAATAGATTTGTACGAGCATCTATAGATAATGGCTTGGGTGAACGAACGGACTCCACCTGAAGATTAAGCCATTCACGCTCCATCTCATCATGCACATGACTAAATTCATAAGCTATGGTTGATGTATATATCTGAAGTAGCCTTTGAATCCCATCCCAAGCGGAATGAACATCATCATGAGCATTGTCCCATATTAGAGATGCGGGTATATTAGATAAATTAGCTTTATTCAGCTCGTAGGACTCTGGATCAAGAATTCGAGTGTCTGATTTTTTGCGAAAGCCGAGTGGGTCAGTTTGAGCAGCAAGATGTCCATAAGTCCTTATATTCATCACTAGCTTACTAGCATTAACTACATTCTTCAGCGTATTGTTATCCATTTTCAGTTCAGCAGCTTCTGATTCAAACGACGGTTCGCCGAACTGTTCAAACAGCTTTCGAAAATCATGCTCGACAGAAGTAGAATCCTTCTTAAACCGTTCGTATTGCTCTTGTACGTAGCCTCGATTAGGGCCCGATATAGTTGTCCAGTGGTCCAGCTTTGATCCGCTCATCTTCCATCCCCCTTCTCTATTAGGTTATGTTGTGAGTATAACATACCCCCAAATAACGATACATTTTAGGTAATATATAGTTAATTGTTCAAATTTATTCGTAAGAAAGGGAAATGAGTCAATTGGACAAATATAGGGCGACCATAACAAAAAGCCCTGGTAGTGAGTTAGCCTTATTGGTCTGTCATAAGATTCAAATTGCATTCAATTTGTTAAAATGAATTTTGCTAATCTTCCTGCTTCGCGCGATGTATCTTTTTTTGCAATGTTGTATTAAAGCGTTGTTTTTCGTAATTTACACTACCATAGAGTATACTTATATATAGAAATATTAAATTGAGTAACTATTCTGGCGTATGGAGGAGGACAAGGATGCTTACCAATTATCAGATTAAACAAGGGTATGACGAGATGATGAAGGCTTCCGGAAATCCCAGATCTCACTACGAGTCTATTCATCAGCAATTAAATCAATTTACAATGGAAGATTGTAAAAGCCGTCATGAATTGGCGCAGATGAGCTTTCTACGAAGAGGTATATCTTTTACAGTCTATGATGACAAGGAGCAAGGAACAGAGCGCACCATGCCATTTGATTTTGTTCCCAATATTATTCCACGTGAAGAATGGTCTCGTATTGAGAAAGGCTTAATTCAACGAGTAAGGGCTCTTAATGCATTTCTTGAAGATGTGTATGGTGAGCAGCAAATTCTCCATGATGGTATTGTTCCCCGTGATTTAGTCGTGAACAATCCGTACTTCTGTCATCAGATTGCTCAGCCTAATTATGCAAATCGCAATCATATCTTTCTAGCAGGCATAGATCTTATCCGCGATCAACACGGTGAATATCTAATTCTTGAAGACAACCTACGAAATCCTTCTGGTTTATCTTATGTGTTCCAGAATCGCTATTGCATGCGCAAGGTATTCCCAGAGATGTTCCAGAACTATTCAGTACGCTCTATAGACAACCAATTCTCCTACCTCTTCACAGCATTGGAGGAATTAGCTCCTAAGCAGAAAAGCAATCCCAGAATTGTACTACTGTCACCAGGCATCTTTAATTCAGCTTATTTCGACCACAGCTTCCTCGCGCAGCAGATTGGTATTGAATTGGTTGAAGGTAGAGACCTATTGGTTCAGGATCGCAAGGTATATATGAAAACAACCAAAGGTCTGAAACAAGTCGATGTGATCTATAGAAGAATTGATGATGAATATCTTGATCCATTAGAATTTAGAGCTGATTCGATGTTAGGCGTACCTGGACTAGTCGATGCAAACCGTGCTGGGAATGTCTCTATATTGAATGGAATTGGTAATGGAGTAGCTGATGATAAAGCGTTATATTCTTATGTACCTTCAATCATTCGATATTACCTTAATGAAGATCCGATATTGAATAACGTAAAAACCTATATTCTAACTGATCCCGAACAAAGGGAGTATGTGTTAGAGCATATTAATGAGCTGGTCGTTAAACCGGTTGACGGATCAGGTGGTTATGATATTCTAATCGGCCCTCATGCTAGTGAAGAGAAATTGGAGATCTTCCGTCAGAATATCATCAATAAACCACATTCATATATCGCTCAACCTACCATATCGTTATCTACTTGTCCTACCTTCTGTAATGAAGGGTTTGCGGGGCGACATATCGATCTTAGACCATTCGTTATTATGGGTAAGACCCCTCGAGTTATTCCTGGCGGATTAACACGAGTTGCCCTGAAGGAAGGGTCACTCATTGTTAATTCATCTCAGGGTGGCGGCGGTAAGGACACGTGGATCCTGGATTATTAAATTAACCATTAAGGGGGAACAAGTTTATGCTAAGTCGTGCTGCGGATTCCTTATTCTGGATGGCTCGTAATATTGAAAGAGCAGAAACGAGTGCGCGATTAATCGATATTAATCTAGTCAGCATGCTAGAGAATTTCGATCCTGATATCGACACGGACCCTTATCGTTGGGAATCGCTAATAAGTATTAGTGGCAATAAAGAACAATTCTACGAGTTATATGAACAATGTGACACTCGTTCGGTTATTAATTTTCTAGCCTTTTCCATTGAAAATCCCGACTCCATCTTAAATAACATTGTTGTTTCAAGGGAGAATGCTCGCACAATTCGGGGCATGATTCCTCAGGAATTATGGGAGCTCATTAATTCCTTTTATTTGAAAATTAAAGAGTATCCATCCGATCAATGGGAGATCGAGAATATTGGTTATTTTTTTCAGATGGTTAAAGATCAATCGATTCAATTCCAAGGTATTGTGAATGCAATGATGTCTAGAGGAGAGGCATATACATTCCTCAAAATGGGCAAATATCTGGAACGAGCGGGCAAAATAGCACGAATACTCGATGAGAATATTCATCATAGTATTGAAAGTCGATTTGCCAAGGAAGTTATAGAGCATCATCAATGGTCCTCTGTGCTACATTCTGTTAGCGGCTATGAAGCATACCTTGAGATGTATCGATCAGCCATTGAGCCTGATCAGGTTATGGAATTCCTTACTTTTAATAAGAATTATCCTAGATCTATACTCTTTAGTGTTGAACGACTTATTGAAGCGTTCGATGAGATGGAACAAGACAAGGTACAGCATTATAACCGAGATTTATTCATAGCACTTGGCAAGCTCCACAGCGAATTAAAATTCGGAACAATCAGGGAAGTACTAAATGAAGGTGTCAACTCCTGGTATCATAATATTCAAGATAATTGTTACCAGATCGGTAATCTTATAAGTAGAACTTATTATTTGGGAGAGTTGGACGTTAAATGAATTACACGATTATGCATATTATCAATTACACCTATAACACTCCCGTCAAGCAAAGTATTAACCAATGTATCTTGCGCCCAATTCATGATGTAGATCAGCAATGTCTGAAGCATACGAATAAGATTGAGCCAAACGAGTTCGTTTACGACTATTTGGACTATTGGGGCAATACCGTAGAGACCTTCTATATGAAGGAGCCTCATCATGATTTGCGAATTACTACACAAAGCCTTGTCTCAGTAAATAGGAAATTTCCAGATGGTCAGCTTCAGCTGGATATGAATGATTGGGATAAGTTAAGTCAGCAATATGCTGAATTTCTAAAAAAGACTAGCTTTACAGATTTACCTGATTCTGTTCTGAAGGATTTAACTGATCCAATTTGGGATAGCTCTATAGATGCGTTTGATTATGTGAATAAAGTGAATACTTATATATATGAGATGTTCGAATATGAATCGGGATCAACTAATGTAGAAACGACAGCCCAAGCATTCTTCAACCATAAGAAAGGTGTTTGCCAGGATTTCACCCACCTTATGTTATGTATGTGTCGTTATAAAGGGATTCCTGCCCGATATGTAAGCGGATATGTGTACTGTGGACAGGATTCGGCTCTTCGTGGTGACGCAGCTATGCACGCTTGGATAGAGGTTATGCTCCCAGGTATGGGCTGGGTCGGCTTAGATCCTACTAACCGAATATACGCGTTAGACCAACATATTCGTGTTGCTGTGGGAAGAGATTATCTAGATATTGTGCCAGTTAAAGGTGTATATATCGGTGGAGATCAAACGATGACAGTAAACGTAAGCGTAAGCCAAATCGTTGACTATGTACCAGAACCCCTAGATGGTCAATAATAAAGCAATACTAAGACCGAGCTTGTTCCCACATTCCACGGAGGAAGCTACTTGATTCATCTAATGTATCTACGATGCCTTCCTCAAGGGAAATATGGATATGTGGTTTATGAAGCTTTAGTAATTCGAATAACAGCGAATAATTCAATTGACCTCTACCAACCATTGTAGAGGTCTTCGTTCCGTTGGCCGTCATAGTGAAATCTTTAACATGAATTAGTGTTATCCGGTCATGAAGTAAGCTGAAGGCTTCTTGTAGTACTTGGTCTTGATTCTTTACGTTATACTGATTAAGAAGATTAACAGGATCGAGAACAACGCTTATATTCGACGAAGGTATCTCCTCCATAAGCCGCTTCATATGTGTAGATGAAGCAACAGTATGATTGGCCACGGGCTCGATCCCAATATGAACCCCCCACCTCTCTGCTTCTTCTACCAGTTCCTCAACGGTTTGCTTAAGAACATCCCAACCCTTTTCCACATAATCCTGTGGGTATTGCTGTAGATAAGTATCGATGTTGCCTGTTTCTGTTGCCACAATGTTCGTGCCGAAGGCTCGAGCATATCTCAGATGCTCCTTGAAGCGGTTGATCCCATCTCGTCTAACCTCTGGGTCAGGATGTATAGGATCTATATAGCAGCCAAGCACCCCTATTCGAACGCCCTGCGATTCAAACTGCTCAGCCACATGATTAGCCAAACCAGGGCTTAACATCCCATAGTGGTAGTCAAACTCGTCCAGTGCTTTCGCTAAGGCTAATTGTACAAAGCTATAACCGTTCTGATTGACCAATTCGGCTATTTCGCTGCTTTTCTTTCTTCCAAATGTATGAGCAAGTATCCCTAAATTCATGTTTTCCCTCCTAAGATGCATGCATGTTACCACACTTTTTTTAATTTCTTTCACTATTACGTAGAGGTTGTGTTTTGTCAACATGATAACTATTCTTTTGTTTTACATGGATCTGTGTTAACGTCTATATTTGAATCTAATAAAATAATGGATGGTGAGAGAATGTTCTGGAAAATAAAACCCTTTCTAGTATTAACGTTCTTGTTAACCTCTACCCTGCTTTTTGTCGCGTGTAACCATGATGTTAATTCCGACAATAAGCAGATAAGTGGTGCAGAACATAAGGAAGAATTCCTAATTGGAGTAATTCCCGCTCAAGGTAGTAATCAGATGGAAATCGGATCTGACAAGCTTGCTAGTATTCTATCTAAGAAGCTAGGAAGAAAAGTACGTGCTGAAGTATACCCCGACTATAATGGTGTTGTCGAAGCTATGGGAGCGGATAAGGTTCAGATGGCCTATCTTGGACCTCTAACCTATGTACAGGCTCATGAGAGATATGAAGTGAATGCCATCGCTACTCAGCTTATTGATGGAAAGCCTTACTATTATTCTTATCTAATCGCTCCTGCAGATTCGTCTTACGTAACAATAGATGATGTGATTACAAATTCCCACGATATTCGTTTTGCTTTTGGAGATATCAATTCAACCTCGGGAAGTCTCATACCTGGTATGGCTTTAAAAAAAGCGGGTATATTCGAAACACAACAAAGCAACAAATTTAAGAGTGTAAGTTATACAGGTGATCATATGGCTACAGCGCTTTCGATCCAGAACCATACCCAGGATGTCGGGGCTATTGATAGTGCCTATTATGATAATCTGGTTAAAGAGGGTAAGATAGATAGCGCAAAATTTAAGATTGTTTGGCAATCCGAACAATTATTCCAATATCCATGGGCCGTTGTTAAGAGTATCTCCGATGCAGATATAAAAACCATTCAAGACACGATGTTGGCTATAAAAGATACAGATGTATTGAGCGCATATGGAGGAGCGAGTGCCTTTGCATTGGCAAGTAACGATGATTATGCAGAGATCCGTCTTGCTGCTATCGAGGATGGGCGAATGAAGCCAAGGGCCGAATAATGAAGAGTATGAGAAAACTAATCATACCTATTACTGCATTCAGTTTACTAGTCTGGTCTGCTTATGGTATCGGTTTTGATTTTGTGCTGTTTCGAGATTTAGGGAATACTTATCGGTTCATTGTGACACAATGGTTTCCTCTCGATCTCCAAGATGCTGGAATTGCCATACACGCTATGATCATTACCTTACAAATCGCCTTATTCAGTACAATGGTTGCCTTATTCATTGCCCTCCCTGGAAGCTTCCTAGCCGCTGCAAACTTTACACCGTCGAGATGGATTTATAATAGTACACGCTTAATATTTAACTTGTTTCGCTCTATTCCTGAGCTTGTATTAGCACTTATCTTTATTCCAACACTCGGCCTAGGACCTATGCCTGCGGTGATCGCGCTTATCGTTCATAACATAGGTGTATTCGGTAAGATGATCTCTGAACTAATTGAAGCGATGGATAAGGGTCCTCAAGAGGCCGTACAGTCGGTTGGTGGAACTAAACTTCTTGTTGCTCTCTATGGCATCCTACCGCAAGTTATTCCGCATATCCTTTCCCAATATTTTTACCGATTAGAGGTTGCCATCCGAACCAGCTTGATATTAGGCATTGTAGGTGCAGGTGGTTTAGGACAGTTATTGTATAACGATTTCAAGCAATTCATGTATCAGAAGGTTGCCTTTGAGGTCCTTCTCATTATGATCTTAGTCACTGCTGTTGATTATTTAGGTGCTTACTTCCGAAAGCGGGTGATTTAATTTGTTAGAGATCACTGGCTTAACAAAAACCTATGCTAATCATCATGAGGCTGCTATTCATGATATTGATCTTACTGTACATACTGGAGAATGGGTAGTTATCCTAGGAAGCAGTGGTGCTGGTAAATCAACATTAATCCGTTGTATCAATCGGCTTGTGGAGCCTGATATTGGCACTATTCTGTGGAAAGGACAACCGATTACTGGAGTTGGAAAACTAGAGTTACGTAGGATTCGTGGTCAAATTGGGATGATCTTTCAGCATTTCCATCTACTCCCCCGTCTTAATGTGTTAACGAATGTGATCGCCGGTAAATTTGCCGAAATTCCAATTTGGCAAAGCCTCTTTACTACTTTCTCAGCCAAACATAAACAATTGGCTCTAGAGGCTCTACAGCGTGTTGGACTAGAACACCATACGACGGATCGCGTTGAAGATTTAAGCGGTGGACAGCAGCAGCGTGTTGCTATTGCTAGGGTTCTGATGCAGAAGCCTGGATTATTATTAGGAGATGAACCCACCTCCAACCTCGATCCGATCACTGCGGAACGAATCCTGAAGCTTATTGCCTCCCTACACATTGAACAGAAAATGACAATTTTGCTTAATTTGCACGATATCACGATGGCCCGTAAGTACGCTACTCGTATTATTGGTCTAGCTCGTGGTAAAATTGTATTCGATGGTCCTCCCACCCAGCTGAGTGCTGAGGTACTGCAGGTTATTTATCCAGCTGAGGATGATCAATGAAGCCTACATACACAAAGAAAGGTTGATTCGGTATGTCACACACAGATAAAATTAAATTAACATCTCTCTCAACTAAAGGTGGTTGTGGTTGTAAAATCGGACCTGCTGATCTTGCAGAAGTTCTAAGTAAACTCCCACCAAGAGAAATAAACCCTAACCTACTTGTAGGTTTAGATACTAGTGACGATGCAGGAGTTTACAAGCTTAGTGATGAGCTTGCCTTGGTACAAACGGTTGACTTCTTCACGCCAATTGTTGATGATCCTTACTCATTCGGTCAGATTGCAGCTGCCAATGCTATTAGTGATATCTATGCGATGGGCGGAAAACCATTAACGGTGTTAAATATTGTCGCTTTCCCTATTAAGACTCTCGACAAGAGTGTCCTAACGGACATATTGCGTGGTGCAAGTGATAAGGTGAAGGAAGCAGGAGCAACACTTGTAGGCGGCCATTCCATTGATGACAATGAACCGAAGTTTGGACTTGCAGTTACTGGACTTATTCATCCAGAGAAAGTGCGTACTAATGCAGGTGCTAAACCTAATGACAAATTAATCCTAACCAAACCAATAGGTGTTGGTATCTTAACGACCTCAATCAAGAAAGATCAGCTTAACGAGGATGAAGTTCAACAAGTTGTCCAAGTCATGGCTACTCTTAATAAAACCGCTGCCGAAACGATGGAAGCTTATGACGTACACGCCTGTACAGATGTAACTGGCTTTGGACTACTTGGACATGCATTCGAGATGGCCAAAGGTAGCCAAGCAGGTATTCGAATCATTCAGTCACAGGTGCCAGTTTTACCGCGAGTCAGAGAATTGGCCGAAGCAGGATTTGTACCGGGAGGCACAAAGAATAATTTTGCACACTTATTAGGCTCTGTTACTTTCCCAGAGTCATTGGATCAGATTGATCAGTGGATATTGTGCGATGCAGTAACTTCTGGTGGATTACTTATCTCAGTGGCCGGTGAACAGGCTGAATCATTGCTTTCTGATCTAATTAAAGCTGATGTGAATGCGAGTATTATAGGCGAGGTAGTAGCTGATCATCCAGGACATATTAAAGTCATCTAAGGAGTGATTCATATGTTTCAGGATATTCATATTGAAGAATTGACCGAACTACAACAAAAGTGGGGGCTTACTCTAATTGATGTACGCTCTCCTTCTGAATTTATAAACGCAACTATACCAGGAAGCATGAACATTCCTTTATTTAACGATCACGAACGCTCCGAGCTGGCTAGCTTAGGTTTAGAGGCGGCCAAACACAGGGGATTAGAATTCGCTTCTGCTCGACTACCAACCTTTGTCAAAGAGTTTCAAAAATCCGAGTCACGTTTGGTCGTTTTCTGCTGTCGTGGAGGAATGCGTAGTAAGACGTCTGCCGTCATACTGTCCTTAATGGGAATACGAGTATACAGGTTAATGGGTGGTATGCGTGCTTATCGCAAATGGGTGACTACTAACGACAAGTCGAAGATTATGACTACACCTTAATTTTTTCGATTTGATTCCTCACAGCTTCCACGGCTTCTTCAATGGTATTCACTTTACAAACAATAAATTCAGAACGATACTGATCAGCAGCATACGTATAACGCGGATCATAATAATACTCCAGTAACAATGTGAATGCTTCAACAAACTGACCTTTCCGAAGGTTTTTTTCTATGTCGGTTGCAACTTGTGTATGAATTTTCGATTTAATGCGTAAAAAGGATTCGATAAATGCCTCTTGATGTGCATGAGGTTGATAATCATCCATAATGTTTCGTACTCTTTCGGCAACGGGCATATCTATAAAAATGACAATACCCTCTTCTTTAGCCCTCGTCAGAAAGCTTGGTATGAGAACTTTACCTATTCTATTACTTTCGGCTTCTATTAACAGATAGGGCTTACCTTGATATTCAATTAATTTTTCTACTAATAGAGCATCGAATGTTTTCTGGTTGTTAGGTGTTAAACCAATTTGCCCGAAAACCGAACCACGATGTTGGGCCATACCTTCGAAATCCAACATGGGATAACCCTGCTCATTAAGATTATGTAGTACCCTAGTCTTCCCTGAACCTGTTAAACCATTTAATACAATACAAGTGGACTTAAACTGGTAATTCTCAAGCTGTTCGACAACCCATCTGCGATATGCGCGATAACCACCGATTAAGCGGTAGCTCTTAATACCCATTAATGACAGCATAATGGCTGTTGCTTTACTCCTCATACCACCCCGCCAACAAAAAACCATCATCTCCGATTGTATTTGCTCATAATCCTTAACTAACTTAGGTAGCTTCTGTGAGAATATCTCAAAGCCCTTTTCAGTAGCAATTTGTGCGCTTTGTTGTTTATATAAAGTGCCAATCAGCTTTCGCTCTTCATTATCAAATATAGGAATATTAAGACTGTTCGGAATAGTCGAATCGGCATACTCGTCAGGAGAACGGACATCAATTAGAGTCATGGGCTGCTTTGTTTGAATTTCCCTTAACTGCTCTAAGGTAATTTCTATGGGTTCTATACTGATGTCTTGAAACATATAAGCTTCCTCCTTCGCTTTTGTTAAATGTGACAGGATTCATTATAACGTAAGTCTTCTTCCGAATCCATGTTTACACTTAAGTCTATAGTCCTATAAATTAATTGACAGATGTCGAAATTTGATAGATAATCATTTGTAATTACTACAATCTAACAAATTAAACCCTATTTCATATTGTAAAGGCAAACTAAGTGAAAGCTTAGGACGCAAAACTAGAGGGGCCTCATGGAATATCCTTAGGCTAGCCAGAACATCAATGTTTTAGGGTTTTTTTGTACATTTTTAATTAATGGGGGGATATGCATGTTCAGAAAATTTAGTCGTAGCTTTACCGTTTTATTGATTATTTCTATAATATTTCAGTTATCTACTATTAGTGTCTTCGCGGCGGAAACTACTAGTACAATAGGACTAGAGGTAGATGGAGAAATTGTAATTTCTTCAGTACCACCTCAATTAATTAATGGTACAACGATGCTTCCGCTTCGTGCTATGTCGAATGCCCAAGGCGCTGAGATCTCATATGATAATGTTAATAAAGTTATATTTCTCACCATCGACGGCCACGTTGTTAAATTACAGGTGGATAGCAATCAAGCTGAAATTGATGGTAAACCGGTAACATTAAGTGTACCAGCTACGGTCATTGAGGGGAATACACTTGTACCGCTTCGTTTTGTAAGTGAGGCGCTTAATTCCGAAGTGAATTGGGATGCCAAAAGCAAAAGAGCCGAAGTAATATCTGCTGCTAACTTAGTGCAACTGACTAATGTTAAAGGTGAAGTCGAGGTATTCGAGGAAGGTGGCTGGAGACCAGTAATAGTGAATGAGAGAATAAAACAAGGCTCCAGTGTCCGTACTGAAGAAGGTGGAGAAGTCACTCTTCTTACCAATGAGGGGTCTGCTATGAAGCTGGAGCAGTTATCTGAAACAACAATAAACGAAGTTAATAAAGACAAATTGACGGGTATCATAAAAGTTGCCTTTGATCTGAAATCAGGCACTGCCATCTCTCAAGTCACTCAGAAGAACGAAGGTTCAGAATTTAAAATTATAAGCGATGGTACTGAATTCATTGCTCCCGATAGTACATTCCAAGTTAAAGCATTAGATGGAATTGCTGAAGTATCAGTTATTACGGGTAATGTAATTATGGATAATCCATTACTAGACAAGCCCTTGATTCTTCCTACGAATACATATATTGATGGTATATCGAAGGATATCCAACCTAAGGATCCTATATTCATTCCCGATGATAAATTAAAGGAGTGGAATAACCATAAAGTTTGGATGAAAGATCAAATTATTAGAGTTCAAGACGATCTTGTAATGAAACAACAGTTACTCATTAACTTTGCGAATCAAGTTCCAGAGAATCAAGGTAATGCTCAAAAAGCAATAATGCAGCAATTAGAGCACTTACAAGAGAGAAATAATAGTCAACAATTAAAGGTTAGAGAAATAACGCCACGTTTTGATATTGAAATGCCTAGAGAACAAAATGACAATTTAATGAGCATGCAATCTTCATTATATGATTTCGTCAAAAACATGCCTCAAAACTTTGTGCAAATGACAGAAAATCAGAAAAAAAATATGTTAACCAAACAGGTTATATTTGTAGATCAATTTATGGAGAATCATAAATTGAATAATGATGAAACGTTTACGAAACAAGCCGAACAGCTACAAGGTAACATTATGCAATTTGGTGAAATAAATAAGGATGATATTCAAAAAAATGCTCACTTATTTAACAATGGAAATTTCGAATTCAAACCCATTGAGATTCCAGAAGGTACGATCTTGCCTCCGGGTTTTGTACTAGCACAAGGAACACATATCAAGGATGGAATGAAACTTCCAGAACATGTCATGCTACCCCCTGGTGCTACAATTCCGAATGGCTTTCAATTACCAACGGGAGCTTCGTTGCCACCTGATGTAAAATTGCCTCCAAACTTTGTCTTCCCTGACAATGTAGTGCTTCGTCCAGGGTTTGAATTTAGAGGAGAATCTCAATTACCTCCAGGAGCACATCTTCCTCCAGGGTTTGTTCTTCCAGTAGGAACTGAACTACCTAAAGGAGTTAAACTTCCTCCATTCTTTCATGTTCCAGCTGGGACAAACCTTCCAGATGGGGTACAACTGCCTCCACTGGTCAATCTTCCAGATGGTGTTCTAATTCCGAATGGAGCTTTTATTCCAGATGGAACCGTACTACCGAATAACGTACAGTTAGGTGAAGACGTTAACTTTGGTGAATTTGTTCAATTTAGTAGTGACTTTAATCCTGAGGATATGGGTGACAGATTTGTAGTTCCTCCTGGCATGGAATTCAAAGATGGAATGTTCGTTCCTCAAGATTTCAGAGGCACAATAGAAATTGATGCAACAGGTAACAAAGTCATTGTTGGTGAAGATGGAGTCACTCAGAATATTAATGAAATCGGATTGCCTCAACTACCACCGGGTTTTAATTCTAAGAACCCACCACCGAACAAACAATTTCCCCCGAATGGGCATCCAGACGGACAGTTCCCTCCGAATGGGCATCCAGACGGGCAGTTCCCTCCGAATGGGCATCCAGACGGGCAGTTCCCTCCGAATGGGCATCCAGACGGGCAGTTCCCTCCGAATGGGCATCCAGACGGGCAGTTCCCTCCGGATGGGCATCCAGACGGGCAGTTCCCTCCGGATGGGCTACCAGATGAGCATTTAGACGGACAATTTCCTAGCAGTCCAGCGGTTCCAACAGGTGAACAGCCACCACCATTACCGCCAATTCAATAGTTGCTTTAGCTAAAAAAACACCGCTTAGGGATACAATTCCAAGAAGCGGTGTTTTTTTATCGTTAATTTGTTGTTCGTATCGACTTCACTCTCCAACAATGACTTTCTCAAACTACCCGATTTTACAGATATTTTCCTAGAAAATCCACGACTTCACTTCGCATCAGCTCTGTTTCCACATGACCAACATCACATCGAACTAGCTTCCAAGCATGAGAGGCTCCTAGCTCTCTATAGATCTTACTCATTTCCTGATCTATTCGATCAAGACCGGCTGATGGTGTAAGAACATCTAGATTTCCAGCAAGACCCAAGTGTGGGCGTGGTGCGATTAGAGCATTAATATCTGCGCTTGAATAATGCTGCAATAATCCAGGGACGTAGTAATAAATCCCGTGGTGAGACAATCCATCTTCATCGATGAGTGACTGGTAATCGGTTAAGCTGCAAATATCAATGCATAGATTGATTCGTTCGTCTAAAGCTGCAGACCACCAAGCCATCGTACCACCCATTGACATACCAAGCGTAGCCATTCGAGATGTATTCACATCGGATCGGGTGTACAAATAATCCAGCGCTCGCAAATTATCAAATACCATCATCCCCCACATGACTCTTCCAGACCACAACATCTTCTTAAAGATCGATAATTCAGATTGGGTGTGTCTTTGACCAAAGCACCATGCGTCAATACACAATACCGCATAACCCAATTCGGTCAATACCTCCGCATAGGGAGGAGTTTGCAAATAGGGTGCTCCCTTTAACAGCTCATCCTTCCCAACATTATAAAATCCTCCATGAGAATGATTGAATAAGACAACTGGAAAAGGGCCGCTTATATGTGCTGGCTTGATAAAGTAAGCTGGGACTGGCTCTAGACCATTCAGATCCAACAATAGTGATTCAAGTATATAATTATCGCGAATTTCTGTTGTGGCCTCTAAGACGGTTACTGGATTGTTCGTGTCAGGTAAAATTCCGAGTAAATCCCATAATTTCTTTCGTTTAATATCCATGATATCTCCTAACCTATTTCCTTAATAACTTCATTATAATATTACAAACGCCTAGAGTATAGGCTCTAAGCGTTAGGTCGATTTCGTTCTATAAAGTTGGTGCATTCAATGCGATCTGAATGTTCTGTAAATCGAGCTGGAGTTGTTCATTTACATTCCAAGGATGGTACCAACCTCGCTCCAGCATATACATAGATATTCGCTCATGCATATTGATTGACTCGTCCAAATGTTTGGTCAATGTAGCCTTAATTTCGGGGGTACCAGCTTCGGTGGCCGCCATCGCATAATTCCTCACACCACTCTTAGCAGCAATGAGAAGATCCATCGCAATAACTTGATCCGTTAAGGTATCCAAGCCCGTTAGATTTTCTATAAGCCTATTCACATTGTCAGCTCCTGTTGGCTTGCCTTTGTAAGTATCGCTCCAAGCTCTTGTAGCTGGCGGGTTGAAGTATCAACATCATGCTGCATAATAGCTTGTAACTTCGGATCCGAGACAAGTGCTTTCATTGTCTTAGATTTTGTCATACATATAGTCTTAAACGCGGCTATTTCGTGAACCTCGAGTGTTTCATGTAAAGCAAAAACCATCGTACACCATCCTCCAATCTATTCATGAATAACCTATGGTTTGAGTACTACCTTAATACAATTATCTTGTCTGGTATCAAAAATCTCATAACCATGCTTGGCTTCACTTAGTGGAATGACATGGGTAACAACATCACCTGGATCAACCTTGCCGGTATCGATTAATTCATACATATACGGCATGTTATGAATGACCGGAGCCTGACCTGTACGAAGATTAACATTCCGCTCGAAGATGTCACCGAATGGGAACGCATTGTACCTTCCTCCATAAACACCTGTTACCTGGATAGTACCACCTTTACGAACAGCCTGCGAGGCAATGACAAGACCACCCATAGCACCGCTATGAAGCTTAAGTCCAGATGCTAACGATTCAAGTGGAGACATCTTACCGCTCATTCCGGTACAATCAATGACAACATCAGCCCCACCCTTAGTTATTTCTTTCAGATGATTACCGATATTCTCCTCAGATTCTACATTTACTGTTTCTACATTATTCGTTCGCCTAGCATGCTCTAGACGATAATCAAGGTAGTCGACAGCGATTACTCGCTTTGCTCCCTTAAACCATGCAAATTTCTGCACCAATAAACCAACCGGTCCACTGCCGACCACAATGACGGTATCTCCTTCCTTCACACCAGCGTTAATAACACTCCAGAATGCTGTTGGCATAATATCAGAGATAAGACATAATTTATCATCATCGTGTTCGCAGTCCTCAGGGATCTTGAAGTGAGTGAAGTTCGCAAAAGGCACTCGTAAATATTCGGCTTGTCCACCTGGATGCCCACCAGTCGTTTCTGAATAGCCGAAAAAACCACCCATATCACCATGCTCATTCGAATGATCACACTGACTCTCCAATTGATTCTTACAGTAAAAGCATTCACCACAAGCGACATTGAACGGGATGATGACACGATCACCTTTTTTAAGATTCGTAACCTCTGATCCAACCTCTTCTACAACTCCCATAGGTTCATGACCGATAATATAATTCTCATATAAATTCGGAACCAAGCCATGTAGGAGATGCAAGTCCGAGCCACATATCGCGGTTGTTGTTATTCTAATAATCGCGTCATCTGCCTTCTGAATCGTAGGATCTTGAACATCCTTAACAACAATATTCTTGATACCTTGGTAAGTAACTGCCTTCATGCTTGATTACCTCCAACATGCTCGTCCGGTGTGCGATCGAACATGCCCTTACGTCTAGTATCTTCCGGATACAAATTCATCTTGGCGATTGCCACCGTATTATTAGCTGAGAAATTATCCAGCTGATATTGTTCATGAAGCTCATGTGGGTGAAACCATTTCTTACGGACCATAAGATCTGTAATTTCCTGGTGAAGGGCAATACCTTGATGAAGCTGAGCATACAATAGAGCTCTAGCATCAAGGGAAATCGTCTCAGTTAAAGCGATAGCTGAATACCTAACTCCATCCTTGACACGAATAAGAAAATCCAGTGCAAACGTCATATCCGCCATCTCGGGCATATTGATCGCATTAGCTGGATCTACATAATCCATCTTAATTGGATCTGTTTCGGTAAATGTCATCATCATCACCTCAATTCAAAATTGGTGTCGGTCGAAATTCTGGGACTGGTGCTTGAAAAGGAGCCTTAGCATATACAGCTTGTAAGTTGTTAATAGCAAGAATGGACTGCTCTACATCCTTCTGCATCAAGTCCTTCAGCTCCTGATCGAACACTAAGCCTTGCATTAACTTGGACTTTGCAAGGTTAAGCGTCTTAAGATTCAACGCCTCGTGTAATTCTAGTGATTCGTGAGCTGCCAGCATCTGATTATTTATCAAGTGATCACCCCCGAGATGATTGTTGCTACTCTTCCTAAATCCTGTATATTTTTGCCGAATATCTACTTTTTAATGCGCAAAAAATGCACCAGCAATTAAGCAGGTGCATGATTGGACTTGATTGTATGATTAAGGCATGTATATTCGGTAATTCCCGCTTAAGGCAAGTAATGCAAATAGATATAAACAATTGTCGTAATATCTCCGATCACCCGTGCGAATTGGCGTTTGCCAGAATAACCTCACATTAGATTCCACATAAGGTCCGTTTGCTGCCAATGAAGCCACTGCATTTGTTGCCAATAGCCCTACAGGGTGGAGCGACAACTCTTCAAAAGGCTCACCGTCAATCTTATACCGACGATAGTCTTCAGGGTTCTTGTCGGAGAAGAAGGCCTGGATCTTATTAGCTTCCTCTACCTGCCAATCATCTAAACAAAACCATTCATAATCTAGACCAATATTAGCAGCTACACGATATGAGTCACTATAGAAATGACCATAGCCACGATCATTATTAGGTGTTCCATCATAGTGAGCATATTCTGGTGCGAGTCCCGTTATAGGATGGCATGCGAGCTTCAGATAAGCTCTACTAACAGCTGCGGCCTCTTTCCAGAATTTCTTATCCTCTGAATAAGCCCATAGAGCAAAAAGCTCATAGAAATGTGGCAAATGATAAGAAGGATCCGAGTATTCACAATCCGGAATAAATTTGATTAGTTTGTTGTCTGGATTCCACATTGGGAAACCTACTCCATCTTCCCCATTATGCACACAGGCTCTAAGTAAATCTCTAGCCTGTTGGCCATAATTGAAGGGTGCTTCTCCATCACCCCATCGATGAGAAGCAAAGAATAGTGCTAAAGCAAAAAATTCTTCTCCATCAGGTGCGGGGCCATTAGATCTCCTAGTACCATCAAGATTACAAGACCATGCGAAGTAACCAGCATGAATTCCTTCAGTCATGAACATATAGGTATATGTCCACTTCCACAGTCGATCAAATATGTCTTTCCTATTTAATTGAACGGCCATCATCATTCCGTACGACATACCCTCAGATCGAACATCAATATTACCTGTATCCACCATATATCCCATATCGTCTCCAGCATGAGCATAAATACGAGTATGCTCACTACCTTCGAATAGTTGAAACCATGTATCCTCTATACGACTCAGAATTTCCTTCTGAGAGTACCCGCATTCAGCCAACAAATTACGATACTTGTTGGTATAGAAAGCACCTTGTTCAAGGTTTGTCATGTATGGCGCCTCTTTTCAAGTAAACTAATAAATTTTTCTTCCTTGTGAATCTGCGATTCCAGATTTACGGTAGAAGTACGTATTGATAACATCACGCCATAATTTAGCATGATTGGATTGATCTTGTAGTCTGTTTAACACTTGCTTATAAGATGCATTATCAATCAGACCCTCTAGACTCAACCACATCTTCACCAGCATTTCTGTCTGCTCTACACCTTCAAAGTGAGTATCATAGATATGCTGAATGACGGATTTACCTGATTGTAAATGATATGAATAATTAACATGATGAAAGAATAATAACAATTCATCAGGACATCTATCTAACGATTCATACATGTCTGCGTTAGGCTTAGCATATTGTGCCGAATACCCTGTTCCGGTTGCCACTGTTCGATCAACACCGAGACCCTCTCGATCTGCAAAATGGTACGTACCCCAACGAGAATACTCATAACCATCAACATCAGGTCCATAATGATGATTAGGCGTAATCATCCAACCAACACCTAACGGTGCTGTATAATTCTCATAGACTTGCCATGAATTCATAAGCATTTCGTTAATCGTTGCTATAAAATGATCATTATTGTTAAATGTTAGCTTAATCCATTCATTGGTTATCTCTTCTGCCGATCGAGAGGGATTCCATATTAATCGCCCATAACCAAACAAATTAGCTTGTGCAAGCATATGCCCGGTCCAATTCATATCGTCACCTATATTCGATACAGCCGCATAACCGCCAATTTTGGAATTAAACATTTCTCCACTTACGATGCGACTAACCGTTGATCCTTCACCTTGATAATAGGTATCATAGTCTATGACTTCTTTCCATTGAGGGACTAGATAACATAGATGCTTCTGTTGACCTGTGTATTCTTGGGTAATCTGAAATTCCATAACCTGATTCGTATTAGGCATAGCACCGAATAAGGGAGATACGGGCTCACGAACCTGAAAATCCATTGGTCCATTCTTGATTTGTAGGATAACATTGTCATGAAAAGCTCCATCCAACGGTTTAAAATGATCATATGCCGCTTTGGCCCTATCCGTAGAACGGTCACGCCAATCCTGCATGCAATTATATACAAAGCAGCGCCAAATAACTAAACCATCATGAGCCTCCAACGCCTCTCCAAGCATGTTCGCCCCATCAGCATGATCACGACCATATGTGAATGGACCAGGACGATGCTCCGAGTCAGCTTTTACGACAAAGCCCCCAAAATCAGGAATATATTCATATATGCAATCGACGATCGTCTTCCACCACTTACGCACTTGATGATCTAGAGGATCAGCAGTACTCAAGCCTCCAACCTGAATTGGACTAGCAAAGTTAATACTCAGGAATAACTGTATGCCATAATCTCTGAAGATATCAGCTATTCGTGCAACATCTGGCAAGTATTTATTCGTGATAAATTTGGTTTCTATCTCATGTACATTCACATTATTAATTGAGATAGCATTAATACCAGTAGAAGCGAGCATTCTGGCATAATCACGAATGCGTGTTAGGTCTTGAATAAACTCTCCATCTCGATAGAATATCGATTTACCTGCATAACCGCGTTCAATACTACCATCTGCATTATCCCAATGATTAATCATTCTAAGCTGATTAACAGGATTATCTGCGATAACAAGGCTTGATGGATTCTGGCCCATTCTTATTAGTCGTAACAAATGATATACACCATATAGAACGCCAACTGGAGAACCGCCAATGATGAATAGGCACCAGTTACCCTTGTGTGGTACGGTCTGAATTAGGTACCCTTCCCTCTCAATTGCTTCCAGCTGTTGGAGCTCAATCCCATAAATCGTCCAATCAAATCCAGCTTTAGTTCCAATTAATGTACACGGCATTTCACTTGGTTCTGATAGGACGGCTATCTCCATGTCAAGCATTGACTGAGTCATTCTAACTAACTCATCCTTAGCAGTAAGTATAACTGGCGATTCCTCGTTCACAACTACTTGGCGTAAGAGCTGAGTGTATTCATTCTTAAATAGTTGATCATTGATTAATTCTGCTTGTAACCATGCCCTGTATGTGGAATTAGCCATTATCCTTTAACACCACCAACCATCATACCTTTAACAAAGTACTTCTGTAGGAAAGGATAGACCATAATTATTGGTAAGGATGCAACAATCGTCATCGTGGCACGAATAGATAAAGGCGTCACCGAATTAGCTGATGCATTACCAGCATTTGCGAAAGCATCACTAGCCGATTTAGTCGAAATGGAAGCATTGGAATTTTGAAGTATTTTCTGTAACTCGTACTGTAATGTACTAAGCTCTATATAGGATGAGTTATATAAGAATACATCAAACCATTGATTCCATTGATAAACGGCTGTGAACAAAGCGACCGTAGCTAGAACTGGCATGGAAAGCGGTAGAACTATGCTATAGAACGTTTTGAAATCGCCTGCCCCGTCAATTTTCGCGGACTCAAGAATACTGTCAGGAAGACCATCGATAAAGGAACGAATAATGATAAGGTTAAACACACCGATTAATCCGGGCCAAATATATACGGAGAATGTACCGATCATACCTAATTCTCGAATAAGCAAGAAGTTCGGAATCAGACCTCCGTTAAAGTACATCGTTAGTATAAAAGCAATCGTAACAAACTTACGCAAGACAAAATCCTGTCGGCTTATCGTATAAGCCACCATTGCTGAACAGAACACTGTTAGAAAGGTGCCTATAACTGTGCGAAGAACGGAGATCATCGTTGCATGGAAAATCGTTGATTCATTAAGAATATAAACATAGTTTTCCAATGTCCATATTCTTGGCCATAAGTATATTCCGCCCCTGATGGAATCCGATGCTAAATTTAGCGAGACCGCCATTGTATTCAAGAAAGGATATAACGTTACAACCATAAGAAGAGTCAGGAATGTATAGTTACATAGATTAAATATAAGGTCATTTCTTGAAGTACGTATTTTATTATTTCTAAGCTTCAAACCTACTGTCTGCTCTTTCACGTTTGTTACTCCTTTCTAGAACAATCTGGATTCGCCCATACGCTTGGCGATATTATTAGCAGCGAACAATAATATAAAGCTTACTATCGTTTTGAACATACCCGCCGCAATGGATAACGAGAAGTTACCTTGAGCAATACCATATTTCAGTACAAATATGTCAAGATTCTCGGAATAATCAATGTTCATGCCGTTCCCGAGCAAATATTGAGGCTCGAATCCTGATTCCATTAAATACCCAATATTCATAATTAACAACACCATAATAACTGGTTTGATACCTGGTAGTGTGATGTGCCACATCCGACTAAAACGACCAGCACCATCCATCTCTGCTGCTTCATATTGTGCTGGGTCAATCATGGTCATGGCAGCCAAATATACGATCGTATTCCAGCCGACATCCTTCCATACTGAGCCTGCCCCAAAGATCCCCCAGAAATATTCAGGTATACCAAGGAATAAAATTTCCTTGCCCTTCTCTACCAAACCAATCCATACTAATAATTCATTAATATAGCCATCCGGTGATAAAGCAGTCTGTATGATACTTGCAGCTACAACCCACGATATAAAATGGGGTAAATAACTAATGGTTTGTACAAATCGTTTGAATCCAACCTTACGAACCTCATTTAATAATAAGGCCAATGTAATTGCAGTTACAAAACCTAGTACAAGATTAATCCCACTCATTGCAAGCGTATTTCTTAATACACGTAAGAATCTTTCATCCTGAAATAAAAATTGAAAGTGATCAAAACCAATATAAGTTTGATCCATAAAACCCTTGGCAGGTTTGAAATCTTGAAAAGCAATTGTCCAACCCCAAATCGGTAAATATTTAAAAACAAATAACCAAATCAAAAAAGGAACAGACATAAGAACTAATGTTCGTTGGACAATCAATTTTCTAATAAAAAGATTAAATCCCGCAGGTTTATTTGATTTGTTAACGGGTGATTTAGCGAGCATTGTAGGGCTCTCCATAAAACTCTCTCCTTCCAGTACCAAACAAACTAAACTAAGAATACAAGAGAACGGCCGAACTTATGCGCGGATCACGTATAAGTCCGGCCTACCCTATATCAACCAATTACTATTTGCTTGCTTCAACCAATTTTTTAATTTCAGCCGTGTACCAAGATTCGTATCCAGCAGTATCTAGCTTGCCGAATTCAGTAAGGTATTCACTCCATACTCCATCAAATTCGGAAGGCTTCGATAAGACCAATTTCGGGAAGTATTTCTTCGAGATTTCTGACATCTTCGTATCCCAAATTTGTTGCGGTGAACCTTGCTCCTTCGGAATAGCCCATGCAGGGTACCAAGGACGAGGATCTGGTGCTGAGAACATCTCAGAATAAGTTTTCACACCATACTTCTCAAGAATCGTTCTATCCGCTTCTGTTAATCCCAATTGGAATACTTCTGGCTGTGTGCCAGGAGAAGCCGAGTTACCGTCCGCGAAAGATGAACCATTACCATATTGTGGCCAGTCATAGTCATAATATTTGAAACCAAATGATTCATTAAATGCTTCATCAATTTTGGCAATTTGTTCTGCAGTACGATACATACGTCCTTCTTCGTTTACTTCATATGTCTCACCCTTGATTCCCCACTTAGCAAGAATTTGATTCTCTTCCTTCAATAAGTTATCAAAGTATTGAATGATACGAACAGGATCTTTCGCACTTACTGTAATTCCTACTCCACGATTCTTTACAAAGCCAGGAGGATCTAGATATTGATCCTTCTGTCCATCAAAGGTAACCGGTAATGGGAAGTAAACATAATCATCTTGGGTTGGATCAGCTTTTGCTGCATCCTTTAGAGCATTCTGAGCATTACCGATTTGCCAGCCATAATCGAAAAATCCAACTACTTTATGAGAGGTCAATTTGGCCAAATACTGATCGTAATTATCTACAAAGGATGCTTTGTCGAAGTAACCAGTTGCATTTAGATCATTCAAAGTGCTCAACCATTTTTTAGTTGCATCACTTGCAGAATACGTCTTTGCTTCATGCGTGTCCATATTAACAATTACGCCACCATCATTCGGATAACCCTGTAGGTGATTCGGTGGGTTCGTGGTAGCGAAGAAACGCCAGTCATGAGTCAAAGTAACCATACCTGTTAAATTTTCATCCTTATGGTTATCCACGAAATTCTTAACTAAAGTTAAGTATTGATCTAGTGTTGTTATTTTTGGATATCCTGCTTCTTTTAGTACCCGACGTTGAACCCAGAATGCACCTTGGCCAATATTCGGATCTGGAACATATTCATTAACTACGTTGGAGAAAGGGATAAAATAGATGTTTCCATCCTGTGCTTTCATTTGGTTGAAGTAAGAACCATATACCCGTTTAATATTCGGTCCATGCTCCTCAATTAGATCATTCAATGGGATGTATGCACCCGCACCAATAATCTTGTCAATGGCGGCATCAGGAATTAGAACATCAGGATAGTCATTGGAAGCGATCATTGTTCCAATTTTAGTGTTAAGATCACCGACTAAGTGTTCTACTTTGAAATTAACGCCGGTTTGATCTTCGAGAATCTTACCGATAGTAGTTTCATTGGTATTCTTGTCTTTGGCACCAGCTACCCCATTAAAGTAAGTAAATGTCACTTTCTCTACTGGTTTTGCTTCTTCTGCTTTATCATTCTCTTTCACTTCAGTGGTGTTGCTTCCCTTGGCAGGCTCATTAGTAGTTGCTGAATTGTTGTTCGAACAAGCAGCTACTAACAGCATAACTAGGGCCATACAAACGACTAATAGTTTTTTCGTCACTGAATTTGTTCCCCCTTCTAATGATACTTTAATTTCCTAACATCTTTAGTATAAAAGCAAATCAAAACTTTGTTCACCCATTAAACTATAGTTCAAACTTAAAAAATTATATAATTATACTTCCACAGGTATTCTAAGTTGTATGAATGTGCCATTACTAGGCTCACTTTTGACAATAAAGCTAAAACGATCACCATATATCAGCTTTAATCGATAAATAACGTTCTGAACCCCTATCCTTTCGCCCATGACTTCGTCGATTGTTAGATAATTATATAGCTGCTGTACCTTCTCTTCTTCCATACCTTTACCGTTATCCTTAATGGTAAAAACCATATCCTCTTCTGTTCGCTCTATACGAATATCAATGATTCCACCTTGCTTTAATGGCTCAATCCCATGAATACTAGCATTTTCTACAAAGGGTAAGAACATCATCTTCGGAACAACACATGTGTAAGCCGATGGATCAATATTAATATGATAATTCATACGATCCTCAAACCGATATTTTTGTATTTCTAAGAAGCAGAGGATAAACTCCATCTCTTCCTTTACCATCACCCGATCCTTACTCCAAGTTAGGGATGTTCGGAATATTTTGGCCATACTATGAATAATTTTTGCTGTCTCTGCCTCGTTCTTCATCAAACTCCGCATTCGTATCGTTTCTAATGCGTTAAATAAGAAGTGTGGATTAATTTGACTTTGCAGAGCATTAAGCTGGGCTTTCCTCCGCTGAAGCTCTAAATCCTTCTTCTGAATATCTGCAATATACACGTCGTCTATCAAGCTTTTGATTTGTTGTATCATCCGATTGAATTCTACAGACAATTGACCGATCTCATCTCGTGCTTCTGCTTGTGGTATGATATCAAAATGCTGATTACGAACCTTCTTCATGTGCTTCAATATTTTAATTATCCGCGCATTAATAGATCTCGTCATCCAAATAATAATTAATGTTGGTAAGATTAAGATTATACTAGCTGTCCATAATACTAGATTCTTAGATTGATTAACATCATGAAATACTTCATCCTCTGCAATCGTACCCATGACACTCCAGCCTTCTAGATAGTTGACAGAGGTGTATTCCTCTGAAAATTCAATGTTATCTTTGTGCTGTGCCAAAGATCGGTATAGAACAGATTCTGTTTCCCAGTCCACTTCAGCGTCCGTTGTAAATTCAATCTCCCCTTGCGGGTTTATTAAGTAGAAGTTCCCTTGCAAGTTCAAGTTAGAGAAAATTTGGCGAATTGTATTTGTTCTTAGATCGATCTTTAATAGTTTACGAGTTACATCAAGAGATTCATAATAGTCCATTTTACGTATAATACTAAAGGTATCACTACTGTTGTCAGTAGATTTAGTTCGCAGAAGAATGGGTTCAGATTGTTGTTCATCATTTCCTCGTATATACCATTCTGTCCGTTTCACTTCCTCAGATATGAATCCAATTCCACCAGAATGGAGCACAGTTGGATTATCTACGTAAATGGTAACGGTTTGTACAGAATTATAAATTGGATTAGATAATAGTCTACGCAAATATGAATCATAAGCAGCGACATACTCATGGGTTTCCTCATAACTTTTTTCTAAAATCTCATTCATATATACATCTGTATAGAACACCGTTGATAAACCTACTGCGTCATTAACTTCGTCTCGAAACTCATTCTTGACCTGCTGTAAGGCCAATGAAATATCCTTCATCTTCTGCGTCTTAACATTCTCGGTTGTAACCTGATAGAAGATGATATTGGTAGCTATAATAGGAATGAAGACGGACAGAAAATAAAGAATGAGCATCTTATCCCGTAGACGTACGTTATTTAAGCTTGGTTTCATGCTCGGTTTCATGCTCGATTCCCCCATCTTTCATTCTTATAGCAATTTATTACGATATTCCGTAGGTGTCATATTCTCAATCTTCTCAAACTGAGTCACAAAATAGTCTGCATTGCTAAATCCAACCTTATCCGCAACTTCATAACTGCGCATATCCGTTTGACGTAGTAGTTTCTTAGCTTCATTCACCCGAATTTGAAGTAAATAATCGTTAAAATAAATACCGTAGGTTTTCTTGAACAACTGTCCCAAATAGACAGGATTCATATAAAATTCTGCAGCAAGACTCTTCAAGCTGATATTCTCGTGGTAATGAGTTTCTATATGACATTTAATCTTCTGTATATTGCCCTTCATATAGTTCTTTCGAACAGTGGAAAGAAGATGTGTCGTGTGCATAACAAAATCACTGAATAGACGTTTTAATTCTTTCAGTGATAAATTTAAGTCTTGCCAGCTTATTATGGGCTCAAGCTTAGTTAAATCCTGTTCCGGAATACCCATCCGCTGTGTAATTTTGATGATGCCTGATACGCAACGATTAATTGTCATTTTGACAGCTTCCGGCGCAAACATTTTCTCTTGGAATTCATGGAATATCTTGATTATTGTATCGTGGATTGCTTCTTCATTATGCTCTTCAATATGCTCACTTAATTCCTGATAAAGCAGATTGTCCATATCCAGATAATTTAATGAATATCGGTTTACATCATCATATATGACACACATTCGATCTTCATTGAGAAATTTATATTGTAACGCTTCTTTGGCAGTTTGATAAGCCTGACTTAATACCGCTAAACCGCTTACAGGGGAACCAACATAAACATAGATCGTTTGCTGAGATTTCTGGGATATGCTGATTTGTAGTCGTTTAGCGAAAAGTCCCACATTATATTGTAGTCCAGATAAATCTTCCATGGTTAACACAAATCCGATCCGATTGCGGTGTTCATGAAGATATACGTTGCGCTTAATTTGTAATATGTCGTAAATTCCTTCACGGATGTCTGCATTCAACCGTTCTTGTGATATCTGGTTCGGATTAGGCCTCCACGGGTGATTATCATTCACTTCAATAAAGGTGTAGATAATCTTACTATTCCAAGAAATCCCTAAATCTTCTGACCAGTCCACCATGGATTCGGGATCAATTTCTCCTTTTATTAGCGAGGTAATAATTTTATTCTGTAGTAAATTCTCTCTCTCATATCTTGCTGAATACTCATGAGTTAATTTATTGCGAAGTTGATGGAGTGTCGATTCAAGAACACTCTCATCGATAGGTTTTAGAATGAAATCATGTACGCCAAACCTTACAGCTTGTTGTGCATATTTAAAATCATCATATCCACTGATGATAATGAATTTAGGCTTGTAAGGTTTCTCTTGATTAGTAAGTCGAATAAGCTCCATACCATCTAAAACTGGCATACGGATGTCTGTAATGACCAGATCTGGCTTAAGCTTCTGTATCATGGCAAGTGCATCTTCACCATTGCCAGCTTCGTCTATGACTTCAAATCCACATGAAGTCCAATTTATTAAATTGCGCAGGCCTTGCCGCGCAAAAGTCTCGTCATCGACCAACAATACTCGATACAATTTGATACACCCCACGTTCTATAGTTGTACTTCTATTCTTCGTGGTGAGGGTACAATTGTCAACATATATTAACTGGATGCTGAATTTTAATTACATGGTAAGTTCAATATGATGCTCCTGAGCATCATCTATTAACTCAATTGATGGACCGAGCAGTGTATCGTTATCAGTTAACAGAATATCTTTATTGTTTATTTTCAGCTTGCTGGCTCCACTTGATTTGTGTTGTGGGTTCAGTACAACAATTACATATATAGCCTTTCCAAACCGGTACCGTACGGTGTATTCTGGCCATTCATTTGGGATACATGGTTGAAGCTGAAGCTGATTCCCATGTCGACGAATTCCAAGAATCCATTCCACGCCTGCCTGATACATCCATCCTGCTGCACCTGTGTACCATGTCCAGCCAGCACGTCCTTTATGAGGCTCCTCGGTATAAACATCGGCAGCCATGACATAGGGTTCGCCTACATATTGTTTAACTTCATGAGGTGTACGTGTATGAGACAATGGATTAAGAATATGGAATAATTCGAACGCCTTATCCCCATTCCCAAGCTTACACCAGGCGACTATACTCCAAATTACTCCATGTGTATATTGGGCTCCATTCTCACGAATGCCTGGAGGATACCCTTGAATATACCCTGGACTCGGATCAGAATGGTCAAATGGTGGTGTCAATAAACGTACAACAGACAATTCACGATCCACAAGCTCAAGGTCGAAGGATTCCATAGCCTTTAGTCTCTTATCCAACGAACCTGCTCCCGAGATAACAGACCATGATTGTGCAATTGCATCAATACGGCATTCTTCATTCTGCATCGAGCCTAACCAGTCTCCGGCATCCGTGAAGGCACGGCGATACCAACCTCCATCCCAAGCATGCTCGTCCAGTGCGGAGGTTAATTGCTCACGAACGTTCTGATAATGACTCGCTTTATCCTTATTGTTATACTTCAAGCATATTTCAGCAAATCGGCTTAATACATCACATAGAAACCAACCTAACCATACACTTTCTCCCCGCCCCTCGGCCCCGACTAAGTTCATGCCATCATTCCAGTCTCCAACGCCGATTAATGGCAGTCCGTGCTCACCAAATCGCAGTAAGGATCTGTCAATAGCTCGCACGCAATGTTCGAATATCGATCCTTCCTGAGTAGATCGTACCGTTGATTCATATCGTTCATGCTCACCTTCCTGTAAGGGCTCACTATGCAGGTATGGCTCGATCTTCTCCAGAATACCGAGATCACCGGTATGATCCACATACCTTGCAACTGCATATGGTAGCCATAATAAATCATCCGTGAACAATGTGCGAATTCCGCGTTCAGTCTCTTCATGCCACCAATGTTGGACATCTCCCTCCTCATATTGATGTGAGGCATGAAGATAAATTTGTTTCTTTGTAAGATCCGAATTTGTATGCAGAAGCGCAATGGAATCCTGCAATTGATCTCGAAATCCATAAGCACCACCTGCTTGATAGAAAGCAGAGCGTGCCCACATTCTACAGGCCAGCGATTGATACAACAGCCATCCATTGCACAGAATATTCATCTCTTTACAAGGTGTTACTACAGTTATTTGATCTAAAGTCTCGTCCCAATAATCTACAACCTGCTTTAACGCTAAATCAATAGTATGGTTTTGGCTATATTTGCGAGTTAATTCTACGGCTGCTTCACGTGAGGATTCACAGCCTAAGAGAATATATACCACTCGTTCATTCTCAGGCTCAATACTAATTTTGGCCTGCACGGCACATTTCTGAAGGAGGGTCCAGAACCGGATCATTCGACCAAGAAGTAAGTTTGAACTCGCGACTATTACGCCACCAGCTATAACCGGTACCGAGTTCTGATAGCAAGCAACCGAATTGTGGATTAGCCATTACATTAACCCATGGTGCCGGCAAGTGATTGCCGTTCTTGAGAATGATTCGGTATTCCTTGCCGTTGTGTGAGAATCCTCCCCAACCATTAAAGAAATCTAGATCAGATGTATCAGCTTGCAGGGTGGACTCCATACGATGGTTAGGAGTAATCTGCTGAAGTAGCTCAGGGACATACGTCTTCTCTACCCTTATCTTTAACTGTGATTTCAGACTAGGGCCATCAGCCTTTAACACTACACGAGCAATTGTGAACAACAAAGTTTTATCCTCGTCAGAAAGATGTTCAGAATTAATGATATAGATACCTACAGCACCAACACCAAGTCGATCTACACTATGATCAATTATTCTTTGTAACGTTTCTTGCAGATTTTGTTGATATCCTTCCTCCGATTCATTCAGAATGATGAGATCAAACAATAACCCCAAACGACGTAAATATTCGTGACTAGATAACAGCTTCATAATAAAACGAGTATCGGTTTGATTCTGAATACGTACTAGAGCAATTGGACGATCCCCAGAGATTCCATAAGTCCATAGACTCGACTGGCTTCTGACATTCTGCCTTATAGAAATTTCTTGTTCAGGTTTAAGCGGTGGAGCATACAAAAGCTGACTTGCCAGAATTTGATACGAGATTGCTTCGTTTGAGGTGATATGTTGTTGACGTAGTTCGATTTGACTGCGATTCCAAGCGAGTTGATATGTTCGTTCAATAGCTTGGGAATTACCTATACGACGAACAATACTAATGGCTTCGTCTCTTGTATCAGCAATAGAAGTAATTCCGTATAGATGAATTTCTCCCCCTGGCTCAATACTAATGCGTCTACGCATAACAAAAGCGGGGTCAGCAACAGAGCCTACTGTTCCTCGAAGATGCAGACGTATCCCTTGCGGTTGTGCTAATGTGTGACCCCTACCAATAAAACGAGCCCGATCGGTCTCATATTCAACTACCCCTAAAGTTCGACCTTCTACGATTAATGAATGTGCTGACCAAATTTGAGTTCCTGCGACTTCACGAGGTCTACGCCCAGCGACAAGACAATCCGCCTCTTCGTTATATTCTGTTCTAACGAATAACTTACTAAAGGCTGGATGAGCATCATCTGCAATCGGATCCGCTAATGCCAACTCTTGGAAGGTTGTAACTTCAATTATTCGTGTATCTTCTCCAGTATTAGTCAATGATAACCGACGAACCTCCGCATTTGACTCCGGAGACACACAAATTTCTAAGCTAGTTCGTATACTTCCATCAACGCGCGTGAATAGAGCATTATCTAATGAAAATCGAATATACTGCTCTGGGGAAGTTACACGACAGGGATGAAATGTTGCAGACCATACCTGATCTTGAGTTATATCCCGAATATACATGTAACTTCCTGAGCGGTCTATTACAGGATCCTCTTGCCAACGAGTAATCGCTTTGCCTTCATAACGGCTGAAGCCTCCTCCACTAACCGAAACTACGCTCATGTATGCCCCATTAGAAAGAATACACACTTCTGGCGTCGGTGTGTTTGGGCTAATATACTCTCTAAATCCTCCCGTGTGTGCTTGCTTTATGTCCTCTCTTTGAACCTTTGCTTTAGTTGGTCGATCAAGAATTCTTGGTCTGTTAGGAATTCTCTCCTGAAGAAGAAGCTCTACAGATCGTACGTACTTATTACTATGGAAACGATCATACATTTTCTTTGGTAGTAATACATTAGCCAGCGTTAATAAACTCATCCCTTGATGATGCGCCATAAAACTCATGATAACTATACACTCTTGATTTTTGGGCAATCGAGCTGGTGTGTATTCAACGGCTTCGTAATAGCCATATTCTCCACGTGCTCCAAGCTTCTCCAGTAGATCAAGATCAGCTAGTCCCACATCTTTAGCATAAGGTAATGCCATAATCGTGGCGTATGGGGCAACAACTAGATCCTGTTCTAATCCTCGTTTAAATCCTAATCCTGGAACACCGAATGCTTGATATTGATAATTCATCTGATAATCAAAGGCGTAATAACCTGATTCAGAGATACCAAAGGGCACTCCTCGACCATGAGCGTATTCAATCTGCCTATCTACTACACCATGATAAGTACTATCCCAGATACTGTTGCGATATGTACGCATGAACAACCAGGGCATAAGATACTCGAACATCGTACCTGACCATGATAGTAACGTTGCATGTTGTCCTATCTTTGTCATTGTTCGGCCTAACGCATGCCAATGGGAAACGGATACCTGACCTAATGCAATAGCTATAAAGCTGGCCTGCCTTGCCTCTGAAGCCATCAGATCATATACGATCGTGTCACGTTCGTGCCTTCCAACATGATATCCCAATGATAATAATCTGGCATTATGATCATACAAAGGACGGAAATCTGTATTATGAATTAAAGCATCCAATCTCGGAATTAATGGATTATCTTCATAATCCACACCTAACCACTCCGCCAGACCCTCTTTTATTGTCATTAAACAAACAATGAAGTTGCCAGAATCTACAGTTGATACATATTGTGGATGAAGTGGGACAAGTGTCTGAGTATCATACCAGTTAAGTAAGTGACCCTCCCACTTCTCCAATTTTTCTATGGATGTTACGGTACGTTCCAATTTATCAAGCATCTCAATCGTACTAATATACCCAAAGTCCCGTGCAGCTAATATACAAGTCAAATATAGACCGATATTCGTTGGTGAAGTACGATGGGCTACCCCTCTTGGTGGGGTAATTTGGACATTATCCGGTGGTAGCCAATTATCCTCGGAAGTTACATATACCTCGAAGAATGACCATATATCTCTTGAAAGCTTATGTAGTTTCTCTGCTTCTTCTTCCACAAGAGTTACTTCATCAGTGTCATTCATTGGTTTATTCAACCATCGGATCACGAGTGGTGCACTAACCCATAGTATTCCCAGGATGACTCCAGCCACACGAATAAAAAGCTGTCCCTGCAACAAGGATATTAGTGTGAATATAAGAGTAAGTGTGAGTCCACTGTACATTCCCAGTAGAACAGGTTGTCGTCCTTTCTTGCTAATCTGTTCAATTTCTGCAGAGCTCACCCATTCTAACAATCGATGTTTAGACACCACCAAACGATAAACTGTCCTGAGTATGGCATCCACGGTCATAACACTATGATAAGGCAATGTAATAACCTGAATGATTACTTGCCCAAAGGTTATTCCGATTTTCTTCATTCCTCGTAGTGACACCAGTTGACGCAGAACGGGGAACAACCATGTAACAATTACAATGGATAACCACCGTTCCGGTGAACCGGGGAGTATGGTGAACGCGAGGATCAGAAGTATAAATGTCACGATTGGCAGCAGACTTCGCCGTAAATTATCGAGAATTTGCCAACGCGTTAGAATAGAAAGATCAATTGGCAGTAATATTCCATTCTGATTACGAGCGCGAGGGAATAACCAAATTAACAATTGCCAATCCCCACGGATCCAACGATGTAGCCTCATCTGATAGGTACTATAGAATGCAGGGTGACCATCAATTAATTCAATATCAGATAACAGACCAGTGCGCAAAAATCCGCCCTCTAGCAGATCATGGCTAAGCACTCTATTCTCTGGAATTCGATCACAAATGAGATCTGCAAATGCATGAACGTCAAATATACCCTTACCGGTAAATATTCCTTGACCCAGACCATCCTGATAAGGATCTGACACTGCAAAGGCATATGGATCTACTCCAGTCTCCCCAGACCAAAGGTACGCTAATCTCGAACGATTAGCGGCTTCATAACTCATGGCAATACGTGGCTGTAGAATGCCATAACCTTCAATAACCCGTGTTCCTGCTGAGTTCATTCGTGGTCGGTTGTAAGGGAGATGTATTGTTCCTATCATCCGCTGAGGGCTCCCTGGCGGAAGTTGTGTATCTGCATCAAGTGTAATAATATAGCGAATTTGAGTTAAACCTGATCGATCAGTAAGGGAATAATTGAAGGAAGTATCCTCCTTACCTACAAGTAGTTCAATAAATTCAACCAACTTTCCCCGTTTACGCTCCCAGCCCATCCATTTACCCTCAGATGGATTCCACAGCCTGCGACGATGATAAAGATGAAAAAAGTTCCCCGGGTAGATGTTATTAAACTTCTCAATTCTGGACCTTGCCGCCTCTATAACTGCTTGATCCTCAGGGTGATGTTCGCTATCTGAATCCTTATAATCACCCAAGAGCGCAAAATGGATATTGGGATCACGACTAACCAGATAATGTAATTCTAAACGATCCATCATCTCATGAACTTCTTCGGTGGTAGACCAAATAACAGGAATGACTACCATCGTCTTCGCATCAGCTGTAATTCCATTTGAGAAATCATATCGAAGTAATGGTGTGGGATGTTTACTCCATTCAATCAACCCATGCATCCAAACCGTAGCCCATTCCAAAGCGGGAAACGATAATAATACAACCATCAGCAGCAAATCAAACGCAGTTAACTGCGCACCGCTCCCGATCCATACTATAAATCCTATCAGGAAAACAACATAGGACACAATTAGAAAATTGAAGTATGTACCTGTTGCTCTTTTCCAGATGCCTTCTTCGGGTATAGACTTTGGCTTACTGCAGGTTCTTAATTCACGCTGAAGCTGCTGAATCCCCCTAGATTCTAACAAGTAATAGGGTATAAAAGCTTGTCGAGGTAACTCTTCACCTTTATTATCATCATGCTGACTCTGTTCAAGATGTTGATTCGTTAGTTTGATGATCTGCTCAGCTATTAGATTCTCGGGTACATGCAATCGCCTTGCAAGTCGTTCAACACGTTTACGCAATGTATCTCGACTAGAATAATCCAAAAGCGAATAATCCCCAGTTGGATCTTGGCGTAATGTTTGCTCGACCAAACTGAGCTGTTCAAATTTTGCCCGCCAATCCCAACGAGATAAAGTGCGCATACTACTGATAAGATTACCTGTTCTCATCTGATAAGATGCTTGGAGTTCATATTCATAAGCAACAATTCGATCTAAGCTTTCCTGTCCGTTTTCCAGCTTACACAAGAGCCATTCACGAATGACCGCTGTATCATCAGCATATTCACGTAGATGACTAATAAGATGAACAATCAATGGACCAGAAAGAGGGATATCTTGACCTGCTTCATCAAGGGCTATTCTAAGTGCTTCTGTACTAAGTTTAGTGGGCTCAAGACGTGATAGCCATCGTTCAACCATCATACATATCTCTCGTCTTTCCTGAATCGTTTCCATTGTCCTAGCCAGGTTTTGGAATAAAACCAAGCGCAGAATCAGTGGCAGAGACCACACCTCAGCAATAGATAGAATAGATACTTCTTGATAATAATTTATATAGGCAATTAGTGATTTTTCTTCTAACCCTCCATCCATATGTGTCATATAGTCTTTACATATGGATATGACTCGTAGCTCTCCGCTTTTGCGCAGTGAAGGTAAAGAGTACAAAAAGTACTCTGCTAGCTGGTCTTCAACAATTAACGCTTGTTCCTCTAGAAATTCAGCGTGACCGTGTAACCAATCTTCAGCCGGCTGTGAACAAGCAGTTGGACGCATCCGCAAATCTTGTACGAACGAATCTAATTGATTCACATCGGCTCTTAATGAGCTCCGAAGTTTGCTTGATTCCCTTCTCTTCAATTGCAAATCATGCGTTAATGCAAGCTCATGAGCTTTTTCTCTGAGTTGTTCCGTTGTTAGAATCATTAATCCTCCCATAATAAAAAAGAAGTTACATAGTGAGCGGATATTACTGATGATGCATAATCCGAACTATATAAAGTTTCCCATTTTGGGTGGAAATTATGATAATTATTGAAAAAAATAAAAAAGAGCCTTTCGGCTCTTCCATTCAAAACTTATTATTTACTAAACCATTTTAATACTTTACTAACAAAAATATTCTTAGAATCAGTTAATGCTTTGATTGTGTTACTATCAGGATTCTGTTCGATAATATCTAGGATTTCAATTAATTTTTTGAGATATAAACGAATATTAATATCGTCTAATCCCTCTTGCTTGAATTGCTGCACCATCCACTTCTGCAGTAAGAGAGGGTTAATCTCTAAAGTGAATTCATATGCATAACGGTAAAGCTCTAATACCTTAAGATTCAACTGATGCATATCTTCAATAGTCATTTTGGATAGGATCATAACAGGCTGACGAACATCAGTTTCGCCCGTAATCGTTGAATCGTTACCAAGACCAATACGTTGGAATAACGCCGGATATATCCTTGGTCCCTTTTCTTCGTTGTCTAACCAATCCTGTGTAGCCCCGAAGACAAATAGACAATGACTAAGCTCTTCGTTGAAGCAATTATCTATAATATATCGTAGATTCTGATAGGCTGTTAAGCGAATATCCGATCGCTCACTCATAATAAGTTCTAGTTCATCTACTAGAATAACTAGTCCACTATACCCTAATAAATGAATGAGTTTAACGAATGCTTTAAGAAAATGTACGGCATTCTCATTATCAATATGACCGACAACCTCGAAATTCTTCTTCACCGAGGAAGGAATATTCTGTTCACCCGTTAACCACGATGCTACAGCATCAGACATCGCTGGGTCACCTTGAATTCGTGCGCGTATATAGAACAGTAGAGCTCTAGAGAAAGATAGATTATATTGGTTTAAGGTGGAGATAACGGTTTGTATCGCTTCTGCTGAATTACCTTCTGCGGATTTGCTCTTCAGTGTATCTATCCAATTATTGAATAGCTCCTGAAAATTAGTACCCTGATGCTCCGATTCATTGGTGGTAAGACTATGCATAATTTGATAATAAAGAGTTTGGAAATTTGTTATACGTGCGCCCTTTTCCATTTGGAACTTGGCCACAACAAAATTATTCTTCCAAGCTCTCTCCTGAATTTCTCGAAGCATAAGACTCTTACCACTGCCATATTTCCCAACGATAAACTTGGTCATACCATTACCATTAAGCACATAATTAAGATTCTGCTCAATCTCCTCCAGCTCTTTCTCACGACCTATCCGGAAGGATGAAATATTCTCAGGTACAACCCCGTTCTTAAGTGCAAGCAGCATAACTTTTACTTGATCTCGACTTTGATCCAATACATCATCTCTCCCGTGTGAATAAAGTTTAGTAGTAGCTCAGATGAGGATTAACTACGACTTTATTCGACAAGAAAGCTGTCGTTTCCTTCATATTCCACATAAAATTCAAGAATAATGCTCTGTAAACCAATCTTTGGCCTTCTCGACCTCTTCCATAGATAATTGATGTCCACCCTCGGTCCAATATTCACTCACTAAAGCACCTGCCTCCGACAAATGTTCAGCTAACTTCTTCGTCTGATCTGGTGTAATCATTGAATCACGTTTGCCAGCCCCAAGAAAGACCGGTATACCCTTTATATCAGGTAGCGTAACTCCCTCTATAGGCACCATAGCATGGAACAGAATGGCTCCACTTAATGAGTGATGGTGATGGTATAGCAGACTAGCTGCGATGTTTGCACCGTTCGAATAGCCAATCGCAACAACTTGATCACGATCGAATCCATATTGCGCAGAACTCTCTGTTACAAAATCATGAAGCTCCTGCGTTCGGAAAATCAAATCTTCCTCATCGAACACACCTTCTGCTAATCGTCGAAAAAAACGAGGCATTCCATTCTCAAGAATGTTACCTTTAACAGCTAATACTGAAGCTTGAGGCGCAATGATTTCTGCTAGAGGTAGTAAATCACGTTCGTTCCCACCAGTTCCATGCAACAATAATAATGTAGGAGCACTCTTCGATTGTCCTTGTACGAATAAATGCTTCATCTTGACTCCTCTGGCTTTGTCTCCAAAGGTTCTAATTTCGCTTCAATGGATGCTCGCCTTCCTTCCAAGAAAGGAGGTAAGGCTAACCTTTCTCCCAAATGCTCAAATTCTTCATCACCCTCAAAGCCAGGACCATCTGTAGCTAATTCGAATAAGATACCATTAGGCTCTCTGAAGTATAATGAACGAAAATAATAACGCTCCACAAATCCAGAATTAGATATCCCTTTCTCGGCAATATAGGTAACCCATTTATGTAGCTCTTCTAAGCTTTCCACTCTAAATGCAACATGATGAACACTTCCGCTACCTTGCCTTTCACGTGGAAGGTCGCTGCGTTCTTCTAAGTGAATTTGAGCACCGTTCCCACCTTCACCGGTCTCAAATATTCGAATCGGGTTTTGTCCATCCATACTCGAAGGGAATTTCCCCTTCTCACGGTAGCCCATGACCTCAGTTAGTATCTTCGCTGTAAGTTCTGGTCGAGACACAGTAAGAGTAACCGGACCTAATCCAATAATCCCGTGCGCTACGGGGACTGGGCTCTTATTCCATGGTCTTCCTCCTGCGACACCCACGTTAAACTCATCCGACACCAATGCAAGTCGTTGACCTTCGTCATCCCGAAAATTTATGGTAGTTAGACCTGCATGTAATGAGACCTCATCGTGGTCAACACCAAGCAACTCAAAACGTTGTTTCCAATATTGGATGGATTGATCATTAGGTACACGTAATGATGTTGTTGATATACTGTTCGTACCGTACTGAGCTGGTCCTGCAGTTGGAAATTCGAAGAAGGTTAGATCAGTTCCTGGATTACCCTTCTCGTCCGCGTAGAATAAATGATAAACAGATGTATCATCCTGATTAACAGATTTCTTAACAAGCCGAAGACCTAATGTTTTGGTGTAAAACTGATAGTTTTTCTTCGCATTGTTCGTGATTGCAGATACGTGATGCTGCCCTTTTAAAGGTTTGAGCTGCATACATTCATCTCCTCTCATATTGCTCTGAAATTACTTCATCATATCATGATCAACATATCGTGTACCATTCAACTCACTAATGATATTAATAGCTACCTTCGCGCCATCACCAGCAGTAATAATCGTATGCATACTCACACCCGCAATTGTTCCAGCAGCCCATATTCCAGGAATTGAGGTTCTGCCGTCGGTATCAACGTCTATGATCGTCTTTATTCTAGGCTCGGTACCTGGTTTTATATTTAATCCTAAAGTTTCCGCAAGTTCTGCGAATAATCCAGTTGCGATTATAACATGCTGAGCCTCATATTGTTTATCTTCCGTCGATATGACAAACCCGGTATCCGCCTTAACAATATTCTTCACTAAAGCTTCGATATGCGTTGATCCAAACTTCACAGCTTGCTTCTTACCGATTTCAACAAGATCGGGCCCACTTATTTCCATTACACCATAATGGTTTTCTACCCAAGCTCTCTTCGTTACACTCTGATTGCTATCGAGCATTAGCGTTTTTTTACCTGATTTAGCAGCGAATAATGCAGCGCTTGCTCCAGTCGGACCTGCTCCGATAATAGCTATGTCATACATTTGAATTTCAGCTCCCTTTCTCATAATTAGATCACTTAAAGATATCTACTTACTTTAGGATAGCAAATATAATCATTTGTTACAACTTAAGCAAAGGCTGAATGATAACATCTTCGACAAACAGGCTTATACTCTTCATTACCACCTATTTGAATCTGCTCACCTTCATTAACCGGCCGGCCATCCCTAAATCGAATAACCATTGTAGCTTTACGATCACAATACCAACAGATCGTTTTGATCTCTTCTATTTTGTCCGCATAGATCAGTAAATTATAACTACCCTCGAATAATTTATTCTGAAAATCATTCTTAAGCCCAAAAGCCATAACAGGTATGTTAAGCTCGTCTACAATTCGGGTTAATTCCAACACTTGATTCCTTTTTAGAAATTGCGCTTCATCAATAAGAATGCAATAAATTCTTTTTGTCTTTGAAATCGATTGAAGAGCCACTACACTATCATACAGATTTGTATGCTCATCGACAGGAATGGCAGGTCTCGTCATTCCAACACGAGACCCAATTTCCTTCACTTCACTTCTAGTGTCTATCGCTGGAGAGAATATAATAACAGCCTTTTCTTGTTCTTCGTAATTGTGCGCAACCTTTATTATTTCAAAGGATTTCCCACTATTCATTGTTCCAAATTTGTAATAAAGCTGCGCCACAATACTTACCTCCTATAGTCTTAGACTAACCCTTTTTCATATGCTGTGATCATACTATCCATCTGTACATTCCAGTCCTTATCAATAGTACATTTTTGAGGATTTGCCTCAAACCATTTGATCGTTTGTTTCATACCAGTAGCAAACGGAACCGTAGCGATATAATCCGGAACAAATTGCTTTATCTTACTATTGTCGAATACACCACTTACAGCTTTATCTCCTAACAGACCACCCTCATCCTCTGGAGACTTCGCAATGATAAAGTCAGAAGGAATATGAATGAGATTAGGTTCTACGCCAGCTGCACGTCCAATAAATTGATAAATTTGGTTCCAAGTTAATACTTCATCAGAAGTGATGTGGAAGGCATTCCCAATCGCTAACTGATTATCTAATAAACCAATAAAGCCCTTAGCAAAATCAGAATTGTGAGTCATCGTCCATATCGATGCTCCATCTCCATGGACAATAATTTTATGTCCTTTTCTCATTCGATCAACCAATGACCAAGGCTGCTGCCAGCTATTCATAGCTGCTGGGATCATTTTATTACCATAAGTAAATGATGGTCTTACTATCGTTATAGGAAAACCACTTTTCCGATATGCATCCATTAACAATTCCTCACAAGCAATTTTATCTCTTGAATATTGCCAGAACGGATTATATAAAGGAGTTGATTCTGTAATTATATAATGTGTTGGCGGTTTTTGATAGGCAGATGCTGAGCTAATGAATATATATTGGTTCGTTTTTCCCTCGAATATCTCAAGATCAACCTTTATCTGCTCTGGTGTAAAGGCTACCCAATCCACAACTACATCGAATTTATAGTCTTTTAGAGCCTCTTTGGTCGCTTTCACATCTCGAATATCACCTATAATGACATGTGCACCTTGAGGTATTGAACCCGAATGCTGACCTCTATTGAACAAGTATAGCTCTATACCCTTCTCTACTGCTAGCTTCGATACAGCCTCACTTATTAAACCTGTACCACCGATGAATAAAACCTTCATTGTAGTATCACTCCTCAATTTTTTTAATAAATTAAACGCGCGTTTACAATTCTACAGCTTATTCTACTAAACATCCACCTTATTAGAATATGCTCCTCTAGTATAAATAACATAACCGCTGTGAACAAGAACTCAAGCTTTGGTTACTTAGTTACCTTGAGTATAGACTAAAGTTAGGTTACACTCTAAAAGTATGAACAAATTGGAGGGTCCCCTATGCGTAAATATAACTTCATTCGGCCTTTATGGATTATCGCAATTGCTTATCTTACGAATACGCTTGTTACCAACATATGTCTAGTACTTGGTAGCACAAGAGAAGCTGCAAGTAATATCGGCTTCTTATCGATGATCATTGCAGCAGTCATCACATTCATCATATTGAACAAAAGGCGTCGGAAATTCTAATAAATTGATCTGTTGTTACAATGTATCGTGTTAATCGGTATCGGATTCCAGTCGTTTCATGAATTCCTCCATAGCGCTATACCCTTGCTGACGTAGGTACCAATTATTGGCCGCTGCCTCTATCAATCCAGCTACATCCCTTCCAGGCTGTAGCTGGATTTCAATATGTGGAATAGGCACTTCCAGATATTCAACAAACTTGGCCTCCAGCTCTAAGTCATTATTCAAGGATTGGTCCTGCCACTTTGTAAGCTCAATATCTAGAACTAAGCGTGTTTCCTCTTGAAAGGCACTCCTCCCATAGAGCCGTGATACATTAATTAATCCTACACTTCGTAAAGCAATAAATTCTTTGGTTTTCTGATCATGCGTGGCTAGAATCGTTTCCGGATTGAGCTTCTTAAGCACAATGACATCATCTGCTACCAGGCGATGCCCACGTTGAACTAACGTATGTGCAGTCTCACTTTTGCCTACACCTGATTTCCCCCGAATGATGACTCCTATACCTGATACATTCACACAAACCCCATGTATAGTAATCTCTGGCGCTAACGCCTTACCCAGATATGCATCTACAAGATCTAAAAATTTAGTCGTTAATATAGGTGTGCGCAATAATGGAATTTGTTCTTCCTCACAATACTTTGTTAGATATTTAAGCCCTTCCTGATTAGATGTCACTATAAAACAAGGAGGATGATATTTGACTACATTACCTATTCGAAGATTTCTTTCTTGATCACTCAACGAATGAAGGTAATTAATTTCCTTCTGTCCCAGAATTTGAATCCGTTCCATTGGAAAAAAATCGAAATAACCAACAAACTCTAAACCAGGGCGATGTACGCGAGATTTAATGAGTTTACGATCTGTATATTGGGCTCCAGCTAATATTTCTAGTCCAAACCGTTTGATCAAATGTTCTACCGTAACCGTTTTCATATACAAGTCACCATTTCCTTTGTGATATAGATCCGAATGCCATAGGCTTTACTAGACATAACCTGTCCCTTTGTAGCGTACATCTAGAACAGATGATTCTTAATGAATCAAGGGGGGATCGGAATGAAAACCGCCTTATGGTTATATTTTTTTCTATTCGTAGCATTTTTTGATCTGCATGCTCAATATCCGATTCTCACACCATTTGCGGTTTCATTAGGTGCTACTCCATCATTTATCGGACTAATTATGGGTATGTATTCTCTTACTCATCTACCAGGAAACTTAATCGCCGGATATAGTGTAGATCGCTATGGAAGTCGTGTATTCATTGTTGCCAGCTTACTATTAGCAGGATGTATTCTTTTACTTCAATCCCATGTCACCAATCCATGGCAGCTCCTAATCCTTCGTTCAGTCAGTGGTTTTGTTCTTGCCTTCTTATCCCCAGCTTGTATGGCACTATTAGCTCGAATCGGTAAAAACCAAATTCAGCAAGGAAAGTTAATGGCAGGTAATGGCTTAGTGCATACACTTGCTTCCGTTATATCGCCCGCTGCGGGAGCCTTACTTGTCGCACAGATTGGATTTGAATTAGCCTTTAATCTATTAGGTTGGATATTAATCTTCACCGCCACAAGTGCCTTATTCTTCATTAATGATAAATCAAGAGATCCATTACCAATAAAAAATTCAGGAGAAAAAGTCACTGTAAACAGTCCTAGCTCTTTATCATGGATTGTATTCGCTTTACCTGTAGCAATGTCCTGCTCACAAGGAATTCTATTCTTCGAATTACCGCTTATGGCAAACTCGAAAAATTCGATTATGACGACAGGTTTATTGTTCTCCGTTGTAAGCTTGGGAGCTCTTATCACATTGAGTATGCTATTCCTTAATCGATATTCACCATTAATTCGCACATTAACCGGTACAATCGTATTGGCTCTCTCGTTCTTTGCTTTAGTTGTTCATTTACCAGCCCCTCTATATATTATGCTGCTCTTTGTCGGGATGGCGAAGGGGATTATATTCCCCGCTTTGTCCTCGTTGTTGATCCAGTTAAGTGGAGGATCCCGCTATGGAAGGACATTCTCATACCTGTCGATTGCATTTTCCATCGGAGCTTTCTTAGGTCCAATGCTAGCTGGCCAGCTTAGAGATTACTTTCCCCCCTATCTCATCGCGTTCATTGTACTCATGATTGCCGCTTCGATATTACCTTTCCATCACGATAGAACGCGTATTGTTAATTCACATTCAAGCTAATGTTACACTGGATTCTGGATTGATGATCACGAACCTGCTATGATGGACTAAATAAACAAAAGGTTAGTCATCAGAAAGGTGTGTCCACATGGGTGTAAAGTTTAATCGTGAATATGAAGATATTGTTGAAGACATGGCTAAGGCTATCATCTCCATTCAAGATTGTTATGATTTATTCGAGATGACTCAGGATGATTGGTCCCTAATGGATCAAGCTGAGCAGATGGGATGTATACGTACACTAGCCGATGACATCTTCTATGGTCTGGGTAATCTACCGATGCTTACAATCGGTTCAGGAAAAATAGAATATGATGCTTCAAACCATATTATTAAGGTATCCACGGTTCCTCAGGTTACACATCTCATTCATCTGATTTAGTAAATTTAAGAAGAAAGCAGCAACTGCAGATTTATTCTGCTATTGCTGCTTTTTTTTTTCACTTTTTTATAAGTGATTCAATTTGTTGAGCTAATAAGAAGTCTTTTCCCGTAACTCCATTCTCATCGTGGGTAGTGAGAATTACAGAAACACGATCATATTGAATGTGTAAATCGGGATGATGATTAAGCTTATCGGCCAGTTCGGCAATTGTAAGCACAAAAGAGATCGAATCCTTAAAGTCATTTCGTCGAAAAACTTTGGTAAGGGTATTATTCTCGAATTTCCAATGGGGTAGTTTATTCATATAAACAGCCATTTGTTCTGTGGTTAATTTGCTCATGCTAATCATCTCCTCTATGCAAGCGTATACTCTTCATAATTATAACACAGCTTTCTTGCTCATGAATTCTCCTTTATGAACACATCATATGTTGCGAGTTAAAATTTATGCTCATAAAAGCCTATATCATCTAACAGGATACTTCCATCTTGATGATAGTGGAACAGAAAGCGAATGGATTGTATATCCCTATAACTAAAAGTTCTATGACCGTTTGCAAATTCCTTTAATGAAATTATATAAGTTTGGAAAATAGGCTCAGTGGATGATCCATACCTCCCTTTTCTAACTGCAATATCCAGGAATGTCTCCTTAGTGAACTGTGTGTGAATAGCAGGAGGAATTCGTTGGAAATTACTGAGGAGGTTATGAATCTTTACTCCATCTGTAGTTTCTAGCTCAATGGTGATGTCCATATTGGATTGATCTGTAATATTCGCTAGGGAGAAGGCAAATAATGACTCTGAATTTAACTGAATCATCGATTGATGATTAGGTAATCTTAATTCATAGCTCCCTTGCTGATTGGTCCAAGAAAGATGAACACTACGATTATGTTTCGAAGAGTCCTGTCGGTCCTTAACCATTTCTTCCTTCCATTCATTCATTTTAACAGCAACGATTGATCCGTTGTTTATACTTGTAGTGCGAATATTCTGATCCTCTTCATAATCTGAAATTCGTATAAAATTACTATCTTCATAACGACTTCTATAAGTAGTTTGTGGTAACCAGTCTATAGCCTTCTTATAGTCCTTGAACATCGGAAGATACGTACTCGTCTTCATAAGTGTGGTCTCGAGAAAGGCCGCAATGTAGGTTTGAGCAATTTGTCTCTGATTATCTCCATCTAGAATATCCCGTTTGTTCAATAATAATCCGGTTGGAAGAGATAAATCCATGATTCCCCAATCTGTATTAAACTGTCCGTGATTAGCGCCCTCAATATATAATGAAGTTTTGAATATAAAAATTTCGTCATCAGTCAGGGATGTTCTTTCGTATTGCCGATCACCTGTAAATGAACTAACGTCTGCATCTTGTGAACCTTGAATAACCAAGTAATTCACATTATTCAATTTCAAATATTGCTTATCCACTTGTCGATCCGTTGGAGCTAGGGCTACAATCGCTTTAATATCATTATGAATATCCTTATTCTCGGCAGCTAAAACCGCGGCTTGCCCGCCACGTGAGTGCCCTATAAGCGCGATACGATTCATATCCACCTTCGAAGAAAGCGGATTATCAATTTGCCCATTAAGCTCTCTGATTTCTTCAATATGCTGAAGCATAACCCATGATCTTAATTTCATATCATTACTCAGTCCACCCGACCAGACAGAGTAATTAATAAAATTCTCATCCAGTGATACCGTTATAAACCCACGGCTTGCTAGTAGCTCTCCTAAATAAGCATATCCTTCGTCTGAGAAGTCCTCCATTAAATGATTACCATGCAATATAAGAACTAATGGGAATGGCCCCTCACCCTTAGGCAGCCAAACTCTTCCATTCAAGGGAAGCTTCGTTTGATCAAAACCCCAGAACAGCTCCCGAATCCAGCTCCACCGTTTAATTAAGGCAGAGCCATCCACAGTGCTGGTAATGACATCGACATCCTTACCAAATTCTTCTCGATATCGATCCATTCCACTTCCGTACGTAAGAAACTTGGAGGAATATGCCCCCATTTCACTGGGAATATTCGCCTCAATCGTTTGACCTTCTACCTCTAACTTCACGCCACTTACATGTTTAAGAGACGGAGAAGGTAATAGCTCATATATCCATAGAACAGTAAATAAGAACAAGACCATCGATATGCTTATATACGAATACTGAAACAGTCGTCTATGAAGTGGTTTAATGATCATATAGATCGAAGTACCAACAAGAAACCCAATAAGAATAAGTATAAAGCTAAGAATAGCCGCTCCCCAATAACTAATACTTGAATGAAATAATGCTAACGAAATAACAATAAACACCGATGCTATCCCCGCAAAAAGTAATCTTGGTATTCTTAATCTTATAAAAACAATGAGGATTGATATTATAAAAGTCATAATCAGAAGCAGAGTAATTCCTGTAAGACTTATCATCGATAGATCAATTGAGAGCCCAAGGCCTGTGGGCATTCCTAATCCAATGACAAGGAACATGGGAATGCATATCGTATAAATACCTATAAGTCCAGAAATAGAGTAAGCTGAATCATATTGAGGTATACACCATATAAGAGCTCTTAAACGAGACATTCCTTGTCCCCTTCCTCATCAATTACAATGGCATTGGCTGTCCATGGAAATCAATGAAAGACACACCATCTTTAACCCTTGTCTTACGTTCGATTAGATCTAGAATACCCTTGGCAGATACAGTGGCGTCCCCTGGTGCTCGACTGCCCCCCATATCCGTCTTAATCCAGCCTGGATGCACAGCGAATACCTGATAACCTAGAGGCGTAAATTGTTTATAAAGCTGAGCGGAGAACATATTCAAGGCACTCTTCGATAATGCATAGGCGTAGTCGCCTCCGTATGCATTCGAGAAGCTTCCTGCTTCAGAACTTACATTAATAATACTCTGTTCAGAGCCCTTCTTCAATAAGGGTAAGAAGTACTTCATAACTAACATCGGACCATATAGATTCGTACGAAAGGAGCTATCCATCTCATCAATACTGAGCTCCTCCAATTTCTGACCCCTGCCCAATAAGATTGCAGCGCTGTTAATAATCCCATCTACATGTGATACTTGCTCATTAGCTTTCGTTACTGCATTCATTACTGATATTTCTTGAGAAGTATCTAATGGAATGATCGTTATCTGATTGGGGTATTGTTGTAGCAGACTATTCAGCTTTTCACGAGATGATTCAACACTACGAATACCCGCCAAAACCCTATGTCCTCTGGCAATTGCTTCAGCTGTTAGTTCAAATCCAAGTCCTCGATTGGCACCAGTAATTAATAAATTCATAATAGCCTCCTGAAATTATAGGTATAAACGCGCGTTCACAGTAGAATAAAAAAACTACTTAGACTTTTCTACAGGAATCTCGAATAACAAGTGATGTACAAGCCACCAGTTTATTAAAGACCATAGTATCCTTCTCAATGCGATCTATTACAGCACTAGTCAATTTATGCATGAGATCTGAAAAATCAACATGGATTGTAGTAAGTGCTGGTTTAAATCTTGAGCTAAGGACATGATCATCAAAGCCAATGATTGATATGTCTTCAGGTACGCGAAAACCAAGCTCATTCAATGCTCGAATTGCTCCAAAGGCAACATTGTCATTAGCTGTGAATATAGCTGTCGGTAGATCAGAACCATTCAATCTTACTAACTCATATATGCCTTTATATCCACTTTCTTCATTAAAATCCCCTGGAATTGACCAACTATCCACGAACTGTAAATTATGTTTGCTCATCGCATTCTTAAAGCCCTGGAGCTTCGCTGGCCCAGAATAACGCTCTAAGTCTCCGTTGATTACACCAATTCGTCTATGATTCAAGCTTACCAAATAATCAATAGCTTGTTCAGCACCTGATTCATTGTCAAAGTTAATAACGAGTCGATTTGATTCATTATGACCTGGTAAATTCTGATCAATGACAGCAACAATAAATCCTTCGGCAATTAATTGTTCAAGAAATGGCTCATAATTATCTGCACCGATGAAGATTCCTCCATCAATTCTTTTCTGATAGAAGCATTCTTTAATACTATGAACGGCATCTGTATCTGCAGTATCTCGAATAATATGGGTCAGTACATAGTAACCAAATAAGGAAGCACTTTCGATGACTCTGGCAATTAGCATGTTGGATATCATATCCGTAGATACATGACCTGAATCGATAAGGAATAGCCCTATCGTACGAGTTCGCTTCCCAGCTAACACCTGCGCCGATAAATTCGGGTAATAATTGTGCTGCTGAATGAGCTTCATTACCTTCTCTTTGGTTTTCTCGGGCACATTCGGATAATCATTAATAACACGGCTAACCGTACTGCGAGATACACCTGCAAGCTTGGCGATTTCCGTGCTGTTTATTTCTGCTTTTTTCAACAATTTTACCTACTTTCAATTATGCACTTCAACTCTATTTTATGCTATCAGCAGCTCGACATTTTGTCAATTCAAGCAATAAAAAATGACAACGATTTCCGTTGCCATTTTCTAACTTATTTAACCTCTAAAGAATTCTCAATCTCTGCTTCTGCTCTAATCTTTTCAATCCAAGCCGGAGCAGCCTCTGAGACTTTTTGGTATACAAGCTGATATCGAATTTCTTCCTTTTTCTCTTCTAGAGTAGGAACTTTGTCTGGTGTTGACATGGCTTGTAGATTTTCTTCGTAGAATGTATTAATTTCTTCATCAGATACTTGTGTTTCTGCTTCAAGTAGTTTACGCATTTGGACCTGCTTCACGATGTCAATCCGAAGCTGATCTTCAGTGGTGCCATTCTGAGATAATGCCGCTTCCCATTCCTCTTCAGTTGGAAAACCCTTCTTAATCATTGCAATTTCACTTTCAACATCACTATCAGTAACTTTAACGCCTGTTTCTTCAGCCTCTTGGTCCATGAGCTCTTCCGTGATCATGTTATCCAATATAGGTGCTCCACCGGTTTTCACCATCTCATCATAGAGCATGTCCCTTGATATGTTTACGCCATTAACGGAAGCGACTGTTTCGCTAGTTTTACCAAATGGTGGTTGAATAAGGGCGTATAGTAATGCTGCAAAAAGAATAATCGATGCGATCATCCATCCTTTTGGAGAACGCTTGGTTGGAGCCGATTCTGCTATCTGTTGCTCTGTTGATACTAAATCTTCTTCTTCCAAATCATCATCTTGATCTTGAAGACTATCTAACTCCTCTATATCCTCTTGTTCTCTTAGATATTCATCTTCTAGCTGTTGTTTATCTTTATCCGTCACACCATAACCCCTTTTCTATTACTAGTTATTTGCCCTAACAAACTATATCAGATAATTATTAAAATAACCTTAATTATTTAGATAAATTTATATTTTATCTATTTTTAATAGCAAAAAAGTTATATGCCTCAGCTTCGACATATAACTTTTTCTTCAATTAACCCTTACCTACCCTGTTGTACATTATATTGAGCCTACGAGAAGGCTGAATGATAAGCTTCGACAAAATTGTTAAACCATTCTGTGACCTAACACAACGAAAGCCCTACCTCTCTTTCGTCCTTACGGTTCCTTGACCGTGCCAGTGAATCAGGTGTTTCTAATGACAAATTCTTTGCTCATAAGTTTAGGAATTTGAAACATTACAGGGGGGGTGTTATTCAATTTTCGTTTATTGAGGGTGCCTCTTGAGGGTTAAAATTTAGAAGCAACCCTATTAATATAACATATGAGGATACTTTAAGCAAATATTTTACTTTGGCTCAATTTATCTACTTCGAAAATCGATTTCCAAGAAGCGCTCAACTTCCTTCATCCAACGCTCACTCACAAATTCCTCATGAGAAGGATGGGCATTATATGTATCATAATCTGCTTGGTTATCAAATTCCATTGAGAAGCCGTAGTCGTAATCGTTCTTTGGACTAACCTGGTATAATACCTCAAAATGCTTGACTACGGATATGGACTCTAGAATGGCCTTCCCATCTGCTAGAAATCTTTCGGCCTCATCCGTGCCCTTATCCACCTTCAAATTAAAAATAACCATGTGTCGTATTGCTTGATTATCCATGTATATATCTCCTTTTCAATTCTATAATGGTTTGAATGTAATCGTAAGCTCAATGATCTCGGATCGACTTCCTAATCGAATAGGTGGTCCCCATGTTCCGAATCCCGAAGAAACTATTGCATGTAAATTACCTTTAATCAAATAGCCCCAATCTAATTCAAACATCCGACTGGTTATCCAGTGAAATGGCATTAACTGCCCTCTATGGGTATGTCCACATAATAACACATCTACTCCAGCATTTGCGATTGTTTCTAAATGATGAGGCTGATGGTCCAACATAATGATGGGGAGAGACTTATTAACATCGACTAGAAGCTCGTCTACCCTCTTCCGCCCTTCCGCACTTAAACTTTCTGCAGTTCGGTCCTTCCTCCCTACAATCTGAATCTCATTGTCTAATAGGATAATTTGATCCATTAGAACATGCATGCCATGAGCTTTCATTTCTTTAATATATGGTTCAATCTGTCCACCATAATACTCATGATTACCCAGAACAGCATAGATGCCAAATTGCGATTTCAATACAGCATTGAAAATTGGAGATCTAATAGAATAGATAGTAGTTGCCATCCATGCCATCCAATATAGTAACTAATCATAGTGTATAGAGTGAGAATAAATATAAGACTACCAACAAATTTAAGCTTCAATTCAAACCTCCTGATAAATTAAATAAAATCATCATATAGGACTCTGATATCGTGGTCAAATTTGAAAGCTTTCAGTCCATCACCTTCATATGCTATGCTTAGTCTTATATTCACTATAAAATTCTAGGAGATTGGATCGTTTCATGAATATATTGAATGCAGAACAGCTAAGTAAGAGCTTCGGGGTTAAACAATTGTTCGACCAGATATCCTTTGGTATGTCATCTGAAGATCGAATAGGTCTGATTGGTATTAATGGAACAGGAAAATCAACCTTGCTGAAGGTCATCGCCGGTCTAGAGCCCGCGGATCAGGGGAATGTCGCAACGATGAATGGAATCACTATCGAGTACTTATCACAGAATCCTTCTTTCGATCCGACTGCAAGCATTCTAGAACAAATCTTCTTAGGCAATTCTGCCGTCATGAAGTTGATGAACGAATATGAGCAGGCATTATTACAATTATCCACAGATTCAGATAATCCACAATTACAAGGCCAGTTACACAAGGTTAGTGCTAGAATGGATTCTGCCAATGCCTGGCATCTAGAATCAGAGGCGAAACGAATTCTAAATATACTTGGAATTGATGAGTACACTGCTAAGATGAGCGACTTGTCTGGGGGTCAGAGGAAACGTGTCCTGTTAGCGGGAGTCCTCATTCGACAGGCGGATTTGCTCATCCTTGACGAGCCCACCAATCATTTGGATACACAGGCAGTAGAGTGGCTCGAACAGCACTTGTCTAAAAGCCAGCATGCGCTTCTTATGATTACCCATGATCGTTACTTCTTAGACCGAGTTTCCAATCGTATTCTGGAGTTAGACCAAGGAAATCTCTATGACTATAGTGGAAACTATAGCTATTTTCTTGACAAACGAATGGAAAGGCTTCAACAACAACAAGCAACAGAGAATAAACGACAGAATTTGTTCCGTAATGAGCTTGAATGGATACGTCGAGGGGCTAAGGCACGTTCTACGAAGCAGAAAGCACGGATTGATCGCTTCGAACAAATTCAAGCTGCCAAACCAAGTAGCATCAATAGTCATATCGATATGAATCTTGCCGGAAGTCGATTAGGTAAGAAAGTTATTGAGATCAACAATGTGAGTAAATACTTCAACGATAAAACTGTAGTGAAGGATTTTAGTTATGTTGTTCAGAAGAATGATCGAATTGGAATTATTGGTCCCAACGGAAGTGGTAAATCTACCCTGCTTAGAATGATAGCTGGATTACAATTACCTGATGCTGGTTCTATTGATATAGGAGCTACAGTAAAAATTGGATTCTTCTCTCAAGAAAGTGATGAGATGAATCCAGCTTTACGTGCCATTGAATATATTAAGGAAGTGGCAGACCATATTCGAACAGCGGATGGGTCTTTAATCAGTGCTTCTCAGATGCTAGAACTCTTCCTCTTTCCTCCAGATATTCAATGGAGTACAATATCCAAGCTATCAGGTGGTGAGCAGCGTCGATTATTCCTACTGCGAATCCTTATGGATTCGCCTAATGTTCTACTCTTAGATGAACCAACAAACGATCTGGATATTCAAACGCTCTCCATTCTCGAATCTTATTTAGATGAATTCCCCGGAGCAGTATTAACTGTTTCTCATGATCGTTATTTTTTGGACCGAATGGCAGAGACGATATTCTCCTACGAAGGACTAGGGAAAATTCAACATCATGTCGGGAATTATTCAGAATATCTTGAAGTGGTAAAATTAAGAGAACAGAGTACGGAGGCACATAATAATAAACCGACCCCTGTCAAAATAGAAAGCACTAACCAGTCGAATGTACGAAAAACGCTTAAGTTTTCCTTCAAAGAACAGCAAGAATTCGAACAGATTGATAGTAAAATCGCAGAGGCTGAACTTGCGTTAGAGCAAATAAACGATTCCATTAATGATGCAGGAGCTGACTATGAACGGCTGCATAAACTTACACAAGAACAGCAAAATTTAGTTACTAAATTGGATCTACTCATGGAACGTTGGACTTATCTAACTGAACTTGCAGAGGAAATTGAATTAGAAAAAAATAAATAAGGTTATATAATTGGGGCTGCCCTATCGTCTGAAATGACATAGAGCACCCCCTTTTTATTATGGTTAATATAACTGCTGTTTATGATCATTATTTGCTCTAGGATCATTTATACAAGTACGCCTTGCAGCATCAATTAATTGGTCGAAGCACTCGTCGTTGTCCTCAATGTACTCCTCTAATACGAAGATCTCTTCTTCTTTACCTGGGTCGCCAAGGAAGTGTAGACCGTAGCTCCAGTCATTGCCTTTCATGCTATGCATGGTTATTTCATAAGGACTTTTGTGACCCTCTACAACAAATTCTACTTGGCCGGTGTAACCAGACTCGGTTTCATAATTCATTCTCGCCTTAGATATCGTAATGTTCATATGAACGTTCCCTTCAAGTTTAATGAATATCCTTCTTCTTAAATCTGCCACCCTTTACATCATGAATATTACCAATGGCTAGAAAAGCTATTGGATCGAGTTCTTCTACGATGGATTTCAGCTTGGCTTCTTCAATACGTGTGATAACACAGAATATGACACGTTTCTGCCCTCCTGTAAACCCACCCTCACCATGTAAATAGGTCACACCTCTACCTAATCTGCTAAGTAAAGCATCTCCAATATCCTGGCTTTTATCGCTTATAATCCAAACCGATTTGGATTCATCAAAGCCTTCAATGGCAATATCAATCATCTTAAAAGCAATGAAATAAGCAATTAATGAATACATTGCACGGTCCCAGCCAAATACAAATCCAGCACTTGCCAGAATGAAGATGTTAAAGAACATAACAATCTCGCCAACTGAGAAAGGTGTCTTCTTGTTAAGTAGGATGGCGACAATCTCTGTACCATCTAATGAACCGCCGAAACGGATTACAATACCTACACCTATGCCTAATATGATGCCCCCAAAAACCGCTGCTAATAACGGATCAATGGTTATGGGTGGAACTGGATGGAGTAAATAAGTGCCGGTTGCCATAATAACAACTGCGTATAAGGTTGAGAAAGCAAAGGTCTTCCCTATCTGTTTATATCCGAGGAATAAGAATGGTAGATTTAATAATAATAGGAATATTCCTAATGGTATACCTGACAAATAGGAGATTATAATAGATATCCCTACAATCCCACCGTCTATAATTTTGTTAGGTACAAGAAAAATTTCCAATCCAACTGCCATCAATGAAGCGCCAATAAAAATAAATATTACTTTTTTAATGAAATTCGCTTTTGTTATTTTTGAATGAACAATTTGGGATTGGGATAGGCCTTCTTGTACGATCATCTTATATCCTCCTAAATCAAATAACCTATATATCATCAGGAAAAAAGCGAAAAAGAATGGCATTGTCCATAGACAATGCCGCCTCTACTAAACCTTCTGCTTCGAGTATGCTGCTTTCCTGAAGTTCTTCACATCTTCATTCTCGATATATTCATCAAAGGTCGTAACTTTGTCCATGATTCCCCCTGGGGCAATCTCAATGATTCGATTGGCTACGGTCTGTACAAATTGATGGTCATGGGAAGTGAATAGAATTGTACCATCAAAGGAAATTAACCCGTTATTAAGAGCAGTAATCGATTCTAAATCCAAATGGTTAGTAGGCTCATCTAAGAGAAGTACATTTGGTGAGAGCAGCATCATCTTGGCTAACATACATCGCACTCTCTCTCCACCCGATAATACATTAATCTTCTTCAGGGCTTCTTCACCAGAGAATAGCATTCTACCTAGAAAGCCACGAATAAAGGATTCATCTGGATCCTTAGAGAATTGTCGTAGCCAATCCAATAGAATCACATCAGATTGAAAATATTCCGTATTGTCCTTAGGGAAATAAGCATGGGTTGTTGTTACGCCCCATGAGTAGCTGCCAGAATCTGCTTCGATCTCGCCAGTCAATATCTGGAACAATGTTGATTTGACTAATCCATCTGGACCGACGAAGGCGATTTTGTCACCCTTGTTAATGGTAAGGGTAAAGTCTTGAAGGATGGCTTCACCATCTATTGTCTTATTGATTTTATCTATGAACAATAATTGCTTACCTGCTTCACGCTCGGATTTGAAATTAATGAAAGGGTACTTCCGGTTAGAAGGCTTCAGGTCTTCTATCGTAAGTTTTTCAAGAAGCTTTTTACGAGATGTTGCTTGCTTCGATTTTGAAGCATTGGCACTAAATCGACGTATGAAATCCTCGAGATCCTTCTTTTTCTCTTCTTGCCTTTTATTCACATCTCTCTGAAGAGCAAGAGCAAATTGGCTAGACTCATACCAGAAATCGTAATTGCCTACATACATTTGAATTTTTCCAAAATCGATATCGGCAATATGCGTACAAACTTGATTTAAGAAATGTCGATCATGGGATACAACGATTACGGTACCTTGATATTTCGCTAAAAAATTCTCAAGCCATGAAATCGATTCTAAGTCTAAGTGATTCGTCGGCTCATCTAGCAATAGAATTTGCGGATTGCCGAACAAAGCTTGAGATAATAGAACACGAACCTTTTCACTACTGTCAATATCTTTCATCTTGAGATCGTGTAATGATTTAGGAATGCCTAGACCAATTAATAGCTCAGCAGCTTCAGCTTCAGCTTCCCAACCATTTAATTCGGCAAAATCCCCTTCGAGCTCAGCAGCACGCATGCCATCCTCATCGGTAAACTCAGTTTTAGCATATATGGTTTCTTTTTCTTTCATAATGGCATATAGCTTTGTAAACCCCATAATTACCGTCTCGATTACGGTGAACTCATCAAACGCATATTGGTCCTGCTTTAGAACAGCAATACGCTCACCTGGTGTTACATTCACTGTACCTCTAGAAGCTTCAACCTCACCAGAAAGTATCTTTAGAAAAGTTGACTTACCTGCACCGTTCGCACCAATTAATCCATAACAATTCTCAGGTGTGAATTTAATCGTAACATCCTCGAACAAAGCTCTACTACCATATCTCAATGTAATCTGATCTGTGCTTATCATTAGTTTTACCCGCCTTTATATAGACTTTACTTCAATTATATTAACAGACTCCTGAGGAATATCAAGTAAATATCCCTTCTTAGCTGGACTCTTTAGGAATACTGAACATAACCTTTGTTCCTTGATCTGGTTTGGATTGGATGAACAGGCGACCGCCTATTCCCCTAACTCGCTCTTCCATACTGAATAATCCTACACCTCTTGTCTCAGTATTACGAGTAAAACCTTTGCCTTGATCTTCAATGACAACCTCTATGCGCCCATCGTTCTCAAGAATTGTTACTTGTGCTGTTGATACATCCGCATACTTATTGACATTCGTTAGAGCCTCTTGGATAACACGATAGATCACCGTTTCTTGCTGTGCGTGTAAACGGCCCTTGATATTAGAATCAAACTGAACTTGAATCCCACAATGGGCGGAGTAATTTTCCAAGAAAGTCCGAATTGCTGGAATTACGCCAAGATCATCAAGTACTGATGGTCGAAGTTCCCAAGCTATTCCGCGAATATCCTCAATGATATAAGCCACATGCTGCCGAATCTCAGCTAGCTCAGCAGAATTGGTATCTGATACCATTCGGTCAAGCTGAATAATTAACGAGTATAAACTTTGACCTACTCCATCATGTAGCTCTCGTGAAAGTCGTTTGCGCTCTTCTTCTTGAATGAGCATGACCTGCTTCATCATCAGCTTAAGCTCTTCTTCTACTTTTTTCAGCTGTGTTACTTCATTACGTATGGCTAAGTATTGATACGGTCGTTTATGCTCATCGAGAAAAGGGACAATCGTGGTATTCACCCAATAATAACTACCATCCTTTGCTCTATTCTTAATGTCTCCCTTCCATACCTTTCCCGCGCTTATGGTCTGCCATAATTCCTGCATGAACGCACGTCCATGAAATCCTGAATTAATAATACGGTGGTCATTCCCAATTAATTCTTCCTTGGAAAACTGGGAAATTTCGCAAAACTTATCATTAACATATTGTATTCTTCCTCGATTATCTGTCACAGCTACAATAGAGGATTCATCTAAAGCGAACTTTAATTCAAGCAACTCCCGCAGGGATTGTGTTAGTTGGTCTCGGAATGAGGAATCATCTAAACTCGAATTAAGCTGCTCTAATAGAAGGTTAACGTTCGGACCCATTGCTTCCGAGTATACCCTATTACGGTCATTCAAAGCTAAGCAGCCCCTTCTGCATCGCATATTTAACTAACTCAGGTCTTGTCTTAAAGCCAAGCTTTTCCATGAGGTTGCTCTTATGAGTTTCCACTGTCTTGACACTAATAATTAGTAGCTCAGCTATCTCTTTATTCGAATAACCCTTTGCAATGAGAGAAACTACTTCTTTCTCTCGTTCGGATAATGCTTCGAAATTAGAGGATGAAGCTCCGTTCTTAATTCGATCCAAATACTCGCCCATCAATCTTTTCGTTGCTGTAGGATGTAAATATGCACTTCCCGACGCGACTGAGGTTATTGCAGTAATTAACTCTTCGTAGGGAGCACTTTTGAGTACATAACCAGACGCACCCGTATTAATGGCACGGAACAGGTACTCATCGTCATCATGCATGGATAATATCAGAACGGATATGTTGGGTAGCAGCTCTTTAAGCTCTGCAGTAGCCGTTAAACCATCCTTACCATGAGGCATGCTTAAATCCATCAGAATAACGTCTGGAAGAAGCGTATGCGCTAATGTAATGGCTTCATCGCCATCAGATGCTTCACCTACAACGGTCATTTGATGTTTCTCTGTTAGTAATGACTTTAATCCAGACCTTACTAAGGCATGGTCATCTACTACTAATATTCGGATCAATGCTGTTTCCTCCATCTGGATATCAATCTACATCTAATCATATACAAAAAAAAGAATCCTTTCAATTAAGGATTCTTTCTCAGTAAGCTATGATGAATAAGTTCACTTGGAATGACGGATATTATATGTTCCCTAGCCTCCTCCACATACTGCACATCTAGTAAAGAATATATCCGTTCCCGCCGATCCCCGACTAGAAGAACACCAAATATTCGACTATCGAGATATAAGGGCATCGCAATTACTGATTGAAGCCGCTCTGAGAGCATAAGAGGATATTGGCCATTAAGAATTTCTGTATTCGGATGCATACGATCAATGATAATCGTTCGACCATAACGAATAATTTGCCCTGCTAATCCAAAGCCGGGTTTCTTGACCATATGACGATATCTATCATTGCTATTGCCAGATATATATTTCCATCTAATTCGATTATTCGGATCTAGAAGAGCGATGGCCGATAAATCGCTCGAAAGTTGGGCAATTAACAGCTTCAATTGTTGCATTAATAGTTGATCTTCCTCCATCGAGCTTGGCTCCTTCCCTTGTTACTTCATTCTAATCTCCTTTTATCTAATTGTAAGTAAGGGAATTCCCTTAAAATAACTAAGGGTTTAATTAAGAATTCTAAGGTTTATGTACGCACTTCATGTGATTTATCTCACTATATTTTCAGGGAATACCCCGATATGATTAGCACGATATAAAGTTTAAGATGAATTCATAGATGGATAATCAAACTTTGCATTCATAAACTTATTGGAGGTAGTCACCATGGCTGTAAATCAAGTAGAGCTCACTACAATGACTAAGTCACAAGGTCTAACCGATAAATTCGGGATTTGTCAATATATCTCAGAGGAGAATAATAGCCGATTTAAAAGCATTATGTATCCAAAACACATCGCAGCAGATTCTTACTTATTCTGGGATGGAGATAAAACAGAGTATCTTTATTATGTTCTGTCGGGCAGAGTAAAATTAATCAAAGGGACAGAGGAAGGTAAGGATATGATGATGTCTATCTTCCAAAAAGGAGATTTAATTATGGAGATGGATGGCTTTGAGGTATCCCTTCATAATTTTAGCGCTGTGGTTATAGAAGATGCTGAAATTGGTGTTATTCAGAAGAAGGATTTGGAGATTTTACTTCAAAGAAACGGAGATTTCGCACTGGAATTTATGTCCTGGATGGGGCTCATGCATCGGATTACACAATCCAAATTCCGCGATTTATTAATGTATGGTAAGCCGGGAGCACTTACTTCTACTCTAATTCGCATGTGTAATTCCTTTGGTATCGCTTGCGAGGATGGCATTCGTATTAATATTAAGCTTACCAACACCGAGCTAGCAGAAATCATTGGCGCTACTCGTGAAAGTGTAAATCGGATGTTAAGTGAATTAAAAACAGAAGGAACGATAACCGTCAGGAATGGACAGATTATCGTTCATCATTTGAGTCATTTGAGAGAAAAGTGTAATTGCCCCACATTTCCAGTGTGTCCAATAGAAATTTGTCGAATGTAATTATTGAGGAGTTATGAAGAAGTCGTCACTTTCTGAAGTGACCACTCTTCGACATCCCATACCTTGCTAACCCAACCCTCATAAAATTCAGGCTCATGGCAAACTAGAATAATCGTGCCTTTGTATTCTTGAAGTGCTCGTTTTAGTTCAGCCTTAGCCAGAATGTCCAAGTGATTCGTTGGCTCATCCATCAGTAACCAGTTGCTCTCGTTCATTAGTAATTTACAGAGCCTAACCTTAGCCTGTTCTCCACCACTTAACTTACTGAGAGGTCTAGTGATATGTTCATTCTTCAAGCCACATCTTGCTAGAGCACCACGAACTTCATTCTGTGTCATATGAGAGAAAGAATTCCATACATCATCAATAGGTGTGATGTTCCCGGTCTTCACCTCTTGTTCAAAATATCCGGAGGATAGAAAATCACCAAGATATACCTTACCGCTATATGGCTCAATTCGACCAAGAATAGTTTTGAGGAGCGTGGATTTACCAACCCCATTACAGCCAACTATAGCGATTTTCTCACCACGTTCAATATTCATCGTCATCCGAGGAAGAAGTGCCGTTGTATAACCAATTTCCAGATCAATTCCTTCGAATACTGTACGACTGCTCGCACGGGATTCCTTGAACTGGAAGGTGGGCTTTATTGCTTCTTCTGGCCGGTCAATCCGGTCTATGCGTGCAAGCTGCTTCTCACGACTCTTGGCTCGACCGGATGTTGAGTATCTCGCTTTATTCCGTTGAATGAAATCCTCTGTTTTCTTAATGAATTCCTGTTGTTTCTCAAATGCATCGAGATGCTGTGATTTATTCATATCAGCCATCTCTAAGAACTTCTCGTAATTTGCAGAATATCTAGTTAATTTAGCAAATTCTAGATGATAAATGACATTCACAACTTTATTCATAAATTCAGTATCATGGGAAATTAATAAGAATGCATAAGGATAATTGTTCAAGTAGTTGGATAACCAATCAATGTGCTCTTCATCTAAGTAGTTCGTTGGTTCATCTAAGAGCAGCACAGTTGGTTTTTCCAATAAGAGCTTTGCTAATAAAACCTTGGTCCTCTGTCCTCCACTGAGGGAGGCTACATCACGATCTAGACCAATTGCATCCAAACCAAGACCATTTGCTGTTTCTTCAACCTTCACATCAAGCAGATAGAAACCACTTGATTCAAGCCAGTCCTGTATTTCTCCCATTTCTTGTAAAAGCACATCAAGCTCTTCTGGAGATGCATCTGCCATCTTCTCTGCAATAACCATTAACTGTTTCTCTTGCTCCAATAACGGAAGAAAAGCTTCTTTAAGAACATCTCGAATGGTTTTGCCTGGAGTCAATTGTGTATGCTGGTCAAGGTATCCATATCGAATACGAGGAGTCCAATCCACCTTGCCTTGGTCCCTAACAAGCTTACCCGTCATAATGTTCATCAGGGTTGACTTGCCAACTCCATTAGCCCCTACTAATCCTACATGCTCGCCTGCTAGAAGTCGAAACGATACATCCTTGAATAAAACCCTTCCACTATAGCTGTGACTCAAATCTTCTACCGTTAATAAACTCATGATTCTTTAATACTCCTATCTAATTTATAATGTAATTATAGTATCCTCTAAGGCGAAGTCGAAATCTTCAATGTCATAAACCTGAGTATCGATTTCTTCTTGGAATATTCTTTCAATTAATGTGAGCTGATCGGTTAATATAGGACTTTCTACTCGCTGCGAGGTTAATATGAGCTCGGTTTCTATCGGATCAAATACATCGCCAAACTGCCCCTTCTCTTCTGAGAACACGATGAACAAGCTTGTTTTATCATTAACCAACAATGGAGAGCTAATTCGCCAAGGAGAGAGCAGTGCACGCTCAATTTTCTTCTTATTCAAAGAATCTTCTAGAAAATCAATTAATTCTGCGATTTTCTGTTTGACATGAACATCATCTTCCTCATCAGGCATAATGGATTCCCCGCTGTAATGTATATCATGCAATTCTAATATCGTGGAATATGGAATCATATATTCGACGTGACGGTTGGGCACAAGCAATTGACCGTATATCGTCAGAAGCACAGCTTCGATTACAAATTTTCGGCTCATATTGTGTACACTCCCTGCATCCAAACTACAACATACCTATACCATTGTAACTGCTCTCTCCATACTGGACAAGGGCTGGAATTAATTCTACAACAATCGTTCTCCATCTCCACCTCTTAAACCCATAATAATCCCGGCCGTTTCTTCGATCGCTTTCTCAGTTACATCTATTATCGGACAATTTAAGCTTTTCATAAAATCGGTAGCAAATTCTAGCTCTTCGTTGATTCTAACAAGAGTAGCGTATTTGGCTTGATGGGGAAGTCCCATGCTTTTAAGTCGTTCCGTTCGAATTTTCAATAAATGCTCAGCAGTCATACTCAAGCCAACAACGACTTTATTCTTTAATTTTTTTAATTCCTCAGGCGGTTTGATTTCTGGAATAAGAGGATAATTTGCTGTCTTAATTCCCTTATGTGCAAGAAAGATACTTAAGGGCGTTTTCGATGTTCTAGATACGCCAATTAGTACAATCTCTGCTTGAAGCAGACCCCGAACGTCCTTTCCATCATCGTATTTGACTGCGAACTCAATAGCCTCTATTTTGCGAAAATAGTTCTCATCCAATTCATGTAATAATCCAGGTTGCTTCTTCGGAGAACCATTAAAAGTATCAATATAGGCTTGAAGCATGGGGCCCATTACATCTACAGCACGAACTCCCATTCGAATAGCTTCCTCTCGCATTAATTCTCTGAGTTCAGGCTGCACTAAAGTATAAGCTATAAACCCACGCTGAAGTGAAGCTTCGGCAACAATATGATTAATCTCCTCTTCACTTTTCACATAGCCATATCTTCTTATCTTGACATGCTCAGAGACAAACTGTCTAAGCGTTGCCCTTGCTACTGCCTCTGCTGTTTCACCAATCGCATCCGAGCAGATGAATATCGTGTGCTGCTGATCAATCATCTTTGTTCCTCACTTCCATGGATTGTGTAGATGCTAATTCCACAAGAACATGCGTCATCGAAGTTATCGTCACCTGGCCAATTACCAATGAAGGTGCTCCCTTCACATTAACCTCTTGCTTACGTATAACTGGAAGACAATTAATTTGGTGATGTATTAATTTTCGAGCAGCATCCAGAATAGATTCGTGAGGCGAGGCAATAACAACGTTTGGTTCACGTGTCATAACCATGCTTACTGGTATTGAAGAATTATTCGAATTTCCTAAGCATATCTTAAGCAAATCCTTCTGGGATACAATTCCTGCAAGCAACCCATCCTCATTTACAACAATTAAGCTACTTGCATCCTCAGTAAATAAGGAGATGACCGCATCTTGTACAGATGCAGTCACTGAGATAACATGCGGTGCACCCATTATTTCTTGAACATTCATTTCCTTTAATTTGGCTGCCCATAGAACATCTGATTGCAAGGAGTTGCCCAAGTAATAGCCTACCTTTGGTTTTGCATTTAGGTAGCCAAGCATAACCAGTAATGATAGATCGGATCGAAGTGTTGGACGACTTAAACCAAAGGTCTCAGCGATTTGCTCTCCTGTGATAGGTGTGTTCTTCTTTACCAGTTCCAGAATTTTCAACTGACGTGTTGATAATTCGATTGCCATAACCACCCCTCAAGAGACTAGAGAATAAGGTTCTTCTCTCCGTGTAATAGTCTGCGACCAGACACATCAAACTGAATAACTCCCTCTGATAACCCCATTATCCTAGAGCAGTATTGTTCCGCCATCTCTACATTATGAATACAACAAATGACGGTGAGATTGTTATCCTTGCATAGTTTTCTTAATTCTTCCATTACTCTAGCAGCTGATTGGGGGTCCAAGCCGGATATCGGTTCATCTGCATAGATCACCTCTGCCCCCCAAGCTAAAGCTCTTCCAATAGCTACCCTTTGTTTCTCTCCACCACTCAGGCTACCAGCCTTTATCTTGGCTTTATCTAGCAAACCAACACGGTCTAGATAATCATAGGCTGTAAAATGCTCATTCCGGGATACAAGACCACTAATAATACGCCAGAAAGCAGAAGTTCGGAATCGACCTGATAATATATTCTTGGCCGCAGTTCTATTCTGGTTAAGCTCGGGCTGCTGAGATAAATAAGCGCACTGCTTACGAATCTTATATTTGCCGAATATGCTTAATGTCGTTAATGTTTCTCCCTTGAATGTGATTTCTCCTTCATCCCACTTATCTCTGAGCGATAAACAACGAAGTAATGTTGTTTTACCACTACCACTAGCTCCTAGAATAGCGACAAATTCCCCTTTATTGACATGCAAATTAACATTAGACAAAACTACTTCATGATCATTACCTTTAGTTACTTTTAGCTTTCTTACTGTAATCACAGTTAAATCAACTCCATTACCTAATTAATTCAATTATACTCAAGATACCACGGTGTTCCCTTCGATAGCAAATGATCTTGAAAGGTTAGGATGACGCTAAGGTTCCCTTATTATATCAGGTACAATCTCGTCTGCAGCTAGTAGGATATCGAAGGGAATCTGATAACCGATTAGATCAGCTACCTCAAGATTTAATACAATACTCGGTGTGTCTCCATAAACCTGTGGTAATTCACGAGGAGAGACACCATTCAATACCTTCAAACTTAAACACTATATGCCAAGAAATAGAAAAGTGATGGTGCAGGAATATTCCTTTTGCACCATCACTAGTGAAATCTTATTAAATTCATTATATAAACTTTATAGTCTTTCCTTCTTTACTACTCTGTTCAGCAAGTTGAATGATGCGGATAACATCTAACGATTGATCTGCTTTAACAGGTACTGGCGCATCGCTTACAATGGATTGATACATCTGTTCGTAGTATTGTTCGTATCCACCCTTTTCTGAAGGAACACGCTGATTGACTTCACCGTCAGAAGTTATGATCTCCCCATAATCTGAATGGTCTTCTTCTCCCCATCCAGGCATACCTGGACGTTGTCCAGCTAATAACTGCCTCTCTTGTGCATCCTCACCAAACTTAATAAAACTCGCTTTACTACCATGAATTTGAAATCTTGGTCCCCTCCCTCTTACTAATGAGCTTGAGTGAAGAATAACTCTACAGCTTCCATATCCAAGAATGACATGAAAATAATCATCAACCTTTGAGCCTTCCCGTTGTGATAAACAATCCGCAGTTACCGTGAGGGGCTTACCGAATAATAGTAAAGCCTGATCGATCAAGTGGGACCCTAAATCATACAGTGTACCTGAACCTGGCTCATTACGCTCCTTCCAACGTTCCTTAACCTCAGGACGGAATCGATCATAGTGAGCTTCAAATGTATAAATTTCGCCTAATGTTCCCTCAGTTATTAACTGACGAACGGTTTTGAAATCACTATCCCATCTTCGACTTTGATAAACACTCAAATGCTTACCTTTCACCCTTGCTAACTCGATTAGCTTCTCCCCTTCTGCAATATCAATAACAAAAGGTTTATCAATGACTATATGCTTCCCTGTTTCCAAAGCTCGCTTGGCAAGCTCGTAATGTGTGCTATTAGGTGTCGAGATTACAATAAGATCAATATCGGTATTATTCCAAATTTCATCTAGGTTGGTTGTAACCTTCACATCGGGATATGTTAACCTTACCTTCTCTTCATTGCTCGTATAGATGACTGACAATTCTAGCCCAGGAACAGCACATATCATAGGAGCATGGAACACGGCGCCCCCAAAACCATAACCAATTAGACCAACTTTAATTGTTGAGTTCACAAGAATGACCCCTTTTACGTGTTTTATTTACTGTTGTAGTGACTTAATAATATGATCGACTAACCGGGGAATATCCCCTATCTGCTCTTCTGTTATTTTCCTTCCAAACTCTATTGTACTTCTACACTCATAAAGGGGTACATCCTTTTGTAATTTCGGAAAAAAACATATCTCCTGACCAACAGCAATATCGTCTCCCCAAATTTTTATTAGGTGCTTCCTAATTGTTTGAGAAGCTACCTCAGCTGCGGCATGATTTCCGGTAAAGCGAACTCGATATCCAACATGAAGACGGCATCCAATCGTTGGATTGTTAGCCTCAACAATCTCACCGGCTAAGTCCTCAGCACCTACATGCAATTTGATTTCTGCAATGGATTCTGAATGGTTAGGAATTTGGAATCTCATTATGAACGTTCTGGACATAATAGCAAGGTCTACAAGATCGGAGCGATCCACAATACGAATTTGCTCACTTAAATCACGATCATATAGCTCCCCTTCTAATACAACCTTTAGATTATCATAGATCGTAGGATCGAACACAATGGGCTCTCACTCCCTTCAATAAGTAGAATAGAATTACGTTCATTATGACACAAATGATAATTTTCATCCTCAAAAATAAGTCGATTTCGTGAAAACACCTGGTCTTGCTCTTGTAAAACTACTCAAAAAACACGATAATATGTTAAGAAAAGAAGCCCCAGATTTAGGGGCTAAAAAAATTATCGTTTGTCACACAGTATTTCAGAAGGAGGAACGAAACGATGTACAAATGGACTATGTTTGGTGTATTCTGCGCTTCATGTCTTCTAGGTTTGTCAATTCTCTTCACAACTATCCCAGATGAAGGCGAAGGCTCACATGGACAAGCAGCACCAATCGCAGATGTGCCATTGAATGTAGAAGCTGCTGCAGCTGTATATGAACAATCCTGTCTAATGTGCCATGGCGACCAATTTCAAGGCGGTGGTGGTCCAGCGTTAGTCGATGTTGGTTCTCGGTTAACAGAGCAGCAAATTGCTCGTAAAATTCAGAACGGCGGCGGTGGAATGCCTGGCTTTAAAAGCGAGCTTACACCTGAAGAAATAGGCAATCTATCCAAATGGCTTAGCGAAAAGAAATAATCACAAGAATTAAAGCCGACATACATTAATGTATGTTGGCTTTTTCTATGCTTAAATGGACACTCTAGTAACGTGACAATATAAGCCTTAATTATACACTAGCATCTTGTAAGCGCTAACATAATCGATTATGATAATAATAAGATAAGAATTCCACTAACTTAGATTCCAACAGAGGGAGTGATCAACATGATTAGAACATATGTCTCTTGCATGGCGTTGTTTATTCTTATAACCGCCATTAATACTTCTACAACTGTTGATGCTTTAAGAACGTTGGATATGATTACCGCTCATCGTGGAAGTTCTTCAACCGCACCAGAGAATACCATAAGTTCTGTCTTAAGAGCTATTAAGGACGGAGCGGGATATGCTGAGATTGATGTTCAAATGAGCGCTGATGGTGTTGTTGTTGTGTATCATGATCGAACACTTAAGAAATTAGGGAATCCCGCCGAAATCAGTAAATTGACATATAATGAAATAATAAATTCAGATGCAGGACAGTGGTTCGATCAGGTCTATACTGGAGAACGAGTTCCTACCTTAGAAGAAATTCTAGGTATAGCTAAGAACAATATTAAGTTGAATATCGAGCTGAAAATGTATAATTCTGGCAGACGGCTACCGGACGAAGTGGTAAGATTAATCGAGAATAATGCTTTTGTTCATTCGTGCATTGTAACATCATTCAACCAAAAAGCAATAGAACGAATTAAACAAAAAAACCCGAATATCAAGACCGGATTAATTGTAAAATCACAAAAAAAGATAAATCAGACCTTTTTAAATAGTGATATCAATATTATTAGTGTAAAAAGCAGCGCGGTAAATAGTAAGCTTATGGAGAAATCAGCCAAATATAATAAAGAAGTTCATGTATGGACCGTAAATGATGAAAGAGAAATGAAGCGGATGTTAAAAGTCGGAGTTACGAGTATTATTACTGACTACCCTGAAAAACTTATAAAGCTTATGAATTTAAACAATTAAGACGACAATCCGTATTCTTGACTTAGTAATAGAAGTTGCTCCCTCGCCTTATCGGACCATGCATCATCCTTATCTGCTAGTGCCTGTAATTGACGTTGCAAGGCATTAGCTAGGGAGAATTGATAATCCACAACCTCACCTGTATAAATTTGTATCATGTCTATAGGCAGAAGTATATGCTCCATGAATGCGGAAGCCTTTCGTTGATGAAAAATTGGTACATCCACCTGATATGGATGATGTAAGTCGCCCTGCTGTGGATGATCCATCACGGATATAATCTTAACAATAGCTTTAGTATTATTATTTTGCGATTTTTCAACAAACTCAGCAATATAACGCCCCGTTTTGTATTGAATCATACACAAAGTACCTGTCCTAATTTCCTCACGCATACCCATTCCTCCACTCTTATTTAATTTACCCCTGTCATTCGTTGAGTTCGAATACAATATTCGGTATACTTGATAGCACACTCAACTATGTCGGAGGACTCTAATGAACATAATCATTCGCATTTCAACTTTAATCATTATTGCTTTTATTATCTTCACAGCATTTACTAAGCATGTATTATTAGGCATATTAGCGATATTGCTCTATATAGCTTATCTCCTGTATAAAAAACGTAACAATATCTTCGCCTCTTTAGCTAATGCAGCTCATCTTAAAGGTGATTCTGTTCTTTCGTTACAATGGCTCGATAAAGCCTATAAAGTAGACACTAAGCATCATCAAATTGTAATTACCTATGGTTATAATTTATTGAAATATGGTCATATCGATAAGGCTGAGAAGGTATTGGAGCAACTTATAACTCCTAGTACAACCACATCACAACGTTCATCAATTAATATGAACTTAGCACTAGTACGTTGGAAACAGAATCGTCTAGATGAAGCCATCAATATGCTAGAAGAAATACATGAACAAATGAAAACTTCCGTACTATACGGAAGCTTAGGATATCTATATCTTGAACAAGGGGACTTGGAGCGCGCATTAAATTACAATCTAGAAGCTTATGATTATAACGATTCAAATGCGGTTATTCTTGACAACTTAGGCCTTACCTATATCAGGTTGCAGGAATGGGATAAAGCCGAACAATTGTATGAAAAGTTAATTTTGCTAAAGCCTAAATTCCCAGAAGCCTATTACCATCAAGGTCTTGTTTATTCTAACAAAGGTGAGTTTCCTAGTGCCTATGATAGTTATGTTGAGGCACTTCGACATCCATTCACTTACATGAGTACAGAACCCAAGGAGCTCATTGAATCGAAGAAAGCTGAGCTCCATGAGAAACTTCAATTAGCTGAAGAAAGTTAAATTCCGTTCTTGTATTTACAAGATAACGTTCTTCTTTGTTGCAGCTGCTTCCATACATGCAAGAATAACCTGAAGGGACTTAAGACCGTCCTCACCGGTGATACTTGGTGTTGTTCCGTTAACAATGGCACCTACAAAAGCGGAAATTACTCCGCTACCTACCTGCGCGTCATTAGTAGCGATGGCTCCCACATTATAACGTTCAACTTGTCCATCACGCTTCTCCACGATAACTTGATCAACTGGATCCGTTCCAATCTTAATAACACCATTCTCACAATATAGAACAGTTGAATTATCCTCACCCTTGTAATAGGTCCAAGAAGCAGTTAAAGTTCCAATGGCACCCTTGCTCATTCTAAGCAGGCATACCGCGTTATCATCTACAGTTGATTCTTCTTTATCTAAATTTTCTACAAAAGCCGATACTTCAACAACCTCATCGTCTAGCATCCAGCGAATAAGATCTGCCTTGTGAACGCCTAGATCCCCCATTGCTCCAACGTATGCATCCTCCTTGCGGAAAAACCAGCTTTCTGCCCCGTCGATGCTCCAGCCTTCGGGACCGCCATGTCCGAATGCAGTACGGAAAGAAATGACTCTCCCCATCTCTCCAGTAAGTAGGACTTCCTTGGCTTTAACATGTGGTGGCATCATTCTCTGATTATGTCCAATCATCAAGAGAACATTATGATCTTTAGCCGCTTGGATCATGTCTAATGCTTCCTGTGTATGGGTAGCCATTGGTTTTTCGCAGAGTACATGGCAGCCCGCTTCAGCTACTTGAATGGATACTGGAGCGTGTAAGGCATTAGGTAAGCATACACTAACTGCGTCAATTTCTAGATCTGCAAGCATCTTTTTGTAATCTGTATAGGCCACTCCACCATATTTTTCAGCTAGTTCCTCTGCTCTTTCGATCTTCAAATCACAGAATGCCACAATTTCTGCGGAATCGTTCTCTGCATATTCAGGAACATGACGATGAATCGCTATCGATCCACAACCAATTATGGCAACTTTTACTTTCTTCATAGATGATTCTCCTTAAGGTTATTTGATGGACACACAAGTGATCGGTAAAAACTACCTCGTAAGCATTAGCTTAGTTCAATTCATTTTCAATTAAGGTAGTCCATCATATGATAACCTTCTGTTATAACTAGTTCAACATTTTTTCTGCAAATACTGTCGAAAATAATGACCACAAGTCTGTATTGCAACGTTTTCTTAAGAAAGTATGTCTATATAGCGAAAGAGGTGATGAGAATATGTTCGAGAAAGAGATTCAGAATAGAAATATCGTTGAGCTTTATGACAATAAACTCCATAGGATAACAAGCGGAGTCATTACAGGCTTTAAAGCTAAGGAGGGATATATTGTGATTGATTCCCGTATTTTGTTCCCTATTCAACATATCGCCAAAATCACTGTCTATGCCAAAGATAAAGATCAAAAGGATAAAGCGGTACAAATGTAGGGACTAATTGGCTAATCTTATCTCTGTACTAACAATTTTTAATAAATCCCCGAATTTAAATGGGTATGCTTTATAAGATACAAGTAATTCGCCATTTAGATAACTTCCATTTAAAGAACCTAAGTCTCTTACCTGGAAGATATTATCAGATTTCACTAATTCACAATGAACACGTGAAATCCCCTCCGTTGTATCTACATAATGCACACCAGACTGATTTCGACCAATAATAAAACGATCATCTAGAAAATGAATAACTTCTTCTACCCCGTTTTTACTAATTATAATTCTTAACTCCTCCTGAGTTTTTTCCTGTTTATTGACGAGCATTTCTGTTACTCCCGTAATTGGTTTGTGCTCTACTGACGTGGGCTTAATCGAATGAGACTTAATCTCCAGCTGTTTATTCCATATACTTTTGATTTTCAACCATAATTGTTGCTTATCATTGGTATTGAGTTGTTTTTTAGATAACTGAGCTTGATTTGTGTGTTTATCTGTAGTTTTTGCATCTACCATCCAAGCATTCTGAAGAACGCTCTTTAGATTAGAAATAAGAAAATTTTCTTCTTGTAATATATTCAATACTTTAAGTATTCCACTATTGTCTTCATTCAAACAATTTATTGTTGCAATCATCCGAAGAAGTATTAAACGCAGCTGATCTTCCATTCGTACTGAATAGGCGGTAGTTAGTGGCAAATAGCATAAATATATATCAGCAACATCCATACCACCAAAGATGAAATCTTCATGCAATATATACTGTTCCTCATTTAACATATATACAGTACTATCAGAAATTGTCTTTACAAGTCTATATGCCATTTCATAGAACATCGGGACTGAAGGCGGAGAGGTTTTAAGCATTTGGAATAACCTTTTTTTCGAACTTAAATTATAGTGGAGCAGATAATTATCATTCTTACGCTCCAATTCAGTATCTATAAGATGCGGAATACGATTATTCAACAGCATTTGTAGCTGATGATGTATCAATTGTTTGTCTTGTAAAGGATCAAGTGAAAGAACCAAATAGGTTCCATTACGATGATCATAATCAACTTGGACTCCATATCGCTTAAGTGGAATAACGATCACCTCTTTAGAAGATTAGTAAACATGTTATAAATGCTGGCATAACTGCTAGCATGAAGGGAAACGAATGAACACGTTGAGCAGTAATTAATTGAAGATGTCCCTGCTCCCGGGTTGTGAAGTAACAAACGAAACATATCCACCAATGATGAATTAGCATATAAGCTCTTCCTCGAACAACTAGTATCAATAGACCTACAATTCCTGCATAGATTAATGATATTATTAGGACTGATATCGTAAAATCCACACCCGTAATTGCTCCAAGAGCAGCCAAACCCTTTACATCACCTGCCCCTACTCCCTTTATCAAGTAGAGTCCTAGTGTTAGAACAAAAGCTACACTGAATCCTATCAATGAGGTAATTAGACCACTCCAATGGTAAATTATCATCTGAATCACAATTCCCAATCCAGCTGCTGATAATGTTAACCTGTTTGGGATAATCATCCAGCGGATATCCGTATAGAAAGCAACCATTACATAGATGAATGCGAACAAACCAATAATACTAAACATCATGTCCCTCCTAGGCTCCATACCAAACTCTTTCGTAAGCTCGCTTCCGAATTACAATTGTTCTCTGATAAAAAGGAAGAGATAGCATGAATTCGTATCGCACCTCAATACCAAACATACTTTCTTCATTGTTGAAGTAGGGAATAGATACATACTCTATGTGCAATTGATCATATTCAATAAGTCTCCCTTTAGATGAGCGTTCGATATAATGCCAATATATGGGTTTGAATAGGCTGTTCATAGCTGGCTGACTCGACGATTCATTCAGTTGATCGACCAACAAACCCTCAATAGTCAACCTAATCGATTCCGGAATCCAAGCTAATAAAGAGTTCAGCCATTCGTCCTTTGTCGATACAGCTTGTTGGATAGAAGGCTCCAAGGGGTATAAGACTGCTGAAAGTTGTTTAACTGCTTCATCTGTTGCATTCTGTATGACAATCTGAACAAGTGCAATGCGAACTAAGACTACTAATCCAATGATCAATGTGAGGAAGAAAGGAATAACAATAGTCGCTTCTAATGTAATTGAACCTCGTACATCATTCTTCAATAGGACATCGCCGCCGTTTTTTTGATTTGATAATCCCGTCCTCTAAGAAACCACAACTTTATTGTCATCTGTGATTTAAGCTCGATGTAAGCTGGTCTTTGCTGTAGATAAACCCCTGTATTTAATTGTATTAATGCTTGAATACGAGACAATTTTTTTCCCTCCTGACTATGAACAGTTAGGAACATTCTTAAGTAGTCAGCATAATTCATTGTAATCGCACCCCATTTGGCAAATATGGGTACCTCTTCACCGGTAGTGATTCGCTCCATATCGTGATATGCCTTAATACCACCCTCCGCAGCGGCGGTGAGAACAATTAACAATGGAGAGCCTAAGGCTGCTTTGCGAGCATCTGTTAAAGACTCTATCATCCGAATTGCAAACCTTATCATATAAATCTCTGCATAAGCTGCCATTCTATTGGCCGTACAGCTTGATAAGCCATATAAGATGTATTCCACTTCCTGCTCATGAAGAGAATGCTGTTTTAATTTCTCTTGAAGAGGACTTGCATTCAATTGATCAGAGGATGTTCGATAATTGAAATAATACATCGTGTACTCATTAATATACGTTTCATTACGAATGTTCTCCATAACATTCGATATATTAGATAAGAATGAAATTGAATTTGATTGGTACCGATCTGGGCCCTGGGATAAAGATGAAACTGAGCTATATTCCTGTGAATGTTTGATGTTATTGATATTCAGATAATTCTTATAATAGGAATTTAGAAGATGATATTGTTCTTCATCAGTATCTGAACACACCTGACTATTCAGGGTTTCTTTTGTTTGATCCATCTGATTCTTAATTTTCTTCTTTTGCTCATTCTTCCTCTTTTCTAAATTATCATAAGCCGATTTCCGCTGTTTCTCTTCATTCAAACGATGGGAGAACCATACTTTAAAGTCAGCATAGTATACCTGAGTGTTACTAGGTAAAGAGTCACCTTCTTGAAGAGAATAGAATAGATTTACTAAATTTCCAAGCGATGAAATCGGCAAAATTGCACCTGCAATATAATCGAGATAAAATTCACGACCTAAAATATAAGTATCATTAAGCATAATAGAATTCCCATGATCCAATTGTTGAATTATATTCTGCTCTATGCGCTCCGCTTCATGAATTAATACACTCATTCTATTGAATTGATCCTGCAGATATATGAAATCATTATTCGCAGCACTGTATGATGTATATACAGTTTCTACTCGATTAAACATCCGTTCTACATAAGCAAAGGCATCCTCCAAATGGCTCTCTCTTAATTGTAATAAAGTGTCCAATTCCTCTGCTATGTGTACTTCCTCCTCTGTCTTAACAACCATATCCCTCTTATCTTCCCACTTGTGATATAAATTCCTAGTAAACTCTATGGGTGCTTTATACTTCATATCCTCTAGAATTTGTTGTTTGAGAAGACGATGGTCTGCTAACGAATACATGGGAGTAATTCGTGTTTGTTCCTCTACTGTGTTTAATACAATCCAACGGAATGTGTCGGTTTTCTCCTTTTCAGTTCCGTACCTCGTTAATACACGATTCGCGATTGCCTTCTGTTCTGAAGCATCCACTTGTAATCCGAATAAACCATAATCCAGTAGCTGCTTATCATAGGCCGAGAGAACCGATCTTGTTGCTGCACGAATTGCCTGCTCTGCTTCCATCGTAGCGACCTTTATTCGAACGAAATCGATTAATACGGCTTGAAACATAAATATCGGAACTATAATTAGAATGCTGTATATCGTTACTACTCCTTGTTCATCTTGAATGAAAGTGCTCCGGTTACTTTGTTTCTTCCTACTCATGTAGCACAATAACGATCCCCCTTTTCTCCAGCTGTAACCTTAGTTTATTGGACATACCGATTGAACCATCACGCTCCCTTCTAAAAAAATGCCAAACCACACCTTTAACTAACCCTTTCTCAAGTAACTCGGCATCCTTCAATAGCTGATCAACGATCTCACTATCCCAAGCTTTTAAGCCATAATAAGCTTGATGTGCAACCCCATTAGCATCAAGTGCATCAATGAGTCTCCAATTACCAACGTGCTCAGTTTTTCGTCTGGCTTGTTGTCCATTAACAATTTTCTGTAGATAAGCCCTTGCTTCGTTATGCGAGTGAAATAATAATTTAGAATCCTGCGACATACCAGTCCTCTTATGGAAATCTTCAATGATTGATTCAGATTGTTCGGATGAGATAACATTCTTGATCAAAGGCCAATAAGATCTAGCGAGCTCAATCTGACGAATGAGCTCCACAGGCTCACTTATGAAAGATTGTCCATAACCATTTAACTCACGGGATCGATATAACTCTTCCATAAATCCAGGAGCTTGGAACGGACCTTTCACTTCAACAAGAATATTCCTTTGCAATAAGTAATTCTTATATTGACCACGGTCGATTAATCCCTCTGGTACTAGTGCTAGAACGCGTGATACTTTCTTGACAGTTAGGGGTGAGCCACTTCTATCATCTGACAGACGCCAATACAAATCATCATGTTGACTTGGATAATATGCACCTGTTACTGGGTTCTTATTGCTGTTAGACCACGAGAAGGCTGCTCTTCCCGCCGCAGTTGTAGCTTCGATCGTTACTCCTACATGTCTTGTTGCACTAATCGTAATGAATAGACAACTAAGAGTAATAATAAATAATACAGGGAAGATTAATGTGCTTTCTAATGTGAAATGGCCTGATTCATTACGGATCATTATGGGCCGGGTACAATAATAGCATCTTGATTAGTTCGTTGTAATTCATCATTGGATGTTTCGAATAGCTTCTGTACCCACGAAATAATCCACTTGCGGAACGCTACAGCAATAATTACAATAACAGCAACAATTAGAATAACCTCTAATGTCCCAATTCCCTCCTCCTCTGACCACCATTGTTTCATTCGTTGTCTCCATCTGTTCATCCTAACTTATCTCCTCTCTTTAACCCATTAGCATAATTGCTGGAGTGCCTACAATAATCATCACCACAAGGAATATGACGAGTAATGGGAACACCATCTTGCCTGAGGCTTCTTCACCAAGCATCTTAACCATGACTTTCCGCTTCTCCCATAATTCATGTGAAAGCTGACGCAGGGATGCTACAAACTCTTCACCTCCTCTCTTATGATTCATAGACACTGCAGAAGTGAAAACAGACACCTCTTGGACCCCGCATCTTCGACTAAACTCATCTAATATTTGAGCTAAGGGATATAAATTTGAAAGTTGTTTGGTCATCAGATTCATCTCGCGAGCAAAGGGATGATTCGTAACATGCTCATACTTGGAAGCGCATCGTATCATAGCTTTCTGAATCGTTTCCCCAGCATTTACTAATAAAGTTAATTTATTAAGAAAAACAGGAAGTTCCATAATGATTAATCTTCTCATGAGCTTAATCTGACGATCTAATTGCCTTAGATTTAAGAATGGGATCATTCCAGGAAGTATTAAACTGATAACCACCAGTGAGACAGATGCTTGACCGAATATTAGGATAAATATGAACACTACTACCAATAACATCATAGACAAACTATTACTAATAAAAAATCGTTTTATTGCTAGTTCGGTTTCTGTTTGTTGGTAAGCATGAAGATAGAGCATTCTTGTTCTAACAGCGCTATAGAAGGAGGGGAGCAAACGTTCAATACGTGCAATCATAGTCTTATCCTTGTAATCGAGGAAATCCAGTAATAACACAATAAGAATAATATAAGTGCGAATGTCATAATAACCCTACCCATTCCTGTGTATAGTGGCTCCATATAGTCTGGTGATGTAAATGCTAATAATGCCACAATAGCGATTGGTACCAAAGCCATAACCTTAGCTTCAAATGTTTTCTGAGCTGTAATAACCTTAATTTCCTGCTCAATTTCCATTTTTTCAGCTATCATATTGACTGTTTTTCGGACTACCTCTATTAAGTCTCCGCCTGACCGTTTACAGATACTGAATACCTCAGCGAAGTTCTTAATATCTCCCTGATTGGTTCGCTCACCAAATTCGTATAAGGCTCTCTCAATCGTCCCACCATTACTTACCTTTCCGTTTATTCTAACTAGCTCAGGCATAACAAGATGACTACTTGTAGCATATAAGGTACGTAGGTCATTCTCGGCCAATCGAAAAGCAACCTCCACAGATCTTCCAGCAGCTAAAAGCGAAGATAACGAGTACAATACATACCTAAATTGATCTGCCAGCAATCGTTCATTTCTTTCCCTTGTAACTCTGTTATATATAGAGATAGTAAAGAGACTAAATATAGAGCATCCTGCAGCAATAACTACGTTTTTATAGAACAAATATCCGACACCAAACAACAACAATGCAGCGATTAGCACAACCAAAATTTTTATGTTCATCTCATCTGCACCCTTTCATTCAAACTGTGGTAAACCTGATCTCATCCATTTCTCCACTCTGACTAGAGAATTTTCACTTCTACTTAACAATCCTTTCAGGTCGTTATCTATGTTATAAGCGTACATATATAAGGGATTTAATAGAATTTCTCCATTACTAATCTCTGTTATTTCACTAATCTCCGTAACTTTTCTCGACCCATCCCGGAATCTAGAGATATGCACCATAATGTCAATCGCTGAGCAGATCTGCCTCCTAATGGCTTCTAGCGGAATAAGAACTCCACTTAACACCATTGTCTCTAAGCGGTATAACATATCTATAACTGAATTCGCATGACCCGTCGAAAGGGAGCCATCATGCCCGGTATTCATCGCCTGCAGCATGTCATATGCCTCAGAACCTCGCACCTCTCCTACAATAATACGATTTGGGCGCATTCTTAAAGATGTTCGAATTAGGTCGCTTATAGCAACTTTACCTTTTCCTTCCGTATTGGCGTTTCTAGTTTCCATACTCACCAGATTATGTACTCCTCGAATTCGCAATTCTGCTGAGTCCTCAATTGTGATGACTCGTTCCTCAGCAGGTATGCATTGAGAGAGCGCGTTAAGCAAGGTTGTTTTTCCAGACCCAGTACCTCCGCCAATAAAAATATTATATTTTGCCTTCACTAATTGTTCGAGCAGCTGACTTGCTTCCTCAATCATTGTCCCCCTAGCCACTAATTGCGACAACGTGTATGGGTTATCGGGGAATTTACGAATTGTCACAGTTGGTCCGTTAAGCGCGATTGGTGGTAAAACTACATTAACTCGAGAGCCATCCTGTAATCGGGCATCGACTATCGGTTGTGCGTCATTGACGGCACGATTCATCTTCCCAACCATAATCTGAATCAAGTCCTCCAATTTTTCCGTACTCTCGAATTTCAGCGATATTCGTTCAGTCATTCCTTCCTTTTCGATAAAGATATGATTGGGTCCATTGATCATGATTTCTGTGACACAAGGATCATCTATTAAAGGCTGGAGAATATCTAACCCACGGAATGAATGAAATAGCCTAGAGGATATACTTAATTTAGCATCCGTATTCAAATCATAGCTGCGAGGAGTATTAAATATAGATTGATCAATATAGTCCTTCAATTGTTCATCTGTGAGGAATGGAGCTAGCTCCAGCTCACGACATACTTGATCACGTAGGTCTATGTATAAACCCTCCGGCAGGTTCTCCTTCAAGTGGAATCATCTCCTCATCCGTCTGAATTCCTATTAACCTTAACAATGCCTGACGATATGGAGCTGGAGGTGCTCCAGGATTATTCTGCTGCCATTCGATTACATACGGTAATATGCCATCAAAAGCATTATTATGGAAGGACATCATAACTTGTAAGGAGCTACATAATTGTAGGATGTATTTGCTTCGATTGTTAATATCATTAAGCAACTGAACGGATATCCTACCTAGCTCGGTTCTTACATATTCAATTTTGCCAATTGATCCAGGTCGATCTGGAATAATCCACAGTATCTCATCAGCAAATTCTAAGGCTCCAATAGTTGTGCTGAATAAACTACTTCCTACATCCATAATTATAATGTCATATCGACCAGTTCTCTCTAAAGCTGTTAATAATAGCTGAATGTCTTCTCGCTCATATTCTAGCCACTCTCGTGAATATCTTGCAGGGTGGAACATATCATATTGCCCTAAGTAATCTGGAGCAAGTAATTGGTCAAGCTTACCAAGAAGAGGTTGCCCACTTTTTATCATATACAGAACTTGAGTAAATCGAGTGTTAGAACTATCCGATGAAGAACTTAGCATACCGTGTATAGTTTCTAAGTTTAGATAGAAAACCTTCTTGCCTAAACTTGCGCAAAACTTAGATAATTGATTGGCAGTTGTTGTAACTCCACTCCCTCCCGATGCAGAATAGGTGGCTATCACCCTGAGTTTGTTCTCTGAAGCATTCGAACTATGCAAGATATGCTTTTTTCTCCCGTAATAAATATTCAGTACCTGATCCAACATTTGATTCAAAGGTCTATACTTGAACACTTGATTGGGGTGATCCTCAGCCTCCTTCATGACCTCTTCGCTTAATATAATTACCGTTAGCTCAGTTAGCTCAGTTAACTCTGAACATATTGGCAAGAATAAGCCTGACACTAGAACGATCGTTTCACTATGGATATGCTCTAGTGAATGCTTAAAGCATTCATCATCCGTATAAGCAGTAATACTCAATTTGTTCTTGTAATGGGAAGTGCGAATATATCGTTTCACCAATTCCACATAATGCTCATTCTCATCGGCAAGCCAGATTGTTATTCTGTCCATAGGTATCATCCTTTTCTAAATAGAAATAGAAATAGCACCGCAAACAAAGGAATTGATCCTCTATTCGCGGTGCTTCCGCATTAAGAATTTAATTACATTTATGGAATTTAATATATCATAAATTTATTAAACCAGCAATCTTTTAATTATATTTCCGAACATATTAAATTTACTTTTCTGTTTTCCTCTATGAAGCAGCTTCCAATCCAATTCAGGAAGAATGGATTTTAATATCTGGTCATACATGAAATTGTATTCCTCTTTGAATAAATAAGCTTCCCACGCATGGCTACCTCCTTTCCATTCATAATTTAACACATGATACAAATCAAATTCTGGTGTGCGCAATATGTTTAACGGTTTTAACATCTCGAGCCAGTACGCACCATAGGAGAAGCTTGTCCACCGGTTAGCAATCACGGAAACTCTCTTACCATAATCAAACCAACCTTTGATCATATGTATTCTTTCAACGATTCTAGGTGATTCCAAACGAGTACGATTCGGCCCAGCAACGACAAGGACCTCATCAGCTTGTCTGATTAAATCCTGAACTATTACATTGTCCCAATGATGCGAGACATCAACGAGAATTATTGATTCTGGAATTTCAAACAACAATCGTAGCTGTTTCTCCGTATTCCACTCTTCTACAGATCTTATTGGATCAAGTGGATACCAGGTTGTAGTGCCAGAACGCCATGACGTATTTTCATACAATTTGTGAGCAAGCTGAATCTGTTCAGTCGGGAAATTATACGCATCTGGAGCTTCACAGTATCCGTTACACCGCTGGAATAGTTCTGGTTCATTCGCAGGATGCTCGATTATGGCATGATTGATCTGATATCGTCTAAGCTGGCCTGCCAAACCAATGCTTGTAAAGGTGGAACCCGCCCCAGGGTATAGACTAATTAATACGATTAACTTTTTATTCAGTTGTGAAGAGGATAGTTGTTTGTCAGGTTGACTTGCATATTGATCATCGATCATAGAGCGCCTTATACGTTGAAGCTCGAGCTGAACCTCAATCGCGGATGCATATCTATCCGTAGGATGTTGACTAAGTAGCTTCTCAATAACTACAAACAAATGATTAGGTAGCTGCTCTGATTTAATCTTCTCAACCAATGGGATTCCCATTATATAATAATATTGACCTTCACTTAACAAATAATATAGGATTGCTCCCAACGCATATAAATCGGTCCTGCAGTCGGACTGCGATTTATCGAATTGCTCTGGAGCTGCGAATCCTATGGTTCCAATTTGCACTGTGTCATTAGATAACCCTTCCTTATACCTACGTGCGGTTCCAAAATCGATAAGTATGAGCCGATCGTGTTCATCAATCATTAGATTAGATGGTTTAAGGTCTCGATGAATAATCGGATCGGGCTGCTGGTGTAAATAATGAAGCACATCACATAATTGGATTGCATAAGAAAGAATCAATTCAAGGGGCAGTCGATTTCCACTCCCAATAAAACGATCTAATAATGTCTCACCTACAACATATTCCATAACTAGATAAGCACTTTGAGAATGATCTGAAGGAAAATAATCCACGATATTAGGTAAATTCGGATGTTGAAGCCCTATTAAGGTTTTTGCTTCTGAGGCTATCCCATCCTTCATCCATAATGCTGATGTCATTTCTTTAATAACCCAGCGTTTGTTTAATAGCTTAATGTCTTCAGCTAAATAAACAGCACCCATACTACCAGTACTCAGAATATCCGTTATTTTATACCTTCCACCTAATAATTGATTAATCCCCTTTAGTTCACTGGACACAAAAAACCTCCCGACTCAACAGGAGGATACCGACATGCTTGCGGTCTTCGATATACCCGAGAACCCAAACGACAGTATGTCCTGTTCGTTCTGTTATCAGGCATTCTTTGCCATGTGTACACATTATAATGGTTACTTTTGGAAAAATCTATACTATTTTGTAATGAAATGATTCAAATCATATGGATAAGACAGATAAAGAGAGCATTATTCCATTCTCTATCTGGTGGGTTCCTCAGCCTCTTGATGAAGCTTATATAGCGTGTATTAAGCGTGGTTATAAGGTTTTCCCTAGGTAGCTCCCTCACGTATAATAGAACAAGTGATAAGCTCCACTATGACAACACAGACTAAAGTGGACATCAAAAATTATAAGGAGTGGACAATTCAATGTCAGTAATCGAACACAAGAACGAGATGTTACGCAAAAAAATTCAATCCATGTTATTAAAAGAGAATCGAAGTGGACTTTCTACACAAGATCAATTCTTGAAGAATAGATTCATTCGTGAATTATACGGTAATAGCTATCAGCTTAACCATAGTAAAGCCTAAATCTTATGAGCTAACTCGAATCCAAGGGCGGTCTTGATGCCAAGCCACCTCAATAGGTATTTGGTAAACGCGCTGTAGCATGTCTGCTGTTACCACATCTTGTTTAGGACCGGCAGCGGCAAGCCGTCCTTGATCGAGTAAAGCTACATGAGTAAAAATTGGGATGATTTCTTCAATATGATGAGTAACATATACCATCTGCACACCGTATCCAGCAAAATTAGATATCCCCGCAAGCAATTTCTCCCGCTCATATAAATCAAGTCCCGCACAGGGCTCGTCCAGAATCAATAGCTTGGGATTCGTCATCATCGCACGTGCTAATAACACCTTCTTACGTTCACCTTGAGATAATAAGCCTAACGGTTGTTTGCTAAGGTGGGATATTTGTAATTCCTCTAACATCCGCTCAGCCTTCGCAATGACTTCCTCAGGTATCGTCTGATAGAATCGTAGATAAGCAAATTCACCAGTAGCTACTACCTCCCACACCGAATCAGATAAATTTAATTTTTCTAATAAGGATTGCCCCATATAACCGATTTCCTTACGAACCTCTCTTAAATCCACAGTACCATATCGATATTCGAGAACATCAACCGTTCCTTGACTTGGAAACATATACCCATTGATCATCTCCAATAAGGTAGTCTTGCCTGAACCATTCTTACCAAGAATAACCCATTGCTCTCCTCGTTTCATATGAATGTTAATATCATTAAGTATTTGTTTCTCTTCTCTTCTTAAATAAACTCCCTCTAGCTGTATCATCGATAATCTCCTATTCTATTTGTTGTTATTTAACCATGCGCTAGCTCTTTTACATAGAGAATTTCTTGGGATACGGGATAATTCGCTAATGTAGGTGTCTCAAGAATAAGCGGTATATTCTTAATATATGAGGATTGCAGGAATTGTCGAAAATACTGTTCCCCAATAAAGCCTCGACCAATATTCGCATGAAAATCCTTGTTCGATCCATACGGGTACTTGGAATCATTCAGATGTATAGCCTTAAGGTGACTCCAATATCCTAATTCTGTTCCTAACTGTTCAATCTGTTGCCAATTTTCGCCATTCCATAGCCCACCCGCAAAAGCGTGACATGTATCTAGACAGAAGCCTATGTAGTCAGCTTTGTCCACGAGTGCACGAATCTGGACAAGCTCTTGAAGTGTTGTTCCCATACCTGCTGCTTGATTCTCAATTAAGAGCATCGCCCGACCTTGCCAAGCTTGAAGCACCTCATTAAGTAATTGTATAACATTTCGATATCCTTGTAACGGGTCATTCCCGGAAAATTTACCATAATGAACTACCACCCCTATAGATCCACATGCATCCGCAATCATTAAATCGTTCAATAAAGACAGTACGGTAGCCTTCTTAAGCTGAGGATCCTCTGTAGCTAGATTAACAGGATAAGGTGTGTGTGATATGGATTCTAATTGGTGTGTGCTGCAGAATTCCTTACATCTCGAGGCATCCGTGTGATCGAAAGACTTTACCGTTAAGCTGCGAGGGTTCTTGGGAAAATATTGAAAGGCCCCACAGCCAACAGCTTGTGCGGAATGCGCGGCGGCGTAAAATCCATGGCGGATACTAACATGGCAGCCTATTCTCATAATTGGCACTGAGGACAGTAGAACGATTTTTTATTAGAAATATCATTACGCCTAATACTATGCCCACAACGATAACAAGGCTCATCTTCCCGATCGTATACCATACAACGATCGTTATACTGCCCGGTTCGCGAATCACCCGAATAAAAAGCCTGATCCATATACCCCCCTGCTTGTACCGCTTCCAAGAGAGTGGTGTGCATAGAACGATATAGATGAGTTGATTCCTCGATAGATAACGACGATGGCACCCGTGAAGGAAGTAGTCCAGCCACGTGGCATATTTCATCCGAATAACAATTGCCGATACCAGATATAACAGATTGATCCGTTAATAGCTTTTTTAAGGTTCCTCCTCTTCCACGTTCAAGTAATAGCTTGAATGCGGTTGAACTGAGCTCTGGTGCGAATGGATCTGGACCTAGCTCGGACAGGCGTCCAGCTAACTGTATCGGTGTGAATAAGTGCAAATAGCCTAACCGGAGTCCGATAAAATATAATTGCCGATCACCGAACGATAACTGTACCTGAATAGTCCGATTGGGCTTCTCTTCTTCTAGTCCGTAGAACATCCATCCGCCAAGCATCAGATGTAATAGTAATACGTCACTGGATTCTAAGGTAAAAAGAAGCATCTTGGCTCGCCGTTTCACAGCTACAATCTGTTGATTAAGTACACGACTCGTAAATTCAGCTGTGTTCATATTCAATGAACGTTCACGTTCAACAACAATGGCAGTAATTTTCTTGTTGGTAATTCGTACATCTAACACCTGCCGATAATGCTCCATCTCCGGCCATTCTGGCATATTAACCACTCCTTCAAGGCACTCTTGTATCTGGTATCTCCTTTGAGGTGGTCATCTATACGGTTTATCGGTTATATCAAACCAATATGAACAGCAAACTCCTGAAGGGTAGGGAAAACATAATCCGCTTTAATGCCAAGCTCAGATTGATGAACTATATACTCATTTAATCCACTAACACCCGTTAAGATTAGTGCGGTCTGACAAGCGGCAGCAGCACCTGCAGCTATATCCGTTCTTATACTGTCTCCAACCATCCATACCTCTGACCCAGTAAGCTGCAGCATCTCTAGTGCATAATTCATCATAATCACAGAGGGCTTACCAATAATAGTTGGCTCTTGATCAGCGGCTGTACGAATAGCAGCGGCTATAGAACCCGCCCCAGGAAGGAACAGAGTATCTGAGGGTAAACGAACATCTGGGTTGGTTAGAATCGATAGTGCTCCCGATCGAATAAGCGTCACCGCAGTAAGTAGCTTCGCATATGTAAACTCACGATCTAATCCTTGTACAACATAGTCAGCATCCGTCTCACTTAGAATATAACCCGCATCCGTTAGAATACTCGTTAATCCACTCTCCCCCATACAGAATACTCGATTGCCTTTCTGCTGTTCATTAAGAAACCTTACTGTAGCTTGAGACGTCGTGAATACCTCATGTGGGTAAGCTTGTATACCCATCTCCTGTAGATGATGACTAACTTCCTCAGGTCTTCGTGTAGAATTGTTCGTCATGAACAACAGCTTGAAGCCTTTATCGCGGATCGCTTGAACGAATTCTATCGCATAAGGAAGACGCTGTCCCCCACGGTACAACGTTCCATCTAAATCAATAATAAATCCCTTGTGATTTCCTGTCATAGAATCCTCCTAAAAGTTTTTGATGACCACGCTAGTGGTCGATAAAACTACTTCGTAAGCATAAGCTAAGTTTTTGATGACCACGCTAGTGGTCGATAAAACTACTTCGTAAGCATAAGCTAAGGGACAATCGAATGATTAGTTGCGGTTTTCACAACAAAATATAGTCGGTTTTTCTATTTTTGTTGTGAATTTACCGCAAGTTATTATTCGCTTGTTCCAAAGTTTTTGATGTAGCTGTATTGTTGTTGCGGATGCAACATCAATATCAGCCACCACGCAAGTGGTCGATAAAACTACCTCGTAAGCATAGGTTAAGTAACTAGAAACTAAGTAAATCTACATCTTCACTTAAGCCACGGTAAGCTTTAGTCATCAATCTAGCTCTTCTCTTCATTAATTGCTCTAAAAGCAACCGGTCCTTGTCGGATGGTCGACGGATGGATTGTCTTCTTTCTGCTCGATTCAATGCTTCATCAACTAAGTCAAGTGCTTGATTGTACTGCTTACATTGATGCTCGTAATACATAGCCAATTCAATCAAAGGCTGCAAGGTGTGAAGGGCATGTAGTGCTTGCCCTGTGCGGCCAAATTCTGCGGCTTCCCGCCACAACAGTACTGCCTGTTCAAACTGTCTATTTTTCTTGAAAACCGTAGCAATAGATAATAAATATTTCCGTTTAGATTGGGCCGGTCGCTTCAGTAATTCTCGAAAGGCAGCCTCGGCCAATTCTGGTAAATTTGCTTGATCGAGCCAGTTCCCAATCCGAAACACATCATCGGTATTCAACTTGGTTAAATCCAATTGACCAGCTAAGATGCTACCCAAATGGATAGCCAATGTTGCAAGAGTAAGGACATCTAATTCATTATGCAGGAAAACACCCTCAAGGGGGCTACCATCTCCATCAGCTAAATACTGAAAATATATCGAAGGTGCGTAAGCCCCGGACACATCATTATGCCTTCGAATACCAAGACGTTGCTCCTCTACATTACTCAGTCGACAGGAGATGATACTGTTCTTCCATAAATTTCGTGAAATGTATAAAAGATCGAGTTGTTCTAAATCAGCATCCGAGAATAGAATTCGGTTAAGCACGTAGCGGTTTTTGACTATAGGCCAATCGAATGTTCTGCCATTATAAGTGACCAAGTGTGTAAAGCCTTGAATAAACTCGTAAAAATAGTGCAGCATCGCTCGTTCTTCACCGGGATTCCTAATGAAAAGCTGCTCTGTTATAAATTCCGTGTCCGTATAGTAGCCATATCCGATCATAAACGGCACATTGCCAGCTCCAACACCTAAACCCGTTGTCTCCGTATCGAAGAATAATAGATCTCTATACGATTCAACGGATTTTAGCGTTTGGAAGCGTTTAGAGATACGGCTTAACAGATCATACACTTCACATAATTGACCTAGAGCATAATGACCGTGCAAATGATCAAGTGAATACTTACATTGACGCAGAACAAAGCTACCTTCGTTGGTTTCAACTAAACGACTATTCGAAGGAAGTGAAAGGTCTCTATTCTTCTTCTCCGTAGATTGAACCGGTGATGTGCTTCGTAAACGTTGAAGCCGGTCTTGCAGATGACTCATGTTACCTTCTCCCCTAACCCTCTTAACAGGTCAAGTGCATGTTGTTTACCTAATAAACCTACCTCTTCAACGGGTCCAACGCATGCCGGACAGCCGCTTAAGCATGTGCATTTGCGTATGAGGCGAGCTGCTTCCTCTAACAAATTACCGTGTAGCTCGAAGAGACGTTCACTTAGTCCAATACCACCCGGATATCGGTCATAGAAGTAGATTGTTGGTTTCTTACTCTGAGTAGCCTTCACCTGAGGCACAACACGTATATCCATCGGATCGCACATGAGATAGAGAGGCGCAATATGAACGAGTACATTAGCCAATCCTAATAACGCAAACTGTAAATCATTCGTTGATCTTCCTGAGGTTGCAGACTCCTCTAATGTAAACCAATAGCTGCTAGTATGTAACTGTTCCTCGGGAAGATGAATCGGACCAGAGCCGATATTCTCGTGCGTGCGTAATTTTATTTTTTTGAAAATAGTAGGCTTAGAGTTCACCGTTACTTCACCATAATATCGGGATAAACCAGGGTGCTCCCGTTCACGATCCACATGCAACACATGCAAATCAATAGCCATGTTCGCATCCGTAAAGTAATCTACCTTTACCTGACGAACGAACGCCTTCTTCTCCTCATAGTCGAGCTTCTCCACTTGAAACTGAACACCCTCATGGATGTAAATCGCCTCTTCATGAATCATTGTAGGTGCAGTGAAACGATCTACCTCACCAATAACCTTGGGACCATGAGTAACATCAATAATGACGAAGTTCTCCTGTGCAGCAGAGCGTAGTGAAATATGATTAGCCGGAAAGGCTTGATCCATCCAATACCAACGATTGTTAACCTGATGAACTACCCGCTCTTCCTGTAAAAACTCAAGCACATCCATTAAGGATTCTCCACCAAACTTCTCATCTTGCTCAAAGGGAAGCTCGTAAGCAGCACACTTAATATGATCGATAAGGATGATTAGATTATCCGGATGAATGCGAGCCTGCTCCGGTGGACGATCGAAGAAAAATTGTGGATTCTCAATAATAAACTGATCTAAAGGATTACTACTAGCAACAAGAAACGTTATAGAGCTCTCACAACGTCTTCCTGCCCTTCCTGACTGCTGCCACACACTGGCTATAGATCCAGGGTAACCATTCAGTACACAGGCTTGCAACTGCCCGATATCAATGCCAAGCTCAAGAGCGTTAGTACTGACGACACCACGAATTTCACCATTGCGTAGACCTCGTTCGATCTCCCTACGTTGCTTAGGTAGATAGCCGCCACGATAGCCACGAATCGATTTGCTTCCGAGCTCTGACTTCACCATATCCTGTAGGTATGTTAACAACAGCTCTACTCTAACTCTGCTGCGCGCGAACACAATCGTCTGAATTCCATTCTTCAATAGACTGGCAGCTAGCTTCTGAGACTCAAGAACACTGCTTCTTCGAATGCCTAACTGTTTATTCACCACCGGAGGGTTATAGAATACGAAGTGTTTCTCGCCAGCAGGCGCCCCATTATTATCAATGAGCACCGTTTGCTCCTCGATTAGACGTTCGGCATGCTCCTTCGGATTATCTATAGTAGCTGATGCGCATATGAATTGAGGTGTTGAACCGTAAAATTTGCATATTCGTTTCAATCTACGTATGACATTGGCCACATGACTACCGAATACACCTCGATAGGAATGCACTTCGTCGATAACGATGTATTGAAGATTCTCGAAGAGCTTTACCCACTTAGTATGGTGGGGTAGGATAGCGGAATGTAACATATCAGGATTCGTTACAACGACATGACCAGCATTACGGATCGCCTGACGAACCGTTGGTGGTGTATCTCCATCATATGTATGAGTCTTTATATCCGCATCCATTCGATTAACAAACTCCTGAAGTTCAGCTACCTGATCCTGAGCAAGTGCCTTCGTAGGGAATAGATATAATGCTCTCGCACTATCGTCTTCCAGAATCGCTTGAAGCACGGGAAGATTATAACAAAGTGTCTTACCAGATGCTGTTGGTGTAACAGTAACCACATGGTGACCCGAGGTAACCTGCACAAAAGCATCGTGCTGATGTGTATATAGCTGAGAAATCCCCTTATCCGCCAAGGACTTGCGAATCATAGGATGTAAACCAACCGGCATATCCGCATACTTGGCATCCCGAACTGGGATTGTACGCCAACTTGTCACCTGCTCCATCAGTTCAGGGGACAAACGAAGCTGCTCGATCCATTCTTCAATTGTTGAAGTCTTCCCTGTCAGACGATTCATTCGGTAGCATCCTTTCGAGCTTGCTAATCATAGCTTCATTCTATCAGAATATATGTTCGCTCGGCAATAGATTATGGAATCTCCCTGCTTCCAGTATTCAACAATTTTCACTTAATAGTGACTCAGATGTCGATTCCTGCGCTTTCCCGGGAAACTATTGGTTATCTCCCTCTTTTGACTGGTGAATTCTTCTACTCCCTAATAAAAAAAGCTTCCCAAGGGAAGCTTCAGATTTGGTAAAAGAATACTACGACTGTCCAATAGAGAAGCTCGACAGATAATTCGAATTGCCAATTTCCTTAAGTTGTATGCTTGCTCCAAGCTGGCAGAATGAATCTATTGCATCTGCATAACCACGTTCAATATGCTCTACACCTGTTAGACGGGTTGTCCCTTCCGCCATTAACCCAGCAATCAACAAGCATACACCAGCTCGAATATCTGTGGCGTGTACCCAATCCCCATGTAGCGGAACTCCCCCCTGAATGAAAGCACTAGCTCCCTTCACATCAATGGATGCACCCATCCTTCGTAATTGATCTATATGGCTGAACCGTTTAGGATACACTTTGTCATTAATAATACTACGTCCTGGAGCACGGAGAAGCATAGCTGTGAATGGCTGTTGTAAATCAGTAGCAAAGCCTGGGTACATTCCTGTCCTAATTCTCACGGCCTTTAGTGCAACATCACCGATCACTTCAATAGATTGCTCTCCAACTTTAACTTCCAAGCCAACTTCCTTGAGCTTCGATATACAGGAGCCTAGATGCTCAGGAATAACACCGTCTACAGTTATAGCTCCTCTCGTTGCGCCTGCTGCAGCGAGAAAGGCACCTGCTATAAGACGATCGGGAATTACCTGATACGTACATCCAGAGAGCTTCTCAACCCCTTCAATACGAATTCTGCTGGTACCTGCACCACGAATTCTAGCGCCCATCTGATTAAGTAAATTGGCTGTGTCCACTACCTCGGGATCTGTAGCCGCATTCCTAAGAATCGTCGTACCAGATGCTAGACATGCAGCTAGAATAGCATTCATCGTAGCTCCAGACGTAATCACATCGAAGAAGATGTCTGCTCCTACGAGGCGTGTCGCCTCAACTATATAATAACCTTCGCAGAAAGTAACTTCAGCCCCGAGTGCTTCAAGAAATTTAACATGTTGATCAATCGGTCTACAAACAAAATCATCACCACCCGGATATCCGATGGATACCTTACCACATCTAGCAAGCAATGCACCGATAAAATAATAAGATGCTCGATATGTGGAAGTAAGATTCATGTCCAGTTCACCACTGAATATGTTACTGGAATCAATAACAATATCGCCATTGGGTACTCTATGTAGATCAATGCCAATACCTTTCATAATTTCTTCTATGGCCAGAACATCATATATATTAGGAATACCTGATAAGGTAACGGGTTCATCTGTTAAACAAGCAGCAACCATCAAAGCCAGAGAGCTGTTTTTTGAGCCTGGGATTTTGATTGTGCCGACCAATGGATTGCCTCCATTGATTTCAATATATTTCATAAGTTCATCCCACTTTCTCAATTGAAAAGCGTATTAAATGTTACTTGAATTGTTGTAATTTGTCAACAAATGTACAATATAACTTTTGCATAAAGCTATAATACATTAGGGTACATTAAACTGTCGGTCATTGTATCGACTAATTGGTACCCATCAAAATCTTAAGGGGGTAGGATTGTGGCTAAACCAGATAATCGGGCAGATAATGTGGAAAAGCAACAAAGGAATGTTCAGAATACCATCGAGAACATGGAGGAATCCAAGGATTACCTATCTGAGCATGCTGATGAGCTTGCCGGTGAAGAAGTAAGTCGTGTAAAGAATAAGAATGATAATCGTGAAGAGGCCATAGAAAGTCTCCGCAATGAAATTCGTGATGAAGCTTCTGATTCATGCACGTAAAAATCATGTTGTCCTTCTTGTATAAACTTTTCAAGTAATATGAACACACAATAAAAAGAAGCGGCGAATGGGTTATTGACCTTTTCCTCAGCTTCTTTTTTCATGGAACGCTGAGTATATTATCCCACGGTTAGTCCGCAATAACTATAGGACTTAAGGCATTTTTTCGAATAACGGAATAGGACCAGAAGTCATACGCGATAAAGCTGTTGGCGAAAGTTTCTTGTGCTTCCTGCAATAACATTTCAATTGAATCTTCTTGATAGCGCGAGCTGATATGCGTCATGATTAACGTCCCCACTCCACCTTGCAAAGCCACTCGTGCAGCATCGTCCGTAGTAGAATGATGGTAATCATGAGCTAAATGTTGAAGGCTTCTAGAGAAGGTTGCTTCATGAACAAGTACATCAGCTTTATCCGCTAGTCGTAGTGAATTCTTACAGTTACGAGTATCCCCCAAGATTGACAATACTCTTCCGGGAATAGACGTGCCGACATAATCAGCCGCAATTAGGGTCGTTCCATCCTTCAGGGTTATATTCATCCCCTGTTTCAATTGGCCATATTCGGGTCCTGATGGAACACCTAAGCCCGCTAATTTGTGATATTCTAACTTTCCAGGTTTATCCTTTTCCTCTAGTCGATAACCATAGCTCTCAATCCTATGATCTAACAGAGCAACATAAATCCGATACATGTCATCTTCATAGATGGATATCAAGTGATCTGGCTCATTCGCTCCATCAAACTCAATAACTTCGAGCTTATACTCAAGGTGCGATTGACTGGTAGACAATGTTGTATCGATATAATTTTCGATTCCCTTGGGACCGAATACCATAATGGGCGATTGAACGCCTTGGTTTGCACGGCTTGTTAATAGACCAGGTAACCCGAACAAATGATCGCCATGGAGGTGGGTAATGAATATTTTATCCAATTTACTAAGCTTCATTGAGGCTCTCATGTATTGGTGCTGGGTTCCTTCTCCACAATCAAACAGCCAAGTCGCACCACGATTCTCCAAAAAACGAAGCGCAATGGAGGTCACATTCCTCTGATGGGAAGGCATACCTGCTCCCGTCCCTAGAAAAGTTAATTCCATAGCGTTTCCTCCTAAAAGTTTTGTGTAGCAAATGGACTTACGTAGTAGGTCATTCTAACAAAACTACATCGTAAGCATAAGTATTATTAGACTTTCTCAACGTTAAAATACTGGGCCTGTGGATGGGCGAATACCATAGCAGATACAGAAGCTTCTGGCTCCATCATAAAGCCTTCTGTTAATTGTATGCCCAAATCCTCCGGTTTTAATAGCTCGAATAACGGACCTTGATCATCTAAATTCGGACAAGCTGGATATCCAAAGGACACTCGTATACCTTGGTAACGAGCACCATGTCGCTGCTTCATAGTCATTTCAGTTGGATCTGAGAAGCCCCAAACATCACGCATAATATGATGAACACGTTCTGCTAAACCTTCAGCTGTTTCTAGGGCAATGGATTGCAAGGCGTGAGAGCGTAGATAATTACCCTCATCCTTCCACTTGCTAGCAAGCTCACGAATGCCTTTACCAGCAGTAACGATCAGGAAGCCTACATAATCCATAACTCCACTTTCTACTGACCTCAAGAAATCGGCTAGGCACAAGTAAGGCTCAACCTGCTGTCTTGGAAAGTGAAACGTTTGAATAACCTTTGTATGATCTTGTGAATCATAAATCAGAATACTATCTCCTGATGACTGAGCAGGGAAAAATTGATACATTCCGTTAGCTGTGATAATCCCTTCCTTTTGTGCTTCATGAAGAATATTATCCACGACTTCCTTAAGCTGTAACGTCTTCTCGTTCTTATTAGCAAGTAACTCGTCGACATTACCCTTGACACCGAGATGATGTCCCATTAGCATCTGCATATTAATGTAAGGAATGATGTGGGATATCGGGTAATCCTTCATTACATGACGTTCCAAATCAGGAGGTACAAAAACGGGCTTGGTATGCTCAATATTCGAGCGCAACACACGGGTGAGAGTAGGTAATTCCTTCTCTTGTTTTCCCGCCTCCATAACATTCGATTCCTTGCTAATTCGTAATTCCTCTATAAGTCGTTTACGTTGCTCAGGATCGCTGAGCTGGTTAGCAAGTTCTAGACCATACATCGCATCCTTGGCGTAGAGCACCATACCGTCATATTCCGGACCAATACGTTCTTTGGTGAATTTACGAGTTAGTGCTGCCCCACCGACGAGAATAGGCACATCTATTCCCGCATTCTTCAGATCCTGAGCGGTAATGACCATTTGTTGGGCTGATTTTACTAGTAACCCAGATAAACCAATAGCATCTGGTTTCTCTCTTCGGTATGCTTCAATTAAATCTTGAGGTGGAACCTTAATACCTAGATTAACAATCTGATAACCATTGTTCGATAAGATAATTTCCACGAGATTCTTACCGATATCATGCACGTCACCTTTGACTGTTGCTAATATGATTTTACCTTTTACCGAGGTTTCGGATTTCTCCATGAACGGCTCTAGAAAGCCTACTGAAGCCTTCATGACCTCTGCGCTTTGCAGTACCTCAGCAACGATTAATTCGTTATTGTTGAATAGCTTACCCACTTGATCCATACCTGCCATAAGTGGACCGTTAATAATTTCTAATGGCTTGCTCGTTTTCATCGCTAGTTCCAAATCAGGAATTAGCCCTTCCTTGGTACCTTCAACAACGTAATAAGCTAGACGTTCCTCTAGTGGTAAATTGTCTATCTCATTCTGTTTCTTCTCTACCTTAGCCTCACGATAGTAAGCTACAAAGGCATCCAGTGTTTCTTTGTTCGTTCTAAAGATTAGATCCTCAGCTAGTTTACGACCTTCGTCTGGAATGGAGGCATAACGCTCTAACTTCTCTGTGTTCACAATCGCATAATCCAGACCTGCTCTGGTACAATGGTATAAGAAGACTGAGTTTAAAACCTCTCGTCCTACTTCTGGAAGACCAAAAGACACGTTACTAACACCAAGAATCGTCATACAATTAGGGAGTGCTTCTTTAATTAACCGGATACCCTCAATCGTCTCTTCCGCAGCACCGATATATTGCTGATCGCCAGTACCAACTGGGAAAACTAATGGATCGAAGATAATATTCCGTTCATCAATCCCATATTTATTGACAAGTAAATCATAAGAACGTTTAGCTACAGCTAGCTTGGATTCACGTGTTACTGCCATACCCTTCTCATCAATCGTTCCAACAACGACTGCTGCGCCGTATTGTCGAATGAGCTTGGACATTTCGTCGAACTTCTCTTCGCCATCCTCAAGGTTAATTGAATTTATAATGGCTTTACCTTGTGAATACTTTAGACCAAGCTCAATAACCTTAATATCCGTCGAATCGAGAACTAAAGGTGCCTTCACCTTTCTAACTACATGATAGAGGAATTCCTCCATGTCTACAGTTTCATCTCTATCGGGGTCCTGTAAGCAAATATCAATAACATGTGCTCCACCTTTAACTTGGGCACGAGCAATCTCAGACGCCTCTTCATATTTGCCTTCACGAATGAGCCTTTTAAATTTGCGCGATCCTAGAACATTCGTTCTTTCCCCTACCATGAGAGGACGATTATCCGACTCTACGAACACAGTTTCAATACCAGAAACTGCAGGTGGATGTGTCCCCATTACTGTTCTTGGGGGATATTGTTTCATCGCTTCTACCAAAGCACGAATATGCTCTGGTGTTGTACCACAACAACCACCAGCAATATTGAGCCATCCTTGTTCTGCAAATCCAGAGAGCTTCTTCGCTAATGATTCTGGCGACTCATGATAATGACCATCTTCGTCTGGTAATCCAGCATTGGGATAACAGCTGATAGCGGCGTTAGAAATTTCAGACAGCGTTCGGATATGATCACGCATGAACTCTGGACCTGTTGCACAGTTCAATCCTATTGATATAGGGTTTAAATGCTCCAACGAAATGTAGAACGATTCGATATTCTGGCCGGCGAGTGTTGTACCCATTGGTTCAATCGTTCCGGATATCATGATAGGTAGCTTAACTCCGAACTTGTCAAAAGCACGTAATATCGCCAGACTTCCAGCCTTTACATTCAGTGTATCCTGCGATGTTTCTAGAAGAATCGCATCCACACCTGCTTCAATTAAAGCTAGGGCTTGCTCATAATAGCTATCTGTTAATTGTTCAAACGTTACACCACCAGTTACCGACAAAGTTTTTGTTGTGGGTCCCATAGCTCCAGCTACATAACGCGGATGCTCAGGTGTTGTGAATTTACGAACAGCATCAACAGCAAGTTTCGCTGCTACAGAAGTGATTTCGTAAGCTTTATCCTGTATATCATATTCAGCAAGAACGATGCTTGCCGATCCGAATGTATTCGTCTCAATAATATCAGCACCAGCTTCTAAATAAGCATCGTGAATATCCGAGATGACATCTGGACGAGTTAGAACGAGCATTTCATTACAACCCTCTAACGCTTCGCCCCCGAAGTCATCTTCTGTCAGATTACGCTGTTGTATCATGGTGCCCATAGCACCGTCAAGAATAAGTATTTTGTGCTTCAAAGATTGCTCTAATGTAGGTTTAGTCATGGGTTTATCTTCCTTCCTTGAACGTCCAAGCTGTACGAAACAGTTTAAGCTATAGTCTACCAGATTTATCGGATTTACGAAAGACGTTCGTGACACCTTTGATTGAATCGTCTATAATACAGTTGAAACGTAGAATCAATTTGTGAATGAGGGATGAAAAATGGCTGAAATTCGTATCCGAAATACGAACGAACGCATTCAAGGTGAAGATAAGGTGAAAGCATTTCTAGATAGTCAAGAAGTTTTATATGAGCATTGGAATCCTAAGAAGGTACCAGAATTATTAAGAACCAAGTTCATTCTTTCCGATCTGGACAAACAAGATATCCTTAAAGCCTTTGATACAGAAATTCACGAATTAGCTGCAAGACGTGGCTACCATACTTGGGATATTATCGCCCTCTCAGATGCAACTCCAAACCTTGAAGAATTACTTAAAAAATTCGAACAGGTGCATACGCATACCGAGGATGAGGTTAGAGCAATTACAGCAGGCACCGGAATTTTTATTATTAAAGGCTCCGATGATGTTGGTTACTTCGATGTGGAATTAGTTGCTGGTGATGTGATCTCCGTTCCTGAGAACAAAGCACATTTCTTTACATTAATGGATAATCGTCAGATTGTGGCTGTTCGTCTCTTTATTGAAAAAGAAGGCTGGATCGCGCATCCATTCGAAGATCCGACTTTTCAGAAAGCGTAGTGGGTAATCAATTATATAAGAATCCCGTTAATGGATATTATGTATCCAACTAACGGGATTTTTTTTAACTTCAATCTTTAGCTAAGCTTTTCAATAATTCCGAATAATTCCTGTAGATGTGATACTTCGTACTTTGGAATAATTTCGCCATCGCGCTTAATATGATGTCGGTTAATCCATACATTCGGCATCCCTACAGAATTAGATCCAAGAATGTCCGTCGTTAGCTTGTCACCAACCATTAGTCCTTCTTTGGGTTGAATATCTAATAGTTCCATCGCATGTTGAAAAATTGATGGTGCTGGCTTACCTTTACCATGATTTCCTGAGATCACAATATGATTGAAATATGAAGCAAGATTAGGTACAGCTGCAATTTTCTCATTTTGTAAATCAGGAGAACCATTCGTTAATAGAAGAAGCTTATATTCACCTTTTAATTTATCTAACACAGTGAAGGTTTCTTCATATACAATAGGCCGATTCCTTCGTTCAGCAGCGAACATCTCACCTAATTCAAAACCGAGCTGTGGGTTATCCATTCTACATGCCTGTAGACCTTTCGTCCAAGATTGTGTTCGATATTGTGGAGCAAGCTGTTCAAGCTTGCGGAAATTTACATCTTCCCCCTCCGTGAAATTGGCCCACAAACCTTCAAAGGGATTAATACCAATCATTTGGGTGAAAGGGAATGTTTCGTAGGACTCATATAACTCTCTAGCTTCTCTGCGAACTGCGTCCTCTAGTTTTTCAGCATCAACACCCGTTTGCTGAGAAGCATACGCGCAGGTCGCTTGAAAAGCCTCCTTCACACTACGGTCGTCCCATAACAAAGTATCATCTAGATCAAATAAAATAGCTTTTATACTCATCCTTATCTCCTTCTCCAATCATCACTATACCATTTTAACGAAGTTAACTTTATTCCTAGTGGCAAACTCCTGAAGCTCTTCGGTCATTGCATTTATGTTATAAAGGTTAACAAACTTGGAGAACACCCATCTTCTAGTGCTATCATTAAATTCTATAACAACCATACCAGGTTGGATTTCAATTTTGCTGATATCTTGAGCTTTCTTAACTCGAAGACCTGCAAATTTACGTGTGGTTAAGTCCGATTTACCAATACCCAGAAAAGGTCGACGTAAATAAAATACAATAAATGCTAGTATCAAATACATAATGACTGTAACCCAATATAAACCACCACGATCTACATTCCAGAAGGTAACCATATAGAATAAACCAATAATAACCAAGAACAAGGTAAGCATCCAGCTTCGTCCCTTTTGCTTGTCATCCTTATTACTTGATTGAGATATAGGTGATTGTCCCATACGCTTTCGCTGTAGATTGGCCTTCTTTGCATTCCGTTCAACCTGTCGTTCCCATTTGCTAGCCATTCCAATTCCTCCTAGTATGTGTGGACGTAATCCAAGCTTTATACGAAGCTTTTATGATTTAGATTCATCATCAACAATCTCAATATTATCCAGCTGTCCTCTAAGGGATGATTTAATAGCTGCTAAGTATATTTGTCTTAACTCCTTCTGCTCTATTCGTTGCTCCTCACTCAAACCTGTTGTCTTCTGAATCCGATATAATTGATTAATTCTCGCTACAGTTTCTTCCATATTCATTTGTTCCATCCCTCGCTTTCCACATCAATTACTTTGCCATGTTGACCTAGCAAAGTCAAGCGAGAATAAGCAAAAAAAGCCAGTCGCTAGGACTGGCTCTATCTTACAAAGTTAAGGTAACAAAAGTCTCTGTCCAATGAATAGAACGTTCGTGTCCAATTCATTAAGTAATATGATCTCGTTCACATAATCACGAATATCAATATGGCCCGGAGCATTCTGTTTGGCAATTGTCCAGAGTGACTCACCAGAGTCAACGATGTGTGTGTCATATAATGGTATCGATTCTAATGGCATTGATTCGACTTGAACGGATAAATTCTCTTCAGTAGTAGCATATGCATTCATCACAGCTCCAAATATGAAGCTAAGTATAAAAAATGTAAGAATAACAAATAATCGAAACGCTTGAACACCAATTGTTTTATTACTTCTCAACTTTTTCTTATTAAAAGATGATCCATCTAAGTAATATCCACCGCTTGCTGTATACATGTCCATTCCTCCCAAACATTTGTTCCAGAACCTTTGTTCTGTTATTAGAATATCACGAACGAGTGTTTGTGTCAACGAAATATTAGAACCTATGTTTGTACAAACCTTTGTTCTATGTTATGATCATATTAATAATATTACTATTATGAGGTGATCTGTTGTGTCGAAGATTTCTAACCGTCAACAAGCCATTTTAAGTTTCATTAAGGATGAAGTTAGAGATAAGGGTTACCCACCTTCCGTTCGTGAGATTGGAGAGGCAGTTGGGCTCGCTTCCAGTTCAACCGTACATGGTCATCTGGAGCGCTTAGAGAAGAAAGGCTTAATCCGTAGAGATCCAACCAAACCTCGGGCAATCGAGATAACAGATGGTGATGATTTTTCTGCACAATTCCATTTATCCGTTGCACGCGTTCCGTTAATTGGTAAGGTTACAGCCGGTCAACCCATACTAGCAACTGAGAATGTCGAAGACTACTTCCCACTTCCTAGCCATTATGTTGCAGAACAAGATGTGTTTATGCTTAGCGTCTCTGGAGAGAGCATGATGAATGTCGGGATTTACGATCGTGATTATGTCATTGTTCGCAAACAACAATCTGCTAATAATGGAGATATTGTTGTTGCTATGAATGAAGATGATGAAGCTACTGTGAAGACCTTCTACAAGGAGAAGGATCATATACGCCTTCAACCTGAGAATGACTCTATGGAGCCTATTCGGCTTAAGAATGTAACTATTCTCGGCAAGGTAATTGGTCTTTTCAGAGACTTACATTAAAGAGATACATATCTTTAAACCAACTGCAGATTAATTCAACTGCGTGAAGCGCACGCCGTTTGCCTCCTATTTGGAGCAGACGGCGTTTTTATTTTATTAATGTTCTTTAGGTTATGCTTCTATGAAACTAGTTAGAACATTTTCATAGAGAGGAATGAAATGAACAATACTTAAAACATCAACGTAGTAAAAACTGAAATTGACAGAACAAATCGAACAGCTTAATCCCATAGGAACTTAACTGCTCAAATTGTATCTTCAATAGAATTTAGCCTTGGAGCTGAAGATCAATAGTTATACATAATAAGACTGTTGAGAAAGTCGGTTGTTCGGATTCCGAGTGAAATATTGGCTTGCTCAGCTCAAACAGCTTGGTTTAAGTTCCTTTATTCTATAAGGGATATAGCGGAGGGAACTTAAATCCAAAACTCGCAGCAAGCCAATATTTCACTTTCCATCTCTCCAACACCGACTTTCTCAACAGTCTGACATAATATAATTACTCCCCTGCGATACCCGAGCGCTCTACGCTTTCTGTGAAATACTTTTGCGTAAATAAGTAGAGAATTACAATTGGCAGTATGGATAAAAGTACTGCAGCCATAATCTGATTGATGAGAGTAGGTGCCAACCCTATAGCATCCGCTGATGAAATTTGTTGGGACATTTGCATCACGTTTGCACTAGCATTCCCGTTAAAGATTGCCATCAATTGCGATAGATTAAAATATTCAGGAACTAATAAATATAGATTAGGTTCAAATGTATCATTCCAGTGCCACACCGCTGAGAATAAGAATACAACCAACATGGCCGGTTTAGCCAAAGGAAACATAATTTGCCAATAGGTTCTGAAAGGACCTGCTCCATCAATACGCGCCGCCTCTTCAAAAACATGGGGAAGTCTGCGATAGAATTGGATGAATATCAAGACAAAGAGTGCACCTCTAAGACCGTGTCCGAATGCGGCTGGAACAATGAATGGATAATGTGTATTAATCCAGCCCAAATCACTGAATAGCATAAACAAGGGAACCACGATCGTCTGCGGCGGTACTAAGAATGTAAATACAAGTAATGCGGTTAACACAACATAACCCGGAAACCGATATCGGGCAAAACCGTAGCCTATAAAGGAGCAGCTAACAACTTGGATAATTGCACTGCCAAACGAATTAATCATACTGTTGGTGAAACCTTTCCAGAATTGAATGGCCTTGTAGCCCTCCACATAATTGCTGAAATCCATTTTTTTCGGAATCCACACAACAGTCGCATCAGACACATCCTGAAGCCGCATCATAGATGTAGAGAACATATAGATCAGGGGATAAAGAAAAACGAAAGAGAGACTCAACATAATCAAATAATAGAAAACTGTCCCTAGGATAAATCGAATTGATTTCAATGCAACCCGATTGTGTTTCGTCTTTGTTCTATTAGCAAGCTTTCTTATAAACGATAATTGAGGAACACTCATAATGCTCACGCCCTCCCTTCGACTGCAGTCATGCTTTTACGAAAAATCAGAAAAACAAAAGTCAAAACAATAAAAATAATTATAAAATAAATCCAACCTAATGCTGCTGCATAATCATATTTGTTCTGTGAATTTACAACGGTCTGTATATACCCCATGACTTGATTGTCAGCTTTCGTAAAGGAATTCACGATACTAAACAGCGTATTAACAAATATCATAGGCATGATCATCGGGAATGTAATTTTCCAAAAGCATTCCCATCTTGTAGCACCATCACATCTGGCGGCTTCATATAAAGAAGCTGAAATCGTTAGCAGACCTGCCAAAAAGATTAGAATTTGCACACCCGAATCCCACATAACTGGAGTTAATTTATCAGAAAACAGAAAAACCGGTACTAAAATACTATCAGGTATAAATAAATTTAATTGGTCATATAGACTTTCTGTAAAAAGCGGAAGCTTGGCAACTCCTTGATCTAATAGCTTCTTTAGAATCACACCGGAAGCAATAATGACAGGCATAAAGAAAATACCGCGAAAGATCATTCTACCTCGAGAAGGGCGATGTAATAGCAAGGCACTAATTAGTGAAAATATCATAATAAGAGGCACCTGCACAAGCATAGATGTAATTGTTTGCTTCAATAGAGGTAAGAAAGCGATATCCGTGGTGAAGGCATCACTATAATGCCTCCAACCAATATACGTGGCTATTAGACCTTCTCTCGACAGCTTTAGTTCATTCAAGGAATAATATAAGGATTGACCTAACGGAATTGCCATGAAAAGAAGGAAGCCAATAACCCAAGGGCTTACAAATAAATACCCTTCCATGAAGTGACGCCATCTTGAAGATAATCGCAACTTCATATTAGTTATCCTCCTTCACTAAATAATTTAGTCCTTGGATCGTTTGACCTTCAACGGTCACAGGCTGTACATCGTAATTCACTATGACACTCGTGCCATTGCCGTAAGTCGTGCGATACACTTTAGGTCCTAATTGTTCATGATTCATAATTGGCTGGGTAGCTACTTGATCATAAAGGGAGGAAATCGACTGATATTCTTCTCTGGAAGCCGCAATCCAATCCGTATAAGTTGAGCTATACAGGTCCTCTCCTCCAGTTCTTTGTAGCTTACTAGTGTGCTCATAAGTTAGCAGAAAACTTGGAGTAGCCCCATATTCCAGCTGCCGTAGAAATTCGACTCTAGCATCGTCGCGTAGATTTACTGGATCGCCTGTATAAGGGATAAGACCATGTACTACAATTTGATAAAAAGGAACAGTACGATCATTATAAACAAAGTGACTTGAATCCATTGGAACTCCATCTATACGATCGACATGACCCAGCGTATATCCGAATCCATAGTTCACCGCTGTTTTACCGATTATTTCTCTGATTGCATCAAGTGATTTCACCCAGACCGCTGCTGTTTGTGAGCGCTCAAAAAGGTGTTGTGTATCTTGATCCGAATATAAAGCGCTCCCCATATATTGCAAACTGATACCTGTTACTCCTAGTTTTGAAAAATCATCAAGCTCGTCATCGATATGTTGTTCATACATACGATCTGGTTTCAAAAAATAATATTCTTCCCTACTATCATTCCACCCGCTGCCGACATAATAATTCCAGCTTGGCAATGCTTCACGATTTAACCCTCGAACAGCATCCTTCTTCTTGGAAAAGCCGTCACTTTTGGAATAGGCTCTGCTATAGTTGACCGAAAGATATAAAGGGATCCCCTTTCCTTCTGCATATTCAGCCAATAGTTTCAGTTTACTAGAACCACCAAGATTTTTTTCGATTGGGAAATGCTCTGGTTGATTGCCCTTCAATCCATCATCTGACCACCCTTCCAAGGTGATCTCCAAATTCTTAATGCCTTCAGCGGCATAAGCATCGATGATTGCTTTGGTTTGATCAAAGCTTGTCATAGTGACAAAGGAAGACCCAATAATTTCATCACGCATAATTCCACCCATTAAACTAAGGTTTAATTTAGCACTGGAAGGAGCAATTGGAGTTACTCCCACCTCTTCGAGTAAATAATTGCGATATGCGTGAGCCATACCTACATAATTGGCATCTTTCCCTTCCAACATGACAAAACGTACTTGACGATCTCCACTTACCTTCTTCCCTTGAAAGAATGGTATTCGATTAGTACCTCCAATAAATACCTCGTCATCCTTACGAAATATAAATTCCGTAGATACACGGTAATATGCAATATTACGGATGCCTGCAGGCGTAGCATTAATTTTGGCATCAAACTCACCTTTAGTTACAATGCCCAGAATACCAATACTATTCCGATAAAGACCAAATACGGGAAGTGCTACCTTCTCTTTTGGAGATTTAACATGCTTCCAGTAAGAATCGAAGATAATATCATTATTTTGTAATGTGAAGGTTGTGTCAGGACCATAAATCGATTCCGAATACCCTTTCAGAAAGGCGGGATGCTTTGTTCTAAATTCCATTAATGCGCCAGAACCATCCGGCATAAAGATAGCTCCTTGATCTTCCTCTAATGCAGCGTTCATAAAGGGAAGGACTTCCAAACTCACAATCCTCGCTACGCCACTTTCTTTTATCGAATCGAAGGGTATGGTGACCTCCAAACCATCCTCATGGATTCGGTAAATGACATCGAAGGAGAGTTTCTGCTTAGTAAAATCGAATGAAATGGTAGCTCCATCTTTATTTTTCTTAATTTTAAATATTGTTTCTTTGTCCTTAAGCGAATAAAGTGAGGTGACATCTACACCCTCCGTATATTTAATATGTACGGGAGATTCAGTGAATTTCTTCTCTGTAGGCATCGCCTTACGGCTCAATTGAGGCGATCCTAACCATTGCGTACCTGTCTTCTTGCTTACCATTCGAATATTAGCTGTTTTATCATCGATAAATAATTCGAATTGATCGTTTTCTGCTATCCTATTCACTGTGGCGATTGGATTTAGGGTTGGGGAGTTGTTCGGTTCTGCTGCAAGCGTTACAACCTTTTTCTCCACTACCAATTCCGTTAGCTCAACCTCGTCCTCGTCCTCGTCCTTTTTATTATTTTCAACCTGCTGTTTGTGGTCATTCAGCTGTGTCTGCTCAGACTTCTTAGCGGAACTGAAGTGGGCATAGAACCCACTAATCACAAGCGCTAACACAACTATCGAAACAGCTATCATTTTACGTTGTTTATTCATAATTGCCTCCTACGCTCGCATTCTCAGTTCCTTAACAATATCTGCAAAAAAATTATAAAACTGATTCATAAGTGCATACATTAGAATGACCACAAACCAAATAATCAGAATGCCAACAATGGTTATTAGAGTGATCCATATCAATTTACCGATTTCAAAGTCATGTAGAATTTTTAAGCCAAGTAAGAGTAACCAACCTATCCAAAGAAAAGTAGTTATCGTTAAAAATGAATAGATGCCTTTCTCATTGAATGATAACAATTGCGATAATAGAGCAATAGGGATGATCATGAAGATATAAGGTACCAAAGTAAATGCACTGCCGATAAGCAGTTCTTTAAACTTACCTTCTCCATTAAGAATAGTACTTACCGCCCAATTCGATATACAAAAGGATATCCAAGGAACAATGATCCAAATGAATTCGTGAAAAGCTGATATTTCAAAGGGTTCTCTGGTTTGGAATATGAAGCTGGTTAATAGAATAGCTACCATTCTAGCAACAAAAACTAGCAAGATAAGAACAATTCCTTGAGACCATTTGATTCTACCCGCTTCTTGAATATTCTCAAAAAAATCATAAGGATGGAATGCAATCTGCTGCATCATTCGAAGTGTGCTCAATGTGGATTTCCCTCCTCGATGATTTGGCCTTTAATTCTTCGTGCTATTCGAGGGATGCTCACTCTAACCAATATGACTAATAAAATTAACCCTCTGAATATCCAAGTGAAATGCTCCCTTATATACTCCTTGCGGTATTCTCGAAATGAAGCTGAATAATCAAACTTATTCCGCGCTAGCTGAAAGTACTCCATCGCCTCCCCATAACGCTCCTCTTTATACAGGGATTTACCTATTGCTTGATAAGCTAAATCATAATTCGCACTAAATTTAAGAACCTCATGCCAAATTATCGCCGACTCTTCATATTGACCATCCACATAATAATTAGAAGCCTGATGTACAAGATCGGCAAATGGTGTCGTGCGGAAACGATCAATTCGACCTCGTCCTTTGTCAACTACATACAACATTCCGTCTGAAGTCTGAGCTATGCCTGAAGGAGTGACGAATAGACCATTCTGCTCCCCTACACCGCCAAAAATGAATAATAGATTTCCTAATATATCATATTGGAAAACTTTACTGGTTTGTAAATCAAGGGCAGAAATTATACCCGAATCACTAACCGAAATACTAACAAAAGAGTGAACAGAAAACGGTCCATTTGCAAATCTTTCACCATATTTCCTCTCGACTCCAGCATTTAATGTATCTACACCAACTGGCGAAAGTTTCTTGATTTGATTAAATTCAGCACCTAAGGTAGTCGAGTAGATAAAGCCTTCTTCATCTTGATCGACACTAGAAAACTCCAAAGGATTCACTGTAGAAATCTGTGCCTTCTGTTCCTTGCTCGCGATCAATTTTGTAAATAATCGCGCCCAGCTAAATCCAATATGATTCGCTCCATAGAATCCTTTGAATTGTCCATTAGGATCGATTTGCATTAATCCTTTTGTGTTTCCATCACTAACGACAAACATATAATCTCGTTTATCAACAATGAGCTTTGAAGGTGAATAAGAAAAATCCTTACCTAATAAAGCACTTGTTGGTGTCCCAAACTCTTGTAAAAACTGACCCTTCGAATCAAACATAACAATTCGGTTATTTTTGGTATCCGCTACATAAACGGTGCCATCTTCTTTTACATAGACACCCTTCGGACCACTTAATTTTCCCGTACCCTCTGTACCGAATACGTTAATTAATTGGTGATGCTCATCCATGTGCACAATTCGATTATTCCCAGTATCCACCAAATAGACTGTATCATCCGCTGCAATAAAAATGGATTCAGGGTTCTTGAATCCGCCGCTCGACATATCCAAACCATCAATGGAATCCTCGTAGATATATCCGTTAACCGAACGGACATCTTGCCCAAGGTTATTCCATACATAACCTTCATAAGGAACTGCTGCCGTTACGCTCATTGGAACAAGGAGTGAAAGAATAACGGAAGTCAATACTAGTTTCCGAATGTTTAGAGTCACTCTTCGCACATTGACACCCCTATTCCTTCAAGCCCGAATGGGCCATTGTTTGTAAAACCATCCTCTGTGTAACAACAAAAACAATAATAGTTGGAATAATCATAAGAAAGCTCGCTGCAGCAAAAGTACCAACACGCGCTACAACACCAGCACCACCGCTAATTGTGAGTATAGCCAATGGTAGTGATTTCATATCTTCATAGGTTGTATAAACCATGGCCGGATAAGGATCATTCCATGCCTGAATGAAGCTAAACAAAGCAAAGGTTGCAATCGCTGGTTTCAGCATGGGCATAATGATAACCCGGAATACCTTCCATTCACTGGCACCATCTATTCTCGCAGCCTCCAACAATGCATCCGGAATTTGTCTTAAAAATTGCGTCATGAGAAACATACCAATAGGTGCTGCTAGATAGGGCAAAATCATCGCAAAATACGAATTCATCAACCCAGTGCGACTAATTAGCATATATTGTGGAATTTGCAAAACTAGTGGTGAAAACATTAACGCAGCAACCACCATATCAAAGATGGTCTTTTTGAATGGCATGTTATGTTTAGCTAGCGGGTAAGCAGCCATTGCTGAAATAAAGACACCACCTACTACAATGCCAGAAGTAATAATTAGACTGTTCAACACATAACGCGTGAATGGAACTATAGATGTACCCGTAACCAGCAATAAATCCCGAAAGTTAATCAATGTTGGGTTAACCACGAAAAATCGTGGTGGGAATAAGAATAACTCACTCACTGGTTTAAGTGCTGTTGAAGCCATATAAACAAGCGGTGCTAACATAAGAAGACCAAATGCAGTCAAAAACACATAAAGAAAGAGGCTGCTATAATCAATTCGAAGCTTACTTCTAACTGTGCTAGTCATCGGCTTTAGTCCCTCCCTAAAATGTTGAAAATGAGTCTGTTCAATCCCATCATCATACAGAATAGAACGATTGCTATAGCAGACGCATATCCCATTTCAAAGCGGATAAAAGCATAATCGTATAAATGTACTAATATCGTATGTCCTGCATATAAGGGACTAGGTAACCCTACTAACTGAACGCTAACATCAAATACTGTCAAAGAGACAACGACTTGTAAAACAGCACCAAAAAGCAATTGTGGTTTAACAGAAGGAATCGTAATGTACCATAGCTCCTGCCAGCGATATTTCACCCCATCGATGGACCCAGCTTCATACAAGTCCTTGGGAACATTCTGAAGTCCAGCCAAAAAGGCCAGAAATCCAACACCCATACTCATCCAAAGCGACACAATAATAATGACTGGAACAATGGAATTAATATTCTGCAAGAATAAATACGGTTCATCGATAATCCCCAGCTTAGTAGCGTGATAGTTTAACAACCCCTTGCGATCACCGGCAAATATATATACCCAAACAACAGACATGGCGACAGCACTTGTGATAGAAGGTGTATAGAAACAAAGGGTATAAAAGAAACGGTATTTAATCGGGATCTGACTAATCAGCCAAGCAAGCAGGAATGCCATCACATAACCTACTGGCCCTGTGATGAAGGCAAACTTCAAAGTAATGCCAACCGCTTGAAGAAAAATATCATCATCTACAAACAATAGTCTATAGTTAGATAAACCAATAAACTTTGCAGGCTGCAAGATATTGTAGTAAGTGAAGCTCAAAAATACTGAAATGACAATTGGCATAATTGTAAAGAACGAAAACAAAAGTAGAAAGGGCGCTAAGAATAAATAAGAGACACGGTTACGTTTGATGTCTGACCAAAGTCTGGACATCTTCCCTGACCGGAGGGAGGTAGCCTGCTTTTTCTTGAGAATCACTACTGCTGCTTCATTTGAAATCACTTTCCTTCCCCCTTATCCATCGAATTATCTAACGTATCCGTAATCCCAAATTCCTCTCGTTTCTTGCGAAGTTCTTTATTGATCTCTTTAACGCCTTCTTCCACAGCTTCACGGGTGTTTTTCCCATTCAATACAATTTCGTTCCAAATATTGGCGACATGTCGTGTTGTATAATAACCACCTAACACTATTTCTCGTTCCTTAAACCAATCCCATTGCTCCAATATCGCGTCTATATCGGCTTTTTGCCATGGCAATCGCTCCAGCGCCTCAATATTTGCTGTATTCCAACGAGCCTCAACGCCGATCAATGCCTCCAACTCAGAACTGAACCTTTCTTGTGCGTCCGCCCCAGTCCACCATTTAAGAAATTCCCAAGCTTTATCTTGATGCTTGGAGCTCTCGAATATAATACCTGTTTGACCGAGCCCTCCTGTTGCTCGATTGATTTTCCCATCTGGTTGTTCGATACCCGGCATTGGTTTCATCCCCCACCATCCGGTAAGCTCGGGAGCAGCCGTAGAAAGTAATAGATATGTAGAATAATCCGCAACACCAATAGGCATTTCACCAGAACGGAAACGATTATAGAAATCTGCCTGTTTTTGAATCTTGAAGTTCGTGAATAATCCTGTCCACATCTTAAATGCTTTCAAAGCTTCCGGTGAATCCAGATTTGATCGCAAGCCATTATCCTTGTAAAATTCACTGTTGTGTTGGAACAGGAATGGAGAGAATTCATTAATGGCGCGCTCTGGATTAAATGGTGCGTGTGGATAATAAAGTCCATTCCGTTCTGCTGTAGAAGTGGAATCAAATCCATAACTTCTTGCCAAGTTTCCGGTATTTGGTTTTCTGTTATGCCAAGCTGCGCCATAATATCCTTACGATAGAACAGCATGTTAAAATTCTGATTTTCCGGAAGTGCATAGTCACCGCCATTAAATTTATAAGGAATCAACGCTCCCGGTCTAAATCGTTCAGCAATTTCTTGATAATCCGGAAATTGATTCAAATCAACTAAACCACCTCGTATGGCGTAATCAATCGGGACTTCTCCCTCAACCCCAAGTGCCACGTCTGGCGCTAGACCCGCCGTGCTTGCTAATAGCAGAACCTGCATTTGCTGAGCAGGAACAACATTCACATTCACTTTAATGCCTGTCTCCGAAGTGAAATCCTCATCAATCATCTGCTTAATGATTTGAACCCAGTCTCGGCCTCTGGCTACCCATACATTTATTACTTCATCACCTTCATAGACATCACCAATACCCCCGTAATGCTTAGTGAAGGAATGTGCCGTGTCGTAAAAACTGGTAAGTGTTCTAACATACCAAGGCGCAGCAGGCACTGGCCAATTCTTATCAGGTGATTTAACTATAATATAATCAAGCACCAAGCTCTGTTTACTTAACCCATTGACCCATAGACCCAATGAGGCTTGGAGATCGGTCATTTGCTGTAACCTTGCTGGAATTGTAGAAGTATCCTCCGCCATGCTTAGCATATAATCTCGCGCTTCATATAAAGTACTTACTTCCGAGCTGCCTTTAAGCACTCCAAAGGCATAAAGCTCATTAATGGCATCGTCATAAAGTCGCGCTAAAAGCTGTAAACGTGGAATTAAGTTAGGAATGTTCTGTTCTAGATTCCAGTCTCCGTTTGGATCTGGATTTGTCCCCGTTACACGAATTACTTCACGATTGAGCAATGATATCTTATGAGTAGAATCTATAATATTTTCCAATACAGATCCAAGGGCTCCAACCTGCACTTCCATCCGTAAGGTATGCTGACCTTTTTCTAGATAAAATAAATAATCTTCTTCACTGTTACCTAGTTGTTTAATTTGCCACTCTTGTTTAAAGGGAAAGGCTGTTTCATTCATCTCCTGAAAAGGAATTTTGCCGTCAATCATAATAGAACGCTGAACAGGTATTCCATTTAAAAACCATTGCCCAAATCGTGCACCAATATTATAAAGTCCACTTTCTGGCACATCTAGCTTCCATTCAGCCCACTGACCTCCATTACGCCAACCTACACCACCAAATACATTTAGCATAACTGCATTTTTATTGAAGGGTTCGGTAAGTGGCTCCCGATCTTCGATTCTTTTTAGTGTTGGATCCGAACGCAAACTTGATTTCTCCGCCTGTACTTTAATAAGCTGATTAGAAATCGTTTTGTAGCCATTCGCTTCATACTGTTTCTTAAGCACGGCATAGGTTGGTAAAATCGTTGGGGAATATACGATAAACTCACCAATTGCGGCTGCCTCCCGTATCGCATTGATCCGAATCGTATGTAATCCTTTCTTCATAAAAAAACGGAATGGTTCAGACACTCGTCCTTCCGAATCACGAAAGTCACGGTATTGCCATCCCAGTACTTCTTCTCTCTTCGGGTTGTATTCGTTACCCTGATTGTCATATGTAGGCTCTCCTACTTCATGCCACATCCGTTGAAATTCAAGTTTTTTGGCTTGGAAGAATGGATAGACTCCATCGATCTGCACATTGCGAACGATCGATGACCGTTTGCCGGGCAAAGCGTAATAAGTCATCCCCATCATATAATTACCATCTTGTGGAATATCGACGACATACTCAACCCAACTATCTACTTCTAGCAAGGTCAACACTTCTCCAGGAAGATCGCCGAGGTTCGAATTAACTCTCGTACCTTCCGAACTAGTAGCTGCATATTTAATCGAAGGAATCATCAGTTTGACCCCAGTCGAATCTTTGGCACCGTTAACAATATTGGTTTCGTAATACTTATAAACAGAAGGCTCTAGCATCGAGTTAACGTTCTCTTCTAATACGGATCTCTGGTCCACATTATCATGGAGGGGTACATCAGCCATAGCAGTATCGCTGAACGTCCTAGAATTGTTCCAGACTATCCAAGAAATCATAAGAACTAATATAACGAGAATAGTGATCGTATACTTACGCATAAGTCTTAACACCAAAAAATCCCCCTGTCTGTACGGGTATACAACGGCATTTAATTTCTGAAAGTAAGCAATCTGAACCACCATGATTATGGATAATTCAGATTGCCGTTTCATTCTCATTACAACCTATTGGTTTGTATACACACTATTTCGTTTCGAGTAACAATTTTTCGATCTTTGGTGTGAGTTTGGCTTTTGCATTGTCTTGGATTTGTTGTAATGTCGTTTTGGAATCAACATTCTTATCAATAGCATTCAGAACGCCTTCTAACCAAATACCCCAGCCGTCGCCATCAAGCGGTGTCAAACGTTTAACGGGAATTAATCCTACTAATTGCTCGTAAAACTTATAATCCTCTTGTCCACCTAAGAATTCACTTTTATGCTCGGAATACCAAGGTAATGCTGCAATGTTACTCCAACCGGGTTGAATAGAGTTACTCGTCCATACCTTCCATGCATTCTCAGAACGCATCGACCATTCAACATAAGCCCAAGCCGCTTCTTTATTCTCGCTTTGTGCCGGAATAACGAATGTAGATCCGCCTCCACCAAAGTTAATATTAAGCGGTAATGTTGTAGCTCTCCATTTACCACTTAGCTCAGGGAATGCAATTTCAAGCTCACGTGCACCCCATGTTCCAAGTGCCATACCTACCAATTCACCACTTTTAACCATCTGCTTCCCGGTTTCATCGAATAGTCCGCCGATGTGTGGAGCCCAACCCAATTGAGCACCTAGTTTTGTTATATCCAAAAGCTTAATTAGCTTCTCGTTATCTGCTGTACGAAGCCAATTCATATCTGCGTCAAAATATCCAAGTTCGTCGCCAGCCCAATGAATTGGCCCATCCTTCCATTCAAATGCATATTTACCATTTGCCTTTAATATTTGAATGACGTTCATAAAGTTGTCAGCATCTTGCATATATTCGCCTAATTCTTCTGGCTCACTCGGCAAGCCTAATTCTTCGAAAATATCTGCACGGTAGTAATACACCTGCGGTGTTACATCCCATGGCATTCCAAGAAGCTTAGAACCGTCAATTGACATCCAACGCGACCAATTATACTCAGAAACATCTGCTTTATATTTACCAGCATCATATGGAGCCTGTAATAAATCTTCTAATACATTCCCTGTCATATAACGAGGGAATTGTCCCTGTTCAACTACTGCAACGTCAGGTGCACCTGATCCTGCCGCTAATGTCGTTTGCAATTTATCATGTAATCCCATAAAATCCAATATTACAGTGTTTACTTTAATATTCGGAAATTCTTTGTTGAATTCTACCGCAACATCATTAGATGCCTTTTCTACAAAGGACCAAACCGTAATTTCCCCTTTGATATCTGAATTAGGTACAAAGGCATTCTCGTCTATTAGAGTTTCTGCTGGGGCATCTGTAGCTTCAGGAGTAACCGCAACAGGCTGTACTGCATCAGCACCTTCATTTGGTGTTGCATTCTTACTACAAGCGGAAAGCACAAGCATCATAGATATTAATGCAAAAATTAATATTCTTGAATAATTATTCATTTGAATCCTCCTCGTATATTATGGTTTAGATAAGAACGCTTTCAACACTTAATAATTGATGCTTAGAACTATTACCGAAGCAGGGGAAGCAGTGACTTGGAGCAGTGACTTGTTCATCTCATAGTCATGGAAAGTTGTTGGTTTTATCATATCTGGTTGATCAAAGGTGTTATGAGTCTGGATATTATGTGCAGTTAGGATAAGCCCAGTAACTTCAAATTCCTGTGTAATCAGACCTCTAAGCTCGATTTGAACATTCGCCTCGACAATTGGATTCATATTACATAAACTAATATGAATGATGCCATATTCATTCTTGGATGCAGAAATGGATATTTGAGGTAATTTGTGTCCATTATGTTCATAATCCATCAATGATGATGAATACGTATCCAATCGTGTTGCTCCTTGATGCACTTTATACATATCAAATACATGATAAGTCGGAGTCAACAACATTCTGTGACCATCAGTCAATACAAGCGCTTGGAGGACATTGACGGTTTGTGCAAGATTAGCCATATGTACACGTTCACAATGATCTTGAAAAATGTTCAACGTGACCCCTGCTACTAATGCATCACGCAAGGTGTTCTGTTGATACAGAAAGCCAGGATTTGTTCCAGGTTCAACTTGAAACCAAGTTCCCCATTCATCGACGATCAACCCAACGCGCTTATCTGGATCATATCGATCCATTATGGTCGAGTGTCGTGTAATCAATGTATCCATTTCCATCGTTTTCTGCATCGTTTCATACCAATCCGAATGGTCAAATTCCAACGCTGATCTTTTATTCATCCAACCACCGGGTATTACATAATTATGTAGGCTAATTCCATCGAGATGGTGCGATGCTTTCCTCATCAGTACATCCATCCAATTGTAATCGTCCACATTAGGTCCTCCCGCAATTTTGTAAATCCGGTTGTCACCATAATTACGGACATAGCTTTGATAATTGCGATACAAATCGGCATAATATTCGGGAAGCATATTACCTCCACAACCCCAATTCTCATTACCTACACCAAAGTATTTTATTTTCCACGGTTGCTCTCTACCATTAGTTCGACGCATATCAGCCATAGGTGATACACCCTCAAAGGTCATGTACTCGACCCATTCCTGCATTTCATGAATGGAACCGCTTCCAACATTACCGCAAATGTAAGGCTCGCATTCAAGCAACTCACACAAAAGCAGAAATTCATGTGTTCCAAAGTGATTGTTCTCGACAACACCACCCCAATGGGAATTGATCATTTTCTTGCGGGTTTCTCTCGGACCAATACCATCCTTCCAATGATACTCATCTGCAAAGCATCCTCCAGGCCATCTCAAGACCGGAATATTAATTTGCTTTAGTGCTTGAATCACATCATTACGCAAGCCATAGGTATTCGGGATTGGAGATTGCTCACCTACCCAAATGCCTTCATAAATGCAACGCCCCAAATGCTCGGAAAAATGTCCATATATGTGCTTACTTATTTCTCCTCTGGGTATATCGCAATTTACAATGATACGATTCAAATTAATTAGACTCCTTTCGGATTAATGTAGTTAACATTTTCATTAAGCCTTATATGTTTTCATTAATCATAATAATCCAGTTACTTCCTTACCGTCAAGTACAAATATACAAGTATTAAATTCTGTTCTTTAAGAAATACATTGAATTCCTATGCTACTATATGATATTAATATAACTATTAAATACTTTAGAGGCAGGATGAATGTAATGAAATTAGATTTATCGGAAAAGTCATTAGTCGTTTACGAAGCGCTTGCCAGTCAAGTTCGGTTGCGGATTTTGCAACACCTGATCAAACAGCCGATGAACCTTAAGGAGCTTGCCCAAACCCTTGGTTTAAGTGGTGCTATTATGACCATGCATATTAAAAAACTCGCTACTGCAGGCCTTATCCATACGGATATCGTCCCAAGTAAAAGTGGCGTTCAAAAAATATGTACCGTCATCGTCGACCATATTAATATCGATTTTCCCGCATCCTTACCCAATCATCGAGTTCATCACAATACTTCAATTCCTATTGGTCACTACAGCGATTTTCAAATCGAGCCTACCTGCGGTTTAGCCACTACAGAAAAGCTGATTGGTACCTATGATGAACCCCGTTGTTTCCTAGATCCAGAAAGGATCAACGCTAAAATTTTATGGTTTGGGAAGGGTTATGTTGAATATAGAATTGCCAATTATCTGTTAAAGACAGAAACCCCACTAGAACTGGAAATTTCAATGGAAATCTCTTCGGAAGCCCCTAACTACGAGAACAATTGGCCTTCTGATATTACCTTCTCCTTCAATGGAGTTAATATTTGCACTTGGACTAGTCCTGGCGATTACGGTGGTGTCCATGGAAAATATACTCCAACTTGGTGGCCACATATCCTCAACCAATTCGGCCTATTAAAAATAATCAGAATTAATTCGACTGGAACATATCTAGATGGGATTTTATTGTCGAATGTCACTTTGGATCAAATTGATATTCGAAAGCCTCAATGGACTTTCCGTATTGCTGTTCTAGAAGATGCTATAAATGTCGGTGGAGCAACCTTATTTGGCACTGGGTTTGGCAATTATAACGAGGATATAAATTTTAATTTAATTTATACTTTAAGTTAGCATTAATATATGTGCACACTAATCAACATAATCACTAACTGTTATGTGCACATATTTCGAAAGTGCTCTATCATTTATTGAAAGTAGACAAACAGAGCTCCCTGAAGTCAAGGAACTCCGCAATACTTTTATAAGCTTATTATCACTTAGAGATTGTGAGAGCTTAGATGAACTACACCTTTTTGGAACAAGCTCTCTTATTCTACTAAGTTCGCAATTTCTACTGGTGAAAGCACTCCTTCATAAATGCGCAGTTCATCCATCATTCCCTTGTATGGCGTATCCCACCAATTCACCCCTAAGCTAAAGCTGGCATCAGCAATCGTGAATACATTCGGAAAGTTCTCACCTGCAAATTTCTCTACACCGTTAACGTAAACACGGATAGCGCCGTTATCGACGGAGAAAGACAAATGTGTCCATTCCCCTACTTCGATCGACATACCTGTGATAGCATCATACCATGCGCTGCCCGACCAAACCATGGTGTTCCCGCCTACTGGACCATTCGGAACGAGGCTTACCCAGTTATTTTGGTCTCTGGCACCGAAGAATGTCGTTGTAAACGGAGTTAATTCCTCCGGCTTTAACCACAACGATACAGAGTACGAATTGCTTGAGATTAAACTGTTCGGTAAGCGTACACCGGATGCTCCGTTAAACGCGGCAGCTTGACCGCTCTTACCCTCAGCATAAGTAATAGTGCCGCCATCATTATCGATTCGATCGCCTGTTAAAGCGCCAATGCCAAAGTTACCAGTTGTATCACTTAGGTTGTCATCAAATGCATAATGCGCCACTAAACTAGCACCTTGTAAGGGCAATACTGTAATTGTAAAGCTTTTTGTCGCAGTTACGTCGCCACTTGTAATAGTTGCAATAAGGTCAGCCGTCACACTTTCCGAACCGACCTCAGGCCGTTGAATGATTCCTGTTTCTGTAATAACGCTGGAATCCGAAGTCTGCCATGTAATTTGTGCATTTAGAGTACCTACGGTAGGAAGCGTTAAGTTATAAATGACGTTCGTTGTGTCACCAAGTTCCAAATCATTTAACACATTTTTTACGATTTCCTGATCTGTACTATCCAGTTGTTTACTTCCCCAGACGGATACCCCTTCGTTAGACATTGCTGTAAATGTCATTACGTAACGTTCCAAGGTTGGATCCCAAAGGCGAACAAATACACCGTCATAGGTGACTCCGTCCGCGGTGATCTCCGCTTGGTTATGGCCTGTTTTCTTCCACGTGCCGTTCACGTTTCCAGAAATCGTATGGTCTTTATTTAATCGGATGAATACCGAATTTCTGATCATTGCAGAATTGTCTTTTACATGGTTAATGAATTTGTATTGGCCAATTAAATCTTGGTTGTTCACTTTCCCAAGGGTTTCACCGGTGTAACGATATGGAGCAACCACTGGCCAGTTGTCTTTATTCATAAACATCTGATGAACTCGCACTTCGTGAAATTCGCCTGTTTGAGGGAAGCGTGTATGGAAAACCAACAGCTGCTTACCGGTTTCTGAATCGTAGTAGACGGAGTTATGTCCAGGAGAAACATACCCGATACCAATCCCTGTTCCCGGGTCCCCAACTTTTCTATCAAATAAGAAGTTGCCCATCAGTTTGTTGCCATAGGGAGCGTTATCCGTATTCCCTGGTAATACGGCATCTTGTCCTTGCGCATCTACATAAGGACCCTGGGGGCTTGTCGACCTGAACGTTCTCATATTATAACCACCGTCTGAGCCTAACCAAGCATAGGTTACATATAAGTAGTAATAGCCCGTATTCTTATCGTATACAACATACGGACCTTCGCCCGACTTAGTATATCCTCCTGCGATTTTCGTCCCGAAATATCGATCAATCAGCCTACCGTCGGCAGTAGTTCCATCCTCACCAGGATATATGGCTTTACCCGATGTTTTATCGATTTCAATCAGGAAAATACCGCCCGACCAAGAACCGTAAGTCATCCATAAATTGCCTTCTTCGTCGTAAAACAGATTAGCGTCAATCGCATTTGGATAAATATTATTATTAAATGATCCGTTTGCATTGAACCACAGAGATCTTGTTCCTGTTAACGTATCATTATCAACTAGTGCTTGAATGTTGGTATTCGACCATTTTTTGTTAATCACACTATTGTTATCATAAGCATCATTCTCAGTAAAACCGGAATAAACGATGGTATCCACATATGTATACGGACCTTCTATATTCTTAGATACCGCATACCCAATTGCGGAACGAATATAAGTAGACGATGCGCTATAGTACATCATATAAGCACCGGTTGTATCGTCCTCATTGATATAGTTTTCATTCCAAAAAATATCAGGAGCCCATACGGCATACCCGCCTTTGCTATCGGAATCATTCTCCCCAGCCCAAGCGAAGGAACCTGCTAAATTCTCTGATAAATCGCCATATAATACATTGCCTGGTGTCGTGTATCCATTCGTGAATCTAGTCCAATTTTTCAAATCCGTTGACTTAGCAGCGTCAATATGAGAACCAAATACATAATACGTTTCCCCTTCTTTTATGATAGAAGGGTCATGAACCGAAACGTTCTGAAATACGGGAGCTTCATCTTGGTGATCCTGGTGAGGCTTATTACTTACTCCGCTTGTCTGTCCAAATACTAAACTTGGTATGATTAATATAAACGTTAAGGATAGAAGCATTATTCTCTGCGGGAAATTTTTTCTCATTCCGTTAATCTCCTTTCTCTCCTGAAAAATTTTTATTAGAGTTTGTTCAAAGAGGGTACAGCTTCATCTAAGCTCTCAGTAAAAAAAAATGAATAAAACCTGCGTATTAGCGAGGATCTTGTTCATGTGGTTGTGTGTTTTTGCACCTAAAGTAACTTTTGAACAAGCTCTATTATTCATTTTGCAATTGAATTAAAGCGATTTCCCTACCTCCAATCATCGTGTTTTTCGAAGCGCTTACATAATTATTAACATTAATAAATTCATTAATCAATTAACAATACCATAAATGTCATAATTTTTCAACATCTCAGTTTATAGATAGCGCCAATGCGCTGGGCAAATCAAATAAACCCCCTTCGATCTGATGTGCTCCCCGTCAAGTAGACAGTGTAATAAACAAAAAAGCTTTAGCGCCGACCATATCAATATGGTCGGTGTTTTTATGCGGCTGAATGGAGAAGGTGTTGCCTGAATTCCAATGG